>Ga0157283_10000017_pt1 | contig 20521 bp, 19 predicted proteins | sample NitcycUS044104R1_FD_108398 | JGI IMG/M metagenome (GOLD analysis project Ga0157283, IMG submission 108398) | Soil microbial communities from Arlington Agricultural Research Station in Wisconsin, USA - Nitrogen cycling UWRJ-S044-104R-1 | ecosystem: Environmental > Terrestrial > Soil >...
CGCAATTTGGAACAGCTCGACGCGGTCCTAAAGAAGTTGGGCGGCTAGGGCTTTATCCGCCACTCAGCTTAACTTCGACGCGGGCATCTGCCTTCACATCGGGATCCGTCACAGGAGCAAGCCTTGCGCGCATATTGGCGAGCTCAATTTCCTCGCTGGCGAACCCATCCTGACGCTGCCGCCTTGCGGCGTCGAAATCGATTGCATAGACCTCGCCAACTGGCCCGGTCGGCCAGTCTTCACCAGGCAATATTGTAATCTTCACATCCTGAATGAGACCTTGGGCGAGAAACGGATCGAAATAGCGCATACTGCGCTCATTGAGATCGAGCACACGGCCCGATTTAAGCGGACCCACGTCGTTGATCTTAACAATCAACTGTTTTCCGCCGCTTGCAACGAGAGCGTAGGTCGGCTGGTAAAGCCTGCCGTAGCGCACGCCGCCAAATTGGTTTCGGAGCCCGGTTTGGATTGCGGCGGTCCATTTCGAGGGATCATACAACTCGCCTGAAGCCGTCTGGGCGCCACCTTCTTCCTTGCCGTCACGATAGGGATTGTAGGTTGAAATCGTGCCAATGATAGTTGTGCGGGAAAGGGCGGCCTTTTCCTGGATGCGCGGCAAGCCCACCATGGCTGCCAATTTCAGAACCGATCGATATGCTGTCGAGAATTTCGACACCGTCTCCTTACGCGCGTGGGAAACGAAGTATGTGCCGTTGCTGCCGAGTTTCGCAAAAATGATGTCTACCGACTGATGTGCGATCGGATTCGCGTGCCACGGAACAAAACCGGTCGTTGTATTGTCGTTTATTGATGCAAGTTCAAGGCGAGACAATGCCATCGTGCTGTTCAATTCGCACGTCTCGCGATCTGCATCGAAATCGACCAGAAAAACCAGTTCGGAATCGCCGGCTGCTGAAGATCCAACATGTGTGAACGACAATACGACGGATCCGACATTGGCATCCGTCTGCATCGAAGCTATCGCTGCTGAGAAACTGGTTTCGAGATCGTCCCACACCATCGCAAACAGGAATACGACGGCAAGCAACGGTGCGATCAGCGCTTCTCCGTGCTTTGCGGAAAGCAGATTTCGGATTGCATTGAGTGGGAGAAACAACGCTGGCGGGGCCATCAACACCGTCGGCAGTTGAATAAGTTTCGAGGTAAGCTGTACCCATGGCTTATAAAACGCGCGTAAAATGCTTCACGAAATTGCTCTTAGAGTTTTAAGCAAATGCGCGACGTCGCATTTCCAATTTTTCGAGCCGAACTGTTTCAGAGCGGCTTGCCGACAGCAAAAAAGCACTGTTTCGACGGCGCGTATGTATGAAGATCGACGATCGGTGTCCTTCATAGGAACGTGTTTCGGACGAGAAGGAACTTGCGCTTTCGCTTCAAATAATGCATCGAGCGTCAACGCAATCGGACAAATTGAACGAAAATGTTCAATAGTTGCGCGTGCTGGCGACCGGCGTGCATAGCAATATAAGGGAGGACATCCAGGTGGCAGCATCACTACGAGGCGAACTGCAGCCGACAATTTATCGCTTCAAGCTCGGCGGCTTCGAGGTCGCAACGGTTTTGGACGCGAAGGCCATCCGAGATGGGTTGCATCCCCACTACGGCGCCAACGCCTCGGCAGATGAGGTGCATGCCCTCGCACGCGCGAACAATATCGACACAAAGCGATTTGAGCATCCGAACATTCCGACGCTCGTGAATACGGGAAAGCAGCTCGTTCTGTTCGACACGGGCAATGGCGCACTGCCGCGCGAATACGAGCAACTCAGCAAGCGTCTGCCTCCGGGACAGACCGCCGAGCGCTTGGCCGCCGCCGGGTACAAGTCCGAAGACATCGACGTCGTTGTCATTACGCACGGACATCCCGATCATATCGGCGGGCTCACGGAGGGCGGGAAACCAGTTTTTCCGAATGCAAAGTATGTCTTCGGCGCCGCGGAATTCGATTTTTGGAAGCGCGGTGAAAACGTCCGAGAGGCTCGGAAATTCAATCGGGAGTTATTTGTAAAGATATGCCTGCCGTTGGCCGACCGGTCGACATTTATCAAGCCAAACGACGAAGTCGTTCCCGGCATTACAGCGGTCGATGCTGCCGGCCATTCTCCCGGATTGCTTGCCTTCCACATTGAAAGCAATGGCAAACGAATCATGATCACCGCCGACACGTGCACGCAATACGTGATGGCCGTGCAGCGCCCGGAATGGCATTTCGAAATGGACGACGACAAGGACAAGGCTGTCGCTACTCGCAAACGAATGCTCGACATGCTGGCCGCCGACAAGTTGTTCGTCGCAAGCTTTCATATGCCTTTTCCCGGCATTGGCTTTATCGAAAAAGGGCAGGGCGGCTATCGCTGGGTGCCGCACAGTTATCAGCTCAACCTATAGGGCAGCGGCGGTTATTTGCCCCATGTGAACGTCGCAGGTTTTTCCTGCTTCGGCTTAGGTTTGTTCTCATCACAGCGGCCTATGCGGTCTTCGACCGTTTGTGCCGTCTTGTTGTCGAAGATCATGTAGTGGCACAGCGTGCCATCCTGCAAAGTGCGGGCAATCCGCCCGGCACGGCCATTGGCCGTCAATTCGTTTGAGGGATCGACGCCGTGAAACGTGCCGATCACCATCACGGTGCCGAGAAACAGGCTTGCGCCGAGAACGATGACAAAAAACAACGTGACGATTGCCACGTGGCAGAATTGCGATCGTGCCTCGTTCGAGCGGGCGATAGTTCGCTGGGCCTGGAAAGTCTGCAATTCCGATGCCGCCTGTTAAATTGGGGGCAGAGCGCCTTTGGAGAATTTAATGAAAAAGCCTTGATCAGTTCTAAAGACGACCATTCACATTGGCTTTTCGCAAGTAATGCGATTTAAGCACGGAGGCTGCGGCACGCTGAATTCAGGCCCTTTTGCGGGCGTTCATCGCAAGTGAGAGCAGCGTTCGCTGCGCGATCGCATCCGCCAAGGGCGCATTGCGCCGAATATCCAGGGAAGCTTCCGCCAGTTGCTCCATGGCACGCAGTAACCGCGGGAGCGTCCATGCGCGCAATGCTTCGCCCACTTTTGGTTCGCGTGTGAAATGAACGGGCGGCGCGGCGCGCTTCATTGCAACCTCGATAGTATCGCCGCCTTCGATGGCCAATGCCATTTTGTGCAGGCTTGCAACTTGCCGAATCGTCGCGGAGATGATCGCAGCCGGGGAAGAACCACTGGCGCGCGCTTTGGAGAATTCATTGTCGACCTCTCCGGTGCGACCGGCAAAAGCAGCATCGACGACGCTATCGAGCGCAATTTCCGATGCATCGGCAACCGCCGCGGTGACATCGGCGAGCTCGATGCTCGTCTTACCGCGTGCGTAAAGCGTCAATTTGCGGATTTCGTTGCGCGATGAAAGTCGATCGCTACCCAAGAGCCCGATCAAGGCCGCACGAGCATCGCCTTCAATTGTCAGGCCAGCGGTGCGCACTTCGTCATCGATAAGTTGAGTCAAGGCACGTGCATTGTCCGCGTAGCAGGGGAGGGCAGCGGCGGTCTTTGCCTTTTCGCAAAGCGCTCGCAATGGCGCGCTTTTTCCGAGATTGCCCGCCTCAATTATTATGCGGCATTCGGTCGACGGCGCCGCGACGACAGTTTCGACCGCGGGCGCGATATTTCTTGATCCGGCCTTTACCAAAACCGCGCGGCGGCCCCCGAACAACGGGACCGTGTGAGCCTCCTCGACCAAACGTGAGGGATTAGCGGCAAGTTCGTCGCCGTCGATGCGGACAAATGTGAAAGGATCAGCAGGATCCTCGACGGATGCCCGCACCAAGGCGTCCACCCGTTCTCGCACCAGGCCCGCATCAGGCCCGAACACAAGCACGATCGGTTGATTGCCGTCCGGTTTGGCGATGAAACGGTCGACGTCGGCGGCTTTGATTGCAGTCATTTGTTCGTCATCGCCTGGCCGGCCGGCGCCGAAAGTTTACGATCAGGTGCCGGCTGCGAAATGCGAGGCCAGCCGGTTCCGGATGTTTTCGGAAATTTCCTTAGCAGCGCGATCCTCTGCATCGCGAAGCCCGCGCTCGCCGGCGAATCGTTGCTCCTGGCCGGGAATATTGTAGGACACGCGGGCGAAGGTCTGACCCTTGGTCACCGGCTTGCCGGTTGCAATTTCGGTCAAGGTATAGACGGCGTCGATGCCGTAATTGTTAATGTCGGGTCGCGCTGTATTGATGTCGACGATAATCTGGAGCTGTGTTGCGCTCAGGCGTATGTTCAATCGATAGAGTGGCGAGGCACCGCCTGCGCCGCCGGTGAGGTCGTAGATCAATTCGTTGCGCACGCCGGCGCTGACACGGGCAAGGCGGCTGCCGCTCGGCGCGTCGATTGAAGCGACGTCGACGCTGCTCAGCCGATCAGCAACGCCGGTGTGGCCGGCGGCAGTGGGCCGCTCGGCGTAAAGCGGCTGAAAACATCCGGCCGTCAGGCCGGCGAAGGCCAGGGCCACAAATATCCTGGCGAAACGCCTGGTATCAGACCACGACATTGACGATCCTTTGCGGGACGACAATGACCTTTTTCGGGCTTTGGCCCCCCAGCGCCTTTTTTACCGCATCGAGGGCGAGAACGGCAGCCTCTATCTCTCCATTCGTCGCCTTGCGATTGATGGTCACTTCGGCCCGTTTTTTGCCGTTTATCTGGATCGGGAGCGTGATGCTGTCCTCGATCAGCAATTGAGGTTCGACCTTCGGCCAATCCTCTCTCGCAACCAGCGTCTTGTGGCCGAGCGCCGCCCAGCATTCCTCGGCAAGGTGCGGCATCATCGGGTGAAACAGCTGGACCAGAATATCGCCGGCTTCACGCAGTGACCAACTAAGCCCATCATCTGGCGCCATTTCGATGCTGCCGAGCGCGTCGCCGAGCGCATTGGCGAATTCGTAGATATGGGCGACGCAGCGGTTGAAACGCAATTTGTCGATGTCTTCTGAGACACGGGCAAGCGCACGATGGGCGGCCTTGCGCACTTTTATCGCGGGCTCGCCTAAATTTTGCGGCCGCGCGGTCGGCGCCTGAATGTCGGCAATTTCCCCGACGAGCCGCCACAGGCGTTGCACAAAACGCCAGGCACCCTGCACGCCTTCTTCGGTCCAGATCACGTCACGGTCGGGCGGCGAATCCGACAGCATGAACCACCGAGCAGTGTCCGCACCGTACGCGGCGATAATATCGTCGGGATCCACCGTGTTTTTCTTTGACTTTGACATCTTTTCGATGGAGCCGATTTCAACTGGCTCGCCGGTTGCGGCGACCATCGCCCGCCGCGCATCTCCGATGCCTTCGATCTTGATGTTCGCTGGCTCGATCCATTCGCCGTCCTTGGCACGATAGGTCTCGTGGACGACCATGCCTTGTGTGAACAATCCGGCGAAAGGCTCGTCCATTCCGACCAGGCCGCATTTCCGCATCGCGCGTGTGAAGAAACGCGAGTAAAGCAAGTGCAAAATGGCGTGCTCGATGCCGCCGATGTACTGATCGACCGGCAGCCATTCATCGACCGTTTTGCGATCAGTAGGTGCGGTCTTGATCCACGGATCGGTAAAGCGTGCGAAGTACCAGGACGAATCAACAAACGTATCCATAGTATCGGTCTCGCGACGCGCTGGCCCGGCGCACTTTGGGCACTTCACGTTTTTCCAGGTCGGATGACGGTCGAGCGGATTGCCTGGTTGGTCGAAACTGACATCCTCCGGCAAGGTGACCGGCAGGTCGCTATCTGGGACCGGAATCACGCCGCACTTTTCGCAGTGGATGATAGGGATCGGACAACCCCAGTAGCGTTGGCGTGAAATGCCCCAATCACGCAGGCGGTAATTCACCTGCCGTTGCGCGACCGGACGATTTCCCCGCGTTTCCTTTTCCAGACGCTTGGCGACCTCTTCTTTCGCTTCCTCGCTGCTCATGCCGTCGAGGAAGCGCGAATTAATCATCGTACCGTCGCCATCGTAAGGCACGTCGGTAATGACGAAGGTCTTGGGGTTCTGGCCTGGCGGACAGACCACCGGCGTATTGCCCAGGCCGTATTTGTTGGCAAACTCGAGGTCACGCGCATCGTGCGCCGGACAGCCAAACAGCGCCCCTGTCCCGTAATCCATCAGCACGAAATTTGCGACGTAGACCGGGAGCTTCCAGGTTGCATCGAAGGGATGCAACGCCTTCATGCCGGTATCGAACCCGAGCTTCTCGGCGGTGTCGATCGCGGCCTGCGAGGTGCCGATCTTCTTGCACTCTTCAATGAAGGCGGCGAGCTTCGCGTCCTTCTTCGCTGCGGCCTGCGCGAGCGGATGATCGGGCGAGATCGCCATGAATTTGGCGCCGAACAATGTGTCGTGACGCGTGGTGAAGATCTCCAGCTCGTTTTCCTTGTTCGGCGTGGTCGCAGTGTCCAGCATGAAGCGAACCAGCAACCCTTCCGAGCGCCCGATCCAGTTCTTCTGCATCAGCCGCACTTTGTCCGGCCATCGGTCGAGTGTGTCGAGCGCCTTGAGCAGGTCCTCCGAGTAGTCGCTGATCTTGAAGAACCATTGCGTAAGCTCACGCTGCTCGACCAGTGCGCCCGAACGCCAGCCACGGCCGTCGATGACCTGCTCGTTGGCCAGCACAGTCTGATCGACCGGGTCCCAGTTCACCTTCGATTGCTTGCGCTCAACCAGGCCCGCCTTCAGGAAGTCGAGGAACATCTTCTGCTGATGCCTGTAGTAGGCCGGGTCGCAGGTGGCAATCTCGCGGGCCCAATCCAGCGACAGCCCCATCGACTGAAGCTGTTTCTTCATCGCTGCGATATTGTCGTAGGTCCAGGATTTCGGATGCACCTTGCGGTCGATGGCGGCGTTTTCGGCCGGCATGCCGAAGGCATCCCAGCCCATCGGATGCAGCACCGCGTTGCCCGTGGCGCGCTTGAAGCGCGCGACCACGTCGCCCATCGTGTAATTGCGGACATGCCCCATATGGATGCGCCCAGAGGGGTAGGGGAACATCTCCAGCACGTAATATTTCGGCCTCGGGTCGTCGTTCTTGGTGGCGAAGATGCCACCCTCGGCCCAGACTTTTTGCCAGCGGGCTTCGGCCTCGCGGGCGTTGTAGCGCTCGTTTTTGCTCGAATCGGCGGTCATTTGCGCGTCTTTTATGGCGCGCGGAACAGACACGAAAGAGGCCGATGGGTCAACCGCCACCCCTTTTATCGCGGAAACCGAACGGATGGATCGCCGTCAGTACGGCTCTGCCGTCATTGCGTCGAACTCAGGCTAGGTCTTGCGCAAGCGCGTGCTGTACGGCACGGAGCAGAGTAGCCGCGTCGTAGGGCTTTTCGATCACCGGCGCGTTCGGAAATTTTTTCGCGTGCATGTCGTCGGCGCGCATGCCGGTCAGAAACACAAATGGTACGCCTTGTGTCTGAAGCAAAGCTGCGACATCGAGGCTGTTACGTTCCACACTGCCTAATTTCACATCGAGCACCGCAAGGTCAAATTTCAGCTCGCGGCCGAGCAGCTCGGTCGCTTCGGCTGCAGACGCAACGCTGGTTACGTGTGATGCACCGGCCCGTTCCAGGATTTGCTGAATGTCGAGGGCGATCAGGAATTCGTCGTCCAGCACCAAGCAACGCTTGCCACTCAGCAAGCTATCCGACTTAGGCAAGGGTCGTCTCCCAATGGAACTTTCCCTTGTCCTACGAATTTAATAGGGCAGCATTTAAAAAAGACATAGATCCTAAAAAATCAGGGTTGGACAGCTTAAACACCGTTTCATTACGTTGCGCGCGGGCGCGTATCGTAGGTTTGCTTGTGGGTTTTCATGATTCTTGGAAACGGACGGCCTACCGCTCAATTAACCCCTTGCGAATTGTGCCCGTTGCGCAAACGTCCTGGCTTGCGCGAATTCTCGAGGGAAGAGCTCGAGTTCGTCAAAACGTTCAAGATCGATGAGTTACGGGTCGAGCCTGGCATAAGTTTTCTCCGCGAAGGTACTCGCAGCGAACATCTGTACACCGTCCTCAAAGGATGGGCCTTTCGTTACAAGGTCCTCGATGACGGCCGCCGTCAGATATTGAATTACGCGCTGCCTGCCGACATGGTCGGCCTGCAAGGCACCCTCATGCGCGAAATGCAGCATTCGGTTGAAGCACTCTCGCCTTTAGTCTTGTGCATTTTTCCGCGGTCGAAACTCTGGGATCTTTACAGTCGCCTGCCATCTTTGGCGTTCGACATCACTTGGCTCGCCGCGCGCGAAGAACAACTCATCGACGAGCATCTGGTCAGTCTCGGTCGGCGTACCGCGCTTGAGCGAACCGCGTTTCTGCTTCTACATCTTTTCCTGCGTGCCGAGGAGGCAGGCCTGGTCAAGGATGCGACCATCCAGTTTCCATTCACCCAACAGCACGTAGCCGACACACTTGGAATGTCGCTCGTGCACACGAACAAGACACTCAAGCGGCTCTTTTTGACGCAGGTGGTCCGCTGGAAAGATCGGATATTCGAGGTGCTCGATCGTGCGGCTCTCGTGAAGATCGCCGGCAGCACCATCAATCATCACGTGCCGCGTCCCTTCATTTAAGGTGGCAGTTCGTGCCTTGGTGCGATATAGGCAGCGCATGACCGCTGTCGCCCTGACTGGCCTGAAGCACGTACGAACGGAAATTGCGCGCGCCTGTCGCGATGCCAACCGCGATCCTTCGGAAGTGACGTTGATTGCGGTTTCCAAAATGTTCACTGCCGATGCTATCGAGCCGGCGATTGCGGAAGGCCAGCGCGTGTTCGGAGAAAATCGTGTGCAGGAGGCCAAAGCGAAATGGCCGCAACTGCTTGAAAAACACGGCGGCCTTGAATTGCACTTGATCGGATCCCTGCAATCGAACAAGGCAAAGGAGGCTGTCAGCCTGTTCGACGTTATACACTCCGTCGATCGCACAGGTTTATGCGAAGCCTTGGCAAAGGAAATCGGCAAGCAGAAACGTCAGCCGACTTTATTTGTTGAAATCAACACGGGCGCCGAAGCACAAAAATCCGGCGTGTTGCCACAGGATGCGGATGCGTTTCTCGCGGCATGCCGCGACCAATACGGGCTGAAGATCTCCGGTCTAATGTGCATCCCCCCGCTGGACGAAGCTCCGGGACCGCATTTTGCGCTCACAGCCAAAATTGCCCGCCGCAATGGCCTTGAGCTGCTGTCCATGGGCATGAGCGCTGATTTTACCACCGCCATTGCGCTGGGGGCCACGCACGTGCGGGTGGGTACCGCAATTTTCGGGGCTCGCCAAAAATCGGCTACCTGAATTTTTACGCCACCACGATTTTTGTTTTCGGACCGAGGCGCGTCAGCAAGCGGCGCAGCATGTTCAGTTCGAGAGCAACGCATCCTGCGGTCGGTGTGAATCCTTCGCGCGCCGCATGAATGAATACGGCGCTGCCACGTTTTGAGATGCGCGGACGCGTGTTGTGATCGATTTCGACGATGAAATCGTAGAGCCTGTCTTTACGCGCCAGCCGATCGCCTCGAGCATGCGGTGCTACCTTGATTGGCCGGTTATATCGGCGATCGTGCGGATCTTCGCACCAGCCGTCGACGGAGCTTATACGTTGCACAGGCAGGGATGTGACAGGACGTGGGTGCCTATCTGCGCGCCACCACAATCGCAAGAGCCTGAATGCGCCGCGCGGCGTACCGCCATCGCCTTCACGTTTATTTGCCTTGATGCCGCCTCTGCCTAATGCCACTGGCAACGCGAGCGTTCCCGCGGTCAGCCAGCCCCGCCGCGAGTCACCCGGCTTGCGACGTACTGTGATCCGGGACAAAGATCGTTTCTGCAATGCTGGCGCCATCTTGGCTTTTGCTGGATCAGCCCTAAATACCAGTTCACGCTTGCTCTTTTATCCCCGAATGCTCTATTTCGCGACAATACTGATGTATGCCCGCGCGTCTTTTAAACGGATCCGGTGGGGCGATGGCCAATAAACGGACAATCCTGATCGTCGACGACGATGCCGAACTGCGCGAAGCACTGGTCGAGCAATTGGCCTTACACGAGGAATTCGATGCAATTTCGGCGGATAGCGGAACCAAAGGTGTGCACGCGGCCAAGAACGGCCAGGTCGATTTGGTGATTATGGATGTGGGCCTGCCCGACGTCGACGGTCGGGAGGCCGTGCGGATTCTTCGCAAAAATGGTTTCAAGGCCCCGATCATTATGCTGACAGGTCACGATACGGATTCCGATACCATCCTCGGCCTTGAATCTGGCGCCAATGACTACATTACGAAGCCATTTCGTTTTGCTGTGCTTCTGGCGCGCATCCGTGCGCAACTTCGACAGCACGAGGCGAGCGAGGATGCCGTCTTCGCGATTGGTCCCTACACGTTCCGGCCAAGCTCGAAGCTGCTCCTCAGCCCGAAGGGCAGCAAGGTGCGCCTGACTGAAAAGGAAACGGCCATTTTGCGCTATCTTTATCGCGCCGGGCAGAAACCGGTTTCGCGCGAAACCCTGTTGCAGGAAGTATGGGGCTATAATTCCGGCGTCACTACTCATACGCTTGAAACGCACATCTACCGCCTCCGCCAGAAGGTCGAGAGAGACGCCGCCGCTCCAGCTATCCTTGTAACAGAGGCTGGCGGCTATAAGCTGGTGCCGTGATCTAAAACCAACGATAGCGAGTCGTATGGGCCTCGAAGACGATATTGCCCTCTTCGAGCAGGTGCCGCCCTTGGCTGCGCTTGGCAAGCAGGCCTTGCGCATTCTTGCAATCGGAGCGGAGACGCGACGTCTGCAAAGCGGTGCTGTGTTGTTCTATGCCGGTGAGCTTGCGGATGGCGGCTATGTCATCCAGGAAGGCTCGCTTCTGCTGGAGCCCGGTACGCTATCCGAAGGCAAAGAAGTTACGGTGGGTCCGGGCACGCTGATCGGCGAGTTGGCGCTTCTCACCAACACAGTCTGTCAGGCGACGGCGATTGCAAAAGAGCCGACAGTTGTCGTGCGCATCCCGCGCAATCTTTTCTGCAAAATGCTGGAAGGCTATCCGGGCGCGGCGGAGAAAATGCGGGAAAGCATGATCGAGCGGCTCCAGTCCTGGTCGCGAGAGCTCGCTGGGGTGAAACGTGCGCTCGAGGCGCGTGACAAGACCTAATCCAATTTCAGAAATTTCAGAGCTCGATCGTCGCCGTCACCGGCACGTGATCTGACGGTCGCTTCGCTCCGCGATAGTTCTTGCCAATCTTGATGGCCGAAACGCGGTCGGCGAGCGCATCCGAAGTCCACACGTGGTCGAGCCTTCGCCCACGATCGGACTCCCGCCAATTGTCCATCGCGCGATAACTCCACCATGTGTAAAGCTTTTCAGGCTCGGGCGTCAGCACGCGCATACTGTCAATCCAGCCGCCTGACTGTTGTGCAGCGACAAGTTTTTCGCACTCGACGGGTGTGTGCGAGACGACCTTGATCATCTGCTTGTGACTCCAGACGTCGTGCTCGAGTGGAGCCACATTGAGGTCGCCTACGAGGATGGCGCGTTGCGCCTTCTCCGGACGCAGCCCGGCGTGGGCACGCATCTCATCGAGGAAATCCAGCTTGTGGCGAAATTTCGGATTCGCCGCAGTATCGGGCTCATCGCCGCCGGCCGGAACGTAAAAGTTGTGCAAAGTGATTGGGTCGTTCAGCCTCGCGCGCTCGCCCAGAACCACCGAAATATGCCGGCAGTCAGCCTTCCCGCAGAAACTCTGCACGTCGACTTTCTCAAAGGGAACGCGTGAGAGGACTGCCACGCCGTGATAGCCCTTCTGCCCGCTGATAGCTGCGTGTTCGTATCCGAGCCGCTTGAAACGCTTAAGCGGGAAAGCGTCGTCGGGGCATTTCGTCTCCTGCAGGCACAGGATGTCAGGCTGTGCACTCTTTAAAAAACCCGCGACCAGATCAATTCGGAGTCGTACCGAATTGATGTTCCAGGTGGTGATCTTGAGAGACATAACGTGCAATCTATGACGCGGGACGCGTACTTTCCAACGTCATAGTCGGGCTTGTCCCGGTCATCCACGCCTTAATTTCGTGAGCCAATAAAGGTTGTCGTTCAAGCCAGCAGTCGACGTCAATTGTGGTATCGCGTGTAGTCGATCTTGAATAGTGCCGGGTCGGGCCGTTTGCTGGTGTCGAGATTATAGACCGCGACCGTGGTGTCGTAGCCTTGAGGATCGGTCACGGTCCACTGCTTGAGCTGCATATCCTTTGCACTGAACATGATCATTAGGCGGCTCGTGCCAACAACCCCGTTTTTTTCCTCAAGAACGACGGTAACAAAGACGTCGTCGGCATAGACGGATACCAAGTTTGTGTCTTTGGTCAGATCGACGCGCTCCGCCAAAAGGAAACGCAGCGGAGTTTGTGACAGCGGATAGACATCCTGCGTTGCCAAACGACGGTCGCGCACGACGACCGATGAGCCGTCGGCGATCAGTTCAATCGGGCTCGGATTATCGTATTCGAAGCGGACCCGGCCCGGCTTGTAAATGTAGAAGTCGCCTTGCGTGCGGTTGCCGTCCGGGCCGACCTGCACAAAATTTCCTGTCAGAGTCTGCACGCCGGACAGATAGCTGTTGACGCGCTCAACGATCGTCCGTTGTTCGGGGGTAAGCTTGCCGGCGCCATTTGCCTTGCCGAGCAGGGCAGCAAAGGGGTTAGAGATTGGGTTGTGCGATGGCGTAGGCTGCGGCGCTTGTGCCCGCGCACCGAATGCCTGGCTCGGAACCGCCGGCTTGGCGACTGGAGCAGAAGATGGAGGTGCGCCACCCCGAGTCTGCGAGACCGGCGGACGCGGGGTGGGAAGCGGGATGGTCTGAGCGAGTGCCGGAGCCGTGAAGCAGGCCAAAAGCACGGCAAAGCCCAGTTTTGTTCGCGCCTTGTCGTGTGCCGCCATTAGGTTCTCCGCCTGGTGCCCCTACGGTATCTCGATAAGCCTATAGAGGCCGGCTGTGGCGATTTCGCGGCCCTGTGAACGGTAAACCGGCTTAATGACGAACCGGGCGATTCTCAATAGCGGTCGTCGGCGGGATTTTCCGGGATCAGGATTTCGCGTTTGCCGGCATGGTTGGGCTGCCCGACGATGCCCTCTTCCTCCATGCGTTCCATGATCGTGGCGGCGCGGTTATACCCGATCTGAAGGCGCCGCTGGATGTAGGAGGTTGAGGCCTTGCGGTCCCGCTTCACGATGGCGACCGCCTGTTGATAGATATCGCCGCCTTCGGCGAGTCCCATGCCCGTCGAATCGAAGATCGGATTTCCATCTTCATCTTCGTCGCCGCCGGCGGTCACTTCTTCGAGATATTCGGGCGTGCCTTGCGACTTCAGGTGCCGCACAACTTTCTCGACTTCCTCGTCCGAGACGAAAGGTCCATGCACGCGGCTAATGCGGCCGCCGCCAGCCATGTAGAGCATGTCGCCTTGGCCGAGCAGTTGCTCCGCGCCCTGCTCGCCGAGAATTGTGCGGCTGTCGATCTTCGACGTCACCTGAAACGAGATGCGGGTCGGAAAATTCGCCTTGATGGTGCCGGTGATGACGTCAACGGACGGACGCTGCGTAGCGAGGATCACATGGACGCCGGCGGCGCGTGCCATCTGTGCCAGTCGCTGGATGGCGCCTTCGATATCCTTGCCGGCGACCATCATTAAGTCGGCCATTTCGTCGACGATGACCACGAGGAAAGGCAGCGGCTCGAGTTCGAGCTGTTCTTTCTCGTAAATCGCCTCACCGGTTTCTTTGTCGTAGCCAGTATGTACCGTGCGCGTAAGCGTCTCGCCTTTCGCCTTCGCCTCGGCGACGCGCGCGTTGTAGCCTTCGATATTACGCACGCCCAACTTCGACATCTTTTTGTAGCGGCCTTCCATCTCGCGCACCGCCCATTTGAGTGCGACAACCGCCTTCTTTGGATCGGTGACGACGGGCGTGAGCAGATGCGGGATGCCGTCATAGACCGAGAGTTCGAGCATCTTGGGGTCGACCATGATCAGGCGACACTGATCGGGCCGCAGCCGGTACACCAGCGACAGGATCATGGTGTTGATGGCGACCGACTTGCCTGAACCGGTCGTGCCAGCGATCAGCAGGTGCGGCATGCGCGATAAGTCGACGATGACGGATTCACCGCCGATGGTCTTGCCGAGGCAAAGGGGCAATTTTGCCGCGTTTTCGTTGTAGTTCTCGCCCGTGAGCAATTCGCGCAGATATACCTTCTCGCGCGTCGGGTTTGGCAGCTCGATGCCGATTGCGTTGCGTCCCGATACCACCGCGACGCGTGCCGATATCGCGCTCATCGAGCGGGCAATGTCGTCGGCAAGACCGATCACGCGCGACGACTTGATGCCCGGCGCGGGTTCAAGTTCATAGAGCGTGACAACGGGGCCAGGGCGCGCGTTGATAATTTCACCGCGCACACCGAAATCTTGCAGCACGCTTTCGAGCGCCACAGCGTTTCCGTCGATGATTTCACGCGATAAAGTCGTGCGTTCGTTGGCGCGCGGTGCGGCCAGATGATTGAGCGAGGGTAGCATGTAGCCGCTGCCGGAGCGGCGGGCAGGTACGCGAGGCGCCGCACGCCTCCGTGGAGCTGGTTCTGCGTCGTCATCTTCGTAGTCATCGTCGTAGACGGCGTCGCCACCGTCGCCTTCAAAACGCGGCTCAAGCCGCGGGCCACGCACGACCGGCAGCGGCGTGCGCGCGCGCGCCTCGCCCCGGATCATCCGGCCGACGCGCGCCTTCCAGCTCAGCAGCGCATGCACGATCATGCCGAGCCAGGCCGAGCCGCGGTCTTCACCGGCTTCCTCATCCTCGAACTCTTCTTCTTCGAGCTCACGGGTCACGCTTTTACTGGCCTGCGCACGACCGCCGCACGCGACCAACAACGCCATCGCCGTTGCAAGACCGAACACAATGCAGAAGACGAACCGGGTGAGGCTGCCGAGCGGCGCGCCGAGCACCATTGCCGGCAACCGCAGCACCGCATCGCCGGCGACGCCGCCGAGCCCCGTGGGCAATGGCCAGGATCCGATATGCGGCAGCGTCGAGGCAAACGCTGCCCCTAGGAACGTGGCAAGGATCCAAAACAGGCTGCGCCATTTCTCGCCGAATGTTTTGTGCGACAGCAGCCGCCACCCGAGCAGCGCCTCAGGAACCAGTAGCAGTATCGCTGCCAGGCCGAGCAGCTGCATTGCCAGGTCGGAGAAAATCGCACCCGGATAGCCGAGCAGATTATGGATCGGTTTTTGCGTCGCATGACTGAGCGAGGGGTCCTGCACCGACCAGGTCGCAAGCGCCAAGGCGCCGAGCAATGCCAGCGTGATCAAGGCAAGCCCAGCGAGCTCGCTCAACCGGCGCCGGATGATGTCGCGAAAATGTTCCGAGACGAAGGCGATGACGTCGAGGCTGCGATCTGCTGCTCGCATGCTTTTACATCCTTATCCGAGCACGGCGACGAGGCGGTGCAGCGCCTCCGCCGTAGCCGTCTTGTCTTGCACCATGGCGACGCGGATATAGTCCGCGCCAGGATTGCTGCCGTCGGCTTGCTCGCGCGCGAGATAACGCCCCGGGACCACGCGGACGCCGGCTTCGGCCCACAACCTTTTTGTCGCGATCTCACTGCCGCCCTGCTTCGACACATCGAGCCACAGGAAAAAGCCACCGGCCGGGCGTTCGTAGCCGTAGCGGCTGCCGATGATCTGGTCGGCGAGATCGAACTTCTCCGAATAAAGTTTTCGGTTCTCTTTCACATGCGCTTCGTCCTGGTAGGCGGCAATCGCGACATATTGGGCGGGCGTCGGCACCTGCGGCGCAGCGACGTTGCGCAGCTCGAGATAGGAGCCGAGAAATCGCCGATCGCCAGCCGCAAACCCGACACGCATGCCGGGTAGGTTCGAGCGCTTGGACAGCGAGTGAAACACCACAACATTTGCGAAGTCGGGAGCCGCCGCCTCGAGCATGCCCGGCGGCGCGTTTTTGTTGTAGATTTCGCAATAACACTCGTCTGAGAAAACGAGGAAGCCGAATCGGCGCGCAAGCTTAACCAGCCTATCGAGATACTTACGATCAGCGACCGCGCCCTGCGGGTTTGAGGGCGACGCGATGTAGAATGCAACGGTGCGCGCAAGCAGCGCGTCGTCGAGAGCGCCGAGATCGGGCAGGAAGCCGGTTGCGCGCGTCGCCGGTAGATAGACCGGCTCACAGTCGGCGGCGAGCGCGCCGGCGGAATAGGCGGCATAAAACGGATTGGGAATGAGGACGGCAGGTTTGCCAGCGCGGCGAGTCACCCAGCGCTTGGCGGCGATAGCCCCGAGGAACAGTCCTTCGCGTGTGCCGTTAAGCACCAACACTTCAGTTTCCGGGTCGATGGGCCGCGCAAGCATGTAGCGGTTGTTCAGCCACACGGCGACCGCACGCCGGAACGGCTCGATGCCTTTGTTGGCAGGGTAGCGACCGAAATCGGCGATATGCGCGGCGAGCGCCGGGCTGACAAAGGACGGCACCGGATGCTGCGGCTCCCCCACCGACAGATTAATGACAGGCTTGCCCGGCTCGATATCGGCGATCAGGTCGGTGAGCCGCACGAAAGGAGAGCGGGACTCGACCGTCGGAGCGGTAAATGAAACAGGCTCACTCTTGGCGGTCATCATGGACATGCGGTTACAAGGCGGGGCCCCGGCCCGCCGTACGAGGGCCTCGATACAATAAATAGACCGAGGTTAAGACCCGATTAACCATCGGGAATTTCGGCTATTTTCGGCCCGAGAGCCGAAAAAGAGCCTCAAAAAGGGAGACCCCGGTCCTTTCGAACCGGGGCCTCGACGGAGGGGACGGTGCCGGGTTCCGCCCCGACCGCTAGGTCTATTGAACGACCTCGCCGTGCAACGCGAGATCGAGGCCTTCGCGCTCCACTTCTTCTGAGACGCGCAGGCCGATGACCGCATCGATGACCTTGAGCAGGATCAGCGACACGATCGCGTCGTAGACGATTACGATAGCGATGCCCTGGATCTGGTTGATCATCTGGGCAGCGTTGCCCTCGATCAGCCCGGCCGTACCACCGTACTCGGAGATCGCGAAGACGCCGGTGAGAAGCGCGCCGACGATTCCGCCGACACCGTGCACGCCGAAGCAGTCGAGCGCGTCGTCCGCACCGAGGATGCGCTTCAATCCGGTCACGCCCCAGTAGCAGAGCACGCCGGCGGCGACGCCGATTGCCATCGAACCGGCAGGTCCGACGAAGCCCGACGCCGGAGTGATGGCGACGAGCCCAGCGACAGCACCGGAGCAGATGCCGATGACTGTCGGTTTGCCGCGGCAAATCCATTCGACGAGCATCCAGGTGAAGCCCGCGACGGCAGTCGCAATTTGCGTCACGGTCATCGCCATGCCTGCTTGCATGCCCGCGGTGACGGCGGAACCGGCATTGAAGCCGAACCAACCGACCCAGAGCATTGAGGCTCCGATGAACGTGAGCACCATGTTGTGCGGCGGGCCCATGTCCTTGCGCTTGCCGAGACAGATTGCGCACATCAGGCCGGCGACACCGGCGTTGATATGCACGACCGTTCCGCCGGCGAAATCGAGGACCTTGAACACCGCATCGCTATTGCCGTTGGACATGAAGCCGTCGGAGCCCCACACCCAATGTGCGATCGGTGCGTAGACCAGGATCGCCCATAGGCCTATGAACCACAGCATCGCGGAAAATTTCATCCGTTCGGCGAAAGCGCCGGCAATCAGCGCCGGTGTGATGATGGCGAAAGTCATCTGGAAGCAGAGATAGACAGTCTCGGGAATTGTTACCGCCAGGCCGTTTGGCGTGCCGGTACCGTTGGAGATGTCACTCAGGATTCCCTGCAGGAACGCGCGCGACGTCCCGCCGATGAATGCCGAGCCGGATGTGAAGGCAAGACTGTAGGTGATGACCGCAAAGAGAATGGTGACAAGACACGTCACGGCGAAACTCGTCATTATGGTGTCGCCTACGTTCTTCTTGCGCACCATGCCGCCGTAGAAGAGACCGAGACCAGGTATCGTCATCATCAGCACGAGCGCCACCGAGGTAAGCATCCATGCGGTGTCGCCCGAATTAGGCGTGCACTTCTCGAGCACGGCCTTCTTCGGATCGGGATCGTTGGCGCAGGCCGGCGGTGGCGCCGCCGGTGCGGCTGGCGCGGCCGCTGGTGCCTGCGTCTGAGCGTATGAGATGTCGTATGACGACACGCTCAAGAAGAGGCCAATCAAAATCCCGAAAGCGAGAGCGAAGAGCCCCGCACGGGAGGATTTCATCAACGTCATGGTCTTACTCCTGTCCGTATTGTTTGCGGTGCGGGTTACTAGAGAGCCGCAGCGTCGGTCTCGCCGGTGCGGATGCGCACGGCGTTTTCCAGATTGAAGACGAAGATTTTTCCGTCGCCGATCTGTCCGGTCTTCGCGGCACCTGTGATGGCGCTGATGACCTTGTCGACTTGCTTGGTGTCTACTGCCACTTCGATCTTGATCTTGGGCAGAAAGCTCACCGCATATTCGGCCCCACGATAGATTTCCGTGTGCCCCTTCTGACGCCCGTACCCCTTGACCTCGCTGACGGTCAGCCCCTGCACGCCGATGGAGGTCAGAGCGTCACGGACCTCGTCGAGCTTGAAGGGTTTGATAATGGCCATGACGATTTTCATGGATTCGATCCCCGCTTGCGCCCGTTTGTTTCGTCACGCAGTGCGGGCGGGTTCACTGGGCTTCCGCCCACGAAGCTCGCTTCGCAGGCATAGCCGCAGGGATAGAATCAAACGCCGTGCCAGATGCTCGGCTAAGCCTTATGCTATTGATTTAATAAGAAGATTTTGTGAGTGCCTGTTCCAAGGGCGCTAGCGCCCCGCGCGGTCGCTTAAAGTCGCGCCACGCCCGGAAGAGCCTGCTTAAAAATTAGACAAGAAGAAATTTGACAGTTCCGCGCCGACTTCGGGAATCGGCGCGGAAACGATGCCGCTATTGGATCGCCTCGCCGTGCTGGCTGACGTCGAGGCCCATGACCTCGTCCTCCTGTTTCACGCGCAACGGAACGAGCGCGCTGATCACTTTCAGGATCACGAATGTCACCGCGCCCGACCACACCAATGTGACAGCGATGCCGTAGAGCTGGGCGACCACCTGATGCGGATTGCCTTCAAGCAGACCAGGAATTCCGCCCGGTGTCTCCGGACTTGCAGAGAGCGCGCCGACAGCGAATACGCCGGCGAGCAGTGTGCCGGTGAAGCCGCCTATGCCGTGCACACCGAACACGTCGAGCGAGTCGTCGTATCCGATCTTGCGTTTGAGCCAGGTGCAGGCCCAGAAGCAGATAGCGCCGGCAATGATTCCGATCAGCAGGCCCTGCATCGGCAGCACGAATCCGGATGCGGGCGTGATCGTGCCGAGACCGGCGATTGCACCGGAGATCATTCCAAGCACCGACGGCTTGCCGCGCGTCCACCATTCCAGCGCCATCCATGTGAACGCACCGGCACTCGCGGCAAGATGCGTGGATACGATCGCCATTGCAGCGCGTGAGTTGGCGCCGAGCGCCGAGCCGCCGTTGAATCCGAACCAGCCGACCCATAGCAGGCCAGTGCCGATGACGGCCAGTGTCAGATCGTACGGGGCAAGGTTGTCACTGCCGTAGCCACGCCGAGCGCCGAGCACGTAAGCGGCAACCAGACCGGCGACGCCCGCATTGAGATGAACGACAGTGCCGCCGGCGAAATCGATCAAGCCATAGGTACCAAGGAACCCGCCGCCCCAAACCCAATGTGCAACGGGTACATAGACCAACAACAGCCAAAAGACGCAGAACAAAAGGAACGCTGCAAAACGCAGACGGTCGGCAACGGCGCCTGCGACCAACGCCACCGTGATGATGGCGAAAGTCATCTGGTAGATCATGAACAGACTCTCGGGGATCGTCTTGGCGAGCGGCGATACTGCATCGAGCGTGACGCCGTTGAGAAAAATGCGATCGAGCGTGCCGATGAATGCACCCTCACCGGTGAAGGCCAGCGTGTAGCCGATGACCGCCCACACGATCGAAATCAGAAAGGTTGCCGCGAGACTTTGCGCCATCGTGGCGAGCACATTTTTCTTGCGCACCATGCCGGCGTAGAACAGGGCAAGGCCCGGGATCGTCATCATGAGCACGAGGCCGGTCGCGCCGATCATCCAGGCGGTGTCGGCGGCATCGATCTTTGAACCTTGCGCAAAAGCCGGCGTTGTGGCGGCGATGATGATCGCGGCCGGAGCGAGGCGCAGGAACGCCTGTTTCATAATCATCTCCCCAATGTCATCTTTGATTTCTAAAGCGCGTCGACGTCGGTTTCTCCGGTGCGGATTCGCACCGCCTGCTCGATCGGAGTGACGAAAATCTTTCCGTCGCCGATCTGCCCGGTTCGTGCCGCTGCCTGGAGCTGTTCCATCACCTGATCGAGCTGTTCGCTGGCGACG
>Ga0157283_10000037_pt1 | contig 15457 bp, 16 predicted proteins | sample NitcycUS044104R1_FD_108398 | JGI IMG/M metagenome (GOLD analysis project Ga0157283, IMG submission 108398) | Soil microbial communities from Arlington Agricultural Research Station in Wisconsin, USA - Nitrogen cycling UWRJ-S044-104R-1 | ecosystem: Environmental > Terrestrial > Soil >...
AATGGAGGCATGGGTCTACTACAACGGCTTTCAGGAGAAGCATGTCAAGAGTTGGGGCGGGCCGGGGGAAGGGAGTGAATGCCCACGTGTGGCGGCTTAGCGCGTCACCAGCGGTGGATGGCTGCTGATAGGCTGGAAAGCATGTTTCGGCTGGCGCTCGTTGGGACGTTAGTTGTGGTGACCTTCCTAGGATGCCTGGTGCCCCATGCAATCGCAGCTGGCACATTCACTGTTGAGGCAGGGACCCTACGAGGATTTCAGTGGCGCGTCGCTGCCTACGGGGGCCTGCCCCCGGCGAGAAATATGGTGGAAGAAGTAATCTGTCTTCGGGTGAAGATCGTTCCCGTGGCCGAAAGCGAACTACCGCTGGACGAGGCGGCATGTCGTGATATTCGATCGACACCGAACCTTCTGAGCCTTGTGGATGAATTCGACCATCCCAATGCCACCGTGCTTGGCATGGCCTTTGCTAAGGAGGTCGTCGAGGCGACTCTTCACTTCCGCGGGTCTCTGCCGACGAGAGAGATTGACCTGCATTTACCCTCCGGCCCCGCGATGCGTAATGTGGGGGATGAAGTCCGTGTCGGAGGGACTGCGTTCCTTGGGCGATCCTGCGTAAAACGAATAGTTGGACATTTGCACTCTGGAAGGGTGGCTTACGACAGCGGCCCGATGCATTGCAATGGATAGCGAAGCCTGTTGGAGGGCGAGAGGTTGGTCCGCCATTCTGATCGGGCTGCTGATGATCGGATGGGTTTGCGGCGGATGTGGTCCAGACAGGGCTACGGGTTGCGAAGATCCGGAAGCGCACGTGACGATAGAGCTTCGGCCCGGCGGCGTCGGATGTGCAGAAGCCCTCGGCGTGGAGAGTCTTCTCGGATTAGACGGCCCTAGGCGGCAGGTTGTTCGAGAAGGGTCCAAGAAGTGGATCTGTGTTACCTCACCCGATCGGCCGTCGATTCGCTGCCGGCAGGGATCCCTCACCTTCGACATCATCATTCGATGAGATTGCCGCCCAGTCGGTTTCGGGTTAGGACCGTACGGATCGAGCGGGAGGAAATCGCGCGGCATTCCGTCGCAGGGCTGGTGCTCCATCTTGGGTAGGTAGAGTTCGAACCTCCTGGTGGAGCGTTGGGATCTCATTCGATGGCGACTTCAGGTGCGTATTCTCCAGCGAGGCGCAGTGTCTTTCGCCGGACCGAGGTGGGAAGGCGACATTCGTCGATAGGGCCAGAGGAGCGGCGCCAGGATCGCTCTCTGGTTCTGGGCTCCGCACTTCCCTTGATGGCGGAGTCCCGTCTGAACGCTCTCAACGAACGGTCGTCAACAAATGTCCGGGGGCATCGGGCCGCTCCGGCTGATGTACCGGGGTGTTTATGCACCCACATACCAGCCAGATCGTTGGAACGCCCCCTCTTCCGGATTCGCGTTTTCGTCGCGAGACCGGCAGAGGCGGAGAAGCGCCCGGCGCAGCTCCTGAGCCCGATCTGCGGAAGCAGAAAAGGAGCAGGGATATGTCCTCTCAGTCGAGTGGGCCGAGCTCGCGCTCGGCCGCGGTTGCCCTCTGCGGTCTTCTCCTGGCGGTCGCGGTCGCGTTCGCGGCCTCGGCCCAGGCCGCCCAATACAAGATCGTGCTCTGCGCCGCGAACAACGGCTCGAACGGCTTCGACGTCGCGACCAACACCCGAAGCAGCCAGAATCCGGACGGCATCTTCGCGGTCGAGAACCACTGCGGCCCGGCGCCCGATCCCGCCGGAAACAACGCCTTCCTGCGCATCTACGAGACCCAGGACAGCGGCAGCGCCGCCGAGGGCGCCTACGCCTCGATCTCCTGGACGGTCCCCCCGTGGGTGGCGATCCTCGGCGCCGGCGGCTACACGCGCGAGCCGGGTTCCTTCAACGACGGCTGGCGCGGGCGCTTCTGGGCCGAAGGGTTCAACGGCGACGGCCCCCACAACATCCTCATGCAGGGAACCGGCGCCGCGAACGCCGGGATCTCCTGGGCTCCGACCTCGACCTTCGCCTCCCACCTTTGGCCGTTCAGCGGCTGGGGCTATTACCGGCGCTTCATCGTCGAGCTGACCTGTATGCGCTCGGCCGGCTGCGACCGCGGCGGTTGGAACGACTACGACGCGAACACCTTGACGTTGACGCTCGCGGATGTCTCGCCGGCGACCGCGAGCTTTCAGGGGAGCGGCGACCCGCTGCTCGCCGGCGGCTGGGTCCGCGGCGTTCACTCCGCGCCCTACTCGCTGTTCGACCAGGGCTCGGGGCTGCGAGTGGCGAGGCTGCGCGTCGACGGCTCCGAGCGCCAGGCCCAGGACTTCGGCTGGCGCTGCGACCGTGACTCTTCGGGACCCAGCGGTGAGTTCGCCCGCAGCTTCAAGCCCTGCCCCGAGGGGAGCCAGAGCTTCTCCTACGACTTCGACACCGCCTCGCTCTCCGACGGAGTCCATGCGATCTCGATCTGCGCCCAGGACTACGGACAGTGGTGGGGGGACAGGGCCGGCAACAGCGATCAGAGCTGCGACCAGCGCACGATCCGCAGCGACAACACGGCGCCGGGCGCGCCGGCCGGCCTCACCGTCACCAGCTCCAACCCGAATCGATACCTGAGCCACTTCGGCGCCCGGTTCTCGATCCCGGCCGACTCTGGCAGCCCGATCGTCGGTGCCCGCTACTTCGTCACCGACGATCGCCAGGGCGGCAAGGTGGTCGTGCCGGAGAAGTTCGTCGCCGGCGGCGCCCTCACCTCGATCACCGGGATCGAAGGCCCCGCCCAGCCCGGCGCCTACACCCTCCACGTCGCCCTGCAGGACGAGGTCGGGTTCCTCGGCGCCTACGCCACCGCCCCGGTCCCGCACGACACCGTCCCGCCCGCCGCGCCGCAGAGCCTCCGCGTCAGCGGCCCGAGCGAGGAGCGCAGGGTGCCGGCCTTCGACGTCGCCTGGAAGAACGTCGCCGACGCCGGCTCGCCGATCGTCGCCGCCCACTACCAGCTGGTGGACGCCGCGGGCAACGTCGTTGTCCAGACCAAGACCTTTTCGGCGCAGAGCCCCGAATCGATCGCGGGGATCGAGACCCCGGCGACGCCCGGCGCCTACCGGGTCCGCCTCTGGCTCTCAGACGCCGAGGGCAACGTCGGCGCGCCGGCGACGGTGGCGGTGCCCCGCGATACGACGCCGCCGGCGGCCCCGCAGGATCTCTTCGTCGCTCCGCCGGGCGCCTCGCGCTCAGAGCAGGGCTTCGACCTGCGCTGGCGCGACATCCTCGACGCCGGCTCGCCGATCGCCGCCGCCCACTACGAGGTGCTCTCGCCCGAGGGCAAGGTGGTGGTCGGCCCCAAGAGCGTCGAGCGGGAGGGAATCGACTCGATCGCCGAGCTCGAGGCGCCCTCCGGTCGCGGTGCCTACACCCTGCGCCTCTGGCTCTCAGACGCCGAGGCGCCCCGGTCAGCGCGCCGCTCTCCTACGAGTGCGAGCGCTCCTCGGCGACCTCCGCGGCGGCTTCGCTCAACGTCGGCTTCGGCGCCTCTGGCCAGGGCTCGTTCCTGGTCGAGCAGGGCGCAGGAGCCACTCTCGCCGGAACTCTGCGCGGCGGCGAGGTCTCCGGCCAGCCGCTCTGCGTCTTTGACCGCGTCCTCAGCGAGGGGGGACGGAAGTTCCTCGGCACGGTGATGTCGAGCGGCGGCGGCTCCTTCCGCTTCGAGGCCGCGGCTGGACCGTCTCGCGAATTCACCGTCATCCACAGAGCCGGGCAGCGCGAGGTGACCGCGACCGCGACTCTGCGTACGCGGGTTCAACCGACGCTCGTGCTGGGCCGCAAGGTCGTGCGTCAGGGCGGCTTTGCGACCTTCCACGGCGAGATCCCGCCACCGGGGAACGACGGGGTCGTCGTCGTTTTGCAGGTTCGCGACTCGACCGGTCACTGGCGGGCGTTCCGCCGCTACCGCACCCGCGGCGGCGGACGCTACTCGCTGCGCTACCGCTTCACCCGGACCCCGCGGCGCACGGTCTACGTCGTGCGGGCGCAGGTTCGCGGCCAGAGCGGCTATTCCTATGAGGCGGGGAACTCGCCCGCCCGGCGGCTGGTGGTGGTCCCATGAGCCGCCGCAAGGAAAGCGGGGACGAGGCGGTCACCGGAGCCCAGCTGCGCGAGACCGAGCGGGGCCTCGCCGCCCTGCTGCGGGCCAAAGGATTTCCGGCGCCGTGGATCGACCGGCACTCACTCGACCTCGTCGCTCAGGCCGCGAGCGAGTACGCCGCCTGGATGAAGGCGCACGAGCCCGAGGGGAACCCGGTCGGCTGGCTCATCACCTGCGCCTACCGCCGCGCCCTCAACCTGCTGACCAGCCAGCGGCGCAGACCTCCGGCCGCCTCGGTCGAGGACGCCGCGCTCGCGCTCGCCGACGAAAGCCTCCCGACGCCCGAGGAGGCCGTGCTTCCATTCGTTCCGGCACACGGCGGCAAGCGAAGCGATCCATGCAGGCGACTCGGCCGAGGAGGTGTCCTGGCTACTCGGGCACAAGGACTCGACCGTCACCAGGCGCGTCTATATCTCCGAGATTCAGAGCGCCGAGCGGTCGTCAGAACGGCGGGCGAAGATGGAGGCGCGGATGGGCGGCACCCTTTCGTCGCTCGGTGGCGCTGATGGTGGTGCGGGTCCGAATCCAAAGCGCCACGCCCGACGGTCGGGAGGAGCCGAAGTCGTGCAGTTGAGCAAGATGCGACGGACGGCTATGTGAAGACCCCAAGTAGCCTCTTCCCTAATCGCCTCTGAACAGCCCACATCGGATGCACTTTTCAAGAAGCTCTGGGATGAAGAGCCGATCCGCAGTCTCGGACTTCTCGCGCTCGGCGGGCTCCTCGCACTCCTTTCTTTTGCCGTAGTTCCGGCGCTGGCAGTCGCCCCCTTGCTGATCTTCGATGATGGTTCCCCGAGCCTGGGACGGGTCGTCCTTGGCAGCATTGCGGCTTTCGGTTTGATCGTTGGATGGGCCTTCCTCTTGCGGCGATGGAAGCTCTGGATCAGTCCGATCAAGCGTCGCTTGGCGAAGCTTGGCAAGTCATCGCAGGATGACCGGGGGGAAGAAATAGAAGACGAAGACGGCTTTCTCTTCTGGCTCAGATTCACGGTTTGGTCGAAGATCCGCGACCCGATGAGCTTCTTGGCTCCTCCAATGAAGGAGGTTGGGCAAAACGCAACCGCATGGCCGCTATGCGCGGTCGTCTTCTCAGCGGTCCTAGCGCTTTGGCTCCCAAGCCTTCACTTGCATCACGACTTCTTCGTCGCCATTTCGCAGGTAATTCCCGTTCTCATGGTCGCCGCCTTCGTTGAGGCAGCGGCCCTCTTTCGGGTCTACATGCCCGTCATTGTGAGGGTCTTTGAAAATCGATCGGGAGCGCCGACTCCACCCCAGTTCTTTGCCTTCCGACAGCACATGAAGAACCTGCTTTGGCTCGCCGTGGTGGGGGAGATCGCAGCCCTTGTGGCCCTGGGAGCCGAGTCGGACTCAACCTTCCTCGGCATTCTCAGTGGCGTCTCTACGCTTGTTGTGGCTCTCGCTCTGACTTCAACCTTCTTTGAACGACTTCAACTCGACCAGTTTCTGAAAACCCGATCACCGGGAGGCGGGGAAGGGCTGAGTTCCCCGGTCCAGGATGAAGTCGAAGAGCAATCATCTTAGGGGCTGCCTCCCGGCTCCCTTGGCAGCGCCGATGGCAGCGGGGACCGAATCCGAAGCGACACGCTCGACCGCCGCGAGAGGCCGAGGTTGTGCCGCTGAGCGGCAGGCGAACCAGGGCGGCTTAGGACGAATCAGCCAGCCCCTTCATGGTAAGGAAGGGGTCACGAGTTCGAGTCTCGTTCCGGGCTTCATCGACTTCGGAATGTTGGCCGCTCGGCCGAGGAGGAGCATCGGCAGATTCTCCGCGAGGCGCTGCGATCAGGCGGTTCGGCGAAGTCTCTTAGGGAGATCCTGCTCGAGATGCCCAATGTCGGTGAGGACCGCGACTTCGAGCGTCCCGAAGACCGCGGCCGCCCGCTCGAGCTTTGAGTTACCTGCTCGATATCAGCGTCATCTCCGAGCTTCGCAAGGGCCAGCGAGCCGACTCCAACGTCACCGCCTGGTTCGCCGACATCGCCGACGAGGAAATCTTCCTCAGTGTCCTGACGATCGGAGAGATCCGTCGCGGCATCGAGAGCGTGCGGCGCCGCGACCCCGGACTCGGCGGCGGCCCTGGACCGCTGGCTCGCTCTCCTGAGCGAGGCCCACGGCGACCGGGTACTCCCGATCGACCGCGCGATCGCCGAGGAGTGGGGAAGGATGAACGTCCCGGATCCCCTCCCTGTCGTAGACGGCTTGCTGGCCGCAACCGCCCGCGTCCTGGGCCTGACGTTGGTTACCCCGCAACGTCGCCGACGTCGACCCTGCGGGTATCGAACTGCTTGACCCGTTTACGAGCGGCCCCCGCTGAAGATCCATCAGGTAGACCGCAAGGGAACCGCGTCCCCCTCAAGACCGAGGCAGTTCAGGAGCCGCGCGCACTCGATCAACGCCGCTCGATGGGCTTCCAAGTCCAGCGGCGAAGGTAGGCCGCCGAGCTCGCGCGCTGCTTCGTGTGGGCAGGAACGTCGAATGAAATTCGGTCACTCGAACGTTCGGGCCTTTTAGAACGTGATTTAGTGCTGCGCTGCAATCGTCCCGACGTAGGAGGAGACCGATGGGCGCGTACAGCGTGAGACTGAGTTGCCGCTGCAGCTTGCTGTTGGCGATCTCAGTGGTGATAGGAGTTGGGCTCGGTCCCGGCACGGCACGGGCTTCGCTGATCGCCCCCTCGTCTGACGCAGGGGCGCTGGCAGCGGCGATGAGCAGCCAGCCGGGATTGGTAACCGGTGCGGAATGGCCGGCTTTGAACGGCGCCGCCAATCCCTCCTCCAGCGAGGCAGCCGGAATCGGCAGCGGGTTCACCGGTCTCTTCATGCCGACCTCGGGTTCGACCTTCGCGGTCCTCACCAACGGTGACGTGACCTTGGCTGACCCCCCGAACGACTCCAGCGCGGTCTACACCGACAACGGGACGAGCTACGGCGGGGCGAACGACGTGACCACGCTCAAGGTGAACGTCGACGTGCCCTCGGGCGCCAACTGTCTCAGTGTCGATGGCGTTTTCTACTCCGAGGAGTACCCGGAGTTCGTGGGCATCCAGTGGAACGACGCCTTCATCGCTGAGCTTGGCTCGTCCACGTGGTCCTATTCCGAACTAGCAAACGACGTGACGGCTCCCAACAACTTCGCGTTCGACGAAGACGGCCATCTGATGGAGGTGAACACGGTTGAATTCACCAACGAAGACACGGGCCTCGAGTACGACGGGTCCAGCAGGTTGCTGACCGCGGCGACGCCGATCACCTCCGGTCCGCACAACCTCTACTTCTCGATCTACGACGCCGGCGATCACAACGTCGACAGCGCTGTCTTCCTCGACAACCTCAGGACCAGCCAAAGCTCGGACTGCGCATCGGGCGCTGTGAAAGCCGACTCCGACGGTGACGGGCTCACGGACCGGTGGGAGGAGGAAGGCTACGACGCCAACGGCGATGGGCAGGTGGATGTCGATCTGCCAGCGATGGGCGCCGATCCTGAACACAAGGATCTCTTCGTCCAGCTCGACGCGATGAAGGGCCTGCGGATGAGCTCGGCAGCGATCGCGAAGGTGACCGCGGCCTTCGCCAATTCCCCGGTTCCCAACCCCGATGACTCGGCGGGGGTCACCCTGCATGTGGACAACGGCGCAGGTTCGGTGATGGATCCCAAGACCGGAGCGACGTGGGGCTCGCTCTCGCGCGCCAGCGATCTCAACCTGATCCCCAGTCTCGGCTTCTTCCATGAGGACGGCTCCTACGACTGGTCGGCTTTCGACTCGATCAAGCAGAACCGATTTCCCAGCGTCCGCGAACCGATCTTCCACTACGCGCTGTCGGTCGACCGGTACGGCGGCAGCACCAGCTCCGGCATCTCGCGCGGCATCGGTGCCAGCGACTTCATCCTCGCGCTCGGGCTGCTCTGCAGTCCCGAGGCGACCTGTCCGGGCCCTCTCTACGCGCAGGCGGGAACGTTCATGCACGAGCTCGGGCACAACCTCGGTCTCCAGCACGGCGGCCAGGATGGGGTCAACCGCAAGCCCAACTACCTCTCGGTGATGAACTACGCGTTCCAGTTCACCGGCGTGCTGGGGGGCGGGATCGACTACTCCCGCTTCGACGATTCCGACATCGCGGACCTCGAAGAGCAGGAACTCTACGAGCCCAACGGCTTCAACACCTCCGTCTCGGGGAGGCTGACGGTCACCAACTGCGATGGTGGCCTGTTCGCAAGCGACTATTGGCAGACGGTGAAGGTCTCCGGGCCAGTCGACTTCAACTGCGACAACGATTTCGACGACTTCAATGCGCACGAGGACTTGAACCGCGATGGCTCTGAGTCGGTTCTGCGCAGCTTCGACGACTGGCGAGCGCTCCAGTTCAAGGGCGGCGCCGTCGGCGGGGAGGGTCTCGGGCTGCTGCTGCCGGAGGCAACGCCCATGGACGAGCCCTCTGTGAAGGCAATCGAGGAAACCACGCAGGTGCTGGTTCCGCCGCCGACTCTGTCCGCCGGAGGCGTGACTGGCATCACCGCCAGCCGTGCCGACGTGAATGCCACGGTGAACCCGAATGGGAACCCCGCTGAAGTAGCCGTGCAGTACGGCCGTGACGCCGGCTACGGCGAACAAACCTCGTTCATCTCCATCGGGGAAGGCAGCGAGCCGATCGGAGTAACCGTGCCTCTCACCGGCTTGCAGGGAGGCACCTACCACTACCAGCTGGTTGTCCGCTCCCCGCAGTATCTGCTCTACAGCCCCGATGGCCGCTTCACCACGTCTGTCGCCAGCGCCCCTCCACCGGCCGGGCAATCGACTCTGCCGACGATCGGGGCGGTGACGTCATCTATTGGGATTGAGCCGGTGACGGCGCCTGCCAAGCGCCGGCATAAATGCACGAAAGGTCAGAAGAAGCGGCGCGTGAAGGGGAAGACCCGTTGCGTCAAGCTCAAGCGACACCACGGACACCGCAAGGTCCGGCCCGGAGGAGGGCGCGGCAGCAGGTAGGGCGCTGACGGGTGGGCCCGCCACCGCCGCTGGCTGCGCGGCCAAGCGCCACGCCACGCCTGTAGGCTGCGCCCGTGGACTTCGCTCTCAGCGACGAGCAGAAGGACTTCGTCGACGCCATTCGCGACTTCTGCGACCGCGAGTGCGGGACGCCGGACCAGCGCGAGCGGCTGACCGACGGCTACCGCGAGCACCACAGCTTCGACATCTACAAGCAGATGGCGGAGCTCGGCTGGCTCGGGGTGACGATCCCGGAGGAGTACGGGGGCTCCGGCGGCTCGATGCTCGACGCCTGCCTGTTTATGGAGGAGACCTCACGCGGCCTCGCTCCGATCGGCGGCTACGCGACGACGCTGATCGTCGCCGGCGCGACTCAGCGCTTCGGCACCGAGGCGCAGAAGGAGGAGATCCTCGGCGGGATCGCTTCCGGATCGGTCGAGGCGATCGCGATGACCGAGCCCGAGGCCGGCTCCGACGTCGGCGCCCTCTCCTGCAAGGCCGAGCGGGTCGACGGCGGCTTCGTCCTCAACGGCCAGAAGGTCTTCTGCTCCAACGCCCACATCGCCGACCACGTCCTCGTCGTCGCCCGCACCACCCGCACTGAGGACAAGCACGCGGGGATGACGATGATCTGGGTGCCGCGCGAGGCCGAGGGGATGGAGGTGGTCCCGATCGAGACGATGGGCGGCCGCGAGACCAACCACCTCTACTTCACCGACTGCGCCGCCCGCGAGGAGGACGTCCTCGGCTCGGTCGACCAGGCATGGACCCAGCTGATGGCCGGGCTCAACGTCGAGCGCCTGATCCTCGCCGCGACGATGCTGGGGATCGCCCAGCGGGCGATGGACGACCTTCTCCTCTACGTCAAGGAGCGGCGCCAGTTCGACCGCCCGATCGGCTCCTTCCAGGCGCTCCAGCACCGCATCGCCGACCTCGCCACCGACCTCCAGGCGGCTCGGCTGATGACCCACTGGGTGGCGACCCTGGTCGACGAGGATCCCGACCGGATGCTGCCGCAGCAGGCCTCGATGGTGAAGCTCTTCGTCACCGAGGTGACCAAGCGGGTCACTCTGGAAGGCATGCAGATGATGGGCGGCTACGGCTACTCCTCCGAGTACGACATGGAGCGCCTGGTCCGCACCTCCCTGGTCTCGACGATCTACGGCGGCACCAGCGAGATCCAGCGAACGATCATCGCCAAAACGCTCGGACTCTGAGACCTTTAGCCCTGGACGGATGATTCCAACAGATGTTCTAGGGGATCTCTAGAACATTTGTGCTGCCATGTATGGGGATGAGACGCCTTCTGGTAATCCCCGTTGCGCTTCTGGCGTTCCTGTTCCCCGCTGGCGGAATCGCTGCCGCCGGAGCCATCGAAGCTCCCCTCGGCACCCTCGCTGCGCTCGAATCCGGGAATGCCGAACCGGCGCCGATGATCCTCGAGTTTCCGCGCCGCCGCGCCCCGCTGGTCGGACCGCGGGCCCTGGTCTCGGTCAAGTGCAGCGGCGAAAGCGGCTACGCCTGCGAAGGGACGCTCGTGCTCAACGGCCTTGACGGCGTGCACAAGGTCCCCTACGTGATCGACCGCGGCGAGACGCGGTCGCTGACGGTTCCTCTGGGCGATGAGGCCGACGCGGGTTGCCGAGCCCAAGCCGTGGCGCGCACCCTGCAGCTGACCGGCCGCACCGTGCGGACGAGCAGCGTGCTCCGGATCGGCTAGCTCAGCTCCGCCGCCGCGAGCCGGCCGCCGTCGACCAACGCCGGTTCGCCGATGTGGAACCCCTGGGCGTAGTCGATGTCGAAGGCGCGAACCAGGGCCAGGGTCTCCGCGTTCTCGATCCCCTCGGCGACCGTCTCCTGGCCGAACGCCTTGGCGAACTGGACCAGGGCCTGGACCAATCGTTGATCGGTGGGGGAGGAGGGGAGCTCGCGGATGAACTCGATGTCGATCTTGAGGTGCTGGATGGGCAGTTCCTTCAGATAGCTGAAGGAGCTGAAGCCGGTGCCGAAGTCGTCGAGCCCGAGCCCGCAGCCCATGCCGGTGACGGCATCGGCGAAGGCGCGAGCGTGGTCCATGTTCGAGATCGCCGCCGTCTCGGTGATCTCGAAGTCGAGCCAGGCGGGATTGAGGCCATCGGCGATCGCCGCGCGAACGTCGGCGATCAACCGCCCGTCGGAGAGCGAGGCGCCGCTGACGTTGATCGCGATCGGCTGTGAACGACCGGCGAGCTCGATCGCCTTCGACAGCACCAGCCGGTCGATCTCGGTGATCAGGCCGAGCCGCTCCGCGGTCGGCAGGAACGAGGCCGGCGGGATCACGTCGTCGTTGTCGTCGAGCATCCGCACCAGCAGCTCCTCGCGCGCTACGCACTCCTTGCGCAGGTCGAAGATCGGCTGCGCGTAGACGACGATCCGCTGCTGGTCGATCGCTTCCCGGATCCGCTCGGCCCAGGTCAGTTTCAGGTTGGGACCGCTGGCGGCGTCGACCGCGCGCCCGCCGCCCGCCTCCTTCGCTTCGCAGAGGGCGATGTCCGCCGTGATCATCAGACCTTCGGCGCTGACTTCCTCGCCGGTGCCGCCGAAGCTGGCGATCCCGACGCTGGCACCGACGCCGGGCTGCCCGCGCTCGCGCACCAGCGCGATCAGCCGCTCCGCCGTCGCCATCGCCTGCGCCGGGGTGGCGCGGGGCAGCAGGAGCCCGAATTCGTCGGCGCAGATTCGCGCCGGCAGGTCGTCCGCGCGCGACTCCTCGCGCAGCGTCGCCGCCACCGTCTCCAGCAGGCGGTCGCCCGCCTCGTGCCCGAGCGAGTCGTTGACGATGTGGAAGGAGTCGATGTCCAGCAGCAGCAGCGCCCCCGGTCGATCGCGGTGGAGCGGATCGAGGATTCGCTCTTCCATCGCTTCGACGAAGCTGTCCCTGTCGTAGAGACCGTCGCTTTCGATTGCGCCTCCCATCGTGCTCTCTGGTCCCCTATCGGTTTACAGGGAAAACGACTTTACAAAGAATTAGGTATTCGGTTCGGGCTGTCGTTCAGCCGGGCGGTGGCTGCCAGTCCCCAGGCGCCGCATGGCGCTATCCTTGCCTCAGCCTCGCGCCCTGGGCCCGAGGTTTTTCTTCTGTAACGACTACCTCAGGCACGGAACGAGGGAGAAGATGGCTCGCGGAGATGTCCGCATCGCGGTGACGATGGCTTGCGAAGATTGCAAGCGGCGCAACTACCAGACCAATAAGTCGCGGCGGAACACGCCGGACCGTATCGAGATGCGGAAGTTCTGCCGCTGGTGCGGCCGCCACACCCCTCATAAAGAGACCCGTTAGTTCCCGATGGCTAAAACCCGTGCACAGCGCAAGGCCGAGCGCCGGGCTCGGGAAGCCGAAGAGCGGAAACGCTCCGGCGGCCACGACAGCCCCAGCGAGGCCCAGCACGACACGCAGGTTCCGGTCTCCGGCGAGGTAGCCGAGGCCGAGGCGGTCGAGATGGGGATCGCCGCCGGCGCCCCCGAGTCTCAGCTGGAGACGCCTGACGCCCCCAAGCCCCGGTCCGCCCGTCGCGCCGAAGCGCGGGTAAAGAAGGAAGCGGAAAAGCGCAAGCGCGAGGAGCAGAAGCGGCGCGAGCGCGAGCAGCTGGCGAAGAAACAGAAACAGGCGAAAGTCGAGCGGCAGCGCGGCGGCTTCATCGGTTTCCTAATCTCCTGCTGGGCCGAGCTGAAGAAAGTCCAGTGGCCCGACCGCGACACCCTGGTCCAGGCGACGGCCGTCACCATCCTTTTCGTCGCCGTCGCGGCCGCCTACCTCGGCGCCCTCGACGCGGCCTTCAACTGGCTGATCAAGCAGATCCTCTAAGCGGGATCCCGAACAAAAGGCTTCTAACGAGATGTATCGCTGGTACGTGATCAACACCTATTCCGGGCACGAGAACAAGGTCAAGCACAACCTCGAGCACCGGGTGCAGACGATGAGCCAGAACCGCAACGTGCGGCAGGTCGTCGTCCCGACCGAGCAGGTCTCAGAGATGAAGGACGGGCAGAAAGTCCAGACCGAGAAACGGACGATGCCCGGCTACGTCCTCGTCAACATGGAGATGACCGACGACGCTTGGGGCCTGGTCAAGAACACCCCCGGCGTCACCGGCTTCGTCGGCTCGCGCAACAAGCCGGTGCCGCTCTCGAAACCGGAGGTCGACCGCCTGCTCCACCGCGAGACCGCCGAGCGGCCGCGCACCCAGGCCCAGTTCGCGATCGGCGAAACCGTCAAAGTCATCTCCGGCCCGCTCTCCGACTTCTCCGGCGAGATCGCCGAGATCAACGAGGACGCCGCCAAACTGAAGGTGCTGGTCTCGATCTTCGGCCGTGAGACGCCGGTCGAGGTGGGCTACGACCAGGTCAAGAAGATCTAGGTCGCAAAGACCGCTACCCTCCCGAACCCCTTATGGCTAAGAAAGTCCTCACGGTTATCAAGCTGCAGATCCAGGCGGGTAACGCCAACCCGGCGCCGCCGGTCGGTCCTGCGCTCGGTCAGCACGGCGTCAACATCATGGATTTCTGCAAAGCGTTCAACGCGCAGACCCAGGGCGAAGGCGGGACGATCATCCCGGTCGAAATCACCGTCTTCGAGGACCGCTCCTTCACCTTCGTCACCAAGACGCCGCCCGCCGCTGTCTTGATCAAGGAAGCGATCAAAATCCCGAAGGGCTCGGGCGAGCCGCACGTCAACAAGGTGGGGACGATCTCCGACGCGCAGATCGAAGAAATCGCCCAGCGCAAGATGCCCGACCTCAACGCCAACGACATTGACGCGGCGAAGAAGATCATCGCCGGCACCGCCCGCTCGATGGGCGTCGACGTCGCTTAGGAGATTTGGGATGGCCCACGGCAAACGATTCCGCGCCCAGTACGAGAAGATCGACCGCGACCGCGCCTACCCGCCGGCCGAGGCGATCGCGCTGATCAAGGAGACCGCCAGCGCCAAGTTCGACGAGACCGTCGAGCTGCACGTCCTGCTCGGCGTCAACGTCCGTCACGCCGACGAGCAGCTGCGCGGGACCCTGGCGCTGCCCCACGGGCTCGGCAAAGACGTCACCGTCGCCGTCTTCGCCCAGGGCCAGCAGGCCCGCGACGCCGAGGCGGCCGGTGCGGACTTCGTCGGCGGCCAGGACCTGGTCGAGAAAGTCCAGGAGGGCTGGACCGACTTCGACGTCGCGATCTCCACCCCGGAGATGATGAAAGGCGTCGGTCAGCTCGGCCGCGTGCTCGGCCCGCAGGGCCTGATGCCGAACCCCAAGGTCGGTACCGTCACCGACGACGTCGAGAAAGCCGTCAACGACTCGAAGTCGGGCAAAGTCGAATACCGCACCGATCGCCAGGCGATCGTCCATATGGCGATCGGCAAGGCCAGCTTCGACGCCGACAAGCTGCTGGAGAACTACGGGGCCGTGATCGAGGAGATCCAGCGCGCCAAGCCTTCCGCCGCGAAGGGCAAATACATCGTCTCCGCCACCCTGGCGACGACGATGGGCCCCGGCATCCGCGTCGACTCGACCGTCAAAGCCGATCGCGACGGCGCCGGCGGGGCCGCTTCGGCCGACGAGACCGCACCGGAGCCGGTTAGCGCCTAAACTGGGCGCCGCTAACCGCAGACCATCGGCGGGGGCAATGCCCGTAAGCCCGGTGCAGGTAAGACGATGAACCGCGAGGAAAAGTCAGCAGCCATACAAGAGATCGCCGCCCAGATCGAGGAGTCTGAGGCGATCTTCGCTGTCGACTATCGCGGCATCAGCGTTCCCCAGGCGGCTGAACTGCGCTCGAAGCTGCGCGAAGCCGACGCCAGCTTTCGCATCGTCAAGAACCGCCTGACGAAAATCGCCGCCGACCAGGCGGGCGAGGAACGGCTGGCGGAGCTGCTCAGCGGCCCGACCGCGTTGACCTTCGTCCGCGGCGACACCGCCCAGGCCGCGAAAGCGATCACGACCTTCAACAAAGAGCACGAAGTCCTCACCTACAAGGGGGGCTTCATGGACGCGACTTCGCTCGACGAAGCCGCCTTCAAATCGATTGCCAAACTGCCCGGCCGCGAAGTGCTCAACGGCCAGCTCGCCGGCGTCGTCGCCAGCCCCCTCACGGGCCTGGTCCGCGGCCTCGGCAGCATGATCCAGGGCTTGGCCTTGCAGCTTGGGCAGATCGCCGAGAAAGGGCTGGTCAGCGGCGAGGCACCAGCAGCGGAGGAGCCCAAGGCCGAGGCGGAGGATGCTCCGGCCGAGGACAGCACTCCCGAGGCTGACAAAGCCGAGGATGCTCCAGCTGAGGAAGCTCCG
>Ga0157283_10000040_pt1 | contig 15253 bp, 7 predicted proteins | sample NitcycUS044104R1_FD_108398 | JGI IMG/M metagenome (GOLD analysis project Ga0157283, IMG submission 108398) | Soil microbial communities from Arlington Agricultural Research Station in Wisconsin, USA - Nitrogen cycling UWRJ-S044-104R-1 | ecosystem: Environmental > Terrestrial > Soil >...
CGCGGTCGATCTCGAACTCGATCAGCGCGGTGCGCCGGAGCTTGACCCTGTCCTCCCGCGAGCTCACCTCCGGGGCGGCGGCCATCGCCACCTCCCCGGCCTGGGCCCGGCTGCAGGTGAGGCAGAGGACCTCGTCGTTCGCTCGGGACCAGCTCGCCGGCAGAACCGTCGGCTCGCCGTCCACCCGGCCGACCGAGACTTTGCAGCGGGCGCAGCTCCATCTGACGGCGTCGGCGACCCTCGTGGCAGCGCCTTGATCGGCAAAGGTGGTGATTGCGTGCTCCTGACGTCAGCGTCTTGGGAGATCCAGCGGCCCCAAGGCGCCAGTCGGGCACACGGAGGAAACGGAACCTCTCGGGTGGCGAATCGGCCAAACCCGACCCATCCACCGTAGCAGCAGATCTCCGTACCGCCGGAAACTCGTCCCCCCTGTGCTTCTCCGGCCGGCTTCTTCTCAATCACCTCGGGCTTGGGGTCCTCTGCGCATCTGGCGCAGGTACTTCCTGGTGCGAACCGCGGCCTGCCGCAGCTTTCGCCGCTTGGCCTGGTCGGATGTCTCCTCGGGCGGCGCGCCGGCAGGGGCGCGAGCGTCGCGCGCCGCATCGATTCCGCGATTTCCCGCCAGCTTCCTCATACCGTGGCGGTGGCCGACTCCATCGCCGCCTCTCCGGCCCGTGCTCGGCCGCAGCTGGTGATGGTGGGCTCCTGACCTAGGCCAAACCCGACCTGTCCACCGTAGCAGCAGATCTGCGCAATGCCGAGGGCACGGTTGGGGCCTTCGCCTGCTCGACGATCGCGCTCCCTAAGCTCGGCGGGTGCAGACCCGACTCCGACACCCGGCGCGAGCGATCCGCGGCGCCGGTGCCCTGCTCGCCCTCGCGCTCCTCTCGCTGCTCCTTCTCAGCGGCTGCGGCGAGGCGGGGGGCGAGCCTCCCGAGCGGAGCGAGAAGGCGACGTCCCGGGGTCCCGGCCTGCCGGAGGATTTCCCGCCCACGCGGTTCGAATCGATCCGGCCGGTGCCGTTCGGCCTCTTCGTCGTCACCTATTCGGGCCCGGAGGACGGGCGGCCGTGGGTGATCGTCTTCGACACCGAAGGCAGGCCGCGCTGGTGGTTCAACCCCGACACGCGGGCGCTCTGGGGGCAGATCGTCCGCGACGGCAGCGTCGTCTGGGCGCGCTCGTTCGGCGATGGCTACGGCCTCGATCCGCGGATGGCGCACGAGGTGCGCTCGGAGTCCGGCAAGCTGCTGCGCCTGGTCGCAACCGAGGGTTCGATCGTCGACGGCCACGAGTACCGCGAGCTCGAGAACGGAAGCGTGCTGCTCGACACCTACGTCCCGGAAACGGCCGACCTGCGCCGCGTCGGCGGCCCCCGGCGGGCGACGATCGTCTCCGCCGAAGTGCAGGAAGTCGACCCCGCGGGCAAGGTCCGCTGGCGGTGGAGCTCGCGCGGCCACATCGCCCTCTCGGAGACGGGTCGCTGGTGGAAGAGCGTGCTCAGCAACCCGCGCCGCCGGCTCCAGCGCGAGGCCTTCGACCCCGTCCACATCAACTCGATCGAGCCGCGGGGGAAGGACGAAGTGATCGTCTCCACCCGCCACACCGACGCGGTCTACGGGATCGACCGCTCGAGCGGCGAGATCCGCTGGAAGCTCGGCGGCAGCCCCACCGGCAAGTCCCTGCGGGTCGTCGGCGACCCGGCGACGAAGCTGCTCGGGGGCCAGCACGACGCCCGCCTCGACCGCTACGGCCGGCTGACGATCTTCGACAACGGCAAGGACCGCCCCCGCCGCCCGCGGGTCGTCTTCTACCGGCTCGACCCGGCCAGCGACAAGGCGATCTACAAAGGCCAGCTCAACGACCCTCAGGTGCGCCGCAGCCACTGCTGCGGCTCGGCGCGGGAACTGCCCGGAGGCGGCTGGCTGGTCAGCTGGGGGGACAACAAGCTCGTCACCGGCTTCGACCGCAAGGGCAGGATCGCCTTCCGCCTGCACCTGCCGGCCCCCACCTTCCGCGCCGTTCCGGTGCCCGCGGGTGCGACCAGCGTCGGTCAGCTCGAACGGGGATTGAGGGCCATGGGCTAGTCGCGGTCCACTACGCGCTAATCGTTCCACCAGTCGCGCCGGCCTTCGACGTCGCCGCGGGGATTCTCACCGAGGTTGGGGGCGCCGATGACGAGGATCTCCAGCCCCGTCGGGCCGGCCTCGTAGCCGCGCCAGGTGCCGGGGGCGACGCGGACCGCGTCCCATTCCTTCAGCTCGACGATCTCGTCGTCGAGCTTCATCCGGCCGCTGCCGCGCAGGACCACGTAGACCTCCTCCTGCTTCTCGTGCGTGTGGCCGTAGGGAAAGCGGTAGTTGGGCGGGATGCGCTGGTAGCCGAGGCCCGATTGCTCGAGCTCGAGCGCTGCCGTCGCCAGGCGGAACTCCAGGTCCGGGGCGCCGTCGAAGTTCGACCCGACGTCCTCGAGATGGTCCTTGAGGTTCTTGTGCGTGAACGGCACGGCACGATCCTATGGCGCCGGCGGGGTCCTGTAGAAGGCCGCGGCAAGTCCGCCGGCAACCGCATAGGTCACTCCGTCGACATCCTGCCGTCCATTCCCTCCGAGAGAACTTCCGATAGGGGTGCAGCGGCGCTTGGGGACCTGACAGTAAAGAAACGTCTAGGCGACATCCAGTTGAGGAGCCGACCCTTTTCAACGCGCCCCGACAGCAGTAACACACAGTTTTTTGCTGGGGGGATATTGAGTCCGACCGCAGTTGACAATTGCCTCCACCTGCTGATTCGGTTTCGCAGTCGTGGAAGACAAACTTCCTCGTACGGCTCCGAGATATTTGGGGCCGGCAAAGGGAGAATCCGAACAAGACAGGGGCGGCGCTCGCCGCCGTTAGGAGGAAGATGGTGAAGAACACCAGAATTATCGGTGTCGTGGCAGCTGCTGCCATGGCGCTCACCGCATTCGTCGGGGTCGCTTCGGCCTCGGCCGCCCAGTTCCAGGCGGAACAGTACCCCGCGACCCTCAGCGGTCAGAGCCTGGAAGCGGGCCGCGTCGTTGCCGGTGGCTACGTGTACAGCAATTGCTATTCAACCCTCTCGGGCGAAGCAACCGCTGCCTCGGAATCGTTGAAGGTGACTCCGACGTGGCAGAGCTGCACCTGGCTTGGCTTCAGCGGGGTGAAAATCAACAACGGCGGGTGCCAATTCCAGCTCCAGGCTAATGGCACCGCTTCGATCGTCGGCAGCGGCTGCGCGATCTCGTTCTCGGGCGGCGGCTGCAGCTGGCAGATCGGGCCGCAGACCGCGTCGAGCGCTGTCACCTACGCAAACGTGGGTACCGGCACGTCGCGGAAGATCAGGGTCAACCTCCAGATGTGGGGGCTCACCTACAGTCAGAGTGGATGCCCTGGTGGAACTGGTCACGACGGCGAAATCAAAGGCTCCTGGGAGCTAAGTGGAAGTAAATCCGGCGCGAAAGCGCAGGGGATCTGGCTCGGCTAGCAGATTCGCCGAGGATGGAGGTCGCGCCTCGGCGCGGCCTCATCTTCGGGCGCATACACAAGAAAGGCTGAGTTTACCGTCCTGTTGACTCATCCTCTCGACCATGCCTACCGTAGCGGCGTGAAGCCGGGCGGGGGCCGACTGAGTACCGCATACCTGGAGACGCTGAAGCATCGGACCGCCGAGCGGTAGATGGACAGCTTCGAAGCGTTAGTCGAGGCGATGGGGGACCCCATCCGCAGCCAGATCCTGTTTGCGCTTGCCGACAAACCGGATGGAACCACCATTCGCGGCCTGGCCGAGAGGCTGGGCGAGCCGCCGCGCAGGGTCCGCTACCACCTTGCTGCGCTGGTCGAACAGGATCTGGTGACCGTGGCGGGGGAGGCAAAGCGGCGAGGTGTGGTAGAGCGCTACTACCGCGTCGCGAAACCCCCCATCATCTGGCCGCTCGAGGCCGACCGCGTGCCAGAGACGCAAATGCGCAAGATCGCCATGCAGATCTTCAGGTTCATCCTGGCTGACGTGAGGGAGGCAGTGGCGGCCAAAACCTTCGCCTCCCAGGGTGACGCCCAGATCCGCATCGCGGGGGACGTCGACGCCCGCGGGTGGAAGGAACTCGCGACCATCCACGAGAGGATGCTCAAGGAGGTGGAAGCTGTCCTCGAGGACGCTCGGGACCGCCTCGTAACGAACCCGGAAAGCCCGGTCACGGCGGTGTCGGTGGCCCTCCTCTTCAAGTTGCCGACCCCGCACGCGTCCTGATCAGGGGGGCAGGGAGTTTGCTGGTTTGCTGGAGAACTCTCCACTTTGTCGTTTGTTTGACCGCCCCAGCCTCAGTACATAGCCTGCGTCGAAGGCCCCTTTTGGGACCGACAGCAACACAGGGAAAGTACAGGGAGAAGCATTCACCAGCGAGCGAGAAATCTTGCCGTCGCCTTACGCAAGGCGGCGTCGGTTGCGTCCGCCCCTCTTCCCCGGGAGGCGGCGCAAGGTCCGGAGACGTTTTCCCTCAAGACACGTCCCGGGCGCTCCCGGCACCCGTCAAACCCTGAGACGGCGCCGAGGGCACCATGGGCGACCACCGGGTCGGGGAATGATCCATTCGGTCATTCCCCGCCCGGCCGCCCGAGTTCGACTCGCACCTGTTTCGGCTGTGTCGCGGAGCTGGTCGGTAAAAGAACGTCTGGGAAAACCCACCCGCCAAGCACCAAGAATGGGCGCGTCCGGCCACACCGATGTGGTTCTGGCGATTCGCCGCTACCGCCGAGTAAATCAATGTTCACCGTACCGTTACAGAAAGTGTGAAATGCCGTTGACTTCCGTGCAAAAACCTGCTTCGCTGGATAACAGGGCAGCACCGAACTGGGCATACGCGTTTGCCACTGTCGGGGCTGAGACGGAGATACACACGAGCCGCCAGGGAGCACAGGTCTTGTGCCATGGCTCAGACGACAGGGAGATGGCAGTGGGAGACCAACAGGTGCTGGAAGGGCCGATGGATTCACCTCGCCGTGGCATTCGACGCACGGCGCTAACCACGCGGACGGGATCTGCCGAGCGGCGTCCTCGGCCTCTCGCGTCCATCCTCATGGGGCTCGTGCTGCTCGCCCTCGTCTTCGCCTCTTCCGCGAGCGCGAGGACGCACCCTTTCATCGCCGCCTTTGGCCCCGATGGGACGAGCGGGAGCTCCTTTGTCCTTCCCGGGGCGATCGGCATCGACCAGTCGAGCGAAGACGTGTACGTCGCCGACCTCGGGACGAACTCCGTCTACAAGTTCGGCCCCGAAGGGGAAACGCGCAACTTCTCCTCCCTTGGCTCGAACAAACTTGAAGGCTTCGGTTTCAGGACGAACGAACCTGGGACCAGCGAGATCGCGGTCAACTCGGCAACCCACGACTTCTACGTCGCCAGCATCGGAACCAACTCGCTACTCGCCTTTCACCAAGACGGCACCGCCGCCGAATTTTCGGCCCTGGGCTCAAACGAGATCCCCGGCTCCTCGGAAGTATGCGGCGTCGCCGTTGACTCCAACGGCTACATCTACGTAGGCGATTACGGCACGGTCAGGATCTTCAAGCCGACTGGCGACCCAGTTACCAGCTTCCCGGCTGCGTCTGCATCCGGCGGTGTCTGCAACGTCGCCGTGGATTCGACCGGAAGCGTCTACGTCAACTACTACTTCGGCGGCGTCGAGAAGTTCGTTCCATCGACGGTCCTTCCCCCAACCGGGTCGACCACCTACAGCTCCGCCGGGGTAATCGATAGCAAGAAAAGCGCGGGTGTCTCGGTGGATCCGGCCACCGATGACGTGTATGTAGACCATGGTGACGCCGTTGCTCAGTACACGGCCAACGGCGCCAAGATCGGGGCATCGGGGCTCGACGGAGCCGGCCAGCTGACCGAATCGCAGGGGGTCGCCGTCCAGGCATCCACCGCAAAGCTGTTTGCCTCCGACGCCGCCTCGCAACAGGTGAAAAGGTACGGCCCGACCACGCCTGAGAAGCCAGGCGTCCTGCACAGCTGGGCGAGCGGGATCTCCGCGACGGAAGCAACGCTGCATGCGGAAGTCGTGCCGGACGTCGAAACGACCTATCGGTTCGAGTACGGGGGGGCAGACTGCGCCGTAGTCAGTTGCTCCTCTACCGCCGAGGCGACCCTTCCGGAAGGCGGCAATGCGGTCGCCGTCTCGGCGGAGCTCACTGGGCTCGCTCCGCACCGCGAGTACCATTTCCGGCTGGTCGCGGAAAATGCATCCGGCACGACCTTCGGGCCGGATGCGACCTTCTTCACCTTCTCTCCGGCGCCCGGGGCCAATGACGGTCGTGCCTACGAGATGGTTTCGCCGGCGCGGGACAACAGCGCCGATCTGGGGGTTCGCTCCGCCGCGGGTGGAATGCTCAACGGCGGCATCAAGGTCGAGCGCGCGGCCGCGGACGGCGAACGGGTGAGTTACGAGTCCTTCACCGCTTTCGCCGATCCGCAGGCTGCTCCCGCAGCGTCGTCATACCTCTCTCGGCGCACGTCGGCGGGATGGATCTCCGAGAACATCACCCCCCCGGGTTCGGTATCCTTCGGTCTGATCGCTCCGCTCCGTGGCTTCTCGCCGGACCTCTCCTTTGCAGCCGTGGTAAGTCCGGGGCAGCCCTTGGCAGCGGGGGCCTTGCCGGCAGGGTACGACAACCTCTACCTGCGGAACAACGCCACGGGCGCTTATCAGGCACTTACCTCGGGGCCGGTCGCCTACGCCTCCAAGGAACGATTCTGCGTCAACTACATCGGCGCCTCCGACGACGCCTCCCACATCATCTTCACGGCGAGTGGCGGCCTGACGGCCGACGCTCCTCCGCCGCTGGAAGAAGCTCAGCGCGACCTCCCGTATCTCTACGACTGGTCGCCCACCGGCCTCAAACTCGTCAACGTCGGACCTGATGGATCCCCGCTGGTGCCCACCTCGCGTCTCGGCTTCGGCGCTGGCTTCGATTCGTGCTTTGCAGACCGGCACCTGATATCTCCGAATGCGATCTCGGCCGACGGCTCCACCATCTTCTGGACCTACGCTCCCGGGCCGTTCGAAGAGGAACTGTTTGCGAGGCTGAACCAGGACACGACGATCAAGTTGAATGAGAACCAAGGCGGCTCGGGCCCGGGCTACGGCTCCGAATACTACTTCGCCAACGTCGAAGGCTCCCGCGTCTTTTTCCAAAACGAAAACCCACTTCTACCGGGATCCGGCAGCCAGGACCTGTATGAATACGACCTCACCTCGGAAACGCTTCGTGATCTGACCGAAGGCAACACGGAACCCGAAGGGAGCCGGGTCCGCGGCTTCGTCGCCGCCTCGGACGACGGCTCCTATCTCTACTTCGTCGCCGAAGGCTCATTGGCGCCTGGTGCCGTCGGGGGCCGACCGAACCTCTACCTGGTCCACGAAGGGGACATTCGACACGTCGCGACCCTTTTGCAGGCGACTGATCAAAGCAACTACAGCGAAAAATGGTTCGAGAAGGCCACCCGAGCCAGCTCCGACGGCCGTTACCTCATCTTCCAGTCGACTAGACGGCTGACCGGGTACGACAACGCGAATCGGAACTATCCCGTCTGCTCCGTAGACAGTTCTGGCCAACCTCGTGGCGACAACCTGTGCATGGAGGTCTATCGGTACGACGCGCTGACGCAGAGCACCCTGTGTATCTCATGCAACCCGGATAATTCCGCACCCAGCACCTCCCCGCACCCGAGAAAAGGGTTCTACACGAACGAATTGCCGATCTGGACCAACCCGAAGGAACAACCTCGGTTCGTCTCGCCGCAAGGTTCGCGCGTCTTCTTCGAGAGCAGCGAGCAGCTGACGCCTGAAGACGTGAACCTGCAGCGGGATGTCTACTCCTGGGAGGAGCCGGGCATCGGAACCTGCAGCATCGAGTCGACGAACTACAGCCCCGGCAACGAGGGCTGCGTCGATCTGATCAGCGGTGGTCGGAGCGGCGACGACAGTTACTTCATCGACGCTTCGGTCAGCGGTGATGATGTCTTCTTCTCGACCAGGGAGCCGTTGCTCCGAGCCGACTCGGACGCCCACTTCGACATCTACGACGCCCGCGTCAACGGTGGGTTCCCGGAAACGCCCCCGCCGCCCCCCGGCTGCGAAGGCGAAGGCTGTCGCGGGACCGGTACCCAGGGGGGTTCCGGCCTCGGAGCCGGTACCGCCGCATTCCAGGGGCCCGGGAATGTCAAAGGAAAGGCGGAGAAATGCCGCCGGGGACGCGTCAGGCGCAAGGGCAGGTGCGTCAAGCGGAACAAAGCCCAGCACCGACGAAAGCGGCATCACAAGAAAGCAGGGAGTGCCGATCAGCACAACCGAAACGCAAGCAACGGGAGGGCACGCTGATGAGCGCGCGGAGGTTCGGGATAAGCATCGTTTGCGCGGCCATCTGCATGGTTTCAGCGCTCGCGGGAACCGCGGTGGCGGCGCCCGCGCCGGCATGGAGCATCGAGCCGGTTGGCCTGCCCACCCACTTTCCTCCCGGTTCAGAAGGGCAGGCCTACTACCAGGTGTCGGCGACCAACGTCGGCGGCGGCTCCACCGATCGATCCCCGATTACGATCGTCGACGTTCTTCCGCCTGGCCTCGAAGTGGAAGACCTAGAATTGGCAGTGCCGGGAGTAGGCGGTGGGTCCTTGGGCTTTGCGGAGATCGCAGACGAAGCATGTGAAGAAGCGTCGGTCGGACCCCGGGTGGAAGTCCGATGCGAAATCGCCGAAGGCCTGCCTTTCACGGCCGAACCTGCCCTGGTCGAACCCGGCGGGTTGTTCCAGCTGATCATCGACGTCAAGGTTTCGTCCGACGCCACGGGGCAGTTGGTCAACGAAGCGGCGGTCGAAGGCGGTGGAGCCGCCGCCGCGGCGACCGAATCCAGCAACGCCGCGACCGCGGAGCCGGCGCCGGCCGGGGTGTCGTACTTCGGATCGGAATTCCTCGAAGAGGATGGAAGCCCTGCGTCGCGGGCCAGTTCGCACCCGTTCCAGTACGTCACCACCTTCGCTGTCAACAGCGAACCGGGGCCACCGGGTGGACTGGCGCGCACCGTGCCCGCCGGGGGTGATGTCCGGAACCAGAACTTCGCTCTGCCGATGGGTGTCGCAGGCAACGTCTCCTCGCTCGAACGCTGCACGCAGGAGCAGTTCGCGGAACTGCACCGATTCGTGAACGCAGTCGGTGCGAACATCTTCCGTCCCGCCTGTCCCGCCGGCTCGGTGGCCGGATTCCTCATCCTCCAGCAACTAGAAGGCGAATCCACCCGGCTGTACCTCCCGATCTACTCTCTCGAACCGCCGATCGGGATGCCGGCGCAGTTCGGCTTCGAAGTCGCGGGGGCACCGAACTACATCAACACCAGGGTCCGAAGCGATGGCGACTACGGGATTACCGCCTACCTGGCGAACGTGACCGAGGTGAAGCGCATCATGGCCGCCAAGGCGTTCTTCTGGGGAGTTCCCGCCGACCCTCGCCACGATCCGTACCGCGGCGACTGCTTGAACGAAAATGGCGGTTGGTTCGAAAAGCTCTCGCTCGGGAACTGCCCGGCGGACATCGCGCCAACCCCGTTCTTCACCATGCCCACCTCCTGTGGGGAGCCGGTGGACACGCTGTTCTCGTATGACACGTGGTCCGCTGGGGGTGTCTTCGCGAGCAAGAGCTCGAGCTCACCACCATCCAACGGCTGCGCGGAAGTTCCCTTCTCGCCCTCGCTGGAAGCGCGCCCGAGCACGAACGTGACGGATTCGCCGAGCGGCCTGCGGGTCGACCTCCACGTCCCGCAGAGCGAAGATCCGGTAGGGCGCGGGACCGCCCACCTGCGCAAGGCGACGGTGACGCTGCCGCCCGGCCTGGTCCTCAACCCCTCCTCGGCCAACGGCCTCGCCGCCTGCTCGCCGGCCCAGATCGGGCTGACCACGGCGGTGGGTGCGAAGCCGGCCTTCACCGCCGAGGGCGCCGAGTGCCCCGACGCGGCCAAGGTCGGGACCGTGGAAATCGAGACGCCGCTGCTCGGGCAGTTCGAAGGGGGCAAGGTGAAGCGGGGTGCCGATGGTCTCGTCATCCCCGAACCGCTCCGCGGCTCGGTCTACCTGGCGACTCCGCACGACAACCCGTTCGGCTCGCTGATCGCCCTCTACATCGCTGTCGACGACCCAAAGACTGGGCTGGTGATCAAGCTTCCGGGTGTGGTGACGCCGGACCCCGAGACGGGCCAGCTGACCAGCACCTTCGACAACAATCCGCAACTGCCCTTCGAACACCTGAAGCTGCGGTTCTTCGAAGGCTCGGCGGCGCCGTTGCGCACTCCCGCCACCTGCGGGACCTACACCACCACGTCCTCGCTCACCCCATGGTCGGCACCGGAATCCGGTCCCCCCGCGGCGCCTTCGGACACCTACGGGATCTCGACCGCGCCGAGCGGAGGAAGCTGTCCGGGCTCGCCCGACCAGCTTCCCCACGCGCCCGCCTTCGAAGCGGGCACGGTCAGCCCGGTAGCGGGCAGCTACAGCCCGCTGGTGCTGAAGCTGCGGCGGGACGACGGCTCGCAGGAATGGGGTGCGCTCACCGTCGACCCGCCCGCCGGCCTGCTCGGCAAATTGGCCGGTATCCCCTACTGCTCGGAGGGGGCGCTGGCCGCCGCCGCCGCGCGGTCCGGTGCGGCGGAGAAGTCCTCTCCCAGCTGCTCGGCCGCTTCACGCCTGGGGACGGTCACCGTTGGCGCCGGCGCCGGTCCCGCTCCGTACTACGTCAACGGCGATGCCTATCTCGCCGGCCCCTACCACGGCGCACCGCTCAGCATGGCGATCGTCACCCCGGCGACCGCCGGCCCGTTCGACCTCGGCACCGTCGTCGTCCGGACCGCCCTCTTCGTCGACCCGGAGACGGCCCGGATCAGCGCCAAGAGCGATCCGATTCCGCGGATCCTGCAGGGGATTCCGCTCGACGTCCGCTCGATCGACGTCCGGCTCGACAGGCCAGACTTCACCCTGAACCCGACCGACTGCGAGCCCCGTTCGGTCGACGGCCAGGTGCTGAGCACGCTGGGGCAGACGGCCGGGGTGAGCAGCCGCTTCCAGGTCGGCGAATGCGCCAGGCTCGGATTCAAGCCGAAGCTCAGCCTGCGGCTCCTCGGCAAGACCAAGCGGACCGGTAACCCCCGGCTGAAGGCGACCCTGCGGATGCCGGCCGGCGGGGCGAACGTCGGCGCGGTCACCGTGCGCCTGCCGCACTCGGAGTTCCTCGACCAGGGGCACATCCGCACCATCTGCACCCGTGTCCAGTTCGCCGCCGGCGGCGGCAACGGCGGCGGCTGCCCGAAAGGCTCCGTCTACGGCTACGCCCGCGCCTGGAGCCCGCTGCTCGACCAGCCGCTCGCCGGGCCGGTGTTCCTGCGGGCAAACGGCGGCGACAGGGAACTGCCGGACCTGGTGGCCGCCCTCGATGGGCAGATCGACGTCAACCTGGTCGGCTACATCGACTCGGTTCGCGGCGGAATCCGGACCTCCTTCGCCACCCCGCCGGACGCCCCGGTGTCGAAATTCGTCCTCGACATGCAGGGTGGCAAGAAGGGGCTGCTCCAGAACTCGACCGACATCTGTCGCGGCAAGCACCGGGCCACGGCGGACTTCGTCGCCCAGAACGGCAAGATACGGCGACTGAAGCCGGTCCTGAAGGCGCAGTGCCGGAAGGGCCACCGCCACCCGAAGCACCGCCACTCCCAACACCGTCGCTAGCCGAGCGGCGGCGCATGCTGAACGCCGGCGCAGCTTCGCCCTCCAGGTGGCTCCGGGTCGCTGGGAGGGCGATCGTTCCTCTGGTTGCGACCGGTTTGGCGTTTGCCTCGCCGGCCGCGGCCGCGGGTCCGCCGACGCTGGGGGCGACCTGGGTGGGCGAAGTGACGGCCGCCTCCGCGCGGCTGCACGGGACGGTGACCCCGAACGGCGCCTTCACCCGCTATCGCTTCGACTACATCCCGCAGGCGGCCTACGAAGCTAACCTCGCCGCTGGCTCTGACGCATTCGCGGGGGCCAAGCAGGCGCCGGCCGCGGAAGAACCTCCCGTCGGCTCCGGTGCGACGGCGGCGCCGGTCGCCCAACTGGTGGTCGGCCTGGCGTCGGAAACCGCTTACCGCTACCGGATCGTCGCCCGCAACAGCGCCGGCACGGTCGCCAGCTCCGCCTTCCGCTTCGTCACCGCCGGAGCCGGCGGCGGCGTTCTCCTCGACAACCGCGGCTGGGAGATGGTCTCGCCGGTCGACAAGAACGGCGGCGCCGTGGCGGCACCGGAATCGATCGCGGGGGGCGGGGTCCTGCAGGCGGCGGCCGACGGCGAGCGCGTCACCTACTCCTCCTCCGCATCCTTCGGGAGCGCAGCCCAGGGAGCGCCGCCTGGAAGTCAGTACCTGGCGAGCCGCGGCAGCGGCGGTTGGTCGAGCCAGAACATCAACGTCCCGACCCTTTCCGGCTCCTACGGGGCCGATCCCGAAGGCGTCCCGTACCAGCTGTTTGCCCCCGACCTCGCTCGGGGCCTCCTCCTCAACGGCGAGCACTGCCGGGGCGAAGCCACCAGCTGCCCGGTCGCCAACCCGCCGCTGACGGGGACCGGTGCGCCGGCCGGCTACCAGAACTACTACCTTCGCGAGACTGCCGCCGGCGCCTTCAGGGCGGTCCTGACGGAGGCAAACGACTCGTTCCTTGCGCTCGGGCCGGAGGACTTCGACCTCAGCTTCGCCGGCGCATCTCCCGACCTCCGCTTCGCGGTCTTCTCGACCTGCGCCAGGTTGACGGTCGCCGCGACCGAAGTGCCGGGCTCCGCCGGCTGCGATCCCGAAGCCCAGAACCTCTACCTGTATGCAGAGGGGCAGCTGAGGTTGATCAACCTCCTTCCCGGCCAGACGACGGGCACGCCAGGAGCCCGGCTGGCGGCGCAGCGCGGCGCCGTCTCGGCTGACGGCAACCGCGTCTACTTCGAGCAGGGCGGCAACCTCTACCTGCGGGAAGGGAACCTGACCAGGCAGGTCGACGAAGCGGTCGGCGGCGTCGGCACCTTCGAGACCGCCACCCCTACCGGCCTCTTCGCCTTCTTCACCAAGGGCGGCCACCTCTATCGCTACCGGGCGGCGCCCCCCGCGGCCGTCGACCTCACCCCCAGCGGCGGTGTAGCGGGGGTACTCGGAGCCTCCGACAGCGGCGCCCGCGTCTACTACCAGGACGCGACCGCCCTCCAGCTCTGGCACGAGGGCACTACCACGGTGGTCGCTCCCGGTGCCGAAGCCGCAGCGCCGGGCAACTACCCCCCGACGACCGGCCGCGCCCGGGTGACCGCGGACGGCGGTCATCTCGCCTTCGTATCGACCGAAAGCCTCACCGGCTACGACAACGTCGACCAGGAAACGGGCGACCGCGACCTCGAGGTGTACCGGTACGAGCTGGGAGGCGGGCTCCGATGCGTCTCCTGCAACCCGACCGAAGCTCGGCCGATCGGCGCCGCCTCGATCCCGGGCGCCAGCGCCAACGGCGACGGGCCGACGGCCACCCGCTCCTACAAGCCGCGATCGCTCTCCGCCGACGGCCGCCGCGTCTTCTTCGAGTCGAGCGACGCCCTCGTGCCGACGGACTCCAACCACGCCACCGACGTCTACGAGTGGGAGGCGCAGGGCACCGGAACCTGCGCTCGGTCCGGCGGCTGTGTCGCATTGATCTCCTCCGGCCGCGGCCAGGGAGGAGCGCGGTTCGCGGATGCCTCTGCCGACGGATCCTCCGTCTTCTTCCTCACCGGCGAGTCGCTGGTGGCAGCCGACCCCGGCGCGGTCGACCTCTACGTCGCTCGCGAGGGGGGCGGCTTCCCCGTCGCGCCCGAGCCGATCCCCTGCGAGGGGGACGCCTGCCAGCCGCTGCCCGGGGAACCGTTCGACCCGGCGGTCGGGACCCTGGTCGCGGGGCCCGGCAACCCGCCGGTGCGCTACCAGAAGCGCTGCAGGAAGGGCACGATCAAGCGCAAGGGCAAGTGCGTGCGCAAGCACCGCCATCGTCACAAGGGCGGTCGGGATAAGAAGACCCACCGCAGGACCGGCCGATGATTCGGTCAGCACGGGTGGCCGCCCTTTCGGTTTTCCTGGCGCTGGCGTTTCCGGGCGCCGCCGGAGCCGACTTCGGCTTCCAGACCGGTAGCGCCGGTTTCGAAGGCGTTGCCCGAGCCGAAGGCGGCGCTCCCGCCACGCTCGCCGGCTCGCATCCCTACAAGCTCAGCCTGCACGTCGGTCTTCGCCAGGTAACCGATTCGCCCGGCGAACCAGGCATCCCCCATAGCGACGGCGACCTGCGGAACCTGGCGCTGACGATGCCGCCTGGGCTCCTGACCAACGCCAGGGTCGTCGGGCAATGCGACCTCCGGCAGTTCGACACGCCGCGTTCCTCCCCGTTCGAATTGAGCGCCGCGGGCGAGAGTTGCCCCGACGGCAGCCAGGTCGGCACCGTCGACGTCCACTCCAGCCTCGGCGCCGGCAGCGTCCGGCGCTTCGGCCTCTTCAACCTCGCGCCGCAACCGGGCGTACCGGCGCAGCTCGGCTTCGCGCCCTATAACGCCCCGATCGTCTTCGACGCCAACCTCCGTCTGGACGAAGCGGGTGGGTATTCGCTCAGCCTGGAGGCCGAGAACTTCACCCAACGCCTCGACGTCTCCGGGCTCGACATCACCCTCTGGGGCACCCCATGGGCGGCGGTCCACGACAGCGAACGCGGCAACTGCCTCAACGAGCTGGAACCGGAGTTCGCCTGGGCGAAATGCTCCGTCGGCCCACCGGCGACCCATCCACCGCTTGCCTACCTGACGATGCCGACCTCCTGCGGGGGACCGCTGACCTTCACCGCCGCCGCCAGCTCCTGGCAGCAACCGGCCGCCGTCACCGCCACCCACAGCACCCCGCCCTTGCAGGAGTGCGCCGGGCTCGACCTCACGACCTTCGCCGCCGGCCAGCTCACCACCCGCAAGGCCTCCTCGGCCTCGGGCTTCCAGTTCAACCTCGACGACGAAGACCGCGGCCTCACCGACCCGGCCAAACGGGTCCACTCGCAGGTCAGGCGCGCCGTGGTCAGCCTCCCTGAAGGGGTGACGATCAACCCCTCGCTCGGCGTCGGGCTTGGCGTCTGCTCCCGAGCTCAGTACGCGGCGGAGACCGCTACCTCCGCGGAGGGCGAGGGTTGCCCCAACGCCTCCAAG
>Ga0157283_10000047_pt1 | contig 14269 bp, 11 predicted proteins | sample NitcycUS044104R1_FD_108398 | JGI IMG/M metagenome (GOLD analysis project Ga0157283, IMG submission 108398) | Soil microbial communities from Arlington Agricultural Research Station in Wisconsin, USA - Nitrogen cycling UWRJ-S044-104R-1 | ecosystem: Environmental > Terrestrial > Soil >...
ACCGTGAAGTCGTAGGCGGCGATGCAGCAGGGCCGGCCGTCGACGTCGCCCCAGCCGGTGATCACGCCGTCGGCCGGGGCCTCGACCCCGTCCATCGCCCGCTGGGCGAAGTGCGGGCGGCCGTGGATCCCCATCTCGACGAAGCTGCCCTCGTCGACCAGGAGGTCGATCCGCTCCCGCGCGGTCAGCTTGCCGCGTTGGTGCTGCTTGGCGATCTTCTCCTCGCCGCCGCCGAGCTTGGCCTTGGCGCGGCGCTCGTGCAGCTGCGCGGTCAGGTCGGCGAGCGGCGCCGTGCCCGGAAGGAGGTGCTTCGCCTGCTCTTCGGTCGCCATCGCTACCGGCCTTTCCACTGCGGGTCGCGTTTCTCGAAGAAGGCCGTGACGCCCTCGACGATGTCCTCGGTCGTGAAGGTGAGCGAGAGCTGCGAGCGCAGGAACTCAAGCGCGTCGTCGAGCGCCATGTCCTGCTGGCGGTACATCGCGTCGTGGCCGAGCCGCATCAGCACCGGGCTCTTGGACGCGAGCTTGGTCGCCCACTCGCCGACCGCGGCGTCGAACTCGGTCGCCGGGACCACCTTGTTGGCGAGTCCGTACTCGACCGCCTGCTCGGCCGAGAGCCGCTCGCCCAGCAGCATCATCTCGTTGACCTTCTTGCGCGGGACGTTGCGGTAGATGATCGACATGATCATGTAGGGGAAGGCGCCGACGTTGATCTCGGGCGTGCCGAAGGTCGCCCCCTCCTTGGCGATCACCAAGTCGCAGGAGAGCGCCAGCCCCATGCCGCCCGCGAGCACGTGCCCGTTGGCGGCGCAGAGCGAGGGCTTGCCGAGTCGCGGCATCAGCCGGAAGAACTCGAGGAAGAGATCGGTCGCGAAGTGTTTGGCGACGAGAGGAACGTCGGCGGCGAACCCGCCGAGGTCGGCGCCGGCGCAGAAGACCTTCTCACCGGACCCGGTGAGGACAACCGCCCGCACCTCCTCGGATGCTTTCGCCAGCTTCATCGCCTCGACCAGCTCGCTCAGCATCTGGCCGGAGAGCATGTTGCGCTTCTCCGGGTCGTTCAGCGTCACCGTGGCGACGCCGTCGGCGACCTCGTAGGCGACCTTCTCGCCGCTCCACCGGTTGTCTCCCTGGGCCATCCGCCGGGACCATAGCAGTGCTGAAAGTGGGAAGTGCTACTGTCCACTTCGCATCGGGGATTGGCTCCCCGGCCAATCACGAGGAGGAGAGAACAGTGGCGACCGCGACCAGCGACGGCTCCAGCGTCATCAAGCCCGACTTCGAGTCCGGGCGCAAGCACTTCATCTTCAGCCAGGAGCACGAAGACCTGCGGGCTTCGATGCAGTCCTGGGTCGAAAAGGAGCTCTGGCCCCACCGCAACGAGTGGGAGGACACCTATTGGCCGACCGAGGTGATGAAACGCGCCGGCGACCTCGGCTTCCTCGGCCTCTGCTTCCCGGAGGAGTACGGCGGCCAGGGCGGCGACTACTTCTACTCGCTGGTCCGGGCCGAGTGCATGAGCTACTCCGGCTCCGGCGGCACCAATATGGCCTTCGCGGTCCAGACCGACATGACCCTCCCCCCCGTCCACCTGCTGGGGACCGAGGAGCAGAAGCGCAAGTACCTCGAACCGGGCCTGAAGGGCGAGAAGGTCGCCTGCCTCGGGATCACCGAGCCGGGGGCCGGCTCCGACGTCGCCGGGATCCGCACCAGCGCGATCCGCGACGGCGACGAATACGTCATCAACGGCTCCAAGACCTTCATCACCAACGGCACGCGGGCCGACTTCATCGTCCTCGTCGCCAAGACGGATCCAAATGAGCGGCATGCGGGCATCACCCTCTTCATCGTCGACCTCAAGGACGAGAACGGCGAGAAGGTCGAGGGCTTCACCGTCTCCAAGGAGCTGGAGAAGATGGGGATGCACGCCTCCGATACCGGCGAACTCGCCTTCGAAGACGTTCGCATCCCGGCCGACGCCGTGCTCGGCGAGGTCGGCAAGGGCTTCTACCACATCGCCTGGGAGCTCCAGGGCGAGCGGCTGGTCGCCGCCGCCGGCTGCCACGCGGGAGCGGCGCGGATGATGGAAAAGACGCTCGAGTACGCGAAGGAGCGCGAAGCCTTCGGCCGCCCGATCGGCAAGTTCCAGGCGATCCGCCACAAGTTTGCCGAGATGGCGACGAAGATCGAGGCCGCCAAGCAGTTCACCTACTCCACCGCCTGGCGCTTCGGCAACGGCGAGTACCCGGTGCGCGAGATCACGATGGCCAAGCTCTACGCCTCGCGGATCGCCTGCGAGGTTGCCGACGAGTGCGTCCAGATCCTCGGCGGCTACGGCTACATGAAGGAGTACGAGATCGAGCGCGCTTACCGCGACGTCCGCCTCAACCGGATCGGCGCCGGCACCGACGAGGTGATGCTCGACGTGATCGGGCGGAGCTACGGGCTGTAGGCGCTAGCGGGTTGCCAGCAGCGTGGCGATGATCCCCAGTGAGCCGATGATCGTCGAGCCCCGGAGCTGGAGCATAAGCGTCCGCAAGTCGCGGATGTCGCGATCGAGCCGCTCGAACCCTGCATCGACTTTCGTCGCCAGATCGTCTAGTCGCTTGTCAGACCACATCGTTCTCTTCATTTCCTCGACGCTACCGAGAAACATGTCACAAGAAGCGCATTGTCTGCAAAATTTCAGCAACGGTTTTGCGTCGTGACTGGAACCGAGCGCGTCCGCGCCTACTACGAGGACCTGAACAAGGGGAACGCCGAGGCGGTCTCGGCGCACTTCACCGAGGACGCGGTCCACTACTACACGCGCCTGGGCCCGCACGAGGGCGCCGAGACGATCGGTCGCTACGCGGCCTTCGGCGTCGAGCACATCGACGCCCAGTGGTTCGTCGAGAACCTGGTCGAGCAGGGAGACCAGGTGGCGATCGAGTGGACGATGACCTGGCGCGATCCCGAGAAGGACGAGCGGCGGCTCGATCGAGGCGCCGAGTTCTTCCTGATCCGCGGCGACAAGATCGCCGAGGTCCGCGCCTACCACCACGGCGGCAAGAAGAACCCGCAGGGCGACCTGCTCGGGTTCGACCACGCCGGGCGTGGCTACACGATGCTCGAGGATTGGCGGGCGCCGGCGCGAGCCGTCGAGGACGGCGTCACCGACGAGGACCAGGGATGAGCGTCGTCAAGGACACGGGCGCCCGCGCCACTCTGCCGCCGTTCGAGGAGGAGCACGAGGAGCTGCGGCAGACCGTGGCCCGCTTCGTCGCCAAGGAGATCGCGCCCAACGTCGACGAGTGGGAGGCGGCGCGCGAATTCCCGCGCGAGCTGTTCGGCCGCTGCGCCGAGCTCGGCTTCCTCGGCCTCAAGTTCCCGGAGGAGCTGGGCGGTCAGGGCGGCACCCACCTGCACGACGCGGTCTGGGTCGAGGAGCTGGCCCGCTCCGGCGGCTCCGGCGGCGTCGCCGCCGGGCTCAACGCGCACAGCTCGATCGCGATGCCGCCGATCTTCAAGTTCGGGACCGAGGAGCAGAAGCGGCGCTGGCTGCCGGCGGGGATCGCCGGCGAGAAGATCGGCGCCCTCGGGATCACCGAGCCCGGCGCCGGCTCCGACGTGGCGAACATCGCCACGACCGCTAGGCGCCATGGCGACACCTACGTGGTCAACGGCGCCAAGACCTTCATCACCAACGGCGTCCGGGCCGACTTCCTCGTCTGCGCCTGCAAGACCAGCGAGGAGGGCGGCCACGGCGGCATCTCCTTCCTCGTCCTCGAGCGCGAGATGCCCGGCTACGAGGTGAGCCGCAAACTGGAGAAGATGGGCTGGCACTCCTCCGACACGGGCGAAATCTCCTTCAGCGACGTCGAGGTCCCGGCCGAGAACCTCCTCGGCGAGGAGAACGGCGGCTTCAAGCTGATCATGGCCAACTTCGCCTGGGAGCGGCTGTTGATGGCGATCGGCGCCGTCGGCGCGATGCGGCGCCTGATCGAGGTCACCGTCGCCTACGCCCTCGACCGCGAAGCCTTCGGCCGTCCGATCGGCAAGTTCCAGGCGATCCGCCACCAGGTAGCCGAAATGGCCACCCTCGCCGAAGCCTCCCGCGCCCTCACCTACAACGCCCTCCGCCTCTTCCACGAGGGCCAGAACCCGATCCAGGAGGTCTCGATGGCCAAGCTGGTCACCCAGCGCGCCGTCCTCGAGATCGCCGACCAGTCCCTCCAGATCCACGGCGGCTACGGCTACATGCGCGAGTACGGCATCGAGCGAGCCGTCCGCGACGCCCGCCTCGGCCCGATCGGCGGCGGCACCGACGAGGTGATGAAGGAGATCATCGGCAAGACGATGGGGCTGTAGGCCGACCGGCCCTCCCGGGTACGAACCGGGTATCAGCTCGATAGCCTCACCGCCCATGCCCGAGGACGTGAGCCTCCCCAAATACAGCGAGCTGCTCTGGACGACCCTGTGCGCCGTCAAAGAGCTCGGCCATTCGGCTCGTCTGGACGAGATCGACGAACGGGTGATCGAACGTGAGCACTTCTCCGACGAGCAGCTGGCAGTTCTCCACAACGAGGGCCCGAGGAGCGAGGTCGAGTACCGGCTCGGCTGGGCGAGGACCTATCTCAAGGGCATGGGCGCCCTCACGAGCGGCGGTCGAGGCATCTGGGAGACGACGCAGCTAGGACGCGAACTGCACGAGTACCAGATCGAGCCGCTGTGGCGGACTCACGTGGCCGAACGCCGCGCGAACCGCCGTTCGAAGGTAGGCGACGTGTCGGGTGACCAGACGGCCGACGGAGAGGCAGAGGAAGAGAACTGGAAGGACCAGCTTCTGCGGCAGATGCTGGATATGTCTCCGGCGGGTTTCGAGCGCCTGGCGGAGCGTCTGCTCCGCCAGGCCGGCTTCGTCAACACCACCGTGATGGGCCGAAGCGGCGACGGCGGCATCGACGGCGCCGGCGTCTACAGGGTCTCGCTGGTCAGCTTCCCGGTCTTCTTCCAATGCAAGCGCTACAAGGGCTCCGTCGGGGCCGACAAGGTGCGCGACTTTCGCGGCGCGATGGCGGGACGCGCCGACAAGGGCCTGCTGATCACCACGGGTACGTTCACCCGTGAAGCCCGCACCGAGGCAACCCGGGATGGGGCACCGCCGATCGACCTGATCGACGGAGACCGGCTTTGCGACCTGCTCAAGGATCTGCAATTGGGCGTGCGCACCACCGAACGGCGAATCGAGGAAGTCGAGGTCGTGACCTCCTTCTTCGAAGAGCTGCGCTAAAGGGCGTCATCGGCGAGACGATGCGGTTGTAGAAGTAAGGCTCGACTAGAAAAGGTCGCAAGCTCTGAAGCCATACGCTTCGGCTAGTTTGTTCGCCTTGGCGTAGGGGTCTCCGGTGATCACCTGGGCCGGTTCTTCTTCGATCTCTTCGATGGCCGACTCAAGAGTTTCGACGATCTTCTGAGCCTTCTCATCTTGGATCGATTCTGCGAGCTCAGACAGTTCTCCCGATGCGTCCTTGATCGTAGGCATGACGACGGTCAGGTATAGCTGCCCTCGTTCCTCGGCGGTCCAGCCTCCGGCTTCTTTTGCCTTCTCGGGGTTTTCCTCGCCCCAGGCTCTGATTCCCTTATCTCTATTTGCTTGACTGGCCCGACAGGCGGCATCCCCGCGTTTGATGAACTGCGTCTTCGTCAGCACGACCTCCGTAGTGTCGTCGCCCCCGCTCCCGCACCCGATTGCTGCTACCGCCAACACCGCGGCGACCGCTCCCAAAAAGATCTTCACTGCCGTCGTCTCCCTTTCAACCAACTGAATTGTCAAGAGACAGTCTTCAATCCCAGTGCCTAACGCAAGGGATGCTGAGCAAAACGCCAGCGCCGTGGCTTTGGACCTAGCTGCAGAGCAAAATTCGCCCCAACACCGTCAAGGGACTGCGGGCGCAAAATTACGCTGGCGACATTCTGCTCAGTCAGCGCCTTGGTCCGACGTCGCAAGTGTGCGACCTGCCCCAGCCGCGCTGGCCGTTGCAGTAGTCACGGCCGGAGCCGCCGTAGAGCTGGTCGGGCTGGGCGCCGCCGAAGAGGCGGTCGTTGCCGGGACCGCCGTGGCAGCCGTCCTGGCCCGGGCCCATGACGCAGACGTCGTTGCCGCGGCCACCCCAGCAACCGTCGCTGCCGGTGCCGTGGCGGCAGTAGTCGTCGCCGGGACCGCCGACGCAGTCGCTGTTGCGGGGGCCGGTGATGCAGACGTCGTTGTTGGGGCCGCCGACGCAGCGGTTGCGGCGAGCGGCTCCGGGGAAGCAGGTGTCTCGCTCGCCGTTGCCGACGAACTTGTCCGAGCCGGCGCCGAGGTAGACCGTGAGTGGAAGCGGCAAGCGCTCGGCAACGCGGACGAGATCGCCCGACGGGCCCATCTTCACCTCGATCCTCGAGGCGTGGCGGGTGCGGCAGACCGCGACCCGGTGCCCGCGGGTGAAGCGGCAGCCCACGGGGCTGTGGCGGGCCATCCTTCCCTTGACGACGACCTTGCCGCCCCTGACGCTCAGGGTCAGCGTCGACCCCTTGTGGGAGCCGAAGATGACGATCTGCCCGGCCGGCGTGGCAGCGGTCGGCGTCGCCAGCAGGGCAAGCGCCATGAGCACGCCGACCACGAGCTTGCGGCCGGGGAGGTGGGGCATCGCGGGCATCCTAGACATGTGCATCGGCTAACAGAACACAAACTTGAGGAAAACATTTGTCCCCCTTGGACAATCATCGGCAGCTAGGCGCGAATCGCTTAGTGGGATGGAGCCGAGGGCTACTGCGCCTGGGCGGTGAAGGCGAGCGACCCGATGACTTCTCCGGCCTTGAAATCCTCTTCGCCTTCGGCAAAGGCCTTGTTGAAGATCGCGGCGATCTCAGCCGGCAAGGTCATGGCGATGCCGCTCGAGCCAATCGTGCGAACTCCCGCAGCTGGGCCGGCGGCTCCGTCACCCAGAGCGAGGATCGAGATTTGGCCGAGCTTTCCGGGAAAGGCCGGCGTCGGCTCGACGTCGACCTCGGCCAGGGCGACGTTCGAGCCCACGTCGAGCCAGAGTTCGTGCCAGAAGACCTGACCCGCCCCGAGCCGAAGGAATTCGATCTCCCCGCCGGTCCGCAGCGTTCCCTGGGAGGCATCGGGCGCGAGCGTCCCGCCGGCGATGATCGGCAGGGTGAAGGTCGGCCCCTGGTGTTCGGCCGGGAAGATCGGGTTGACCGAGACGAAGCGGTGGTCGAGTTTGGCGACGAAGGCGCTGTCGAGGACGAGGGTCGCCCTGCCGGTGGGGACGATCGCGGTGAGGAGTGGCTGCGTTTCGCTTGCCAGGCTCCCGATCACCTGCCCGGCACGGAATTCCTGCCGAGGGCGGAGCTTCTTGTTCAGCCGCATCGCCACCTTGTCGGTCAGCTGCAGCTGGCGGGCAGAGAACTCGGTGGCGAATCCGTCGCGCTCGGAGTCGATGCGCCCCGAGGTTGCGATCTTCAGCTGAGACCCGCCGACCTTGGCGACGAGCGGGGCGGGCGTCGTCTTCACCACCAGCTTGCGGATCAGGACGCGCGATCGCGCGCTGCGGAGCACCACCGCGCCCAGGTGGTCGACCTCCCCCTTCCCGACGGTCGGGTCGAGGTGCCCTCCGGAGACCGGGAAGATCAGCTTCCTGCCCCGCTCCGTCGCCCCGGCCTCGCCGCTGACCCGGACTCCTGCCTTGCCGAGGAAGGCGGCGAAGCGCTTGTCGAGGACCAACCGGGTTACGCCGCCGCCCACCGGGTCGGAGGATGCCGCCGCACCGGGCGCCGCCAAGAGCAGCGCCAGCATCCCGAGCATCAGGACCAGCGGCCTCATTGCGCGACCCCGCAGGTCTTGGTCTCGGTGGCGCCGATCGGTTCGCTCGCGGCAAAGGAGAAGGTGACGTGCGCGAGCGGAAACGAGGCCCGCTTCGCGGGCTTGGGCGCGGGGCAGGCCGCGTTGAAGTAGCTGAGTTCGCGGCCGAGGTAGCGGTACCTGCGCTTCAGCGTGAGCTTGATCCGGTCCACGTACCCCCATTCGCCAAGGGCCTCGGGGAAGGCCGCCGAGAGTTCCGTTCCGTAGGGGCCGCGGGAGATGCGGCGGATGGCGAACTCGATCAGGAAGGAGCTATCGAAGGGGTTGTCGGTGTAGATCTGGGCGAGGAGGACGGGGTCGCCATGCCGGCGGCCGTTGAAGATCAGCAACCGCCCCTGGGTGGGGTACGGCTCCTGCCCCGGAAGGATGATGTGTGCCCAGAACTGGCCGGAGCCGACCAGGGTCTCGCCGCAGTTCGCCAGGGCGCGCTCGGTGGTGGTGGCCTGGACCTGGCGGGGGTGGCAGACCGGCAGCCCGCGCGAACGCAGGAGCCCGTGGCGGTTGACCTCGATGTCGAGGCGCTGGAGCTGCGGCGGGACGCTGCCGCCCGGCGTGGCGAGGTGGCCGGCGACGAAGACGGCGATCGGCGCCGGCTCGGCGCGCGGCAGCTTCACCGGCATGATCTGGCTGAGGACGGTGATCCGGACCCCCCCGGCCTGCACGACGACAGCGGTCGCCACTCCCGTGGCGGCGAGCATGAGCAGCAGGCCGAGGCCGCCGGCTTTCAGGGCGCGGGTGCCCACGCTCTCAGGTGAAGCGGGCCGGATCGAACTTGCAGTAATCGAATTCGAAGGCGAAGACCGCGTTGTTGGCGCGGCTGGCGACGCCTTTGAGTCGGACCACCATGCCCGCCGCTGCTCCCTTCTTGCCGGCGGCGAGATAGCGGGAGGTCTTCTTCAGCAGTTCGGCCTCGGCCGAGACGAACCCGAGCCAGCGCGAGAGGCGGGCCTGATCGTCCAGGGGGCGAGGTATGGCCTTGAGTTCTGCCACCGTTCCGCGCAGGGCTCGCGAGGCGCGGCTGAACCGCCGGGCAGCCGAATCGAGCTGGCCCTGCCTGACCTCACCGCGCACTCCCGCGAGGATCCTCTCGTTGGCTTCGGTGTTGGCCCGGCAGATCGGCTCCGCCGCTTCGCGGTAGCCCGCCCGCGTGACTTCTTCGGCCCCGGCTGTCGCGGTGCCGAGGCCGACCGCAAGGGCAACGATCGAGAGCGTGGCCCCGGCCGCTTTTAGGAACGTGCGCACACCTGCGTCAACGGCCGCGGCGCTTCGCATGCTTCTTCTTCGGGCACTTGGCCTTCAGCGGCGCGCCGAAGTTGTGCAGCTTCCCGTTGTGGCCTTTCATCTTCACCGCCGCCTTGTGCCTGCCGCGGCAGATGTCGGTGCTGTTCTGCAGCAGCCCCTTCTTGCCGCCCTGCAGGTTGACGACCACTTTGGTGACCGGGGCGTCGGGGACGAAGTCGAAGGTGTTGCGGATCCCACCGTTCACCGAGTCGATCCGCCCCACCGCCTGGATGTCGACCAGGCCGTGCAGGGCGAGCACCATGTCCGGCAGCGGGTTTTCCGAGGAGCGCAGGAAGATCGGGCCTTCGAGCGGCTCGTCGAACAGCGGCGTCCACGCCCGCGCGTGTCCGTAGACCGCTCCGCGCGGGCACTGGGCTCCGTTGCCGGCGCCGGCTTTGAACTGCACCCGCGTGCAGACGGTGCGGATGTGGCCCTGGTCGAGGAACTCGGAGTGCGGCAGCGCGACCGAGATCCGAGCCGCGTTCGCGTCGCCCGCCCGCGGGCGCAGCACCGCCCGCAGGGCCGGGTTGCCGCCGCGCTTGGTCCTGCCCTTGAGGCTCAGCCGCAGCCTCGGCTTGAAGGCGAGGCTGGCGCAGTCGGCCGCCTGGAAGGGCGAGGTGACGGTCACCGGCACGTTGTCTGCGTCAGAGCCGAAGTCGCGGCCCGACCCGACGACCGTGGACGCGGTCGAGGTCCGCTCGCAGCTGGTCGGGTTGAGCACGAACTCAGGCCGGTCGACGTAGACGCGGATGTCGCGGGCGTGGACCGGGATCCCCTGGATGATGTGGGGGATCGGGTCCGAGCCGGTCGCGTCGACGAAGACTTCGGCGGTCTCGGGGTTGATCTTCAGGGCCTCGCGGACCACCACGGTGCCGAGGTCGAACGGGCCCACCTTGGCGGCGGTAATCGCGGCGATCGAGAGCGGCGCCCCGTTGTAGGGGCCGGCCAGGTAGACCTTCCCCGGGACGTAGGTGAGGCTGTTGCCGACCCCGGCGCCGACCAGGGTGCGCCCGATCTGCGAAGCGGCCGGACAGGAGGGGCTGTCGAGCTCTTCCTGGCCGCCGTTCGGCCCGGTCCGCGCCTTCGCCGCCGCGATCGCGGCGTCCGAGCAGAACGGAATCCCTGCCAGCTTGCCGACCACGCCCGGCGGCAGCTTGATCGAGAAGTTGGTGAACTCCTGTTCGCCGTCCTTGCGGGTCAGGCGCAGGTTGAAGGGCGAGTACCTGCCGGCGGCGTTGTTGATCGTCCCGGCCTCGAGGCCCGGATTGAAGGGCGGCACCCCGCCCCCCGGGCAGGCGCCGCCGTCGACCCCGCGCTCCACCTCGAAGGTGCTCGTCCTGGTGACGATCTCGTCCGGCGCCGGGTTGTTCGGATCGGCGGCGGACCAGGGGGTGAAGCGGGCAGTCACGTCGTAGCTCCCGCAGGCCGGCGGCGTCACCAAAGGCGCCCGCCCGCCCGGCCGGAACTCGAGCTTGAAGTTGCTGAACGGCAGCTGCGGCAGGTTGTCGAACGTCGTCGTCAGCTGCCCGGTGACCGGATCGGGGTCGACCCTGCCGGCCTGCTTGATCAGGATCCCCCGCTCGGGGATCTTCGCCACCATGTAGAGGGCGAGCAGGGAGTCGAAGGGGTTGTCGTGGGGGCTCGCGACGTAGAGGGAGCCGCGCGCTTCCTCCTCGAGCAGCGGCGTCGCGATCTGCACGGTGCCGATCTTCGAAGCCTCCGGGCATCCCTCGCCCGCCCGCGAGCTGAACGTCTCCCGCGAGTACTCCGCGGGGCCGCAGCCGACGAGACCTTCGCCCTGCGAGGGGTTGATGGACATCCCCTCGGGGAGGGTCACTTCGACCTTCTTCGCCTGCCCTTCGGCGACCGCTTCCTTGTTCAGCAGGCCCGAATTCGGCATGTCGAGGCGGAAGCTGAGCCCGCTCGGGTTCTCGGCCAGTTTGCTCGACGGCGCCGCCTGGATGCTCGGGTCGAACGGAACCCGGTTGCAGCCGCTCAGCGGCTCGCTCGTGAAGGGAACGTCGTCGACGACGGGGATGTTCCAGGGTTCGGCGACCACGCCGAAGGCGAGGGGGTTGGCGCACTGGACCGGGAGGCGCAGGAAGGCGTCTTCGCTCAAGTCGAAAGGTCCGCAAGGGGTTAGTTCAGAGAAATCGGTGCAGTTCCAGCCCCGCGCTTCGTCGTGGCGGGGGTCGCCGGGGGTCCCCCAAAGAGTGAGCGTGGTGGAGAGCACTTCCGCGATCTGTGGGGCGTTGCGGACGCTGGCGATGATGCGGTAGTCGTTCTCGGGGTCGACCGCGGTGTCGATGATCACCTGCGCCCCCGCTACGAATCCAAAGCGCGCCGGCTCACCAGGAGCCGGCGGCAGATTGAAGACCGGTACCCGTTGGCGGAGCAGACCAAGGACTGCGCTTTCGACATAGGTAACCGAGGCAACGCCGATGACCGCCTGATCGTCGCAGTCATTGCCGTGACTAGCGGTGAATCGGTTCAGGAACGTAGCCATCGGACATCGAGGCGTAGCATTCACGGTTCCCACCAGACCAGCCGGTAAGGAAAAATGAAGGTTCCGCGGCATGGCAGGCTGTTCCGTTGCGAGGTAGCGGCCGCCTTCAAGCCCCCCCGACGGAGTCGAAAATGCCCGCCCAGCGTTGAACTGCAGGGTAGTGGTGAGCTGGAAAGGATGACCGCCTCCCTGCGCCGCTCTTTCGCCCCCCTCTTCTTCTGCCTCTACGGAGAACTTTTCGACTCCGAAAGACGTCGGCTCTGGAGTCACCTCAACCGTCTGGACTTCGCTGACCATGGCAGCGTTGCCGCCCGAGACCGTGACCGTGCCAGGAGCTCCCTGCGCCGGTGGGTTGCCGGTGAGCCTCGCGAGGATTTCCACTTCGATCGCCTCGTAGGGCGGCAGTTTGCCGTTGAATTCGCAGTTGACTTCGTCGAACGCTTCCACCACGCAATCTACGGGGCCGTAGTTCCCAAGGGACCCGCCGGTGAACCCTTCGACGTCGTGCGCCGCCACCCCCTCGGGCAGGTCGTTGACAATCCGGATCGGGGTCGTCGTACCGTCCACTACCGCGTTGCCGAGATTGGTAAGGGTCAGCACCAAGCGGCCGCTGCCTTCGCTCAGCACCTTTGAGTCGATGCCGACGCCAAGGGGTAATCCGAAGAACTTGAGGGCCGTCAGTTCGATGGGCGGCCCCCAGGCGCTGTGCACGACGAAGGGCGAGCTCCCTGCCGGCCCTCCCGAGACTTCGACACCAGAGCCGTAGGTCCCTTCTAGCATTTCCTCAAGCTCGGCGGCATTTTTGCTTGCTGAGAAACCAGTTTCCGTTTCGCAAAGCTGGTCGGCGCTGGGAAGAAAGGGTGGGAGGCCACCACCGCTGCCGATGCAACCAACGACATGGCCACCTACCTTCACTTCCGCCGCGTAGACAGCGTTAAGTGGGAATTCGAGATTGTTTTTACCGACAAGTTCCTGCGTCTCCGAGTCATCGATCGGTTCCCACAGATGGGTCGGACGGCTACCGGTAAGCACCTGCCACCAAGGCATGGCAGCCGAAGCAGAAGCCATCGGCAGGACAGTACACATCAACAGCCCTGCGCCGATGGCGACGGCGACGACATTCGTGAGGCGGCTCTTCATCCGGCGGGTCTCCTTCATGGTGTGGAGGGCGGTGCAGTGGCGATGGCTGGCGGCACTCATGAAGCTGCCCGCCGGTAGGTGCGCCTACAGCTCTTAGCTCGCGCCCTCAGCACGTGTGCCTTTTGCGAAAGACGTTTCGCTTCGTGACGCATCTGCTCGAATCCCTTCGGCCCCGCTGCCGCGATGCGACGGCGCAATACCTTTGCGCGTCTGCTGAGCCTCATGGCCCGACGTGAAATCGCACGGCAGTCGTGCACAACTACATTCCCGGGTCCTTTGAAGGCCTGACTGGCCGGGGTCGGATCGTTCGGCGCCTGCGCCGCCGCTTGACATGCTTCACCGAGGCATTCGGTCTGAGGGGCGAGGGTTGCAGGCACACCGTTGACGCGCGCATCATAGACATCGAGCTCCTCGTCACCGTCCAACACCGAGAGCCTCGCGGCCGTAAGGAAGAAGACATCATCCCCAGTGGCACTAGCATCAAGGAACCCCGCTTCTTCTTCGGCCGTCCCAGAAGACATCAACGAAACGCAGCCGCCTGCTACCCGGGAAGTCGATGCCCCGCCTGAGGCAGCGGTGCAGTCGCCAACACCCGTGGGCTCGTGCTGATAGACATCCCACTCACCGTTCGAGTCAGCCGGAACGAGCGCGTCGATCACGTTGAAGAAGACGCGCCCGCTGTCGAAGATAGCGCGCGGTCGGTAGATGGTTATCCCGTTTTTGTACACCGAGAAAGCCTCGGGAAGCGTGGCGGCGGTCACCACTTGCTGCTCTTGCCATACGCTTAACGGATCAACCAATGCTCTCCCAGGAATCTGACCGGCTGGCCTCGCTCCCGAGGGATTGCAGGAGACGCAATCGAGCCGATCGGCGATAGCGTCGTACCGGAACACCTCCTGCACTCGCTCATCGCCCGTCGTGTCTCTGTTGTCGTAGCCGGTGAGACTGCGTTGAGACATGAAAGCTAAGTAGCGACCGCTCGGTGAGCTCACGGCGCTCAGTGACTGAGCCAGCCCCGGTGCTGAAACTGACCCGGGCATCCCCCAGTCAGACCGATCCCCGACTGAAAGAGTTCCGATGAAGCGGGTTCCGGCCCCTTGTTCCCAGAGGTAGAGATTCGGCGACCCAGAGGCGGCGGTGTCGCCGAGCTTGTTCGGATCGATATCAAGAACACCTTTGGCCACGAAGTAGATCCGGTTGCCCTCCTCGCTGAGTGCCAGTGCCAAGCCCTGCACTTCGGCGCTTTCGGCAGAGCCTCCCGTAGCTCCACTGAGGTTGGTGAGGGTGGAGCAGCCTGCCGCCGAGGCACCCTGAGGGATGGCACAACGGTAGAGGTCTGAGCCAGAGGGGCTGGCGTCAGGAGTCAGCCGTTGACTGTCGGTGAAAAACACAACCGTTCCGTCGGTGTTCGCACCTTGGAAGACCGGTTCTTCGAAACCCTCGCCGATCCCC
>Ga0157283_10000049_pt1 | contig 14072 bp, 13 predicted proteins | sample NitcycUS044104R1_FD_108398 | JGI IMG/M metagenome (GOLD analysis project Ga0157283, IMG submission 108398) | Soil microbial communities from Arlington Agricultural Research Station in Wisconsin, USA - Nitrogen cycling UWRJ-S044-104R-1 | ecosystem: Environmental > Terrestrial > Soil >...
CACCGACCAGATGCACGGCGGCCGCGGCAACGACGAGGTCGACGGCGGCGCCGGGGAGCAGGACCAGGTCAACGGGAACCTCGGCGACGACAAGATCCTCGGCGGCGCCGGCGGCCAGGACGAGGTGGCCGGCGACCTCGGGATCGACATCGTCAACGGCGGCCCCGGCGACGAAGACCTCGTCCACGGCGACTACGGCTATGACCGCATGTCGGGCGGCGCCGGGAAGGGCGACATCGCCTCCTTCGCGACGGCGCGGGCGGGGGGCAAGGGCAGCGGCGTCTGGGTCTCGCTGAAGCGGCATCGGGCCTACGGCGACGGCCACGACAAGCTCTTCGGCTTCGAGAGCCTCGAAGGCTCGCCGTTCCGCGACACCCTGATCGGCAGCCCGCAGGGGAACGTGATCGTCGGCGGGGCGGGCGACGACCGGCTGGCCGGCGGCGGCGGCCCCGACATCCTCGCCGGCGCCCAGGGCAGCGACGGCTGCGAGGGGGCCAAGGGCCGGACCATCTCCTGCGGCAAGGAAGCGCCGCCGAAAGGCAGCGCCTACGTCCAGCTCAACCCGACGCCGGGCGGCGGCGCCGGCCTGCAGGTGATCGGCGGCGAGGGCAGCGACCGCTTCGTCGTCGCCTTCGATGACCAAACGCAGACCTTCAGCATCACCGCCAAAGCGGCGCTCGCGATCAGCCCCGGCTGCTCGCGCGCCCCAGGCAGCGCCACCACCATCTCCTGCCCGGCCAACGGCCCTGCCCGCTGGCTGACCGCGGACCTCGGCCCCGGCAACGACAACCTCGTGGTCGAAGGTTCGCTCGAGTCGGTGGGGAGCGTGCGCTTCGCCGGCGGCCACGGCAACGACACGATCAAAGGCGGCCCCGAGGACGACCTGATCGAGTCCGGCCTCGGCGCCGACCATCTATATGGGGGCGACGGCGCCGACGGGCTGGTCGGCGGCCTACCGGGCCCGACCTTCCTCTACGGCGAAGGCAGTGGCGACCTGCTCGCGGCGGGCGGAGGCTGCGCCGGCGGCGCGATCGTCGGCGGACCCGGCCGCGACGACGCCTCCTTCGCCGAGACCCAGGCCCATCCCGGCCTGCTGATCATCTCCTTCCCACGGAACGCGGCCTGGGTGGACGAGATCAAAGGTTGCGACTCCGTTCGGCTCGACGATTCGAACGAGGACATGGAGGGCTCCTTCGACTGGGACGTCCTGATCGGCGACAGCGGCCCCAACGCGAAGCTCGGTCAGCCCGGCGAAGACCGCTTCTACGGCAACGGCGGCGAGGACATCATCGACGCCCGCGACGGCGTCCGGGACTTCTTCATCCAGTGCGGCAGCGGCCGTCCCCCCAAGGAGATCACCGTCAGAGGCAAAGGCGGCAAAAAAGAAGTCAAGGAAATCCCCGGCACCGGCCAACCCGCCGGCCGCGCCCTCACCGACGACTTCGACCCCGCGCCGTACAACTGCGAATACGTCAAGTACGGCACCCCCGTCCCCGGCCTAAACGGCTAGCCGCGGGACGAAGCACCAAGCCGCCGGACAATCGTCTAGCGGGGGGCGAACCACACCAGCGTTCGTCCTTTGTACTTCGTATGGCATACAAAGGACGAACGCCACCGAAGCTGGCGGAGCTCGCGGCGCGCCAGCACGGGGTCGTGTCCGCTCAACAGCTCGCCTCCCTTGGCTACTCCAGAACCCTGATCGTCAAAGAAGCCGATCGGGGGCGGTTTATTCCGCTCCACCAACGCGTCTACGCCGTTGGGCACCGGAAACTGACTTGGTACTCCCGTTGCTGGGCGGCGGTGTTGGGGGCGGAACCGTTGGAGGGGGCTCCTTGGCCGGCTGTGGCTAGTCATCAGACCGCTGCCTACCTTTGGGACCTCCTGCGATGGCGCCCGGACTTGATGCACGTAACCGCGCCGACGCGGCGGCGGGCGAAGCGGGACTTTCGGGTTCACTTCTCCTCGATCCTGGCCTCGGAGGATCGGGGGGGTCGGGAGGGGGTTCCCGTTACCGCGGTGCCGCGGACGCTGCTCGACCTGGCGATCCGGGCTCGGCCCGAGCAACTGGACGGATACCTGGAGCGGGCCGAAGATCGCGGCCTTCTGGACCTGCCCGCGATGGAAGACGTGCTCGCCCGGGCCGGCGGCCACCGCGGCCGCGGCCGACTCGCACGCGCCCTCGCGATCTACCGTCCCGACCCCGCCTTCACCCGTTCCAAGTTCGAGCGGCGCTTTCGCCGGCTGGTGATCGCCGCCGGCCTGCCGGCTCCCTCGATGAACTACATCGTCGCCGAGTTCGAGCTCGACGCCTACTGGCCGGACCTCCGCTTCGCGGTCGAACTCGATGTCTTCGAGACCCACGGCAGCCGCGCCGCGTTCGAGCGCGACCGCCGCCGCCAGGAGGAGCTGAAGCTGCTCGGCATCGAGATGATCCCGATCACGAAGCCGCGGCTGGAACGCGAACCTCGGCAGGTGGTCCGCAACCTCGCGGTCTTGCTGGAGCGGCGTCGGCAGGAGCTCGGCCCGGCCTGAACGCCCTCCGAGTCGAGCAACCTGCCCCTTGAACTAGGCTTCTCCCGTGGCGCGAAAGACCGCTCAAGGAGACGAGGCCGCAGCCGTCGCCGCGGCGATCGCCCAGTTCGAGGCCGAGTTCGCCGCCGCGCCCGCGCAGGAGGCGCCCGCCACGCCCGCCTGGCAGCGCGCCGCCCTGCTCGAGGGCGTCAGCGCCAAGAAGACGATCGAGGACCTACGAGGAGGATCCGCATGGCTGTCGTGAAAATCATCGAGCTCGTCGGCAGCTCCAAGACGTCGACCGACGACGCCGCCCGGCAGGCGCTGCTGCAGGCCCAGGGCTCGCTGCGCAACATCCGCGCGGTCGACATCGTCTCCACCGGGATCCGCGGTGAGAACCTCGACGAGTACCGGGCCCACGTCCGCGTCGCGTTCTTGATCGAGGGAACGGAGGTCGACTGATGGCGGAGGCACCGCAGGGGAGAACCGAGCCGAAGGAGGTCTCCCGCGAGGAGGCGCGCAAGCTGGTCGACGAGGGCGCGCAACTGGTCGACGTCCGCGCCGACCACGAGTGGGAGGCGGGACGGATAGCCGGCGCCAAGCACGTGCCGCTGCCGGAGCTGCCGCAGCGCACCGGCGAGATCGACAAGGCCCGACCGGTGGTCGTCTACTGCCGCGGCGGCAACCGCTCCTCGATGGCTGCGGCCGCGCTCGCCGAGGCCGGCTTCGACGCCTCGAAGCTGAGCGAGGGAATCGTCGGCTGGAGCGGTGAGGATCTGCCGATCGAGCCCGAGGGCGGCTACGTCGCCGACTCCGGCGAGGCCGCCGCGATCCTGCAGGCGCAGAAAAAACCGTCTCACAGCTGACCGGGCGGGATCCGCCCGAAACCGGATTTGAAGCGAATTCCCTGCTCCTGAACCGCTTTTCTCCTCCTCGACGACCGCTCAAAAATTTAAATACCTGAATCCCAATCGGGTTTGCTACCTTTCCTCCCATGGAGGTAGCCGTCGCAGAGAACAAGGAGCAGCGGGGCAAGGGCAGGGTCGGGACCCTCGAGAACCCCGAGACCTACGAGAACGTCCCCGGCCACGTCATCCCGATCATCGAGCGCGAGTTCGACGACTTCGACAACGAAGCCGAGCAGTTCCTCTCCGGCCAGCTGGAAGAGAACCAGTTCATCGGCTTCCGCCTCAAACAGGGCGTCTACGGGCAGCGCCAGCCCGACGTCCAGATGATCCGGATCAAGCTTCCGCTCGGCGGCGTCACCCCCGAGCAGATGGACGCCTTCGCCAGTGTTGTCGAGAAGTACGCGCCGCTCAACAAGGGCCACATCACCACCCGCCAGAACATCCAGATCCACCACGTGCCGCTGCGCGACACCGAGCTGCTGCTGCGGGAGATCGCCGAAGCCGGCCTCTCCTCCCGCGAGGGCTGCGGCAACACCGTCCGCAACGTCACCGGCGATCCCTGGGCCGGCGTCGCCGCCGACGAGATCTTCGACCCGACTGCCTACGGCACCGCCTATGTCCGCTACTTCGTCCGCCACCCGACGACGCAGCTGATGCCGCGCAAGATCAAGACCGCCTTCACCGGCTCCGACGAGGACCGGGCGATCACCGGCATCCACGACATCGCCTACATCAGCCGCGAAAAAGACGGCGTCAAGGGCTTCGAGGTCCGCGTCGGCGGCGGCACCTCGATCATGGCCCGCGTCGCCCCGACGCTCTACGAGTTCGTCGAGGCCGACAACGGCGATTACCTCAAGGTCGCCGAGGCCGTCTTCCGCATCTTCGACCGCCAGGACTGGCTGCGCGTCAACCGCGCCCGCGCCCGGATCAAGGTCCTGGTCGACAAGATCGGGATGGACGCCTTCCGCGAGCTCGTCGACGAGGAGCTCCAGGGCGACTGGGTCGCCGAGCGCGAATTCGGCCCCGAGCTGGTCGAGCGCCTCTCCTTCGCCCACGACGAGGAGGCGAACGCGCCGGAGCCGCCGCTCGCCCCTTCCTCGCCCAACGGCGACCGCACCGAGTTCGAGCGCTTCCTCGCCGGCAACGTCGAGCCGCAACGGCAGGAGGGCTTCTCGACCGTCGAGGTCAAGGTCACCCGCGGCGACCTCACCCCGGAGCAGTTCCGCGGCCTCGCCCAGATCATGCGCGAGTACACCGGCGGCTCCGCCCGCAGCACCGTCCAGCAGAACTTCGTCCTGCGCTGGGTCCGCGACGAGGCCCTCTACGACGTCTGGGAGCGCCTCAGCGCCCTCGGCCTCGGCGAGGCCGGCGCCCGCGAGATCACCGACGTCGTCTCCTGCCCCGGCACCGACAGCTGCAAACTCGGGATCACCTCCTCGATGGGCCTCAACCGGGCGATCAAGGAGCGGGTCGACTCGATGCAGATCAGCGACGAGCTGACCAAGCGCATCCACGTCAAAATGAGCGGCTGCCCGAACGGCTGCAGCCAGCACCACATCGCCAACATCGGCTTCTACGGCGCCTCGCTGAAAGTCGGCGGGCGCCAGATGCCCGCCTACATCCCGCACGTCGGCGGCAACTTCGAGGGCGGCGAGGTGATCTTCGGCAAGCGGCTGAAAGCGCGCCTGCCCGCCAAACGGGTGCCCGAGGCGGTCGAGCGCTGGGTGCGTCTCTACGAGACCGAGCGCGACGAGGGCGAGGAGTTCAACCCCTTCGTCGAGCGGGTCGGCGCCGAGCCCTTCGAAGCCGCGGTCAAGGAGCTGACCCTGCCGGCCGAGTTCAGCCTCGAGACGATGCAGGAGTTCATCGACTGGAACCGATCGAGCCCGTACGAGGTCGTGCGGGGCGAGGGAGAGTGCGCGATCTAGCTCGCGCCCTTGCGGAGCGATGAAACCACCTCCCGTCACCCTGTCCGGCACCGTCCCCACACCCGCGGACCTCGACCACGAGGCGATCGCCGCCGAGCTCGAGCAGAGCACGGCGGCGGAGGCGCTGGAGTGGATGTTCGAGAACTTCGGCGAGCGGCACTACATCGCCTGCTCGTTCCAGAAAACCAGCTCGGTCACCGCGCACCTGGCGAGCCAGATCAATCCCGAGGCGCGCTTCTTCTACCTCGACACCGAGGTCCTCTTCGAGGAGTCCTACGAGACCCGCGACCGCCTCGCCGAGGCGCTCGGCGTCGAGTTCGACCGCTTCCACAACCTCACCCTCGAGGAGCAGGAGGCCGAGCACGGACCGGAGCTGTGGAACCGCGATCCCGACGCCTGCTGCGGCATCCGCAAGGTCGAGCCGATGCGCCGCGCCCTCTCTTCCGTAGACTGCTGGGTCGCCGGCGTCCGCCGGGCAGACTCCAGCTCCCGTTCCAAGACCCCGAAGTTCGGCTGGGACAAGCGCTTCAACCTCTGGAAGCTGAACCCCCTCGCGGACTGGACCGAGCGCGACGTTTGGAACTACATCCGTGAGCACCACCTCCCGTACAACCCGCTTCACGATCGCGGCTACCCGTCGATCGGTTGCACCCATTGCACCCAGCCGGTCGAACCGGGTGGAGACCTGCGCGCGGGCCGCTGGACGGGCCTGGCAAAGACCGAGTGCGGGATCAACTAGCGGCAGCCGGCAAGCCGCCATTCCTTAGATCCTTTTTCCTTCCCGAACCCCAACCCCTGACAAGGTGAGATGAGCGAGACGATGGCTGAGTTGTCCCTGACCCTTTCCGAGCGCCACACGGCGGACTTCGAGATGATCGGCAACGGCGGTTTCGCGCCGCTGACCGGCTTCCAGGGCTCCGCCGACTGGGAGCGCGTCTGCAGCGAGATGCGGACCGCCGACGGCGATTACTGGCCGATCCCGATCACGCTGGCGAGCGACCTCGAGTGCGAGGTCGGCGACGTGATCGAGCTCTCCTCCGACGAAGGCAAGAAGCTGGGGCGGATCACCGTCGAGGAGATCTGGGAGCGCGACGTCAAGCGCGAGGCCGAGCAGGTCTACGGGACGACCGACGAGGCCCACCCGGGCGTCGCCGCGATCTACGAGGAGGGCAACCGGATGATCGCCGGCCCGATCGAGGTCGACGCGCTGCCCGACCACGACGAGGCCTTCATGCGCCGCTACAAGACGCCGGCCGAGCACAAAGCTGAGTTCGAGGAGCGCGGCTGGAAGAAGATCGTCGCCTTCCAGACCCGCAACCCGATCCACCGCGCCCACGAGTACCTGACCAAGGCGGCGCTGGAGACCTGCGACGGCCTCTTCATCCACCCGCTGATCGGCAAGACCAAGGCCGGCGACATCCCGGCCGAGGTGCGGATGCGCTGCTACGAGGTGCTGATGGAGAACTACTACCCGACCGACCGCGTCGTCCTCGGGGTGAAGCCGGCGAAGATGCACTACGCCGGTCCGCGCGAGGCGGTCCTGCACGCGATCGTCCGCCGCAACTACGGGGCCACGCACTTCATCGTCGGCCGCGACCACGCCGGTGCCGGCGACTACTACGGCACCTACGACGCGCAGAAGATCTTCGACGAGATCGACGTCGAGGAGCTCGGGATCGAACCGCTGATGTTCGAGCACACCTTCTGGTGCAACGAGTGCGAGGGGCTGGCCTCGAACAAGACCTGCCCTCACGAGCAGGACGCGCGCCTGTTCCTTTCCGGCACCAAGGTCCGCGAAATGCTCGGCAACGGCGAAAGGCCGCCGCACGAGTTCTCGCGCGACGAGGTCGCCGACATCCTGATCGACGCATACAAGGAGGACTGACAAAGCATGGCTGGTGAGAAGGGATTCACCCTCTGGTTCACCGGGCTCTCCGGGTCCGGCAAGACGACGATTTCCCGACTGCTGGAGGGGCACCTGCTCGAGCGCGGCTCGAGGCTGGAGATCCTCGACGGCGACATCGTCCGCGAAAACCTCTCGAAGGGCCTCGGCTTCTCGAAGGAGGATCGCGACACCAACGTGCGGCGGATCGCCTTCGTCGCCGACCTGCTCAGTCGCAACGGCGTGCCGGTGATCACCGCCGCGATCTCCCCCTACAAGGAGATCCGCGACGAGGCCCGCGAGCTGATGGGCGACCGCTTCGTCGAGGTCTTCGTCAAAGCCTCCGTCGACACCTGCGCCGAGCGCGACGTCAAGGGCCTTTACGAGAAAGCCTTCAAGGGCGAGATCAAGGAATTCACCGGCGTCTCCGATCCCTACGAGGAGCCGGTGAACCCGGAGTTCGTCTGCGACACCGAAAACGAGACCCCGGAGGAGTCGGCGGACAAGCTGCTGGCCTACCTCGAGCAGCGGGGCCTGATTCCGGCCAAGGAGGCGGCTGCCGCCTAGCTAGAAGCGCTTCGTAAGGGGGCCCTTCGGGGCCCCCTTACTCGTTCTCCGCCAGCTGTTCGAGCATCTTTTGATCCTCTTCGAGGCGCTTCCTCAGGCGCTCCCGAAAGTCTTTGCTGCTGCGCCTGGTAACGATGTGGTTCTCGATCGCTTCCCGAATCGCCTCGGAGATCGCGACATCGTCGGTGCGGGCGACGGCGGCAAGTTCTGCCGCCATCTTTTCGGGGATGCGAAGACTCATCGCTTTGCTTGCCATCTTCAGTCTGACATATGTTACAGCATATATCCCTTAATCTCCCCTTGATATTCAGACTGCTGTAAGACAGAGACCGAACTACCAATCGAACATATCGACACCGCGTCAGGGCATTTCTGCTATAACGTCGCCAGGTGGTCGAGATCACGTTTGACAGAGTGCTTCTCATTACGGCAGAGGCGCGGAACGCGTCGCCGGAAGAGGTGGAGCCGACGATTGACCGATCCAAGGTGGAGGCGGCTCAGGCGGCGGCGTTCGGTGGGGCGGGGGAGATGGTCCTCTACCCCGAGCCGGTGGGACGGGCGGCGGTCTTCTGCGCGGAATTCAATCGGCTCCAGCCCCTGGAGGAAGACAACAAAGAGGTTGCCGTCAGCTGCCTGCTCGAACTGCTGAGGGGGGCCGAATGGATGGGGTTCAACGCCAGCCGAGATGAGATCGCCGCGAAGCTGGACGAGCTGGACGCCGGCACGCTCGCCGTCCCTGATTTCGTCCACTGGGTTCGAACTGAAGTCAGGCCGTAGGACCAGGCGGCACCTGCGGTTCACCGAGTCCGTAGGTGTCGTAGGCGCCGAACTTGGCGAAGGTCTTGTGGGTCGGACCGTGGTAGTCGGAGCTGGCGGTGGGGGTAAGGTCCAATTCGTTGCACAGGCCGAGCAGGTGCTCGGTCTGCTCGCGGGTGTGGGCCGGGTAGAAGGTCTCGACTCCGTCGGCGGGCAGCGAGCGGATCAGGTCCTCGACCTGCTCCGGGACCTTGATGTCCCAGTAGGGGTGGGCGATCACCGCGATGCCACCCGCGTCGCGGATCAACTCGACGGCCTCCTCGGCGGTCGGCCAGCGGCGCGGGACGAAGGCCTTCGCGCCTGGCACCAGGTACTCCTCGAAGAACGGGCCGAGGTCGCCGCTGGCACCCGCCGCGCGGGCGATGTGGGGGCGTCCGATCGAGTCGGCGGCCCCCGCCTCGCGAATCGCGTCGTCGAGGGTGAGGTCGAAGCCCTCGCGGCGGAGGTTCTCGACGATCTCCCCGGCCCGCGTGCGCCGCTCCTCCTGCGCCCGCCCGCACGCCGGAGCCATCTCCTCCAAGTCGATCCAGTAGCCGCAGATATGCAGGTCTTCCGCGTACTCGTGCACGCACGACATCTCGATCGCCGGCACCAGCTCGAGCCCGTGCTCTTCGGCAGCCGCCTGCGCCTCGGGCACCCCCGCGACCGCGTCGTGGTCGGTAAGCGCCAGCGTCGTAACCCCCGCTTTCGCAGCTTCAGCCACCACCTCGGACGGCTCCAACTGCCCATCAGAGACCGTGGAATGCGACTGCAGCTCAACAAGCATCGGCGCACCCTATCTGCGGCCTGCATCGGGGGTCGTGAGGCCCTCTCCAGACACTCAACATCGAGCCAGAGCGAGATGTGTCTGGGGAGGGCCTCACGACCCCCGCCCCCGCCCAAATAAATAGACTGCGCCGCCGTGTTCCAGAAGGTCCTGATAGCCAACCGCGGCGAGATCGCCATCCGCGTCGCCCGCACCCTCAAAGAGATGGGCATCACCTCGGTCGCCGTCTACTCGGAGATCGACCGCGACGCCCCCCACGTGCGCGCCGCCGACGAGGCCCACCTGATCGGCCCCGCGGTCCCGGCAGAGAGCTATCTCAACATCCCGAAGATCACCGAGACCGCCAGGGAGGCCGGCGCCGAAGGCATCCATCCCGGCTACGGCTTCCTCGCCGAGAACGCCGAGATGGCACGCGCCTGCGCCGACGCCGGCATCACCTGGATCGGGCCGCCGCCGGAGGCGATCGAAGCGATGGGGTCGAAGACCCGGGCGCGCGAGATCATGGGGCAGGCCGGGGTGCCGATCGTCCCCGGCTCGACCGAGGTCGCCAAGGACCTCGGGGACGCCAAACGCCAGGCTGACGAAGCTGGCTACCCGGTCGCCTGCAAGGCGGCCGGAGGCGGCGGCGGCAAGGGCTTCCGGGTGGCGATGACGCCGGACGACCTCGAGGACGCCTTCGAGGGCTCCGCCCGCGAAGGCGAGAAGTTCTTCTCCGACTCCCGCGTCTACATCGAGCGCTACCTCGAGGACCCGCGCCACGTCGAGGTCCAGGTGCTCGCCGACTCGCACGGCAACGTGATCCACCTCGGCGAGCGCGACTGCTCGATTCAGCGCCGCCACCAGAAGGTGATCGAGGAGGCCCCGGGTCCGCACGTCGACGAGGAGATGCGCGAGCGGATCGGGAAAATCGCCACCGACGCGGCCGCCGCCGTCGGCTACCGCGGCGCCGGCACGATCGAGGGCATGCAGGTCGGCGACGAGTACTTCTTCCTCGAGATGAACACCCGCGTCCAGGTCGAGCACTGCGTGACCGAGATGGTCACCGGCATCGACATCGTCCGTGAGCAGATCCTGGTCGCCGCCGGCGAGCCGCTCTCGATCGCCCAGGAGGACGTCGAGCTGGAGGGCTGGTCGATCGAGTGCCGGATCAACGCCGAGGCGGCGCACAAGAAATTCGCCCCCGCGCCCGGTCCGATCGGCGACTCCTACCGCGAGCCCTCGGGGCCCGGCATCCGCGTCGACTCCGGCGTCGAGGGTGGTTCCGAGGTAACCCCGATGTACGACCCGATGGTGGCGAAGCTGATCGTCTGGGACGTCGACCGCGAGAAGGCGACCCGGCGCATGCTGCGGGCGCTCGGCGAATACGACTCCGGCGGCCTCACCACCCTGATCCCCTTCCACGAAGCGATTCTCGCTACCGAGCAGTGGGCGCAGGGCGAGACCTGCCGCGACCTGATGGAGGACACCGACTGGCTGAAGTCGACGGCGCCGGCGGTTCCGACGCCCCCCGGGCCCAGCGAAGAGGGCGGTGAGGTCCACACCCGCGACTACAAGGTCGAGGTCTCCGGCAAGCTCTTCGACGTCAAGGTGATCGGCGCGGCCCCCGCCGGAGGCGCAGCCGCACCGGCCGCGGGCGGCGGCAAGAAGCCGCCGAAGCGGGAGCGCAAGGGCGGCGGCGGCCCCAGCGCCTCCAGCGAGGCCCTACCCTCGCCGCTGCAGGGCACCGTGCTCAAAGTCGCCGTCGAGCAGGGCGCCGAGGTCTCAGAGGGAGACCTGATCTGCGTCATCGAGGCGATGAAGATGGAGAACGAGATCACCGCTCACCGCAGCGGCAAAGTAGAAGAGCTGCCGATCTCCGAAGGCGCCGCGGTAGGCAGCGGCGACACCCTCGCCGTCATCAAGTAACCGCTTCCGATTCTCGACCCACCGGGGTGTGTCAATAATCGGAAGCGTTTCTCAGCTGTTCTCTAGCCAGCTGACCAGGCTTGTGAAGGAGGGTGAGTACCCCCTCTGAACGGCTTGTACTTCTCGGTCGCGCGGATCTCGGACGGCTGGCGACGATCACCCGAGCAAGTTGAGTGAAGAGGGGGTACTCACCCTCCCAACCCTAAGGCTGCCGTTTGTGGTGCCGCGCTTCTTCGCGTTCCCGTTCCTTGCGCCGTTCTTCTTCCCGCCGCTCCTTGTCAACCCTGCGCTGCTCCTTTTTGGTCAGCGGGAAGGGCGGGGAGGACTGGCGGCAGGTGAAGCCGACGCAGGTCTCGAGCCGCACCAGCTCGGCGTGGAGGTACGCCCGGATCGGGAAGAAGGTGGGGACGCGGACGATGTTGTTGAGCTGGTTGGGGTCTTTGTTGATGTCGTAGAGCTCCTTCTCGCCGTTCGGCCACGCGATGTACTTGTAGGGGCCGAGGCGAATCCCCTCGTAGTCCTTCGGCGGGGCGACGATCGACGCGGTCGCCTGGCCGCCGCCGCGGCGCGGGTACACCGGCCCGGTCGGGGCGGGCTCGGGCTCCGGGTTGGCTTCGACGTCGTTGGTCTGGACGAAGGACTCGAAGAGGAGCGGCCGTCGCGTGCGCAGGCTCGGGTCGCGGAAGAAGGGCACCAGCGAGGTACCGTCGACGCTCTTGTCCGCTTGCACCCCGGCCAGCTCGAGGATCGTCGGAGCGATGTCGATGTTCCCCGCCAGCTGGCCGGTCGAGGTGTTCGGCTTGATCCCCGGCCCCCGCATCAGCAGGGGCAGGTGCGTGGCCGGCTCGTAGGCCAGGAACTTGCCTCCGGTGAGGCGGTGCTCGCCGTAGAAGAAGCCGTTGTCGGAGGTGAAGATGACGTAGGTGTTGCGGAGGCGGTGGAGCCCGCCGAGCGTGTCCAGCACCGTTTTCACGCCCTCGTCCACGGCCCGCAGCGAGGCCAGCGCCTTCTGGTAGTAGACCCGGTAGGCGTGGATCTCGGTGCCCGAGAGGTACGGCGCTTCGCGGATGAAGCGCGGCTTGTCGTTGACGCTGCCCTCGTTGAACCCTTCTTCGCGGCTGTGCGGGTAGGGGGCACCGTCGAAGAGGGTGTAGTGCCGCGGCGCCGGCTCGGGCCCGGCCGGTCGACGGAAGTCGCCGTGCGGGGCGGTGTAGTCGAGCTGCAGGTAGAAGGGCTGTTCGGGCGAGGTCGCGGTCAGCTCTTCGTAGGCGATGCGGCTGAGGACGTCGGTCTCGTACAGGCACGGCTTTTCTTCGATCGTCGCCGTGGGGCAGCCGAAGTAGTCCCGTTCCCCGTATTCGCGCGTGTCCCAGCTGCCGGGATCGCCGATCGGCCCTTCGAGGGCGCCGTTGTTGTTGAGGGTGTAGCCGTAGAAGTAGTGATGGGTGTCGGCCTTGAGAACCGTGTGCCAGGCGTTCCAGCCGGGCGGCACGTCGGTCCCGTTGTCGTAGGGCTCGTCGCCGTAGCCGTTGAGGAACTTGCCGATGTGAATCGTCCGGTAGCCGCCGCCCTGCAGCCAGGTCGCGAGGTTGTGGGTGTAGGCGGCCCGCGACTTGAAGCCGGTGTAGCCGCCGTTCGGCTGGACGTTGCCGCGGACGTTGCTGTTGTGCGCGTAGCGCCCGGTCAGGAGGCTGACCCGAGAGGGGCAGCAGAGGGGATAGGAGACGTAGTAGCGGTTGAAGGTGATGCCGCGGCGGGCGATCATCGCCAGCGTGTTCGGCATCGCCGGGATTTCCAGGCCGCCGGCGTTGAAGACGGCGTAGAGCTGGTCGAGCGTCTCGTCGTCGGTCTGGATCACGACGAAGCTCGGTTTTTCCGGCGGGAAGGCCGAGGAGGAAGCGGCGTCGGCCCGCGGGGCGCAGGCGAAGACCAGCCCGGCGAGCAGCGCGAGCAGCGCCGCGGCGGCGGCGAGCCGCGCCGGCAGCGGCGCGCGCGAAGGACTGAATTGTGGAGCGGACATCTGCATCGGGGTGATCGGAGGGCGGATTACCCTCCCAACCGGCGCCTCGCGCCTGAGTTGCGCCGTGAACGCTAGAAGACGCTCAGGACGCGCCGAGCTTTTTGACGGCTTCGCGGAAGTTTTTGACCGTGGCGCTGGGGGCTTTGCGCCCTTCCAGCTTCTCGCCGTGGCGGTTGACCCAGATCACCGGCACGTTCATCTTCAGCACCGGCGCGATGTCGGTCGTGTAGTTGGAGCCGATGTGCAGCCAGCCTTTCTTGCCGCCGATCCGCCGCGCGCACTCTTTGAAGTGGACGGGGTCGGGCTTGTAGCTGCGCACTTGCTGGGCGGTGACGACGAGGTCGAGTTCGGTCCGCAGGTGGCGGCGGCTGATTCCCAGCAGTTTGTCGTCGGTGTTGGTGACGATCCCGATCTCGTACTTCTTGCCGAGCCGGTCCATCGCCGCGTTGGACTCGCGGAAGGGCAGCCAGTAGGCGACGCTGTTGGGCAGGAACTGGGCCCGCGAGGGCTCGACTTCCCAGCCGATCTCCCCGGCGACTTTGACGATCGTCCGGCGCAGCACCTCGGCGTAGAGCTCGTAGGAGCCGGCCATGATTTCCGCCTGCACTTCCATGAAGCGCTCGAGGAAGGGCCCCTCGTCGAAGCTGAAGCCGTCCTTGCTCGCCTCTTTCTTGCAGGCTTCGATGATGCCTTTCTCCCAGTCGATGAGGGTGCCGTAGCAGTCGGTGGTCACCCATTTGACGTTTTTGAGACTGGGGAGGGCCATGAG
>Ga0157283_10000053_pt1 | contig 13934 bp, 10 predicted proteins | sample NitcycUS044104R1_FD_108398 | JGI IMG/M metagenome (GOLD analysis project Ga0157283, IMG submission 108398) | Soil microbial communities from Arlington Agricultural Research Station in Wisconsin, USA - Nitrogen cycling UWRJ-S044-104R-1 | ecosystem: Environmental > Terrestrial > Soil >...
CCGGCCCATCTGCCGCCTGCCCATCTGCCTGCCCAGACTCCTCTTCCGGCCCAAGCGCCTCTGCCCGCCCAAGCAACCCTGCCTGGACCAGCGAACCTGGCCGGACCAGCGAATCTCGCAGGGCCAGCAAAGCGAGCACCACTCCACCCCATGCGGGCACCGCTCCACCCGCCCATGCGGGCGCCACTAAATCCACCCATGCGGACACCGCCTCCGGCCCAGCGCGCGTCGGCAGAGGTTGAAAAAGCGGAGACGGCGATAACGATTGCACAGAAAGTTGTTGCGATTTTTAGCATAGCACTCCTCCCAAATTGCTTTTGTTAGAGTCGTGCATCGGGACACGTGGTGAAATTAAAGCTTTCGCGAACACGTAAAAAATTGGACCTTGGCCCAATAAATATAAAATTTGACACAGCAGGTAGTCAGGTGGAGTAATTTTACGCGCGTTTTATTTTCGTTGAGCGAATACCGAGCGAAGCACGCGACGTTCGAAAAAGAGCTCCTTGTTGCGGCAGCTGACATGTCCGCTTTGGATCATTAGCAGACATATGCGCTTGCGCTGCAAAAAGCGATGTCCGCTTTACCCCCAATAGCGACCGCAAAAGCAGACATGCCGCAAATAGCCGTGTCCGCTTTCCCCCCAACAGCAGACATGTGCAATGCAACTAGCAATGTCGGCTATGGGCCATAAGCGGACATGACTAACAGAAAGACCGCCTCGCGGCGGTCTCTCTATTTCAATCTCGTATTTCGATCCGGACAATCCATGGAATCGGGAGCGCAAGACATGATCTCGTTATCCGATCGCCAGCTTGATGTTGTGATGACCGCTGCGGCTGTCCTCTGCCGATCTGCCCAGGGTCTGCCCAAGCCGAGTTGCTGGGCAGATTGCGCTTGATAAAATTGAGGAAAGTTCCCAATTATCAATGAACATCTTGGCGCGCCGGAAGGGATTCGAACCCCTGACCCCCAGATTCGAAGTCTGGTGCTCTATCCAGCTGAGCTACCGGCGCCTTGGGAGAACGGTAGCGCGCCGCCCTAAGGCAGCCGGCCGCCGCATCAACACTGTATTTGCTCCGCCGCAGTTTGTCCCGTCAAGCGGCCGAGAACGGTGGCCGTCAAAAGACCGTTGCCGGACAGATAACCCGCCGCGGTCGAGCCCGACACGCCGGCGGCCGCGCCGCCCGCTGCAAACAGGTTGGGAAAGCTTCCTCCGTCCTTGCGCCTGACGCGGCCTTTAGAATCGATCGCGAGCCCGCCCTGGGTGTGAAACAGCGCGCCGGTTACTTTGACTGCATGGAACGGCGGCTTGCACGCCTGTTCGGCCCTAAAGGGGCGCCCATAGCGATCCTGCCCGTTGGCCAATTTTAGATTCTCGACCTCATTCCATTCCGCTGCGAAGGCCGCAAAGGGCGTACGCATGTCGCCCACAAGCCCTTCAATCGTATTCGCGGTAAGAATCGCGCCCGCGCGTTCAGCATTTTGAAAATCATCGAACTGTCGCGCCACCGCGGCAATGCGCGCATCGAACACGGTCCATGCAAACCCACCCGGTTGCCGCAGAACTTCCGCTGCCTGTTCCGAGTAGCCGCGCGTCTCGTCGCAAAAGCGCCGGCCTTCGCCGTTGACCTGAATGCCACCCTGCATGATCGTTGCCCAGGTGATCAGGATGTTGTGCGGTGTCGCGACTGATCCGTGACCTTGGTAGGCGCCAAGGTGAGAGAGTTGCGCGCCGAGCGCGTCGCCCCAGATAACGGCATCGCCTTGGTTGCCCGGATGGCCGAAATAGAGCGCCCCCGCCATATCCGGAATGTAGCGGCCGACGAGCTCCGGATTTCCACCAAAGCCGTTGCAGGCGAGGACCATGGCCTTGCAGCCGATGCGCTCGGACGTGCCGTCGCGATGAACGACCTCCACGCCGCGAATGCGACTTTCGGAATCCGCAAAAAGACGCTGGGCCGTACTTTTCGCAAGGATGACGATGTCGTTTGCTTCCGCGGCATTGCGCAGCCGGTCGATCAGCTCGCGACCGGTCCGGCTCGGCAGGCCATGCATGCGCATGGCCGAATGACCCGGATAATTGAAGTTATCGACCACCTCGAAAGGCAGGCCGTAGCGATCCGATAGCCACTCGACCAACGGGCCCGCGCGCGCCGCCACGACGTCGACGACGGAACGATCGCCCTCACCCTTTGCCTTGCGTTGGATATCGGCCGCGAACACCGCAGGGCTATCAGCGATTCCCTTCTCGCGCTGGAAACGCGTACCGGCAGCCGGGATGAGGCCCGCTGAAAGTGCCGTGGAGCCGGATGGCACGTCGTCCCGCTCGATGACCACGGCGTCGATGCCGCCTTCCTTCGCCGCCAGCGCTGCGCACAGCCCTGCAGCCCCAGCGCCGACAATGATGAGCGGCACCTGGGTGTCGAATTTCTCGCCGTCAACCGCGACGACCGCGCTCATAATGTGTCGATAGGACCAATTCAGCACAGGCCGCAAGTGGCACCGGCAGCTCTGTCGTCATGCAGTCGCTTTGGACAATGGCATCGTGAAAAAAAACGTGGCTCCCCCGCCCGGGCGATTTTCGGCCCATATCTTGCCGCCGTAAGTTTCCACGATTGTCCGGGCTATCGAGAGGCCGAGCCCTGTGCCTTGCCCCTTCGTCGTGTAAAAGGCGTCGAAGATCTCGTTGAGCTTGTTCGGCGGGACACCAGTTCCTGAATCCGCCACCGAAACGCGAACTGCGGAGCCGTCGACCAATGCGGTGCTGATCAACATCTTGGCTTCCCCCGGCCTGCAATCATGCATGGCGTCGAGCCCGTTCATGGCGAGATTCATAAGCACCTGCTGCACCTGAATACGATCGCCTCGGACGGGCAGCGGAAACCCCGTATTCATGGCCGTTAGGTCGATTCCCTTTTTCCGGGCCTCCGGGCGGACAATCTGCACCGTATCGTCCACAACATCGGTCAAATCGAATTCCTGCAGTTCGCTCTGGTTTCGCTTCTTCAACAGGCTGCGGAGATGCGCGATGATTTTTGCCGCGCGCTGATCGTCCCGAAGGATATTACCGAGGATATCGTGAGCGCGTGCGACGTTCGGCGGGTCGGCCTGAAGATAGAGCAGCGCAGCCTCCGCGTAGCTCTGGATGGCACCCAAAGGCTGGTTGAGTTCGTGCGCCACGGACGCCGACAGCGCTCCCGCAACCGCCGTGCGGTTCAGGTGGATGACCTCCATCAGCCGCTCACGCAATTCGAGCTCTGCATTTCGGCGGCGGCGGCGCTCGAAAAACAATCCCGTGATGACCGCGGCCTGCAGGATTACGGTCGCGACAATAGCAATGATCTCCCAGCGATACCGTTCCCACACATTGAATTCACGATAGTGGACTTCCGACCCGGCCGGAATTCGTGCGCTGCCAATGTTCCACCGCGTCAACTGCCGCGCGTCGACGTGGTATGCCTGCCGGGGCTTGTTGTCGCGCTGAATCGTTTCGGGCGGTTTGCCTGCCAGAATCTGCAAGGCCACATCGGCGGCGGCGATGCCGTGATCCTCCCAACTGTCCATGTATCCGCCCACGATGCCCTCACCCAGATTGGTGCTGATCGGCGAATACACGGGCGCCGACGAAGCCCGCGCCACATCAGCGGCGACTTTGGGCGAAGAGTACGTCTGGTCCGAACCATCAACGAAGAAGAATGACATGATGACAATCGTGTTTTTCGGTAACTGTGAGACCTCCTTCAAAGTGTCCTCGTAGGACCGGCCAACGATGTATTTTGTATCGTAGCGTTCGCTATATGGCTGCAATTCCCGGCGCACGTCATTCAGCCATCGCTGGTCGTACGCACCCGCACCGCCCACGACGACAAGATGCCGCGCGGCCGGCTGCAACTGTTGCGCAAGCTCCAGAGTTTTTGAAAAATTGTATTCCGCGTTGACCCAGAAGACGTTGTCCAAGCCACTTTCCTTGGCGTCGAGCGACGGCACACTGACAAGAATGAGCGGCACGTGAGATGCAACCGCCTCGCGGTTCTTGACCATGAACGGCGCTGCGGCTCGCCCTAAAGTTACCAGCAAGTCGGGGGGCGCTTCGGCGTATTTTCCGGAAAGATATTGCACCGTGCGATCGATGTGCGCCTGGCTCGGCAGCCGGACCAGCTCCATGTAGTCGACGAAGATCTCAAACTGCTCGTTCGTCGTCTCACTGAGCCGCTTTTTGAAGGCGTCGATGGTGCGGACGGCAGCGGGGAGCGCCGGTGAAAGGCTCTCCAGAAAATAAATGCGGCGGCGCTGATCGGCGGCGCTTGCCTGGCCGATCAGGCAAAGCGATGCGATGACCGCAGCAATATGCGCTCGTACTGAACACCCCCGACAACTATCCGTCATTGCAAATGCTGCGGATGAGACCAGCCCCACCGCCGCTATTCTAGTTTCGTTGTGTGTCTGCTGAATTGGACCATAGGCCAACACGCGCAAGTGGCTGCACGACGGCAATGCCTCAGGCAAGGATGATCGGAACCCCTGTTACTTCTCTATCGGGGCGCTGATTCAAGCTGACGCTTGAGCGTCGCGATTAATTCTGAAATCCGCCGGTCGCCGGGATCGATCTGCGCCAAACGTTCGGCATAGGCCAAAGCTGCTGCAATATCTCCGTTATCGCGATTGAACGTGACAAGCGCCAGCAATGAGTCGCGGTCCGCAGGATGCTTGTCCACGTTCTCTTTAAGAACCGCGATCGAGTCGCCTACACGTCCTGCCGAGTGGAGACCAACGGCATAGACATAGGCATACCGTGCATTGCTCGGATCAAGTTCGGCAGCGCGGCGAAGTTCAGCAAGTGAGTCATCGGTTCGTTTGAGGCGATTGAGGGTCAGACCGAGGGCGTAGTGCAGCCCGGCATCCTGAGGTGAACTGGCGATAGCCAACCGAAGGGTGTTTTCTCCATCTCCGTCGCGGTTTAGCTGCCGATACAGGTCCGCGAGATTGATTGCCGCCACGGTGTACTGAGGGCTTAGCCGGAGGACCGCCTTATATTCCGCCTCCGCCTCGTTGGTGAGACCCCGTCGCGCATAGAAATTTGCAAGCGACGAACGGTCCTCCGGGCGGTCGGCATTGAGCCGGACTGCCGCAACAAACTCAGCCGCGGCCCGCTCGAAGCGTTCACGATCAGCCTGCGGCTGGCGTTCCGTCGGGACTGCGGCAAGCAGACTGGCCGCTCGAGTGCGAACGCCGAGCACCGGATCGGACAGGAGCGGCGCGGCCAAGGGCCAGACTTGCGTAGCAGGCACGGCTGCAAGCATGTCCATGGCAGCGATCCGGACCATCGGGTCGGAATCGGCGAGGCCCCGGCGCGCCAGGTCGGCATTCGCGGGCGAGATGTAAGGTGCAAGCTCGACGAGCGCGGCCGCGCGCGCGACGTTGGGCGCATTCGGGTCGCCGGCGACGGAAGCAAGAAGTTGACCGGCATCGGCACGATTGGCCGAAGCGGCCGCGAAGGCATCTGCGTAAGTCTGAAACCCCTTGCGAGCCGGTCCGAACCAGCGGTCGACGGCATCCGCAGCCCATTGCGCCGTCTTATCGGAGTGGCAATCGTTGCAGGCGTTTGGCGTGCCGTACTTCACGGACAAATCCGGCCGCGGAACCCGCAGGCTGTGATCGTGGCGGGAGTCGACCACCATGTATGTGCGCGCCGGCATGTGGCACGAAACGCAATTGGGCGCGGCATTCGCTTGCCGATGACGGCTGTGCTTTGCACCGTCGTAGACTTCGGTCGCGTGGCACTGGAGACAGACGCCATCCCCCGCAATTCTCTGCTTACCGCTGTGAGGGTCGTGGCAATTGCTGCAGGTCACGCCTGCCGCAAACATCTTGCTCTGCTTGAACGGAACATAGTTATAGGCTTCGGCGACGTCCCGCATTTGCCCGTCGGGCCAATAGACATCTCTCGCAAGCGGCGCGGCAATCGCGTGCGTGTCCTGAAGCCAGCGCCCCGGCACCCATTTCTCGGATATCTCGCTACGGCGCGCATGGCAGCGGCCGCAGGTTTCAACTTCTGTCCGTATGACATTGACTGGAAGATTGCGGCGCACATTCCCGCTGGACGGATCGTGCGTCCATATGACCCCTTCCCGCTCGTTCAGGCGAGCGAGCAAGCCTTTGCTGCGATCCTCTTGTCGGCCGAACGGCCACCAGCTCTGCTGCGCGCGGGCCCAGGCAACGTGATTGGACCCTTGTCCGTGGCAAGCTTCGCAGCCCACGCTGATTTCAGACCACGTCGTTGCATAGCGGTCGCGCTCGGCGTCGTAGTTCTTGCGTAAGCCGGTCGAATGACACTCGGCGCACATGAAGTTCCAATTCTGATTGAGCTTGGTCCAATGCAGAACGTCGTCGTGGCCGATTTTTTCATCGGGATAGAGATGGAACCACCGTTGCCCGCCCTTTTCCTTGGGACGCGCATCCCAGGCGATTGCGAGAGCCTGCACGCGTCCGTCCGGAAATTCGATCAGATATTGCTGCAGCGGATCGATACCGAAGGTGTATTTTATCTGGAATGTCGCGAGTTTTCCGTCCGGCCCATCCGTCTCAACCAGATACTTGCCGTCGCCGCGGAAGAAGCGTGAACGCACACCGTTATAATCGAAAGTCGCGCCGGTGAAGTCGCCGAGCACTGATTTCTCGGTCGCATGATCCATGGCGTGCTTGTGCTGAGAATTGCTCCAAGATGCGGCCTGCGCCTGGTGACACCCCGAGCACGTTTCACTTCCGATGAACTCCGCCGCTGGTTGCACCGCCTGTTGAGAACTCTGCAGCAGTGGCCATTTGGGCGCGAATAGACCGAACGTCAGAACGACAACAAACGCTGCGGCAAGGCTCGTCGCCGCAATCCGAATCATTGAGGCAAAACGCTTTTGGGATTGGTCAAAGGGCCGTTCGTCCGTCGGTGGGCTTGCCTTTGATGGCTTGTATCGCTTGGCCACGCCACGACTCCGAGGCCATCAGACCTTCATTGCTTGGGAAGCGTCAGGACGTCCTTCGCCATCTGAAGACAGGTCAACAGCTCGACGTAACTTTGCGAGCCAACCATGTCGGTGACCATGCGTGTGCAGCGGGTCCTGCTATCCTGTCCAAACTGTTTCCATTGCTTGACGAGCGTCTTCCGGGCGTTCTGCTCGTCCGTCAGGCAGGCCTTGTTGCCGCCTCCTCCTGGATAGGCCGCAACGTCGGTACGACAGCTCTTGGTGAAATCCAGCTTTGGCACATCGTCTGCAAATGCAAAATTCGAGAGCAGACCCAAGAATACTGTAACGACCAACGCGCCGGCTGTTCTCATGCTGAGCCCCCGAAAGAAGTGTCACTGCTTGCGGCAACAATCTCGCACAGCATACATCATTCTGTCAGATCGCGGGTCGCAATTTCAGCGCTGAAACGCCCGCATTTACACTGGCCCCGACCGAGCCCTCGACCGAAACGGGCTGCAGAGCGACCGTTCGGTTGGAGCCGCCGATCAGAACATTGGCGCCAACGCCGGCAATGAAGGCGGCGTCGGCGGATGCGCCGACATATTCCCCTGCAAGGGCCCCGGCCGGTACTCCGTCGGTCGGTGCGAGAACTGCCCAACTGAGAACACCACCGGCTGTGACACCGAGGCTGACTCCGACCGTATTGAGTGCGCCGTCATAGCCCTGCGGCGGCCCACCGGCGCCCGGAACGTAACGGCACTCCATGGACTGATGCCCGACGATGATGAACCCAATGCTCGGATTGAGTTTGCAGGTCAGCATGCCGGCCTGCGTCCAGGGCTTTCCCGATTGGGCCGATGCTGGGGCGACAACGATCGCAAGCACGAGCATGGCAAGCAAGTTTCGAACGGTATGCATCAGAGCACCTTTTGTGATGAGCCAGTTATCAAGGGTTCTTCGACATTCGTTCCGACGGCGTGCGAGTCAGAACGACAAACCAGAGCGCTGACCGGAAGAGATGCGGGCGCCCATTGCTGCGCGCCCGCATTACGCAAGCATCCAAGCTACTGGCTCGGGTGCGTCGGTGCCTTCTTGAGCTGTTCCATGACCTGATCGAGGTTGTAGCTCGCCGGATCCTGAAGGGGGGGAAACGCCTTGTAGGATTCCAGCTCCGTGAGCCACAGCGCCTGGCCGATGGGCAACAGATTCCAGTCGTAGATGTAACCCGTGACCGGCCCGGCGAGCGCGCCGCTGAACCAGAAATTCGCCTTTTTCTCCGTGCCCCACGACGTCTCGAATGGATCGCGCTTGAGGTTTACGACGCCGGCTGCGAACTGAGTCTGAACTCCCGGCAAGAGGAAACCCGTCGCGTTTTCGGGCGCGATCGCGAAATACATCTTCCAGTTCTTGTAGCGCACCGCCGACGGATGCGCGCTGGAATAGTAGAAGAAGGTATCGCGCGCCGACTTTTCCGAACGTCCGGAAAGGTACTCGATCTGATTCACGCCATCGAGCTTGGTCTTGACGATGCCTGGGTAGCTGCCGGTCATGATGCGCCTGTTCAGCCCATCGCCCTTGTCTCCGCCGGCGATTTCGACCAGCGTGGGCAGCCAGTCGAGCGACGCGAAGATATCGTTCTTGACGGTCCCGGGCCTGATAACGCCCGGCCAGCGCATGACCGCCGGAGCGCGCATGCCGCCTTCCCAGGTGTTCATCTTTGAGCCCTTGAACGGGGTGGTGCCGCCGTCCGGGAAGGTGAAGGTCTCGGCGCCGTTGTCCGTCGTGAACACGACGATCGTGTTGTTGGTCTGGCCCATTTGCTCGATTTTCTGAAGGACGAGGCCGATATTGTCGTCCATCTGCTTCATTCCGGCTTCGTTGACACCCCAGTCCTTGCCGCCGGGCTCGCCCACCATGGCCATGTATTTGTCCGACAGCACGGTGGTGACGTGCATGCGGGCCGGGTTGTACCAGACGAAGAACGGCTTGTTGGTGCGGCGCGGATCGTTGCGGTCAAGGAAGTCGATGACCTTGGCTGAAATCTCCTCGTCGACCGTTTTCGACCGCTCCAGAGTCAGCGGACCCTCGTCCTTGCATGTCATGTTCTTGGAGCTGCCGTCGGATTTGCACGCGAGCACAGGACGCGGCGGGGTCAGACAGATGGTCGTTTTTGGATCCACCGCGCCGGGGACCTCGGGCACGCCGGGAATCGGCGTGTTCCGGCACGGCGGTGCAACGGTCTGCTGGGTCGGGGTCTTGTTGATGTCGGGGAAGCTCACGCCCTGCATCGCATCCAGGTGATATAAATAGCCCCAGAATTCCTGGAAGCCGTGTGCGGTCGGCAGGGCATCGGTATGGTCGCCCAAATGGTTCTTGCCGAACTCGCCGGTATTGTATCCGAGGTCGAGCAGGAACTTGGCGAGCGCCGGAGTGCCGGGCCGCAGATAAGACGGGCTGCCGGGGAGTTGCGGCGGGATCAGGCCGGTGCGCAGCGGATTCATGCCGGTGAAGAAGGCATTGCGGCCGGCCGTGCAGCTCTGCTCGGCGTAATATGTCATGAAGATCGCACCTTCGTTGCCGATGCGATCGATGTTGGGAGTTTCCCCGACCATCAGGCCGCGGTGGTAGATGCTCGGCTGCATCCAGCCGATGTCGTCACCCATGATGAAGAGGATGTTTGGTTTCTGCTGCTGTTGTGCACCTGCCGGTGCGCTCGCGACTATTGCGGCAACCGCAAATAGACCGAGCCATAACTTTCGGGTGATCTTCATGGTCAGGATCTCCAACGCAAAGCACGCGCCTTGCATTAACGCGATGCCGGTGGCTCTATCGTCACACCGATCTTGACCGGGTTAAACTGCCCAAAGGGGAAGGGTCCGGGTCCCGCGGTCCAAATTTGCGACGAGCACTAAGCGGAAATGCCCGCTTTGGGTCATAAGCGGACATTATGATCGGTCCGGATGATGTCCGCCCTTCCCCCGAAAGCGGCCATCACCAACTAACAATTACCACCCAGCTAGAACGGACGTTATGCGGATGGAAATTGCGCCGTCGAAAAATGCGATTTCTCCCATAGACCTTTTGCAATCTCCAGTGCATTGATCTGTAGGTCTTCCCACCAGGTCTTTTCGTTGCCAACTTGGTGCAGTTGTCGATGATGACCTCGGCATAGCGGCACAGTGAACTCGTCACTTACCTTAAGCCCGAGCGCCCGCGGTTGCGCAAACCGAAGATGATGCGGATCGCACGGTTGTCGCCCGCAGACCAGACACGGTTGCGAAGCCACGAATTTCAGGTGTGCCTTGTCTCGCAATCGTTTGGGTTCGGCGATCGCGAGCTGGCTTTTGTCGATTTTCGTCGGAGCCAACGCGGCCGCGGTGGGCGCTAAAACTGGGGCCCGCTGTAGCATGTTCTTCGGTTTTTGCCTGATCGCGCCGAAGGAGTTCAGTCATGGAGCCCAAGTGTCGGCGCCCATAGTAATGCGACGGCCGAGGAATTGGTGTGGTGTCGTCGGGGTGTAAACCGACACGCGGCTGTGATGGTGAATTTGCAGTGGCCGGCTGCAGTGTGGGTGAGTGTTCGAGCATGCCCTTCTTGTCCTTCCGATAGAGCTCAAGCCCGAATGATTTGCCAAAGGTGGCCAAGGCACGCTTGGTGGCATCGGTCTCCGCCGCCTTAAATGCGGTATCGTGAACCTCACCGGGCGAGTTAGCACGACCTTCGCCGGAGCCATGGCCCTCGCGAATAATAATCGCCCCGTCGGCGTGCACGGTGATGCGCACCTTCGCGACATAGACGGCGAGGAATGACCCCCGGTTTTCACGTGCCAGGACGCAACGGGTGTCCACGGTTTCCCGGTTCCAGCCATCAAAGCCAAAAATCCGGTTGGCTTCCGAGATCGCGTACCAGCCTTCGATATAGGAGAGCTCGCGCCCATTCACTTCGCGCGTGCGGACGTGACGGCTGCTGAGGCCACGCCTCAGCGCCTGCAGCTGTTTTGCTGAGAAGCCCATCACCGTGTCCTCACGCTCAACACCGGCTCCGGATTGGAGAGGGTGACGCCGGTGATTTCGCTGCCCTGTTTGAGCTCGCTGAGGAGCTCCAGCGCGCTTGAGCCTGGGAGCCACCGGCTGCCAATAGATGCTGGGCACTGCCTTCTCGTCGATAACGAGCAATGAGGGCATCCCCGGCCGGATGCTGACGGTAAAGTCAGGCGCGGTGATCTTTTTGATGTCGAGTTCGATCATCACATCTTTGGCGATCTGCCGGCGCTTGGCGGCACAATCTTGCAACCGATCGAGACGGTCCTGCATCTCCGCGATACGGCCCTTGAGCCCTGTTGCCAGAGCTTCATCGGCCAGCGCCGCGCGCACGATGGCTCCGACAATCTCGTGGACGTCGGTCAGGCCCTCGACCGTGTCGGCGAGGGTCTGTTCATCGATTTGGGGATCTTCCGCCCGGATCCGATCGCGGATCGTGCGGTAAGCGATAGCGGCGAATTCGAGACTCATGACGCAACTCCCACGAGTGGGTGCTTGGGAACGACCAGCGGGGCCGTCCGACACCCGATGTGGCGTTGGGCGGGCCCATTCGGTTTGAGCAAATGGGCTACTAATTGCGAGGCTCGATACCGCGCAGCAACTGGGAATGTTTATGCGAGGGCCTGCTCAATCACAGCAAGCATGCGCTCACCCGAACATTCGTTGACGCATGCCAACGCATGCGGAGGCCCGGCCTTTGGGCTGAAGCAATGCCATTATAGCTGGCCATTTGCGGAGTGCGTCCGCAGCTTTCAATGCTCAGGTCCATGCAGCCCAACTCGTTGGCGCCTTTCGCTTGCGGATGATGCGTGATTGCTCCGAAATCCTAACCCACTCGGGCAAATGCCGATGCCGTGCCGCCCACGCCAGCATGGCGCATGAGATGGCGAGATCGTCGTGCTGCCCTGGCGGGCAGGTGTAGATTAGTCCACTTTCCCGCATCTCGGTCTCTAGGGCCATGAGCTGCTCATAAGCGCGGCGGCTCATCGGGCTATCAACAATCCGGACCTGATGGGATTGCCATTCGGCGCGCAACAATTCGAGCAGGTAAGTCCGGCCTACGTTATAGACTAGCATCGCGCTATGTTTGACTGGCCACCGCTCACACTCCATGCCGTCGCCGTGGCGCCCGATCCGAATTCCAATCACGCGCGCACCAAACATCTCGAACAGCACTTCGGCGTAGGTATCGTCCCGGCTCAGATCAGCGACAATCAGAGCATTGGAATAGTAGCGGCGATCAATCGTCGCGAGCGCGCTCGCACACGCACTTCCATAGAGTCCTTGCGGCAGCTCTCGAGCTCTCTAATTCCGAGCAGCCGCGGCTCGAATGGACCGTTTCCGCCGATCACAGCGGTCGAACGATCCTGACTGCGCCCCACATCATGCGCGATGATGAGGGGTCTGAAACAGGGCCAAGTACTGACATCATCCCGATTGAATATCATTGGTATTCTCCCATTGGTTTGACGCTTTTGAACGGATTGGCAGTGGGCACGGCTGGCTCCGGAACGGGCGGCGCAAAGGCCGGCCCAGGCGGCACGGCAGGCACATGGATTTGGGTCGCGCGCTCGAACCATTCCCAGATGAACGGACTTGCGTGGCCGCCTAGGGGAATACCGAGGTATTCGCGCTTGAAATCATCATCACCCAGCGCACGCCGCTCTTGCTCCAGGAACTCCGCTGAAAACGTCTCGATCTTATCGGCGGTGGCTTTCAATCGGATCCACGATTGCTCATCGCCCGCCCACGCCGTCCAGAATGGATCGGTGCGGCTCCACGCCGTCGACAGCATGGCAAACCGCGCTTGCGGGCGGCGGGCCCGCATCGGGCGCAAAGCGGCAATAAGATCATTGGGCAGCCGGGCCGCTTCGTCGGCGACGATCCAGCCATCCACCGTCAGTCCGCGGATCGAATCATCGCTGCTCGGCAGCGCCAAAACGCGTGATCCGTTCTTTAGCTCTAACGCAAAGACGTTGTCGCTTTCGAGCTCGGCGCCGGCCTTGATGAGGCTCTCGCGCACGCGCCGCACAGCTTCCGCACTTTGCCGTTGCGCCGGGCACCCAATCACAGACAACGATCCGGGAGTAAAAACCATAAAATGCGCGATGGCCCACGCCGCGGTGGAGGTTTTGCCTACCTGACGCGCCGTCAGCGCAAGAATGGAGGCCCCGCGTGGGGCGCGCAGAAAGGTTTCCTGCCAGGGAGCAGGCGTCACGTTCAAAATTTCACGCACCCACAGCGCCGGATCGATGCGATGAGCGATCTCACGATGTACATTCATGATCTTCCTCCAACAAGGCTTGCGCGATTTGCGCTTTGAGTTGCGGTTGATGGTCGAACTTTTGAATGAGCCGTTCGGCGATCTCGGTCGCCCCAACATTGACGTTGGTTTGCACGGCAACATTCACCTGCGTCCCAGCGGGTTGGAGGTGCCCCGCCAGTCTGGCAAGACTGTCTAACGTTTGACGGATCGAGTTGAGCCCCGAGATCGCAACATTGAGCGACCCTTCCTGCTGTGCCTGCGCAACGATCTGATCAATGCGGGTGCGCAGCTCGAAATAGGCACTGCTCAGTGTTTCCTTCGATGGCAACAGTGCAACTGCGGCGCTGCCGCGCGCCGCATTTTTCATAATTTGATTGGAGGACGCGAGCTTTAGGCAGTTGGACTTGTGTCGATGCAAGCTCGATGGGTTCAAATCATAGTCACGCGCGACCTGCGCCACCGGCTCGCCGCTAGCGAGGCGACGATCGATTTCAGGGCGCTTGACGTTCTGGCAACTGGTACAAGATCTAGCCATACCCCCCAAATAGGGCGTTAGGGTTAATGGTTTCTTAAAGAGTTCGTGGATTGACACTTTTTGGGTTTGATTCGCGGCCAGAACCGAAAAATCCCGCTAATTCAGCCTCAGCCAAACGCCTTACCGATTGGCTC
>Ga0157283_10000071_pt1 | contig 12627 bp, 12 predicted proteins | sample NitcycUS044104R1_FD_108398 | JGI IMG/M metagenome (GOLD analysis project Ga0157283, IMG submission 108398) | Soil microbial communities from Arlington Agricultural Research Station in Wisconsin, USA - Nitrogen cycling UWRJ-S044-104R-1 | ecosystem: Environmental > Terrestrial > Soil >...
GAGGCCTGCTTCTTGGCGCGGACGGCCGGAACCGGGTCCTCCTCGTTGCCGATCCGCTCGCTGCTGTCGACGACCTCGATGCCCTCGACGCCGCTCAGCCCCAGTGCGCGCCGCGGGCCGAAGACGCGGACGCCGATCCCGTCGGAGGCGGCCAGCCGCGCGCCCCGCGCGAGCACGTCGAATCCCCGCTCGGCCCCGTAACCGTCGAGGGCGACCGTTACCGCGCGCCCGGGCGCCACCGCTTACTCGTGCGTGTGGGGCGCGGTCGGGTCGGCGGTCCGCTGCACGACGACCTCGCGGCCGGCGTAGGTGCCGCAGGTCGGGCAGACACGATGCGGGATCCGCGGCTCGTGGCAGCGCGGGCATCGGTTCAGCGTCGTCTTCCCGGCCTTGTGCTGGGCGCGCCGCTTGTCGCGGCGGGCGCTGGAAGTTCTCTTCTTGGGGACGGCCATGAGTTGCGGGATGGTACAGGCTCAGGCCTCAGTAGACCGCCCGCACCACCGCGAGGTCGTCCGCCTCCCAGGTGACCTCGCCCCCGCACCACCTGGCCAGGTCCTCCGCGGTCTCCGGGAAGTCGTAGTCCTCGTCGATCGGCGCGATCCGGACCTCGGCCCTGACGATGTCGCCGATCACGAAGGAGCGGGCCTGTTCGCGGACCTGGCGGAAGAGGTTCTGCTTCTGCTCGCCGCGCAGGTGGTGGATCGAGAGCACGCCGATCACCAGGTCCCACGGACCCTCTGGCAGCGGGTCCTCCATCCGCGCCAGCTGCACGTCGTCGTAGTTCTCCCGCGCCCGGAAGACCATGTCGGCGCTGGCGTCGAGGCCGATCACCCACGCCTCGGGATAGGCCTCGATCAGGCGCCGCGTCGTCTCCCCCGTCCCCATCCCCAGCTCCAGCACCCGTTCCGGCGCGGAGGGGATCGCCGCGATCGCCTGCTCCTGCAGCTCGTCGTAGCGGGGGATCTCGGAGCGGATCCGCTCCAGGTAGCTGTCCGGTTTCCAGTGGAGTTGGCCCATTACGTAACCTCGGGGGAAGCAGCCATCGTACGGCTCAACCAGTCCCCGACGCAGCGGAGGAGCGGATATGGCGCAAACGCCACAGACGATCATCGACCTGTCCCGCCTCACGCTCGCCCACGGCGAGGGGAAGCGGATCGAAGTGCCGGTCGCGCTGGAGCCCTTCGAGCTCGCCGGCCAGACCTACAAGCCCGAGCCCTGGGCGCCGACGGTAAGGCTGGAGGTCTCGCGGCCCAGCAACGGCTTCGCCTTCCGCCTCCTCTTCCCGGTGCACCTCGAGGGCCCCTGCATGCGCTGCCTCGAGCCGGGCCAGTTGGACCTCGAGGTTGAAGCGCGCGAGATCGACCAGGCCGGGACGGACGACCCCGAACTGCGCAGCCCGTACGTGTCCGACGACGAGCTCGACATCGGCCGCTGGGCCCACGACGCGACCATCCTCGCCCTCCCGACCCGGATCCTCTGCCGCCCCGACTGCGCCGGCCTCTGCCCCGTCTGCGGCGAGAGCCTCAACGACAACCCCCACGAGCACGAAGAAGCCACCGACCCACGCTGGGCGGCGCTGAAGGATCTGAAGCTGGAGCAGTAGGTCGGTCGCCGCAACGCTTCCGACTTAGAGCACACCCTGGTGTGTCGAATCTCGGCTGCGGTAATCCCGGCGCCTGCTCGCCCTACGGCTGCTGGTCGAGCTCGGGCTGCGGCTGTTCCTCCTCGCGGCCGGCGAGCCGGTCGCGGCCGCGCTGCACGGCGGCGAGGAACTTCTGCAGGTTCACTTCGAGGGTGTTGAGGATCTCGTCGGCGTAGTCCTCGGCGCCGAGACGGATTTCGCGCTCGCGGGTGCGGGCGTCCTCGACGATCTCGTCGGCGGCGCGCTCGGCCTGCTTGGTGACCTCCTCGTCGGAGATCAGGCGGGCCTGCTGCTCGCGAGCCTCGCGGACGATCCGCTCCGCCTCGCGTTTGGCCTCCGCCAGCATCTCCTGGCGCTCCTTGACGATCCACCGCGCCTGCTTGATCTCCTCGGGGATCGTCGCACGCATCTGATCGAGGAGGTCATAGATCTCCTCGCGATCCACGCGCACCTGATCCGTCAGAGGGACGGGACGGGCGTTGTGGACGACGTCGTCCAGCTTGTCAATGAGGACCAGAACGTCCATTTTCAGGTCGTAAGCCTACGTGTATGCGGGGTTTTTGGTGTGGATACGTTCGATGGAGCCGTTTTTTGCAAGGCGGCGCCCAGGGGGACGGACTGGTTGGGCACAGCCTACCTGTCGCTCAGGCGGTCAGCCAGCGCGGCGGCGACAGGCGATGGAACGAGGTCGGAAACGTCGCCCCCGAAGGTGGCCATCTCCTTCACCCCGGTGGACGAGAGGAAGCTGTAGTGGGGCGAGGCGATCACGTAGATGCTCTCGATTCCCGGGTCGAGCTTGCGGTTGAGCTGGGCCATCTCGAACTCGTACTCGAAGTCGGAGATCGCCCGCAGGCCCTTGACGATCGCCTTGGCCCCGTTCTCGCGGGCGAACTCGACCAGGAGGTTGGCGAAGATCTGGACCTCGACGTTGGCGAGGTCGGCGGTTGCCTCTTCGATGAAAGCCTTGCGCTCTGCGGCGCTGAAGAGCGTCTTCTGCTTGCGGACCGGGTTGTTGACGACGCCGACGACGACCTTGTCGAAGACCCGCGAGGTGCGGGTGATGATGTCGATGTGGCCGTTGGTGACCGGGTCGTAGCTACCCGGACAGACGACGGTTCCGTTCTGCTCGCTCACGCCACGGCCTCCGCGTAGATGGTCACGTCGGCGGCGCCGTAGCGGCGCTGGCGCAGCGGCTCCAGCGACTCGATTCGCAGCGGCCGGCGGGCGCCGCTCTCGATCACGGCACGACCGCCCTCGGCGAGCAGCTCAGGAAGGTGTTCGTTCAGGTCGGCGGTCACGCGGTCGGCGAGTCTATACGGGGCGTCTACGAAGACCAGATCGAACTTTCCCGCTGCATCCGCCGATGAAACCTTGGCCAGCCAGCGGCCGACCTCGGTCTTCAGCAACTCGGTCCGGTCAGCCAGTCCAAGCCGCTGGACGTTGCCGAGCGCGGGCCGGGTGTCCTGGTCGACGAGGAGCGCCGAGGCGGCGCCGCGGGAGAGCGCCTCGATCGCCAGGGCGCCGGTGCCGCAGTAGAGGTCGAGGACGCGGGCGTCGGCGACCCGCTCGCCGAGAGCCGAGAAGATCGCCTCGCGGACGCGGTCGGAGGTCGGCCGCACCTTGAAGCCCCGCGGCGCGACCAGGCGCTGCCCCTTCAGCTCTCCGGCGATCACCCTCACGCCGCAAACCTAGCCGGCGTTCGTCCTTTCTTGGGCATATGACGGACAAAGGACGAACGCCGCGCTAGAGGGGGATCGGATCGGAACGCCGCGCTAGAGGGGGATCGGATCAGAGGCGCCGGTGCCGAAGCGGCGGTGGGCGGCGTCGAGGAGCGGGCCGAGGGCCGGGTCGGTGAGGGAGCCGTGGCTGCGCAGCAGCTCCAGCACCTCTTGGCGGGCCTCGATCAGCTGCGGCCCGTCCTCCGGCAGCTTGGCGACGGCGAAGCGCGGCAGGCCGCTCTGGCGGGTGCCGAGGATCTCCCCCTCCCCGCGCAATTCGAGGTCGATCTCGGCCAGCTTGAAGCCGTCGCGCTCCCCCGCCACCGCTCCCAGGCGCTTGCGCGCCAGCTCTCCCGCTTCTTCGGCGAACAGCAGGCACTGGCTCGGGTGCTCGCCGCGGCCGACCCGGCCGCGCAGCTGGTGCAGCTGGGAGACGCCGAAGCGCTCGGCTCCCTCGATCACCATTACGGTCGCGTTGGCGACGTCGATCCCGACCTCGATCACCGTCGTCGAGACCAGGACGTCGGTCCTGTGGGCGGCGAAATCAGCCATCGCCTCCGCCTTTTCGGTCGAGTGCATCTGCCCGTGCAGGAGGCCAACGCGGAACTCGCGCAGCTCCCCCTTGCGCAGCCGCTCGGCCTCGACCGCGGCCGCTTTGCCGGCCACCTTCTCCGACTCGGCGACCAGCGGGCAGACGACGAATGCCTGCCGGCCCTCGCGCAGCTGGCGGCGCAGGAACTCGAAGGCTTCGCCCCGCTGCTCCTCGGTGACCAGGTGGGTCGAGACCGGCTGGCGACCGGCGGGGAGCTCGTGCAGCGCAGTGGTATCGAGGTCGCCGTAGGCGGTAAGCGAGAGGGTGCGCGGGATCGGCGTCGCGGTCATGTGGAGCACGTGCGGCGCAATCCCCGCCACCCCCTTCTCGTCGAGGGCGCGGCGCTGGCCGACGCCGAAGCGGTGCTGCTCGTCGACCACGCAGAGGCCGAGGCGAGCGAACCTCACCGTCGGCTCGATCAGCGCGTGGGTCCCGACGAGCAGGCCGAGCTCGCCGCTGGCCAGGCGGTCGAGGGTTTCGCGCCGGCGCGGCGCCGGAGTCGAGCCGGTCAGGAGCGCGAACGGCGTCGCCTCCTCGGCGAGGAGGCGGCCGAGGGTGACCGCGTGCTGCTCGGCAAGGGTCTCGGTCGGGGCCATCAGGGTCGCCTGGTAGCCGGCTTCGAGCGCGCGCAGCATCGAGTACACGGCGACGACGGTCTTGCCGGAGCCGACCTCGCCCATCAACAGCCGCTGCATCGGCTGACCGGAGTCGAGGTCGCCCTCGATCTCGTCGAACGCCTTCAGCTGATCTCCGGTGGGTTCGAACGGGAGCGACTCGAGCCAGCGGCCGACCAGGTCGCCCGGCTTGCCGAAGCGCGGTGCCGGACGGGCGGTGCGGTGGGTGCGCTGGCGGGTCGCCAGCAGCGCCTGGTGGAGGAAGAGCTCTTCGAAGCCGAGGCGGCGGCGCGCTTCCTCGACTTCGTCGATCCGCTCCGGGAAGTGGACGGCGCGGAGTGCGTCGCCGAGGCCCGACAGGTGCCGGCGCGCCCGCATCTCGCTCGGCAAGCCCTCGATCGCGTGCGGCGCCCAGGCGACAGCTTGGGCGACCCAATCGCGGATCTGGCCGGGACGGATGGTCTCGGTCGCTCCGTGGATAGGGACCATGGCTTCCGGCCGCGGGTCCTGGCGAGGGCTGTTCGGGGATGCCTGCGCAGGATGCTCGGCATCCCCGGCGCCCTCGCCACCCGCGGAAGAAACCACCTCCCATTCACGAACGGCGAAACCCCGGCCGGAGAATTTGCCGGTGAGGAGGAGTTGGGTTCCGGGAGTCAGTTTTCCCGCCACCCATGGCTGGTTGAACCAGGTGGCTCTGACCTGGCCTGATTCGTCGCCGACCTTGACGCTGACCATGCGCAGGCGGCCTTTGCGGAAGGGGCGGGGCTGGGAGCCGATGACCTCGACCGCGATCGTTGCGGTCTCCCCCGGTTGGAGGTCGCCCAACTGCCGGACGCGCAGATCGCGATGGCGGCGGGGGATATGGAAGAGGAGGTCGCCGACGGTGCGGATGCCTGCCTCCGCCGCGGCTTCGGCCGTCTTCGGGCCGATGCCCGGCAGCGCGCCCAGCCCCTGCTCGAGCACGCTGGGGCGCGGCCAGTGGACGGGGGCGTCGAGCAGGTCGGCGCGCGAGAGCTCCCCGGCGCCGGCGAAGGCGCGCGCTACTGGGCGGCCAGCAGCCACCACCAGCTCGGCTGTCCCCCCTCGTGGATCTCCACCTCGACGCCGTCGGGAACGTGGACCTCGATCTCCTCCAAGGCGATCGGCGCCCCCTCGCCGGCGATGATGGTGACGATCTCCGCCTCGGCGGCGAGGCTCTGGAGCGTGCTCTCGAGGGTGGACCCCGCCCCGCCCCAGGCGACGATCTCCCCCGCGACGAAACCGACGGCGTCGCCCTTCTTGAAGCGCCCCTGGCCGTCGGCGCGGGCGGCCGGGGCGACGCCGCCGATCGCCACGTCCTCGATCGCCTCCTCGAGGCGCTCAGCGTTCTCGTCCAGCGAGGCCTCGGGGTCGAGCTCGACCAGAGCCAGCAGGCTCGCCTGCTGGGAGGTCGCTGGCACCACCCGCGCCGGCTTCTCGGAGAGCTCGCAGGCGCGCTCGGCGGCCATGACCACGTTCGAGGAGCTGGGCAGGACCAGGACCTCCTCGGAGGGAACGCTGTGAATGCCGGCGAGCAGCTCGTAGGTCGAGGGGTTGAGCGTCTCGCCGCCGGGGACGACGTGGGCGCCGAGCTCGCCGAAGAGGTGCTGCAGCCCGTCGCCGGCGGCGACGGCGACGACCCCGGTGCGGCCGCCGACGCCGAGGCGGGCGTCGCGTTCGGCCATCTGCGCGCGCATGTCGGCGACGTCGAGGTTGGTCACGTCCCCTACCCCGTCGAAGACCGCCACCGCGGCCTCGGGCTCGTCGGTGTGGACGTGGACCTTGAGGGTGACGTCGTCGCCGACGACGAGGACCGAGTCGCCGAGCTTCTCCAGGCGCGGCAGGTACTCGCGGTTCTGCAGCCCCCTGCCGGAGACGATGAAGTTGGTGCAGTAGCGGTAGCGACTGTCCTCGTGGTGGGGCAGGCTGCGGCGCGGCGGCTCGTAGTGGTGGACCTCGGGCTGTTCGCCGTCGCCGCGCAGGCCGGCGACGACGCCGGCGAGGATCAGGACCAGGCCGTGGCCGCCGGCGTCGACCACGCCGGACTCCCGCAGCGCCTCCAGCTGCTCGGGGGTGCGGGCGACGGCGCGCTCGCCGTCTTCGATCGCCCGCTCGAGAACTTCGGCGAGGACCGCGTCCTGGACCTCTTCGGGGGCCTCGGCGTCGAGCCGCTGCTTGTCCTTCTCCAGGTGGGCAAGCTGGCGCGAGAGCGAGTGCGCCATCTCGCGGAAGACGGTCAGCATCGTGCCCTCGGCCGGCTCGCGCACCGAGTCGTAAGCGGCGTCGGCGGCGCGGGCGAAGGCGGCGGCGACGAGGGTCGGGTCGATCAGCTCCCCGGGCCGGCTGGCGAGCTCCTCGGCGGCGCCGCGGACGATTTGGCTGAGGATCACCCCGGAGTTGCCGCGGGCGCCCATCAGCGCCGCCCGCGCCAGCGCCTGCACCAGCTCGGTGCGGCCGACCTCGTCGACTTCCTGACCGTCGAGGCGGTCCAACTCTTCCATCACCGCGCGCAGCGTCATCGCCATGTTGTCGCCGGTGTCGCCGTCGGCCACCGGGAAGACATTGAGGTCGTTGACCTCCTGGCGGCGCGCCTCGAGGGCGGCATAGGCAGAGCTGACTACCCGGCGGAAACGGGCGATCTGGGGTTCGGGCATCTGCCGAAGAATCTATTCCCCGGCAGCGACGTGATCGCGTTCACGCCTGCCGTCGCGGCGTATTGGTACGGTGCCCGCGCCAATGAGACGTTTCGCCATTTGGACCACCGGTCACCGCAAGACGGTCATCCTCGGGTGGATCGTCGCCCTGGTCGCGACCGGGATGATCTCGCAATCCGTCGGCTCCGCCTTCAGCGAAGAATTCCAGCTGCCGGATTCCGACTCCAAGCAGGCTCTCGATCTGCTCGAAGAGCGGTTCCCCGCCCAGTCCGGGGAAGCCGCGCAGATCGTCTTCAGGGCCGACCAGGGGGTCGAATCCCCGGCGGTCGAGCAGAAGATGGAAGGGGTCTTCAAGAAAGTCGGAGGGCTCCCCCACGTCAGCGAAGTCGCCAGCCCCTACCACGGGAACGGGGCAGCCGCCGTCAGCGACGACGGCAGGATCGCCTACGCGACCGTCCAGTTCAACGTCACCGGCGACAAGCTCGACGAAGACGACGTCAAGGAGATCATCTCGATTGCGCAAGGTGCCGCCGGAGACGGGCTGCAAGTCGAGCTTGGGGGCCAGCCGATCGCGGAAGCCCAGGCTGAAGAAGGGAAAGACATCTCATTCCTGGTTGGACTCGCCGCGGCGATCATCGTCCTCCTGCTCACCTTCGGCTCGGTGGTGGCAATGGGGCTGCCGATCCTCACCGCCCTCTTTGCCCTGGGCGTCGGCGTCAGCCTGATCACGCTCGGCACCCACGTCTTCCCGACCGCCGACTTCGCGCCTTTTCTGGCAACGATGATCGGCCTCGGCGTCGGCATCGACTACGCCCTCTTCATCCTCACTCGCTTCCGCAACGGGCTGGCAGAGGGGATGGAGCCGCGCGATGCGACGGTCGCCGCGCTCGACACCGCCGGGCGCGCCGTTCTCTTCGCCGGCATCACGGTGATCATCGCCCTGCTGGGAATGATGCTGCTCGGCCTCAGCTTCCTTTATGGGGTGGCGATGGCCGCGTCGCTTGCGGTTCTCTTCACGATGATCAGCGCCTTGACGCTGCTGCCGGCGCTGCTGACGATCGTTGGCCGGCGAGTCGACCGCCTGCGGATCCCAGGCTTCGGTCGCGGCAAGCGGAGCGTCGACGAGGGCAGCTGGTGGCAGCGCTGGAGCAATCGCATCCAGCGACGGCCGTGGATGGCGGCGCTGCTCTCCGGGGCGCTGCTGATCGCGATGTGCATTCCCGCCCTTTCGCTCCGCCTCGGTACCAACGACGCCGGTACCGAACCGGCCGGCAAAACCACGCGCCAGGCCTACGATCTGCTTGCCGAAGGCTTCGGGCCAGGCTTCAATGGCCCGCTGGTAATCGCGGCGGCTCTGCCGGAAAAGGGCGACGACACCGGCATGGTCGAGCTCCGCAAGGAGCTCCAGGAAGAAGCGGGCGTTGCCGGAACCACTCCGATCGCTCTCAGCCCGGCGAAGAACGCAGCCGTGTTCCAGGTCTATCCGACCACCTCGCCCCAGAGCAAGGACACGACCGAGTTGCTCGATCGCATCCGCTCGGAGGTAATCCCACCCATCGAGGCGCGGACGGACACGCAGCTCCACGTCGGCGGCATCAACGCGATCTTCGAGGACTTCGGCGAGGCGATCACCGAAAAGCTGCCGCTCTTCATCGGCGTCGTCGTGCTCCTCTCAGCCTTGCTGCTGATGATCGTCTTCCGCTCGATTCTTGTCCCGTTGAAGGCGATGGCGATGAATCTGCTCTCGATCGGCGCCGCTTTTGGCCTGGTTGTGGCGGTCTTCCAGTGGGGCTGGGGCGCGAGCCTGATCGGCGTCGACAGCACCGGCCCGATCATCTCCTTCCTTCCGATCTTCCTCTTCTCGATCGTCTTCGGGCTCTCGATGGACTACGAGGTCTTCCTGATGTCCCGAATCCATGAGGAGTGGGAGCGCACCAGCGATGCCTCGGAGGCGGTCACCCGCGGCCTCGCCCTGACCGGCCGCGTAATCACCGCCGCCGCGGCGATCATGGTCACCGTCTTCCTCTCCCTCGCTATCGGTGAAGACCGGATCATCAAACTCTTCGGCCTCGGCCTCGCCTCGGCGGTCTTCATCGACGCGGTGATCATCCGCTCGGTCCTGGTGCCGGCGATCATGCAGATCCTCGGCGCCCGCGCCTGGTGGTTCCCGGCCTGGCTCGACCGCATCCTCCCCCGCCTCCACGTCGAGCCGGAGGAGGGCGACCCGAGGCCGACCGGCGAGCACCCGGCGGTCAAGCCGGCGTACGGCGAGTCCGACGCTTAGACTCGGGCAGCGGCGCTTTGGAGCGCGGCGGCCACGTCAGCCGCCACCAGCTCCGGTTCCTCTTCCAGCTGCCGTTCGTCGAAGCGCAGGACGGTGAAGGCGCGCTGGCGCAGGTCGAGGTCGCGGGCATGGTCGGCGTGGAAGGCGGCGGAGCCGCGGTGGTAGAGGAAGGAGTCGACCTCGACCACGAGCTTCTGCGGGCGCCAGAGGAAGTCGACCTCCCAGCGGCCGAGCTCGACGTTGACCTCGGGGGGCGGGAGGCGGCGGCCGTCGCGGTTGATGAGGGCGAGGAAGAGGTCCTCGAGGTCTGAGCGGGTGCGCATGGGGGCTGTGCCGAGGAGGTGGACGCCTTTGTGCTCGGCCTGGCGCCTGGCGCGGCGGACGAGGTACGGGGGCAGGCATCCCTCGATGTCGTCGATCGTGCGCTGGATCGTGGTGGTGGGGATGTTGTGGCGGCGGGTCCTCAGGAGCCGTCCTCCTCGCCCACCTCCTTGCTGGGTGAAGGTGGGCGAGGAGGACGGCTCCGCGGGGGCGCTGAGGGAGGGGCAGCGGTGGAGGTGGATGCCGCGGTGGGGCTTCAAGCCGTTGGTGGTGGGGGCGGAGACGTGGATCGGGCCGTCGAGGGGGCGCAGGAGCTCCCAGAGGACGGCGGCGGAGCCGTGGCTCAAGACCGCGCCCTCGCCGCAGGCGAGGACGGCGGCCATGAAGCGCCCGTGGAGGCTGAGGCCGCGGTGGCCGACGGCGTAGACGCCGCGGTGGATGCGGTGGAGGCGACCCCGCTTGACGCGCTTCGAGGCTCCGCGCCGCCCCAGGCCCACCGCTTCGAGTTGGCGCAAGGTGATCACTCCATGTTGCCGAGCGGCTATCGAGGCCACCTCGGCATCGAGCGTGTCGCTTTTGTCCTCCATGGGGAGACAAAGTCGACAGGGCTCTCGGCTCGCCCCTTTGCGTGGCGCTTTTTGTCGCTTAGCGCGGCTTTGGCGGCAGCGACAGCGCGTAGTCGGCGCCCGCTTCGACCCACTTCGCGAGCTCCTCGTCGCTCGCCGTTCCCTCCGGCTCTACGTAGACCATGTTCTTCGCCGGCTTGCCGGTGAAATCCATCGGCCGCGTGTGTGGCTCGCGCAGGGCCTTTTCGGCGTCCTCGGGGTCGAGGCGGACCATCAGCTCCTCGCCGATCACCCCTACCGCCATGTTGCCCGCGAGCAGGAAGGCGATGCCGCCGAACATCTTGCGCTCGCTCAGCGCGGGGCGTGGAGCAAGGATGTCGCGGATACGATCGGCGAGCGCTTCGTCGAAGGCCATGCGAAGAGGTTAGGGCGGAACTGCGGGTGGAAGGGATGACTGGGGTTGGCCACCCAGCGGCCGAGGCTGCCGCTCGCCCCGGTGAACGGGACTTCGGCGCGGCCTGGAAAGTCGACGGCGAGCCTCCCTCGGAGGCGACCGTCCTGATTTCCTTGGCGGACGAATAGGGCGGAGCCGCTGAAGGGACTCGGTGGCCTCAAAGTCGCCTGCTGGCGCGGAACGTCGAAGCGGAAAGCTCGTGGGCCGCCTTCGGCGCGGACGTTTCGAACGACGACGTTCTTACCCCGCCGTTCCTCGATTTCCGCTTCGAACCGAGCCGGCCGCGTCGGCGAGTTCTTCGTCGCTTCGAGATGCAGACTGCTGCCGCCCCGGCGCTCGCGCACCGACAAGCGCGCTCCTGGCGCATGCCCTCCCATGCCTTCGTCGAAGCTGCTTCCGCACAGGAGCGCCACCCCGAAGCGCGCTTCGCCCCGCACGCGACCCTGATGCGCCTCGGTAAATCCTTCCTCCCCCTCGAAGTCGAACCGCCCCTCGTAGAAGCCGGAGTCGAACTCGATCGGTTTCGAGAAGCACCCCACCTCTTCGGTTCGTGGGGTCCCGGTCGGTACGAAGTGGAGGTCGATGGATCCGAGGCGGCCGAGCGAGGCGACGATCGTCTCTTCGGTCACTTCCACCCCCTGCTGGACTGCGTAGGTGACGTCTTCGTCCCCATGCGACAGGAAGAGAATCAAGACATCCGACCGGCCTCGGGGATCCCCGTCGCCGGCCAGCGCCCGGATCGAATAGCCGTTGCTGCCCTGCAGTCGAAAGCCACCCGGAGAGGCAAGGGTGGCCGCCCTGGCTGGCGCCGTCCCCGCTATCGCGAGCGCCAGCGCCAGCCCGCAGCAGACACTCCACCATCTTCTCGCCATTCGGAGACCCTATGTCAGGCCCACGAGCACGGGTCGAGGTCTCCGATCTGATTCGATAGCCGCCGATGGCCGTCAGCGCGCAATACAGCGTCACGATTCGCGTCGAGCTCGACGCCCGCAAAGAGCCGCTCGGGCGGCTGACGGCGGCGATCGCCGAGGCGGGCGGGCAGCTGCAGGGCGTGGACCTGGTGCCCGGCGCGGGGCCGGAGGGCAAGCGGGTGCGCGAGTTCACGATCGACGCCACCGACCGCGACCACTGGGAGCGGATCCTGCGGGCGATCGGGTCGACCCGCGGCGCCCGCGTCATCGACTACGTCGACCGGACGATGCAGATGCACCGGGGCGGCAAGATCGACATGCGCAACAAGTACCCGGTGAAGACGCGCGACGACCTCTCGATGGCCTACACGCCCGGCGTCGCCCGCGTCTGCATGGACATCCACGACGATCGCAGCAAAGCCTTCGAGTACACGATCAAGAAGAACACCGTCGCCGTCGTCTCCGACGGCAGCGCCGTGCTCGGCCTCGGCAACATCGGCCCCGAGGCGGCGATGCCGGTGATGGAGGGCAAGTGCATGCTGTTCAAAGAGTTCGCCGGGGTCGACGCCTTCCCGATCTGCCTCGACACCCAGGACGCCGACGAGATCGTCCGCGCGGTCGAGCTGATGGCCCCCACCTTCGGCGGCATCAACCTCGAGGACATCTCCGCCCCGCGCTGCTTCGAGATCGAGGACCGGCTCAAGGAATCGATCGACATCCCGGTCTTCCACGACGACCAGCACGGCACCGCGATCGTGGTGCTCGCTGCGCTGCGCAACGCAGCACGGCTGACCGGCCGGTCGTTGGGTGACCTGCGGGCGGTCGTCTCCGAGGCAAGCGCCGCCGGCATCGC
>Ga0157283_10000074_pt1 | contig 12533 bp, 13 predicted proteins | sample NitcycUS044104R1_FD_108398 | JGI IMG/M metagenome (GOLD analysis project Ga0157283, IMG submission 108398) | Soil microbial communities from Arlington Agricultural Research Station in Wisconsin, USA - Nitrogen cycling UWRJ-S044-104R-1 | ecosystem: Environmental > Terrestrial > Soil >...
AAGGTCCTCGGGGCGCAGCCGCTGCGCTGGATCGGCATCCGCTCCTACGGCATCTACCTCTGGCAGACGCCGATCATCGTCCTCGCCACCCCGCAGGGAACCCAGCACGAGGACGACCTCGTCCGCAGCCTGCTCCAGGTGGCGGCGATCATGGCGATCTCCGCCCTCTCCTGGCGCTTCCTCGAGGAGCCGATCCGCCACGGCGCGATCGGCCGCTTCTTCGCCCGCCGCCGCGCCGTCGGCTGGGGCTGGGAGACCTTCGCGCCGCCGATGCGCGCCGCGATCGTCGCCACCGGCCTGATCCTCGCGATCGCCGCCGCCGGCATGGCCGGCCTCAACTCGACCTCGGCCGAAGGCAACAACATCAGGGCGGAGGAGGCGCGCGCGGGGGGGACCTCGAAGCCGCCGCCGCTGACCAAAGCGCAGGCCGAAGACTCGACCCAATCGAGCTGCAAAGCGGTCGTCCACATCGGCGACTCGACCTCCGAGGGCCTCGACAACCCCGAATACCTGCCGATGGAAGGGCAGCGCATCCCTACCCGCTACGCCGAAGTCGGGGTGAAAGAAACCCACATGGAGGTGCAGGGCGCGCGCTCGATCGAAGAGCAGTTCGAAGGCGAACCGAATGCCCAGGAAGTCGCCGAAGCCTGGAAGCTCGAAGGCTTCAAAGGCTGCTGGGTGCTCGCCCTAGGCACCAACGAGGCAGCCAACGTCGCCGCCGGCTCGACTGTCACCGAGCGCGAACGGATCGAGAAAATGATGGCAATCATCGGCGAGGAACCGGTGCTCTGGGTCAACGTCCGCTCCCAAGTCGAAAAGGGCGATCCCTACTCGAAGGAAGGGATGGAAGAGTGGGACGAAGAACTCGAACGCGCCTGCGCCTCCTACCCGAACATGCGCGTCTACGACTGGGCCTCCGACGTCAAAGACGACTGGTTCATCCCGGATGGCATCCACTTCACCTCGCCCGGCTACGCCGCCCGCGCCCAGCTGATCGCCCTCGCTCTCGCCCACGCCTTCCCCGAAGGGGGCGAGACCGAAGGCGGCTCGAAGAACTGCGTGGTGAGTTAGCCCGGCTATAGGCGGGCCAACTCACCACTCACAGCCCGGCGATCTCGACCGGCTCCGGGTCTCCGGCCGGTTCGAATCCCATGATCCGGCCGTAGAAGTAGAGCTCGGATTCGAGGCAGCGGATGTTGGTCTCCGCCTTGCGGAAGCCGTGTTGCTCGCCGGCGAAGGCGAGGTAGGCGTGGGGGACGCCGTTGCGCTCCAACGCCGCCGCCATCGTTTCTGCCTGGTTCGGCGGGACGACCTTGTCCTCCAGACCCTGAAAGAGGATGACTGGCGAGCGCAGCCGCTCGACGTGGTGGATCGGCGAGCGCTCGCGGTAGAGCTCCGCCTGCTCCGGATAGGGGCCGATCAGGCGGTCGAGGTAGCGGGACTCGAACTTGTGGGTGTCCTCGGCGAGGGCGCCGGGATCGGCGACGCCGTAGTAGCTGGCCCCGGCCGCGAAGGCGTCGTGGAAGGTGAGGGCGCAGAGGGTGGCGTAGCCGCCCGCCGAGCCGCCGCGGATCGCCAGCCGCTCGCGATCGGCGTCGCCCGCCGCCGCCAGGTGCAGCGCCGCGTTGACGCAGTCTTCGGTGTCGACGACGCCCCAGGTGCCCCGCAGCTCGTTGCGGTAGGCGCGCCCGTATCCACTGGAGCCGCGGTAGTTGACGTCGACGACCGCGATCCCGCGGCTGGTCCAGTAGAGGAACTCGCGATCGAGCGCCGGGGTCGCATGGGAAGTCGGCCCGCCGTGGCTCTCGATGATCAGCGGCGGCAGCTCGCCCGCGGGAGCCTCGAACTCGGGGTTGGCCGGGGGGTAGTAGAAGCCGTAGGCGGTCGCTCCCCCGCCGGTTTCGAACTCGATCGGCCGCGGCCGCGAGACATAGGCGGGGTCGAGCGGCTGCTCGCTGGAGCCGCGGACGACCTCGACCTCCCCGCTTCTGACGTCGTAGACGACGATCGCCGTCTCACTCTCCGGGCTCGCCGCGGCGAAGGCGACCCGGCTGCCTCGGGCCGAGAGCGCCGGGTAGCCGAACGAGGTGAAGGGGAGGCCGAGGTCGGTTGGTTCCCACCCGCCCGGTTCGAGCAGCGCCAGCCGTTCCTCGCCCCGCTGGCAGCGCACGCAGACGATCGCGCCGCTGTCGAGGAAAGCGTAGGTGGCGCCGCCGAAGAGCCACTGCGGGTGGGCGAAGTCGGCCTCCTCCTCGGTCAGCTGGACGAAGGCGCCCTCCTCGCCGCTGAGCCCGGCCCCGGGCTCGCGGGCGCGGTAGAGGTTCCACCAGCCGTCGCGGTCGGAGGCGAAGTGGAGGCGGCCGTCGCGGCCCCAGTCGGGCTGGAAGATCGACTCCTCGGGACCGCCGGCGACCAGCCGCTCCTCACCAGGGTCGGCTAACGGCGCGACCCACAGCTCGGTCCCGTCCCAGGGCATGTTCGGGTGGTCCCAGCAGGTCCAGGCGAGCCAGACCCCGTCGGAGCTGACCCGCGGGAAGGAGTAGAAGTCGCGCCCGCTCGCCAGGACCTGCGGCTCGCTCGAGCCGTCGAGCGGCAGGGAGACGACCTCGTTCACCGGTTCGCCCTCCGTGCCGTCCTCGCCCGGTACGTCGCGTTCGCGCACGCAGACGACGGTCCTCCCGTCCGGCGTCGCCTCGATGTCGGCGTAGCGCAGCGCCCCAGGCCGCGGGGGCGGCGGCGAGATCGCCACCGGCTCCTCGCCGAGCCGCTGCCGGTAGAGGCGCTGATCGGAGAAGTCGACGAAGACGACGAGGTCCGGCTCGACCAGGCGCCAGGCGCCGCCGCCGTACTCGTGCACCCGCGTGCGCACGTTCACCTCTGCCGGGGTGACCGCCTCGGGCTCGCCTCCGGTTGGGCGCCGCATCAGCACCACCCGACCGCCCTCCTCGGGCCGCCCCTCGGCCCACCAGACGGCGCCGTCGGCGGCGACCGCGGGAAACGCCAGCCGCCGCCCCGCCCGCGCCACGGTCTCGGCCTCGATCGGCGAGGACCAGGATCCGTAGGGAGCGACGGTCGGCACTACTCCTACGCCTCGACCTCGCGCAGCCGGTGGGTGTCGACGTCGTAGACGAAGCCTCGCACCACGTCTCGGTGGGGGAGGAAGGGGGAGGAGCGAACGCGGCGGATCGATTGCCGCACGTCCTCCTCCACGTCCGTGAAGGACTCGATCGCAAAGGAGGGCGCGATCCCCGTCGTCTCCTGCAGCTCCAGCCGAAAGCCGTCGTCGGTGATCTTCTGCATGCCGCAGTCGGTGTGGTGGATCAGCATCACCTCGCGCGTCCCCAGCCGCCGCTGCGAGATCGCCAGCGAGCGGATCACGTCGTCGGTGATGATCCCGCCGGCGTTGCGCAGCACGTGCGCCTCGCCGTTGCCGAGGCCGAGCGCGGCGAAGACGTCGAGCCGCGAGTCCATGCAGGTGACGATCGCCAGCCGCCGCCGCGGCTCGACGTCGAGGTGCCGCTCGGCGAGGCCGGCGGCGAAGGCTTCGTTGTTCTCGAACAGCTCGTCGATCGTGTCCATGGCGCGGCAGACTAGCCGGGAAGAGGCGCGGTTTCCCCGCCCATTCGCCGGGGTAGCCGCTCGGCATGGACGACAGACCAGATCCGCACGAGGCTCCGAGCGGCTTTCCCGAGCCGCCGGGCGAGGACCCGAACGACATCTCCCAGGACCGCGAGCCCCACCACGTCCTCAACAACCCCGTCGGCGAGCCCGACCCGACCGAGTGGCCGGATCCCTACGACAAGCGCGAGGACCCGCGCGACCCGGCTGACCCGGACGGCGAGCCGTTCGGCGAGGAGCCGCACCCGCAGACGGGCTCCAGGAGCACCAGCGAACCGCACCCCTCCCAGGACATCGAGGCACCCGACTGGGAGGGGCCGAAGCGCGACAAGCTCGACCAATAGGAAGACGACCAGGAGAAGGGAGATTCATGGAGGCGAAGAGTCTCGACAAGGGGATCTTCAGCGGTGAGAGCTCCGGCACCCGCGAAGAGATCGTGGCGCTGCTGACCAAGGCGTATTGGATGGAGATCGAGACGGTGATGAGCTACATCGCCGCTTCCACCAACCTCGACGGCGTCCGCGCCCAGGAGATCCGCGAGTCCCTCGCCACCGACGTCGAAGAGGAGCTCGGCCACGCCAAAGAATTCGCCAACCGGATCAAGGAGCTCTACGGCGTCGTCCCCGGCTCCGAAGAGTTCCGGCCCGAGCAGAGCTTCCTGCAGCGGCTCGAGCACCAGACCGACGTCGTCGCCGTGATCCGCGGCGTGATCAAAGCCGAGACCGGCGCGATCGAGCACTACACCCGGATCGTCGAGGAGACCGACGGGGTCGACCCGGTCACCCAGGACATGGTGATCTCGATCCTGCGCGACGAGCAGGGCCACCGCCGCCTCTTCGAGGGCTTCCTGCGCGAGTACGAATTCGAGGGCAAGGCCTGAGGTAGGAGCGCGCTGGCGTAGACCTGCGACGAAGCCGATGCGCTACTTCCACCTCTGCGCCCACGAGCAGTTCCCGCCCGACCTGCTGCTGCGCCAGGCGGTGGCGGCGGAGCGCGCCGGCTTCGACGGGATCGGCTGCAGCGACCACCTCCAGCCCTGGTGGGAGCCGGGCGAGGCCGGGCACGCCTGGGTCTGGCTCGGGGCCGCCGCGCAGGCGACCGAGCGCGCCCTGTTCGGCACCGCGGTGACGCCGCCGGGGCCGCGCTACCACCCGGTCCTGATCGCCCAGGCCTGGGCGACGCTGGAGGTGATGTACCCCGGCCGGCCCTACCTCGGGATCGGCTCCGGCGAGGCGCTGAACGAGGTCCCGCTCGGGGCCGAGTGGCCCTCGCCGCGGGCGCAGGTCGAGCGGATGGAGGAGGCCCTGGAGATGATCCGCGCGCTCTGGGACGGGCAGCGGCTGAGCGTCGCCGGCAAACACTTCTCGACCGAGCGCGCCTACCTGCACACCCGTCCGCGCGAGGGGCGGCCGCCGCTCTACGTCTCCGCCTTCGGACCCAAGGCGGCGGCGGTGGCGGGCCGGCAGGGCGACGGCCTCTGGACCCTCGCCGACCCCGAAACGGTGCCGGACCTGATCGACGCCTACAAGGGCGCCGCCGAGGACGCCGGCCGCGAGCCGGGGGAGATCGTCCTCCAGACCGCCTTCTCCTGGGCCGAGGACGACGCCGCCGCGCTGGAGGGCTGTCGGGTGTGGAAGGGCTCGCAGCCCGACGAGTTCTACAAGGAGGACTGGCACGACCCCGAGGCGATGTACGAGGAGGGCGAGCGCCAGGTCTCCGACGAGGAGCTGAAGGAAGCGATGATCGTCGCCGCCGATCCCGAGGCCCACCTGGAACGGATTCGCGAGGTCGAGGAGATGGGGGCGACGACCGTCGCCCTGATGAACAACTCCGGCGCCGACCCGCTGGCCGCGGTCGAGACCTACGAGCAGAAGGTGCTGCCGCGCCTCCAGCGCGACAGCTGAGATGGGGGAGGGGGGAGCGGCTGGCGCCGGTCGCCTACGCTGCTCCCAGATGGAGCTGCACCCGATCGGCACTGTTCGCTCGCCGCTGACCGACCTTGGCGCCGCGCCCAAGCAAGGGGACGAGGGCGCGCCCGAGGCGACGTTTGCGATCGATCCGAAGTTCGCGCCGGGCTTGGAAGGGATCGAGGAGGGAGACGAGCTGGTGGTGCTGACCTGGCTCGACCGAGCCGAGCGGGCCGTCCTCTCCGTCCACCCCCGCGGCGACCTCTCCCGTCCGGCCACCGGCGTCTTCGCCACGCGCTCCCCCGCCCGGCCGAACCCGATCGGGCTGCACCGCGTGCGGGTCGTCGGCGTCGAGGGTGCCGAGCTCCGCGTCGCCGACCTGGAGGCGCTCGGCGGGACCCCCGTCCTCGACGTCAAGCCCGTGCTCGGAGAAGTGGAGGAGCGATGAGCGCGACCGTCAACGACCTGCGGATCAGGCCCGTGACCGAAGCCGACGTGCCGGTCCTCTTCGACCTCATCCTCGAGCTTGCCGAGTACGAGAAGCTCGCCGACAAGGTGAGCGGCGACGCCGAGGTGCTGCGGCGCTCGCTGTTCGAGCAGAAGGCGGCGGAGGCGCTGCTGCTTGAGACCGCCGACGGCGAAGAGGTCGGCTACGCGATCTTCTTCACCACCTTCTCGACCTTCGAGTGCCGCTCCGGGATCTGGCTCGAGGACGTCTACGTGCGGCCCGAGCACCGCCGCGGCGGCATCGGCCGCGCGGTGATGGAGCACCTCGCCCGGCTCGCCCAGGAGCGCGGCCACGTCCGCCTCGAATGGGTGGCCCTGGACTGGAACGAACCCGCGTTGCAGTTCTACGAGGGCCTCGGCGCCCGCCGCCTCGACGACTGGGTCGTCCACCGCTTAGAGCGCGACGGCATCGCCCGCCTCGCCGCAGCCACCTGATCGAACTGCATCAAATTTCCCCTCTGCGGGAGAGAAAATTTGATGCAGTTCGGGCGCGGCGCAGGAGGAGGTCACGCTCTTGTGCGTTTGCGGTCATCTTCGCGGCACGTTCGAACTCCGCCGCGGCCTCCTCGTGCCGGCCGGCCCTCTCCAGGAGGTCGCCGCGGACGCTGGGGAGGAGGTGGTACTCGGCCAGCTCCTTCTCCGCGGCGACCTCGTCGAGTAGCGCCAGGCCAGCCTCCGGGCCGAAGGCCATCCCCAGCGCCACCGCGCGGTTCAACTCGACCACGGCCGAGGGCTGGACCTGCGCCAGCACGTCGTAGAGGGCGGCGATCCGCACCCAGTCGGTTTCCTCGGCCCGGATCGCCCGTGCGTGGCAGGCGGCGATCGCCGCCTGCAGTCCGTAGGGACCGAGCGGGCCGGGGAGCTCTTCGGCGCGCCGCAGCGCCCGCAGGCCGCGCACGATCAGCAGCGGATCCCAGCGACCGCGATCCTGGTCGAGCAGCAGCACCGGTTCGCCGCCCGGCCCGCGGCGCGCCGCCAGCCGCGAGGCCTGGATCTCCAGCAGCGCCACCAGACCGTGCACCTCAGGCTGCCGCGGCGAGCGCTCGGCGAGGATCCGGCCCAGCCGCAGCGCCTCCTCGCAGAGGTCGCGCCGCACCCACTCGTCCCCGGCGCTCGCCGCGTAGCCCTCGTTGAAGACCAGGTAGATCACTTCCAGGACTGCTGGCAGCCGCTCGTCCAGCTCCGCTCCGCGCGGCACCTCGAACGGCACCTTCGCCTCCCGCAACGCCCGTTTCGCCCGTACAAGCCGCTGCGCCACCGTCGACTCGGAGACGAGGAAAGCGCGGGCGATCTCCGGGGTCGCCAGTCCGCCGAGCAGGCGCAGGGTCAGCGCCACCCGCGCCTCGCGCGGGAGCAGCGGGTGGCAGCAGGTGAAGATCAGCGCCAGCAGGTCGTCGCCGATCTCGTCGTCGACCGCCGCCTCGAAGTCCGAGCGCTCCATCGCGAAGGGGACGCCGGTCTCCCGCGCGACCTCTTCGCGCTTGCGCTCGTAGGTCTTCTCCCGCCGCAGCCGGTCGATCGCCCGGTTCTTCGCCGTCGCCATCAGCCAGGCGCCCGGGTTGTCGGGCACGCCGGCCTCGGGCCAGGTCTCCAGGGCCGCCACCAGGGCGTCCTGCGCCAGGTCCTCGGCCAGCCCGACGTCCTGCACCATCCGCGCCAGGCCCGCGATCAGGCGGGCGGACTCGATCCGCCAGACCGCCTCGATCACGCGCGTGGCCTCGCTCAAGCTAGCCGCCGAAGTTCTCGCTGACGGCGTCCTGCACGTCCTGCGGGAAGTCCTCCATCTCGAAGACCCGCCGCACCTCGATCCGGCAGTCTTGGGCCGGGCAGCGGCTGGCCCACTCCAGGGCCTCCTCCTTCGAGCGGGCCTGGATCAACCAGTAGCCGCCGACGACCTCCTTCGTCTCCGCGAACGGCCCGTCGGTGATCGTCGCCTTGCCGTCGGTGATCTTGACGACGCCGCCCTCGCTCGGCGGCTGCAACCCGTCCAGCGAGAGCAGCATCCCGGCTTTGCGCAGCTCCTCGTTGTAGCGGCTCATCGCCTCGAACTCCTCGACGTTGCCCTCCTGCGGGCCCCAATCCTTCTCCTCGATTTCGGGGTACATGAACATCATGAAGCGCATCTGATCCTCCTCTGGGTGGGGGGCGGCGGTTCCGCCCTTTTACCTGACGACGAACGGCGGGGACCAAAATCGACAGTCGACCCAAGTAAATGGTGCGTTTCTCGATCCAGGCGTCGGGTACCGGAGCCCGCGTCCGCAGGGAACAACGAAGGGAGTCTCAGATGGTCGGTGCTTTGGTCGCTGCCCTGATCGTGATCGCGCTGGTGTTGGTGCTGTTGAAGGTCGCCGTCGCCGGGGGGATCCTCGGCGTGATCGCGATCATCCTCCTGGTCCTGCTTCTGCTCGGGCGGATCTAGCCGGCGCCGCACAGGAACCGAGCCGCCGCAGCTTGCGGCGGTAGACCCGCATCGAACCGTGCCGCCAGTCGCCGTGGGTCTGCCGCCGCAAGCTGCGCACGTGCTCGCGGTGGTAGGGGGAGCTGAGGCTCTCGGCGTGTCCGATCACGTCGCGAACGCGGACGTGGAACCTGCAGCGCAGCCATCGCGTCAGGCGCAGCGAGGCGCGTAGCTGGCGCCGGTCCCCAAGCGCGTCGCCGTCGCCGTAGCCGACGTGCTCGATCCCGATCGCGGTCCAGTTGAGGCCGACGGTGTGGCGGCAGCGGGTGCGCAGGTTGACCAGGCGGAAGATCCGTCCCGATCGCGCGACGACGAAGTGGGAGCAGACGTTGGGCAGCTCGCCCAGCTCTACGTCCGGCCGGTCGGGCGCGAAGGTGTTGAAGACCGCGCCGGCCGTGCTCGTCTGCGACATGTGCTCGACGATCACCCGCGGGTGCCGCAGCCGCCAGGTCCGTTCTCCGTAGTGCCGCGCCGAGTACGCGGCCATCTCGTGCTTGCGCTGAGGCCCGAAGGGGATGGACCACAGCGCGACCGTGGGCCGCAACTCCTGCGCCAACCGCGCCGGCGCTCCCGCAGGCGCAGGCGAGGCCGAAAGCAGGACGGCGACGATGAGCGCAGCAGCAGCTCCCACCCCCCGAACTGCATCAAATTTCCCCTCCGGGAGCGAGGAAATTCGATGCAGTTCGGCTAGCCGGTGGGCGGAGCGCGACGATGGGGCGGGCGAGCATTCGCACGCGGAGTCACTACCCTCCCCGCCCCCAGTTTCACGCTAAATGCGCTGGGTAGACAAACGCATCGACTAGTCCGGAAAGAGGAGGCGCAAATCGCGATGGCCGATATGAACGAGCGCGACGCGAAGTTGGTCCAGTACCTCAGCGAGGCCTACGGCAAGGAGCGCGAACTGGAGACTGCACTGCAGGCCCATATCGCGATGACCGCCAAAGGGCCGTACAAAAAACGGTTGCAGCAGCATCTGAAAGAGACGAAACAGCACGCCAAACAGGTCGAGCGCCGGATCAAGAAACTCGGCGGCGGCGGCCAGACCCTGCAGGGGGCGGTCGGCAAGATCCAGGCCGCGGCGAAGGGTCCGCTGCACGCGATCCGCGGCACCGGCGAGCAGGAGAAAATGCTCAAGAACGCCAAGACCGAGTACTTCAACGAGCACGAGGAGATCGCCACCTACCTGGCGATCGAGACGCTCGCCGAAAAAGTCCGTGACTCCGAGACGGCGAAGCTCGCGAAGGCGATCCGCCGCGAGGAGGAACGGATGGCCACCTTCCTCCAGGGTCAGATCAAGCAGCTGACCAACGCGGTCGTGCGCGAGGACATCCCGGCCAACCTGCGTCGCGCCGCCGCCAGCGCGAAACGCAAACCTGGCCGCAGAAAAGCGACGAGCGGCCGCAAAAAAGCGACGAGCGGCGGCAAAAAAGCGGCGACGAAAGCCCGTGTCCAATCCGGTGCGAAAAGAACCTCCAGCGCGAGAACGCCTGCGAAAAACACCGGCGGCGTGAAAAAAACGTCGGCGCGGAAAGCCCCGGCGAAACGGAAAGCCCGCTAGCTCTCGCCAGCTCCGATCGCCAGCCCCCGCGGCGCCTCGGCCGCGTCCGAGGTCGCCCGGGGGCGAACGGCGAGCACCACCAGGTCGTCGCGCAGGGTCCCGGCGCTGCGGCGCACCGCGTCGGTTCGCAAGCGCTCGGTCAGCTCGCCTAGCTCGAGCCCGGAGAGCGACTGCGTCATCTCCGCGAAGCTCTCCGGCCCCTGGTGCGCCTTGACCGGGCCCGCCTCCAGCCAGCCGTCGGTGCAGAGGGCGAAGGTCTCGGCTGGACCGAGCGTCCGCCGGTGGCATTCGATGTTGGCCTCTTTCCAGGCGCCGAGCACTGAGCCGCCGCCGAGCAGCTCGGCCTCGGTCTCGCCCGTGCGCACCGCGGGGGGGTGGCCGGCGGAGGCGAGGGTAATCCGCCAGCCGCCGTCATCCCGCTGCAGCCGCGCCAGCATCGCGGTGGCGAAGTCGTTGAGGCTCTCGCCGGCGATCAGGAGTTCGTTGACCCGCCGCAGCACCTCGGTCGGCTCTTCGATCTCCCGGGTCAACCCCCGCACCGAGTGGCGGACGGCGACAGACACCCCGGCGGCGGTGCTGCCCTTGCCGGCGACGTCGCCGACCAGGATCCAGCATCCGTCATCGCACGGCAGCACGTCGTAGAGGTCGCCGCCGACGTCGATCCCCTCGCCCGCGGCCTCGAAGACGACGGCGATCTCGAGACCGTCGACCTGGGCGGGCCGCGGCGGGCGCAGTCCTCGCTGCAGGTTTTTCGCCACCCGGTCGCGCTCGCGGTAGAGCCGAGCGTTGTCCAGCGCCAGCGCCGCCCGCTCGCCCAGCTCGGAGAGGAAGTCGAGGTCGCCCGGGTCGTAGCGCATGTCCCCGTGGGCGTGGAGGAAGGAGAGGGCGCCGAGGGTGCGGCCGCGGGCGACCAGCGGCACGACCGCGGCCGAGTTGTAGCCGGCTTCGCGCATCAGCCGCAGATGCTCGGAGTTCTGCGAGACCTTCTCGATCATCTCGGGTGCCTTCAGGTCGCGCCAGATCATCGGCTGGTTCAGCCGCAGCACTTGCGCCACCGGGTGCTCGCCGCCGGGGTCGAGCGGTCTTTCGCGGCGGATCCGCTCCAGCCGCGCCGCCATCTCGGGGTTGGCGCCGGCGACGACGCTGTCGCCGTACCAGCCGTCGGGGCGCCGGAAGTCGATCAGGCAGATCTCCGCCAGCTCGGGAATCGCGGTCGAGACGATCGTCCGCGCCGTCTCCTCCGGGTCGAGCGAGGTATCAAGCAGGCGGCTGGCGGCGACGAGGAACTCCTGCGCCCGCCGCCGCCGCACCTCGGCGGTGATGTCGCGAGCGACGACGGAAGCGCCGATCAGACCGCGCAGCGGGCTGCGGATCGGGGAGACGGTGAGGGAGACGGCGATGCGGGCGCCGTCGGCGCGGATCCGCTCGGTCTCGTAGGTATCGAGGCGTTCGCCCCGCTTGACCCGGTCGAGGATGACCATCTCCTCGTCCTTGTGGTCGGGGGGGACGATGAAGGAGACGTGGCGCCCGATCGCTTCTTCGGCGGTGTAGCCGTAGAGGCGGACGGCGGCCGGGTTCCAGGTGGTGACGATCCCGTCCAGGTCCTTGCTCAGCACCGCGTCCTGGGTGCCGCGCACCACCTCCGCCAGGTGCTGGCGGAAGCGCTCGGTTTCGGCGCTCTTCGCCTCGGCCCGGCGGCGGGCGATGAAGGTGCCGAGCTGGTCGGAGAAGCTGGCCAGCAGCGCCATCAACTCCTGCGACTGGGCGGCGAAGGAGAGGGTGTGGAACTCCGCCACCGCCAGCACGTTCTCCGGCGGGCCGATCGGAACCGGGATCGCGAGCGCGGCCTCGAGCCCGAGCTGGGTCGCGACTTCGTAACGGGGTGCCGGCGTCGGGTAGTCGCGGTAGTTCGGGGCGAGGGCGATCTGCCCGGTATCCCAGGCGTCGCCGGGGAGCCCGGTGCCGCGCCTGAAGGTCAGTTCGCGGCTGCGGCGCCAGAGCGGGCGCGCGTCGAGCTCGGGCGTGCTCCAGCCGGAGACCAGCCGCAGCGGCTCGGAGTCGCCGACGACTTCCCACATCGCACCCGCCTCCCAGCGGAGGAGGTTGGCGACGATCTCCAGGAACCGCGGCGCGACCTGCTCGAGGGACTCCCCTTCGATCAGCCGCGCGGCGAGCTCGCGCTGGCTCCGCAGGTAGCGCCACAGCTCTAGTTCCTGCGGCTCTTGCATGGCGTTCAACGCTACCTCCTTCGCGGCCTCTTCCCGCGGCCCGGCTCTCGAGGGTCTCTGGGTTTACCGGCTGCGCCCAGGGGTACTGGACCGTTCGACGGGTTTATACGGACGGGAGAAAGCCATGTTCAGGTGTGACAACTGTGGAAGCGGATACTCGGCTCAAGCGGCCTCGTCCTGGACCTCCTGCCCGAGATGCCTGGCCAAGGAGAAAGTCCAGGCGCCGCTGACCTTCGAACTCGGCTGGCAGCGCGGCG
>Ga0157283_10000078_pt1 | contig 12096 bp, 10 predicted proteins | sample NitcycUS044104R1_FD_108398 | JGI IMG/M metagenome (GOLD analysis project Ga0157283, IMG submission 108398) | Soil microbial communities from Arlington Agricultural Research Station in Wisconsin, USA - Nitrogen cycling UWRJ-S044-104R-1 | ecosystem: Environmental > Terrestrial > Soil >...
AATTCTTGGCAGGTCCTCGTCGCCGATCTGGAGCATCGCCGCACCGACGACCATTTCTCGCGGTCCTCCAATCGAGGCATATTCGTTGGTATGGATCCCGGGACCAACGGCCGCTAGAGCCTGTCTATCTTGGGCATTCGTGAAGCTGATACTCCCACCAATGAGCCGCGGCAGGTTGCCCTCGCGAGCCCAGAGCGATTTGTAGGGAGCGATGCCGGCCCAGTCATTGAGCGCAGGGTCGTAGATGCCCGCATATGGGTAAGGGGAGCTCGGCCCAGAACTGTTCTGCGTGTTTACCTGCGTAAAGGTGAGACCCGCAATGAAGCTGGTGGGAGCGTGTCCTTCCTGAACGTCCTGCCAGTAGCGCGGAACAAAGTAGGACCAGTGATCGTCGCTCTCGGGGCTATAGGTGGCGCCCATGGCCCTAGCGGCCATCCCTGAGGCGACCTGTCCCGCGGATTGGTCGCAGCATCGGGCCACCATCCAGGTACGGTCAGTGCTGTAGCTTTCCCAGCCAGCCGGCACTTGGTTGAAGGAGAAGGACTGGATCAACGGGTCCACCAGGATCGGGTAGACGGTCGATGGCTCGGGGTTGACGTGCAGGCTTATCGCATCTTGATCAACGGCCATCTGGACGGGCACGGCGGTCCCGGCTGCATCGAGTGCGACCGGCGCGTGAATCTGCAAGATCTTCTGGCCGCTTTGGACGACAGCCGCACCATCCTCAACCTCGTGCAGTTCGGCGCCCTGGGGGAGGTCCACCCCCAGTTGCTGGGTGGTGGGCGCAGCGGTTGACCGCAAGGAGGTGAAGGTCTCGAAGCCCGAAGGGGTGGGGGCGACGACGAAATCGGTATCTGGAGCAACGTTCGGATAGACGGCGGTGCTGTCGATGAGTGAAGGCGCCCTCTCCTCAGGGGAACCTAGAAGCTCAAAGCTCACCCCAAGTTCTGGAAGCGCGATCCCGTCGCCAAGTTCCTCGGGGATCTGCACCGCGACGAGCGGGTTCACGGATTCAAGTGCTGGGCCTGCGTCTTGCAGGCCAAGATCGACCGCTTCCCCTTCGGCCTTCAGGGGGACAGTGGATTCGATCAGGTATCTCGTCGCCGGTGAGCTTTCTTCCTCGGATCCAACCAGGAGGCCGGTCGGCTCGGGGCGTTCGTCACCCGCAACAACAGCCGCGTGCGCGCCAATCATCTCTTCGAGCTGCAAATCGTCATAGGGTCCAGCTGCCGCCTGCAGAACCGGTTCGAAGACACCTTCCAGAAGATCGACGACCTGGGTTCGATCTAGGTCGGTGCTAGGCAGTTCGGCTGCAGCCTGAGGGTCGGTAAGCGGCGATTCGGAGGACGAGATGCCCGTAACGAGGTCTACAGCTACGACCTCTTCGCCTGAACCGGAGTCCCCCCAGGCCGGACTGAGCTGCACGCTAAACACCAAGAGTACGAGCAACAGGAGCGCAGCAAGAGCAGAACCGCTGCGAGAAAGGGTGGGCAGGCCGTGGCTTTTGGCGTTCAAGGGGTTCCCTTCTGGTTCTTGGACGAGACTGGAACCCGCAATACCGAGCGTGTACCGAGCCGATGACCCGCGGAACGTACACAACCTGAACCGGACACCAGTACCTAGAATTTTGGGTTTGTTGCTTCGTCCGGTCTAAGTACCAAAACCGTTTTAAGGTGACATCTCGCCCAGTTGACTTTCCGCCGGCGACTGGCTAGGTAGAGTCGCGGGGACCGATCCGCTAAATCCACTTGAATCAGCTTTGGCTTAGGAATTGACATTGGCCTTGCCTGCTGCACAATCGAGGGGCGCGCGTTCTGCCGTCAGCGACGGTGGCGGGTGCAGACTCGAGGAGCTGCAGTAGTAGGACATCGCGTCCAGGTTGGGCAAATTTTGCAGCGGAACGCCGCCCGTGAGGGGGAAAGAAAAAGATCTTCCCGAAGTCCTAAGGCCGCCTTCGGTCGGCAGGGTCCCTACGGGACTCATCTCCGAAAGCGGGTCAGCTAGCCGCCCTTGGATCAACGGGCGTTGCGGTCGGCGCCCCCTTTGCGCATCTCGCGGATTGCGTCGAACAACGCAATGAGGAAGCCTTCACGGTACCTCCGATGGGTCGCGTCGGCCGCGCGCTCACCCGACCCCTCGTAGCTGGGCAATCGAGCCCTCAGGCATCTTTTCATGTGCCCATTGGCCACACGTAGTGCCCCTGGTTGAGGCCGGCCCTCCAAAGTTGCGGTTCATGAGCCGGTGATTTCTTAGTCACCTTGGCTGCCGCTTAAGGAAGGTCCACGGATACCGGTAGCGGCGCCCTCTCGGCGGGGGACGAAGATGCCGTTGGGCTTCTCGAATCGCTCGGATTAGCGCCAACCCGTAGCGCTCTAATTGGCGGACTCGCTCGCGCGAGATGCCGAGTTCCTCGCCGACCTCCTTCAAGGTCGGCGCTTCGCCGCTGAGCATCCCCGAGCGCATCCGCAGGACGTGGGCGATGCGATCGTCCAAGTCATCTAGCTCCGCCTCGCCGAAGGTGTCAAGTGACACAGCTGGCAGCTGCACTGTGCTCAGGGAGGGCTCGGTTGGACTTGCCGAGCGGCGCCCTTGCTCCTTCTTGTCGATCTCGACGTCGAGTTCCTCGACAAGCTCATCCAGCTCTTCGGCGAAGCTCGGTTGCCTGGCAAAAGGCAGGTTCCCGAGCAGGGGCACGGCGATGGTCAAGAGCGAGGTCAGCCCTCCGATGGTGAAGCTGTAGAGCGGAAGGAGGTTCTCTCCGGCAAGCTCGAAGCGGATACCTGTCTTCAGTGCGGCGGTGGAAGAGGGCTGGTCCAGCTCGACCACCCTCATCGTCAGGTGACGCTCGGCACCAGCCCGGACGGCAGCAGCCTCGGGGTCCCTCGCCACATAGGCGGGCACCGAGAGCAGCTCGCGGTCTTGGTTGTGCGCTCTCCCAAGCGCCTCAAGCGCGGTTTCGATGTCGACCACGAAGCCGTCAGTTCGACCCGTCGCGTCGCAAATAAGGAACCAGAGAAAAGGCGCGGGCTGAAACCGAGCCGTCCGCGGAGGAAGCTTCTCGACAGACACACGGCTGGCGTAGACCAAGAGCTTGTCTTCCGAGCGAACGACATCTTCGCCCACCAGCTTGTCCGCAAATGCCGGGAATCCACCGAATTCCTCCACGACGAGCTGCACATCCATGAATTCATCAATGAAGCCCCGCAGGGTTCTGTCGCCTTTCATGCGAGTCTGTTCTGGCTCCCGCGACCAGCGCCATCGAGCGCCTCGATCAGAAGCGAGGCTTTTTCCCCGATGCGATCGCGGCGAAGCGAAGCGGCCGAGGCGACTCGTTGCGACGGGTGCCCCATTCCGCGGAACTCGCCGAGCTGCCTCAAGGCTCGAAACGGCCGGGTGCGCGCCTCGGCGGCTGCCACTCGGGGAGACCTTCGATGAGCTGACATGGAGAGATGCCAAGTGCTGACGCAAGCTTGAGAACCGTGTCTAGACGCGGGACGTTGGTGCCCCGCTCTAGATTCGCTACGGCAGTCCGGTGCACTTCCGCACGATCTGCAAGCTCCTCCTGAGCCAGCTCCTGCTCGGTTCTCAATTGCGCCAGTCGTTGGCCAAAGGCAACTGCTACTCGCCGCTCATCAGTCACCAGTGGATCGTTTCGGTTCCTGCTTTGATTTTCTGCCGAGTAAAAGCGGGAGATTATTTTCTCAAAACGCTCTATACTCCTAAGCCGATACGGCGGCGTTTCTATATAGGGCAGATGAAAAGAACCGCAGGAATGGCGGAAGAAAGAGCTATCGAAAAAGCGTTGGAACACGAACTGCGCCGACGCATTCTCCGCTGGCAAGCTCGCCACATAGGCCCGGCTTCGCCAAGGATGATGAGTAAGAGCCTCGACCACCCGCTGGAGAACCTTGCTTACCACGTCCGCGTACTGCGCGATGCGAAGTTGCTGGATGAAATCGGGCAATGCGCTAGTCGCGGCAGTGTCGAGCACTTCTATCGACTCGATCCCGATAGGGCGACGATGCCGCGGGTTGTAGAGGTTCTGACCATTGGGGGGTAGGGGCGCCCTATCGCCATACATGTAGACCCCTGCGCGGTGCAGCGCTTTAGACCTGGGGATGTCGATCACTGGCACCAGCCTCGAAGCTCGCAATCCCAATCACGAGGTCGGCGGTCTCAAGCTGACCCGAATCTCGACGAGCAGTGTCATGGGCAGCAATTTCGCTAACGCTCTCTAGCGCCTGCTCTAGAACCTCCGCAATCTCGAGTCTCCCCTTCTCACTGACTCCGGCCAACACCCAAGCCAACACATCGTCTTTATGGACGCTTTTGGGATCAAAGGCGGCCGCCGCCCGAGAAGCCTCTTCGAGGAAGGATTTGAAGGCTCCGCACTTGATGTCGCCGATCAACAGGTTCGGCACCCTCGCCTGCCATTCGGGATGCCCGAGCATCGCCTCCGGCTTGATCCGGTAGAAGTGCTCGATCGCGCCCCTGCGCGGAACTTCATCGGCGATCGCAAGAAGCTCGCACTCTTGGTGGAGTACCTTTCCGGCGTGGTAGGCGATCAGGTTTAGATTCTCATCGAGCAGGTCCGAGAGTCCCTTGGGACTCATCACACCACCGACGGCTAGTGCGCCAAGGATCCGCAGTCGGAGGGGGTGGCTCACCGCCTTGAGGCGCTTCTGGTCTATCTGGTCGAAACCGCCGGCGAGGCCCTCTATGTGCCCGTTTTTCTCTTGCCGATCCCTATCCAGAACGTCCTCATCACCACGTCGGTCGCTGTTCACTACATGATCTTTGACGCTATCTCCTCGTTGGTCAAAGACATCTGATGGCTTGAAAAGTCATATTTGACCGCTGCAAGGAAGGACCCCCGGCGGTCCCAAAAGAGTCCTGACCGACGATCCTCCCCCCACGGCGCTAGGCCGTCTTGCGAATGTGGATTTGCATCTGACCCACTCCCGCGCTGGCGGTGAGCTTCATCGCGCCTCACCCCCTCCGTGCCGCAGCTTGACGACGAGTTGAAGGGGTCGGTCCTGCGGTGCGGCCTGACCCTTCCTGGGTCAGGATCGCTCAAAATCGCTTGGACGGTGGGGGACGGTTTGAAAAGAAGACCAAATTTATTGGGTTTTGCCGCTTTAATACGGGATCGTTCGATCAAAAGCGACATGGGGAGGCAAAGGTTGGCGGGCAGCGCAAGAACGGAGAGAAGGAAGCAGCCACCCCGCCTCACCAACCACGAATTGCTCGTCGCCACCTCCCACCCCACGAGGGTCAAGGCTCTGGCGATTCTGCGCGAGAAAAACGCTAGTCCCGGCGAGATCGGGAAACTGATAGATCGCCCGGCGAAGCACGTCAGATACCACCTCGATCAACTTCGCAAGGTGGATCTGGTTGACATAGTGGCCGAACGCTCCAGCTACGGAGGACGGGTCAAGGAGAAGGTCTTTCGCGCGAAGGATCGTCCGTACATGGACCAAGAGGGTTGGCGACAAGCAACCGAGGACGAGCAACTGGCGATCACCGGCCAGGCTCTCGGCCTAGTCAGTGAAGATGTGTCTGCCGCGATGCTTGGCGACACGATCAATTTCCCGGACAGCTCTCTGCTGGAGCTCGATCCGAACCACATCAGTCGAACGACCCTCGCTCTCGATCGCCAAGGATGGAACGAACTGGTCGAGCTTCTAAGGGAAACCCTGGACCAGGCGATCACCATCAACGACCAAGCTGCCGAACGCGGCATGGAGATGGAGCTTGATCTCATTCCAGCCCGGCTGGCGATCCTGCAGTTCAGGTCTCCTACCGCTGCGTAGGGTCCCCCCTCGCCGCGTGAAGCGCCATACCCTCGTCTTGAGGACCGCGGTTCCAGATCGTTAGATTTTTGATGCTTCCCCCCCACCCAGTTCGTGTCGATCCGGCGAACCCTGCGGAGACTCGAACGCTAGTTGTACAAAGGTTGCCCGCAGTGCCTTCCTATTGCGTGGTTTCACCTCGGCGAGTCGACCTGCAGCCTCCACAGCAATGTCCATCGTACGGTCCAGGGCCTCATCGTAGAGTTTGCCGATTTCTCTCCACCCCTGCTCATCGAGCTGGTAGGTGACAACTGCAAGGTGACGATCCTTCCTACGGTCAAAGATGCCAGCGTTCACTGAATCTCGGATTGCTCCGAAGATCACCCGCAGGCCGGTCATGGAGATGCTGTCCCGTACGGCAGGACGCAATTTCTCCCAGAAGGAGGTCGTCAAGTACTTCGGGGCAACCCCTTTGTAGAAGTGCTCAATTGCACCCCGGCTCGCGCGGGTATTGACTAGCTCGATGCATTCAAGGGCGAGGAGCCGCTTGATGTGGTAGCTGACGTTTGAGACCTCAACCTCAAGCTCCTCTGCGATTTCAGAAGGGCTTGCGACCCGAGCATTCAGGACGGTGAGCGCCTGGGCACGAAGGGGGTGGGCGATTGCCTGAGCAAGTCTCGTATCTGCGGGCGACAGTTCCGTCTTGCCGAATCGGGTTGCCATTGGGTCCCCTCTCATTTCCTTAACGATTGAAGAACAAGCAGCGCTCAACAGTATCCGAGCAGCCAGCGCTTGTTCCGCAATACCCACCCATCCTCTAAAACGAGCCTCCAGCGCTAAAACGTATTTTAGTAACTTCGACGGGTTCAGCGGCAGAGCGAGCCCTGCCGCGCGCGCCCGAAGGAGGTGAGGCAAATGGTCATCACTAGGACCGGACCGACCATCCCGGCGTTGCAGACGACGAAGGTTGGTTAGCCCCGACCAGGGGCGGGAAGGCGCTTTGGCAGCGTCCGCGACGGCAGGCTGTCTCGCGGCATCGACGAGAAGATCCGGCCCGCTCCACTAATGAGTGAGCACCGTGCCAGCCAAGACCCTGGCCACGTCAAGCTGGCCGGTGCAACCCTTCGATGAACCATGCGTTCCCTCTGAACATCGTGGTTTCGAAAAGGCGACCTCGCAAGCACCGCGCGGCGGATGGGCCGACAGGAAGCAAACGAGGGGCTTCGCTGCCAAAACGCTGCCATCTGGCCCGCATTGACCAACTGCCTTCGATCCCTGACATGCAGAACCCCGCTACAGCAGGGATTCTCAGGAAGCCCGGAACGAGACTCGAACTCGTGACCCCTTCCTTACCATGGAAGTGCTCTACCAACTGAGCTATCCGGGCGCGTCGGCCCGCTTTCAGGGCGGGGCGCTCAGGATGATTCTAGACGGTGGCCGTCGATCGGCTACCCCCGCTGCCAAGGCATCGCGACAGCGAGTTTCCAGATCCCCTCGACCTCGCGCAGGACGAACGTCGGCGTCAGCGCGCGGGCGAGGGATTCGCCTTCGGATCCGGGGACGGTCAAGAGCCAGCGCTCGGTTCCCAGCGCCACCTCCCCGGCGAGGACGATCGAGCTCTCCTGGACCTCGATCTGCGTGCCAGAGGCAATCAGCTGCCGGAGGATCGGCCGAATCTCCTCGCGCCCCCTCACCGCGGTCGCATCGGGCGTGACCAGGCAGGCCTCTTTGGCGAAACAGTTGGCGGCGGCTTCGAGATCGCCTCGGGTTATCGAATGGGCGAAGGCGCGGGTGCTTTCCTGAGGCCTGGTGGCGCCGCTCAGGACAGCCATCTCAGGAACCTCTCATCCCTAGATGAACTTGGACGGCTGGAATTTGCAGTAGCGGAATTCGAAATCCAAGACCTGGTTGTTGGCCTGCCTGGCGTTGCTGTAGAGGCGGACGACCATCCTCTGGGCGGCGTTCGTTTCGTCAGCGGCCAGCTTGCGGCCGACGGCTTCGAAGAGCTGCACCTCGGTCTTCACGTATCCGAGCCATTTCGCCAGCCGGGTCGCGTCCGCCGCCGGTTGGGGCACCTGCAGGAGTTTCGCCCGCGTCTGCTTGAGGGCACGGGCGGCAGCGAGGACCTGCTTCGAGGCGACGTCGAGCTTCCCGGCCTTCACCTTCTGTTTGACCCCCTTGAGGATCTTTTCGTTTGCTTCGGTATTCGCCTTGCAGATCGGTTCAACCGCGGCGACATAGCTTTCCTTCGTCGCTTCCGCGGCGAAGGTGGGAACCGCCGCCGCAGACAACATCGCGATCGCTAAAAACGACAAGACGAGCTTCTTCCCTGGCATGGCTCCCTAACTTCCTTTCGGGCCCCCTGCCCCAGCGGCCCATCGTGTTTTGCGCGCGGTCCCAGTTCGCGTCGGGCGCACCTAAGCATAGACGCAAGTTTTCCGTCAAGGCCGGTACGTGGGCTCGCATCTCGGCCCCTCTCTAAGTGGACAAGGAGTCCAAAACTCGGCTGATGCCTAGAAAACACCGTATGGTTTTCCCATCTTCAGGTGCTCCTCTGACTGGACGCTCTGACTCGTCTCCGGCCCGCCGTCGATGCGCGGCGATCTCGGCCGGAGGGTGCGGATTATGGTGAGACGGCGATGGCCTCAAGCGACCCAATCGAGAGGCCACCAGGGCCGCTGTTCCCACGACTCCCCGGAGGCCCGGGCGGGATGAGACGGGACGAGGTCGCGCGGCACCAGAAAGCGCGGCTCGAAGGAGCGATGGTCGAGGCCGTCGCCCGCCATGGCTTCGCTGCGACCACGGTGCGGGAGCTGGTGACCTTGGCCGGCGTCTCCAAGACCACCTTCTACGACCACTTCGAAGGCAAGGAGGAGTGCTTCCTCGCGACTTTCGAAAGCATCATCGACGAGCTGGCGGAGGAGGTCGCGGCCACGTACGAAGGGGCCGAAGATCCCCGCGAGCGGCTTCCCAAAGCCTTTGAACGGTTTATGGAGCTGGTGGTCGAGAGGCCCCGGCGGGTGGCGCTCGTCACGGTCGATTCGCTCACCCTCGGGGTTGCGGCGGTCAGCCGTCGCGAGCGGGCCTGGGAAACCTTCGAAGAGCTGGTGCGCCGCTATTTCGACGAGGTCGAGCCCGGGGCGGCGGTGTCCGAGCTCGTCCTGCGGGCGCTGATCGCCGGCACCACCGGGGTCGTCTACCGTCGCCTGCGCAGCGGCAGGGCAGAGGAGCTGCCCGGCTTGGTCGAGCCGCTGATCGGGTGGGCGCTGGGGTATTCCCAGCCCGACTCGGAGATGGTCCGCCGCGCGGTCAGCGCCGCCGCCAGGCCGGCGCTCAGGCCCCGCGAAGTCGGGGAAGGCGATGAGGTGCCCTGGGAGGAGCCGCCCCACAGCCCCCGCAGCCGCTCGTCCTTGAGCCAGCGCGACCGGATCATCCGCGCCGCCGCCAAGGTCGTCGTCGAGCGAGGTTTCGACGCCCTCAGCATTCCGGCGATCTCCGCCGCCGCGGGAATCTCGAACCAAACCTTCTACGAGAACTTCAGCAGCAAACGCGACGCCCTCCTCGCCGCTCACGAGGCCCTCTCCTCGCTTGCGCTGGAGACCAGCTCGGCGCCGCTCACCGCGGAGGCCGCGGGGCCGGAGGCGCTCGGGGTCGCGGTGCGGTCGCTCACCGAGTACATCGCCGGCAACCCGATCTACGCCCGGCTCGCCTTCTTCGAGCTTCCGAAGGCCGGACCGCCGGCGCTCGACCGGGCCGATCAGACGTTGGATTTGCTGATCGCCTTCCTCGAACCGGGGCGGGTGCCGAAGGGATTCGGAGGCCCCGTCCCCCGGGTAGCGCTGGAAGCCACGGCGGCGGGAATCTGGTTCGTGATCCAGCGGGAGATCGGTGAAGGCCGGGCGGAGTCGTTGCCGGAGCTGGCGCCCGCGCTGACCAGGATCGCCCTCTCCCCCCTCGACTAGCTAGCTTGCAGGGGATGCACCGTCCCCCCGCCCGCGTCACCGCGATCTTCCTCTGCCTGTTTTCCCTTCTCGTGAGTGGGTGCGGCGGCTCCGACGAGACCGCGCGCCCGGCACCCGCCGCGACCGAGTTCCCCTCTGCCAAGGGGAAGTCGATCGAGCAGCTGCTGCACGACACGGGGGCGAAGCCGACGAAGCTCGTGATCGCGCCGGCCGCCCAAGTCTTCGACGTCGGCATGAACCGCTATCCCTTCGGCGTCTTCACCCCCGGCAACGAACAGGTCAGCGACGCCGACGTCGCCCTCTACTTCGCCAGGGACGGCAAGGGGCCGGTGCTGGGCCCGCTGCCGGCGCAGGTGAGCTCGCTCGAGGTGAAGCCCGCCTACCGCGCCGCCGGCGAAGATCCCGACGAGGCGAAATCCGTCTACGTGGTCCCGCGGGTGCGGTTCGACCGGCCCGGCCCGTGGCTGGCGATCGCGATGCTCAAAGGGCAAGACGGTCTTGAGGTCTCTCGGGTCCCCAGCCCGGTGGTCGGCGACAACTCGGTGCCGAGGGTCGGCCAGAAGGCACCGATGATCCACACCCCGACCGCGGCCGAGGTGGGCGGCGATCTCGCCAGGATCGATACCCGCAACCCCCACGACCAGATGCACGAGGTGGACTTCGCCGAGGTGCTCGGCAAGAAGCCGATCGCGCTGGTGTTCGCGACGCCCGCTCTCTGCCAGAGCCGCGTCTGCGGCCCTGTGGTCGACGTCAGCCAGGAGGTTGCCGACCAGTACAAGGGCAAGGCCGACTTCGTCCACATGGAGGTCTACAACGACAACGACCCCGGCAAGGGAATCCGGCCGCAGCTGCGCACCTACCACCTGCCGACCGAGCCCTGGACCTTCCTGATCGACGGCGATGGAGTCATCCGCGACCGCATCGAGGGGGCCTTCGGGGTCTCCGAATTGGAAGAAGCGATGCGGAAGATCGTCTCCGGCTGATCGCTTCGTACGCCGCCGACCCAAGTGCGGGCGCGGTCAAGAACGTCGGCCGGAGGAGCCGCGGGAGCGCTTTCGCCGCGAGGAGCGGCGACGGCCGGGCGGTTCGGCGGCGTCGCGCAGGGTTCGTTCGCCGGCTTTCTCGGTCGACTCGCCCATCGTGATCTGGAACATCGCCAGCAGCGCGTCGGAGGCGAGCGGACGCATGCGGTCGAGCGCCTCGCGCACTTTCGGCCAGTCCTCCTCGGGGCGTCCGGCCTTGTCGAACGGCTCCCAGATCTCTTTGACGAAGAGCTCGACGAAGGTGCGGGCGACCCGCTCGGAGGAGCGGCGTAACTCGGCGGCGGTGTCCACCGCCGCCTGCGGCGAGACGCCGAGCTCGACCAGGGCGGTGCCGGCGCGCTGGAGGCGGGGGCTGATCACCTCGATCTTTCCCTCCGGGAGCTGGCGGAGGATGCCCAGCTCTTCCGTGCGCCGCAGCAGCTCCGCGTCGAACTGCTCGACCCCCCAGGCGGCGGCGAGCTCGGCTTCGTCGAAGATTTCCGGCGTCTCGTCCTCGAAGGGAGCGCGCACGGCGCGGGCGAAGTCGACCATCTCGCGCGAGGAGCCCTCGCTGCTCTCCAGCACGCGCCGGATCGCCTCGAGGTTGAGGCCCTCGGCCTGCATTTCGCGGGTCAGTTCGATGCGTGCGACGTGCCCCTCGTTGTAGTAGCCGGTGCGGCCGTGGACCTCCGGGGGCGGCAGCAGGCCGCGCGTCTGGTGGGCGCGGATGTTGCGGATCGTCATCCCCGTCCGCCGCGCCAGCTCCCCGATCGTCATCTTGCCGTTGGGCTCGCTCTGCCCCTTGCGGCTTGCCATCAGCCCATGGTAAGCGCGAGGCGCTGACCGTTCATCTTCTCGGCAGCGGTCGAGCAGAGGAATGCGATCGCGGCAGCGAGGTCCTCGGCCGGGGTGAAGGTGGGGAACTCCTTGCCGGGGTTCTCCTCGCGCATGCGCGGGGTGAGGATCGCCTCGACGACGACGATGTTGGCGGTGGCGCCGCCGGACCCGAAGCCGTCGGCGAGAGCGAGGGTCCAGGCCTCGGCGGCCGCCTTGGCCGCGGCGTAGGCGGCGTTCGTGTTGGAGGGAGATTGGGCCTGCTTGGCGGAGACGAGGACGAAGCGGCCGTGCTCGCTGGCGACGAGCTGGTCGTGGAAGGCGCGGGACGTGTGCTGGACGGTGCGGACGAGGAGGTCGTGGAGCAGCTCCCAGTCCGACAGCGGCGCCTCGTGCAGGGGCTCTCCCCCGCGCCAGCCGCCGACCAGGTGGAGGAGGCCGTCGACGCGGCCGAAGCGCTCGACCAGGGCGGCGCACCAGGCGCGG
>Ga0157283_10000087_pt1 | contig 11716 bp, 7 predicted proteins | sample NitcycUS044104R1_FD_108398 | JGI IMG/M metagenome (GOLD analysis project Ga0157283, IMG submission 108398) | Soil microbial communities from Arlington Agricultural Research Station in Wisconsin, USA - Nitrogen cycling UWRJ-S044-104R-1 | ecosystem: Environmental > Terrestrial > Soil >...
GCCCGGGCGCACGTCCTGACCGCGCTCACGAGCCGGAATTGCCGCTATAGAACCGATGCTTGTGGATGCAGTGCCCACATGCGCAACGGCCGAATACACTTCAGGCCCGTTGATGTGCTAGCTCGTGCCTCATGGCCAGCCACCCGCGACGCGTAACCCGCGCTTTGCTTTCGGTCTCCGACAAGACCGGTCTGGTTGCATTTGCGACCACGCTGGCGGGCTTTGGCGTTGAGCTGATTTCAACGGGCGGCACCGCCAAGGCTCTCAAGGATGCCGGACTTGCCGCAATCGATGTCGCCGAACTGACCGGCTCTCCTGAAATGATGGACGGCCGCGTCAAGACGCTGCATCCGAAAGTGCATGGCGGCCTGCTCGCGATCCGCGGCAACAAGGAGCACGCCGCGGCCATGGAGCAGCATCAGATCAGGCCGATCGATCTGCTTGTGGTCAATCTTTATCCGTTCGAATCAACGGTCGACAAGGGTGCATCGTTCGACGACTGCATTGAAAATATCGACATCGGCGGGCCGGCGATGATTCGCGCGGCAGCCAAGAATCATGCGGACGTTGCCGTTGTGGTCGATCCAAGTGACTACGAAAAAGTGCTTGGCGAAATGGTCGCGCACAACGGTATGGTGTCGTTCGAATTGCGGCAGAAACTCGCAGCTAAGGCCTATGCGCGCACTGCCGCCTATGACGCGGCGATTTCAAACTGGTTCGCGGAAACGCTGCACGATGACGCCCCGGACTATCGGGCTTTTGGCGGCATATTGGCGGAAGCGCTGCGTTATGGCGAGAATCCTCACCAAACCGCGGCATTCTATCGCTCGCCCGGCCGGCGTTTTGGCGTCACCACGGCCCGTCAGTTGCAGGGCAAGCAACTGTCCTACAACAACATCAACGACACCGACGCCGCCTATGAATGTGTTGCCGAGTTCGATCCGGGCCGCACGGCTGCATGTGTGATCGTCAAGCACGCCAATCCATGCGGCGTGGCGGAAGGACGTGACCTGCTCGATGCGTATCGCAAGGCGCTGGCATGCGATTCGACGTCGGCATTCGGCGGCATCGTTGCGCTTAACCGGAAGCTTGATGCTGAAGCTGCGAAAGCGATCACCGAGATTTTTACCGAAGTCATCATCGCGCCGGACGCGACTGAAGAGGCGATCAAGATCGTCGGGGCGAAAAAGAATCTGCGGTTGCTGGTCGCCGGCGGCCTGCCCGACCCCCGCGCCGACGGGCTGACCGTAAAATCCGTGGCCGGCGGCTTGCTGGTGCAATCACGTGATAATGCGGTTGTCGACGAGATGCAGCTCCACATCGTGACCAAGCGTCAACCGAGCGACGCTGAGCTTGCCGATCTGCGTTTTGCCTTCCGCGTCGCCAAGCACGTGAAGTCGAACACCATTGTGTATGCGAAGAATCGCGCCACTGTCGGAATCGGCGCCGGACAGATGAGCCGCGTCGATGCCGCACGCATCGCTGCGCGCAAGGCGGAAGATGCCGCGAAAGAACTAAAACTCCCGGCTCCGCTCACTAAAGGCTCAGTTGTTGCGTCCGATGCGTTCTTTCCGTTTCCGGACGGCCTGCTGGTCGCCATCGAAGCCGGTGCGACCGCGGTGATCCAGCCCGGCGGCTCGGTAAACGATGCGAAAGTAATCGAGGCCGCCGATGCACATAACGTTGCGATGGTATTCACCGGCACGCGTCATTTCAAACACTAGAATCCCGCGAGCGCAGCTACTGACGCGCCAGATCGCCCAGCAGGCTGGCAGCGACCGACAGCTTGGACAACGTGAGGCCTGAACCGGCGATCTGGTGAATCGCCGAGCGAATGCGCTCGACTTCGGCCTGGCGCGGCCGCACCCATTCCTCCACCGCGTCGGCCCCGGCGTGTCCGTTGGCGACCATCGCCGCGGTGAGCCGACGCTCTGCATCGCCGATCGAATCGAGAGCGCGGTCGAGTGCGAGGCGATCGAAATAATCCGAAACCACGATATTGGGTACGGCGCTTGCCACACTGTCGAGCTGGAAGAAAGCTTCCGTCGCGAAATAAGTGGCGGTGACTTCGCTGACCGGCTTGCCGGCACGGTCAGCGACCAATGCGATGTCGGGCGCCGCCTTCAGCACGGATAGATTGGCAACACGGCGCGCCAGTGTCTCTGGCACCCCCGCCTTGCTCAGATCGGCGATGCGCGCGTCGCGCACAGCCGTTGCAGCCTTAGACAGCGCCTTATCAAGGGCCGTTTCGACCTGCGCGATGCCATCCCGATAGTGCCCGATGATTTTTTCGAGTCCTTGCGACAGGTCCACATTGCGCAAGAACCAGACCAGCCGGTCGAGCAACAGGTTTTGCACGGCCGCATAAAGGTCGAGTTGGACCTTGCCGGAAATCTTGTTGTCGAGTGCGTCGATCGCACCATTGAGCTCGATCAGGTCATAGCCATTGCGGACCGCAGCAAAAGCGGCGGCGATCGATGATGACGCCGCCCCCGTCTGGTCTGCGATTCGCACGATCAGCGTGGGTCCGCCACGATTGATCATCGAATTGGTGAGCTGCGTGGCAATGATTTCGCGCCTCAGCCGGTGCGCATGCAGCGCATCGTCATAGCGATCCGACATTTCCTTCGGAAAATAGCGGTTGAGTTCACGCCCGAGGTAGGGATCGTCTGGCACCGTGCTGTCGAGCAACTCGCCGTAAAGCGACAATTTGGCATAGGCGAGCAGCACCGCAAGCTCGGGCCGCGTGAGCCCGGCGTTCCGCTTGCGCCGTTCTCCCAGGGTCATGTCATCGGGCAGGAACTCCACAGTTCGGTCGAGCTCGCTGCGTTGTTCCAGCGTCTGCATGAGGCGTTGCTGGAAACCGAGATCCTCGAGACCGCGGCGCTGCGCCAGGGAAAGTGCAAGTGTCTGCTGGTAGTTATTGCGCAATACCAGGCGCGCAACCTCGTCGGTCATTTCTGCAAGGAACGTGTTGCGCTTCTCCACCGTCAACGCACCGGAGCGCACCGGAGCGCTGAGCGCGATCTTGATGTTGACCTCGACGTCCGAGGTATTTACGCCGGCGGAATTATCGATCGCATCGGTATTGAGCCTGATCCCGCGTTGCGCCGCCTCAATGCGGCCGCGCTGCGTCATGCCGAGATTAGCGCCCTCTCCGATCACTTTGCAGTTGAGCTCGGCACCGGTGACGCGGATTGCGTCATTTGCCCGATCGCCGGCCGCCTCGTCGCTTTCATTCGACGCACGGATGTATGTGCCTATACCACCGAAGAACAGCAGATCCGCCTGTGCTCGCAGGATGGCTTTCATCAACTCCTGCGGCGTCACGGATTCTCCGACGCCGAAGACCTTACGAGCCTCGGCACTCAACCGGATTTCCTTCGCCGTGCGCGGATAGACGCCGCCACCTTTGGAAATCAGCGCCTTGTCATAGTCCTGCCAGCTCGACCGCGGCAGCGCGAACAGCCGCGTCCGCTCGGCAAAACTCTTTTTCGGGTCAGGATCAGGATCGACAAAAATGTCGCGATGATCGAACGCTGCCAGCAGCCTGATCGTGTTTTCGCGCAGCATGCCGTTGCCGAACACGTCACCCGACATGTCGCCAACCCCGACAACGTTGAACGGCGTCTTGCCGATGTCGACGTCCATCTCGCGGAAATGACGCTTTACGGCCTCCCAGGCGCCGCGCGCGGTGATGCCCATGGCTTTGTGGTCGTAGCCGGCCGAGCCGCCGGATGCGAATGCGTCACCAAGCCAGTAGTCGTGCTCGATCGAAATCCCGTTGGCGATGTCGGAAAATGTCGCGGTACCCTTGTCGGCAGCGACCACGAGATACGGGTCATCGCCTTCGTGGCGCACCACATTCGCGGGGCGAATGATCTGTCCGTCGGGCCCAATATTATCGGTGATATCGAGCAGCGAGGAAATGAAAAGCTTGTAGGTCGCAACGCCTTCCGCCTGCACCACGTCACGCGCGGCACCTTTCGGCATCAGCTTCGGCACGAAGCCGCCTTTGGCGCCGACCGGCACGATGACCGCGTTCTTGACCTGCTGCGCCTTCACCAGTCCAAGGATCTCAGTACGGAAATCTTGTGGCCGGTCCGACCAGCGGATGCCGCCGCGCGCCACCTTGCCAAATCGCATGTGGACGCCTTCGACGCGCGGCGAGTAGACGAAAATTTCGTAGAGCGGGCGCGGCAACGGCAGGTCGGTGATCTTTCGACTTTCGAACTTGACCGAAATCAGCGGTTTCGGCTGGCCGTCTTTGCCGGTCTGATAGAAATTAGTGCGGATCGCAGACTGCACCGCGTTGATGAAGCGACGCAGGATGCGGTCCTCATCCAGGCTCTCGACTTTCTGCAGTTCCTCCTCAATACGTGCAGCAATCGTATTCTGCTTTTCGCTGCGACCTGATTCAGCGCGCGGGTCGAAGCGAGCATGAAACAATTCAATGACGCCGGCAGCAATGCCAGAATGCTTCACAAGTGTCGCCCACATATAATCCTGCGAGTAGGGCACACGAATCTGGCGAAGGAATCGCGACAGTGCGCGGATAAGTGCTACGTCACGCCAAGCGATTCCGCCTTGCAGTGTGAGCGCGTTGTAGCCGTCATTCTCGGCCGCCCCGCGCATCACCATTAAAAAAGCTGTTTCGAGCTGAGCACCGCCAGCATCGAGATCAATCGCGCCGCCATCGGCACGCGTGAGCAACATGTCGTGGAACCAGACGCCAGGGCGGTCCTGAGGCTCGATGTGATAGGTGCGCTCGTCGACAACCCGGAAACCCATGTTTTCCAGGACCGGAACGCGTTCCGACAACGGCAACGGTCGTGCAAAACTCCACACTTTCAGCCCGACGCTGCGTTGGTCCTCTTCCAGCCGGTGGTGAAAATCGACGCCCAGCGAACGCTCTTCCGACAGGCCTTCGACGACACGAATGTCGCCGGCCGCGATTGCCGGCGCGTAGGCCTCATGAAAGCCCTCCGAGAAAGCACCCCGGTACCGGGCGAACAGCTCACGCACTCTGTCCGGTGGATTGACCAGCGCCAGCGCGTCGTTGAGCCCGTCGCCCCAGGTCCGGATGATCGATTCGATCTCCTGCTCAAGCGTCGCACGCTCCACCACGGGCGTTGCACCGCCGGAACGGCCGATGATGAAGTGGACGCGCACCAGCGGACCGTCTTCCCGGAAAAACGGATAAAAGGCCGATACACGACCGATAAAAACTCCCGCCAGATAGGCGCCGATCTTCGCGCGGATGTGGCTGTCGTAGCGCTCGCGCGGCACGTACACCAGCACCGAGACAAAGCGATCGAATCGGTCGCGCCGCGCCAGCACGCGCACGCGCGGACGTTCATCAAGCTGAAGAATGGCGAGCGCGAAGCTGTAGAGTGTGTCTTCGTCAATTTGGAATAGTTCATCGCGTGGATAGTGCTCCAGCACATTGGCCAGCGCCTTACCGGAATGACTGGCCGGATCGAAGCCGGCACGTTCTTCCACCGCAGCGATCTTACGGCGCAGATAAGGGATGCTGTGGGACGTTCTCGTATAGGCGGTCGACGTGAACAGCCCAATGATGCGGTGCTCGCCTACGAGATTGCCCGAAGAGTCAAAGCGTTTGACACCGACGTAATCGAGATAGACGCGCCGGTGCACGCGCGAATGCACGTTGGCCTTGGCGATAATCAGCAGCCGCGGTTCCTTCAGAAAGGCCATGATTTCAGGCGTGGATTCGAGCAGCTCGTTGCCACGCCTGAGCACGCGAAGTTCGCGTGAGCGCATGACGCCGAGGGCACTTTCGAAATCCGGGTTCAACGTCTGGCCGTCAACCTTGTAGTCGCGCACACCCAAGAACGTGAAATTGTCGGCGAGCAGCCACTGCAGAAACTGGACGGCTTCGGCAATTTCATCGACCGGCAGCGGCGGCGGAGTAGTCTTGAGTTCGGCGACAATGGCGGCAACGCGGTCACGCATCGGGCGCCAGTCCTGCACGGCGAGGCGTACCTCGCCGAGCACGACTTCCAGCGCGTGCATGAGCTCGACGCAAGCGTCATCCGCAATAGGCGACAAATGAATGTGGATGAAACTTTCGCGTGCGCCGGCGGCGTCGGACGCACCTATTCCGGCGAGCTTGTTGCCGGAACGGCTAACACCGAACATCGGGTGCGCGACGAGACGGACTTCGAGTTTGCGCTCGGTGATTTCACCCATCACCGAATCGACCAGAAACGGCATGTCATCATTGACGATCTCGACCACCGTCACCGAGTTGCGGTCGGCTGAGTGCTCGAGCTTTATCGTCTCGCAGCGGATCTTCGGCGTGCCCGGCCTGCGCTCAACCATGAAGTCATAGGCGCGCGCGGCGAGCGCTGCGAGGTCGTCCGGTCCGTAGCGCGCCACGTCTTCGGGCACGACACGGCCGTAAAGCTGCTCGATGAAGCCTGCCGGAATCTCGGCGCGGCGCCGCGCGAGCACGGCGCCCGCCTTCTCGATGATGGTGCGAGCTGCGGTTCTCTCGCTACTGCCAGAAGCGGGCATGGAACCTCGTGCGCTTAGCATTGGCGCAGGATCTTGTCCGAAAACCGGTCGCCAAGTTTTGGCATGGTGCGCGACGAGGGAATCGATCGAGATGGATCGAAGTTTTCACGTTCTTTGCAGGCGCGTCGAGAGCAACAAAAGAATTCACGACGACGCAGTGACAAACGTGCGAAAGCCGGCCCATTTGCCACCATTAACCGCCTGAAACAAAAGGCAAAAGGGTGCCCTGCGGGTCATATCGCGCATGCGCATAACATTGTAGGGTTGGGCGGGGTCAGGATCGAACTTCAGGGACGTGGAAATGCCCAAGATCAATAAATCGGCAAAAGCCGCAGGAAAGACGATTCTCGCGAAGCCGAGCAAAGACGTGCCGGTGCTTCGCGCCATCAAGGGTGGCAAGGCCGCGCCTCCCAAGCCAGGCCCTGCGAAGCCAGCCGTGAAGCCCCCTCCTTCGGCGATTGCCGACGATGCCCCGGTGATCGCGCTCAACCTCGCGCCAGCGAAGCTGTCGCCCGCTATGGCCGCCTATTTCAAGAAATGCCAGGACAAGCTCGGCTTCGTGCCGAATGTCCTCCTCGCCTATGCCTTCGACATGGCGAAGCTCGAGCCCTTCGTTGCCATGTACAACGACCTGATGCTCGGGGACTCCGGCGTCTCAAAGCTCGAGCGCGAGATGATTGCGGTGGCCGTATCCTCGCAGAACCGCTGCTACTACTGCCTCGCCGCCCACGGCGCCGCGGTCAGGCGATACTCCGGCAATCCGCTGCTCGGCGAGCATCTTGTCATGAACTATCGAGTGGCGCGGCTGAACAAGCGCCAGCGTGCAATGCTCGATTTTGCCGTCAAACTCACGGCCGCGCCCTGGAGTGTCGAGGAAGGGGATCGCGAGCGGCTGCGGCGCGTCGGATTTACCGACCGTGACATCTGGGACATCTCGGCGGTCGCCGGCTTCTTCAACATGTCGAACCGCGTCGCATCAGCGACTGATATGCGGCCGAATACGGCCTATCACGGGCAAGCGCGGTAAAGCCTCTCTATCGTGATGCGCAGGCTTGTCCCACGCATCACGATTCTATAGGCACCGTGCCATGTTTCGCTCCGTTCCGTTTCTGCTTTCACTGGTCCTCGGGGCTGCGGCCTTGGCGCAGGTCGCGCCGGTCTCGCGCCCGCCCGAAATTCCGCCCGCGCAGTCGATTCATGCCCGTAATGGCATCGTGGCCGCGCAGGAAAGCCGCGCCGCGCGCATCGGCATCGAGATCCTCGACCGCGGCGGAAATGCCGTCGATGCGGCGGTCGCGGTCGGCTTTGCGCTTGCTGTTACTTACCCGCGCGCCGGCAACATCGGTGGTGGCGGTTTCATGGTGATTCACCTCGCCAAGACCGGCCAAGATGTCACCATCGACTATCGCGAGACGGCGCCTGCTGCGGCAACCGAGACGATGTTTCTGGACGCCAGCGGCGAACCCGATCCGAAAAAGTCGCGCGACAGCGCGCTGTCAGTCGGCGTGCCCGGGACCGTCGCCGGCCTCGCCCTCGCCCATGAAAAATACGGCTCCGGCAAGTTATCGCTTGCCGACCTGATCGAACCGGCAATCACACTCGCGCGTAACGGCGTCGACGTCGTCGACGATATCGCCGACACGCTGCCATCGGCGCAACAGCGCATTGCGCGTTGGCATTCAAGCGCACCGGTTTTTCTCAACAGTGATGGTACCGTGTTGGCGCCTGGACAGGATTTGCTGCAGCCCGATCTTGCGGCGACGCTCAGCACCATTGCGCGCGACGGCCCAAAGGGATTTTACGAGGGCCCGGTTGCAGAAAAGCTCGCAACCGCGATTCGCAAGGCCGGCGGCATCATGACCGTCGACGATCTGAAGAACTACCGCGCAATCGAACGCATGCCACTTCGCGGCACCTACCGCGGCTACGATATCGTCTCGATGCCGCCGCCCTCGTCCGGCGGTGTCCATCTCATCGAGATGCTCAATATTCTCGAAGGTTATGATCTCGCAAAGCTCAGTCGCGATGAATCGCTTCATGACATGATCGAGGCGATGAAGCGCGCTTACGCTGATCGCGCCGTGTTCATGGGTGATCCTGGTGCGATCAAGATGCCAGTGGCCGGTCTTACGTCGAAAAAATATGCAACGTCACTGCGCGCGCAAATCGGTGAGCGCGCTACGCCTTCCGCCGCGATCCGCGCCGGCAAGCCTGCCGACTTCGAAGGACGGAACACCACGCATTTCTCCATCATCGACCGCGACGGCAACGCGGTATCGAATACTTACACGTTGAATTTTTCCTATGGACTTGGCCTGGTCGCCGAGGGCACCGGCGTTCTGCTCAACAATGAGCTTGATGATTTCACGTCGAAGCCAGGTACAGCCAACGCCTACGGCCTGGTCGGTTACGACGCTAACCTCCCGGGACCTGGCAAACGCCCGCTTTCGTCGATGACACCGACGATCGTGCTCAAGGACGGCAAGCCGTTTTTGATCACCGGGTCGCCGGGCGGCAGCCGCATTATTACTGCCGTGCTGCAGGTCATCGTGAATGCGATCGACTTTCATATGCCGATCGATCAGGCCGTCAGTGCTCCCCGCCTGCATCACCAGTGGCAGCCCGACGAGGTCTACGTCGAGCCAGGCTTTGCGCCGGAAGTGCTGGAGGCCTTGGCAAAGCGCGGCCACAATGTCGTGCCGACGCCTTCCTACAGCTCAACGAATTCCATTGAAATTACGCCGGACGGCTATATCGGCGCAGCCGACCGGCGCACGCGCGGGTCGCTTGCTGCGGGCTATTGAAGCGATGTGTTGGAACTTGATGGAGCCCGTCAGGGCGAAAATTGGAGCGGGCGAAGGGATTCGAACCCTCGACCCCGACCTTGGCAAGGTCGTGCTCTACCCCTGAGCTACACCCGCATCCGTTAGATATTTGGCCGAACAGAGATATCGGCCGCCAAGGCCGTTCCTATAGCCAAAAGGCGGCCCTCAATGCAACCACTGCCTTTTGCTTCGGATCCAGCGGTCAATTGCTGCGGGCCTGGTACCGGTTTCGCGCACGCGGCTTTGCGTTCGGCGCACCGACCCATCGCGGATTCTGATTGCAGAAGCCGCGATTGCCCGCCAGCACATTGGGTTGGCAGGCCGCGAACGAGGCATATTGGCAGTCTTCATACGCGGAGCCGTTGCCATGGTTCGTGACGGCACACCACGGGCCTTCATAAGCCTGCACAGGGCGCGCCTCGAGCAGTGCCGCAACGAGAGCAACGCCAGCAATCAATAAAATCCGCATTGTCTTTTACCTTCCCGGTTCTTCAACAATACTAACCCGTCGACGTCCGGATTTATTGCCCTATGCCGAAAACACCCAATCAACTCTTTGCCATGCTCGACAGCCTGGGAATCACGCATTCGACGGTGAAGCACCCTCCTTTGTTCACGGTTGAGCAGTCGCGGGCCCTGCGCGGCCAAATTCCGGGCGGGCACACCAAGAACCTGTTTTTGCGCGACAAAAAATACGACATTTACCTTGTGGTCGCGCTTGAAGATGCTGACATCGACCTGAAGGGGCTGCACCGGCGCCTTGGCGCAAGCGGCCGATTTTCATTCGGCTCGGCCGATCTTCTGCGTGATGTTCTGGGCGTGGAGCCAGGCGCGGTCACACCGTTCGGCGCAATCAACGATACCGAAGGCCGTGTTACAGTCGTTCTCGATACCGCCATGATGGCGCACGGCACACTCAACTGTCACCCGCTGGTCAACACCATGACCACGTCGATAGGCCGCGATGATCTGGTGAAATTCCTTGAATCGACCGGCCATATCCCCCGAATAGAGCAGGTTTCCGGGCGCGCCTCGAACATGCCTTGATGATTGCGTTTGCTTCCCCGATAACCCATCTATTGCGGAGATCGGCCGCCGGTTCGGGCCGGTGAAAAAAGGTTTTCAAAAAATGCTGCAAAATGGCGGGGCAACAGCGATGACACCCGACGTGGTCAAGGAGACGACCACGCAGGGTTTCATGAAGGACGTCATAGAGGAGTCCAAGCAGCAACCGGTCCTCGTGGATTTCTGGGCGCCGTGGTGCGGCCCGTGCAAGCAGCTCACACCGGTTCTCGAAAAAGCGGTCAAAGCCGCAAAAGGCAAAGTAAAGCTCGCGAAGATGAACATCGACGAGCATCCAGCGATTCCTGGCCAGATGGGCATTCAGTCGATTCCTGCGGTCATTGCATTCTCCAACGGTCAGCCGGTCGACGGATTCATGGGTGCGTTGCCTGAGAGTCAGGTGATGGCATTCCTTGAACGCCTCACCAAGGGTGCAGTCGGCGCAGACGAAAAGGATCTGCTGAAGAGCGCTGAGGCTACGTTGGCCGAAGGCAACGCCGCCGGCGCTGCCGAAATCTATGCCCAATTGCTCGCCGAGGACGGCGGCAATGTTCAGGCGCTTGCTGGTCTCGCGCGCTGCTACGTTGAAACCGCTGCGCTGGAGCAGGCAAAGCAGACTCTCGCGCTCGTTCCTGAAGCGAAACAGAATGAAGCGGCTGTCGCAGCCGCGCGCGCCGCACTTGAAATAGCCGAGCAGGCGAAATCGCTCGGACCGATCGCGGAGCTGGAAGAAAAAGTTTCGGCCGATCCGCTCAACCACCAGGCAAGATTCGATTTGGCCGTCGCGCTCAACGCGAAAGGCAAGCGTGAGGATGCGGTCAAGCATCTTATTGAAATCGTCAAACGCGACCGTAAATGGAACGACGACGGCGCGCGCAAGCAGCTCGTCCAGTTCTTTGAAGCCTGGGGTGCGACCGAGCCGGCAACGATCGAAGGGCGCAAGCGGTTATCATCGATTTTGTTTTCGTGACTCGTAATCGTCTCGTCCCGGCGACGGCACCGGGCGGCGGAGTAAAACGAAGATGCCGATGAATGCGCAATATCGCGGTCCAATTGAAATGCCGGGAGTGATCCCGGTATTTCCGCTGCCAGGCGCGCTGTTGCTGCCACGCGGGCAAATGCCACTCAACATCTTCGAGCCACGTTACCTCGCCATGGTCGACGACGCCTTGCGCGACGGCCACCGGCTGATCGGCATGATCCAGCCCGACGCTGCGAACGCCAGCTCGGACAAGCCGTCATTGTACAAGATCGGCTGCGTCGGCCGCATCACCCAGCTCGCAGAAAGC
>Ga0157283_10000098_pt1 | contig 10939 bp, 13 predicted proteins | sample NitcycUS044104R1_FD_108398 | JGI IMG/M metagenome (GOLD analysis project Ga0157283, IMG submission 108398) | Soil microbial communities from Arlington Agricultural Research Station in Wisconsin, USA - Nitrogen cycling UWRJ-S044-104R-1 | ecosystem: Environmental > Terrestrial > Soil >...
CGGGGCCGAGGCGTGCCTCGAGGCGGCGCTGCGTGACGAGGACGAGGGCGCCGCCCGCGAACAGCATCGCGACGTTGACGGCGAGCACCAGGATCGCGCCCTCCACCTTGTCCGCCTCGGCGACGCCGGCGGCCACGCCGAGGTAGGCCGACGCGGGGATCGTCGTCACCGAGATCGCCACCCCGACCGCCTGGCTGGCGCGGGTCTCGAAGGCGAGCATCCCGGCGACCCCGGCGGCGAGGGCGATCAGGATCGTGGAATAGTCGGTCTTGGCCAGGGTGCTGAGGCTGCTCTGCTCCACCTCGAAGCCGGCGGGGAGGAAGCCGCCCCAGTTGAGCAGGGCGCTGAGCACGGTGGCGGTGACGACGACCAGGCCGAGGCCCAGCGCCAGCGTCCAGAACGCCCGCCGGGCCAGGTCGAAGCGGCGGCTGACGATGCCGACAGAGGTGGCGCAGATCGGCAGCAGATCCGGGCTGACCGCCATCGCGCCGACGATCAGGATCGAGCTGCTGGTGATCACGCCGAGGGCGGCGATCACGGCGGCGACGTTGATCAGCGCCAGGTAGCGCGCCAGCGGCCGCGAGTTGGCCCGCGCCTGGCCCACCACTTCGACCCAGGCGAAGCCGTCGACCCCGCCCTCGCCGTGTTCGTGGCGGTGCTGGGGGGCGACCACTTCCATCCTCGTCAGCACGTAGTCGTCGACCGGGATCCCCATCTCGGCGATCCGCTCGACGAGGACGTCGGCGCAGCTCGGTTCGACGTCGGCGACGAAGACGTAGGCCTCCGAATCGAGCGCTTCGTCCTCCTGCTGTACGACCCGCCGCACCCCTTCGTGTTCCCGCAGCAGGGCGCTGAATTCCCCGGCCCGGTGGTGGGCGACGGAGGAGCGCAGCCTCAGCATCCGAACCTCAAGAGAGCAGCTTCAGGACCTTGAAGGAGCGGTCGCCTTTGGGGGTCTCGACGACGACGGTGGAACCGACCGCGGCGTCCATCAGGGCGCGGCCGATCGGCGACTCGGCCGAGAGGCGGCCCTCGGCGAGGTCCGCCTCGGTGGAGCCGACCAGGGTCCAGGCGTTGGCCTCGCCCTTCGACTCGTCGAGCACTTCGGCGGTGCGGCCGAAGGAGAAGACATCGCTGTCGAGCTCGGAGACCTCGACCACGACAGCGTTCCGCAGCCGCTCCTGCAACCGCTTGATCCGCGTCTCCATATGGGCCTGGTCCTCTTTGGCCGTGTGGTACTCGGCGTTCTCCTTGAGGTCGCCCTCCTCGCGGGCGACCTTGATCCGCTGCGCCATCTTCTGGCGCTCGGGGCCTTCGAGCTCGGCCAATTCGGCTTTCAGTTCTTCGATCCCAGCCTGGGTGATCGGCTCGCCGGTCTGCTCCTGCGGACTCATCCACAGAGCCTGGCAGATATCAATCCCCGGCGGTGGTTTCGGTCGCGACGAAGGCCGAGGCGAAGGAGTGGACCTTGGCTCCCGCGGCGGCACCCAGCGGCGGCAGACCGAAGAGGTCCTCGATCGAGCGCAGGAGCGAGTAGGGGTCGTACCGGGTCGCGTCGGTGCCGCCCGGGGTGAGCAGCGGAGAAAGGAGGAGCGCTCCCGCCTTCAGGGGGTCGGCGGGCGCCGCGGCCGGGTCCGGCGGCGGCGGCGGATCGGCGGCGCCGAAGCTGACGATCAGCAGCCCGCCCTTCTCGTAGGCGGGGGATGCGAGGATTTCCGGCACCACTCTTTCCAGCCAGGCGTTTGCCGCCGCGGCGCCGTCGGCGACCCCTTCCGGGCACTGGCCGCGGAAGCCGGAGTTGCAGAGGTTGGGGACGACGTAGCTGAAGTTTGCGGTCGCCTCGGCCTTCTTCAGGTCGGCGGCCAGCTCGCTCAGCGGCACGTCGTTGGCGGCGCAGTCGCCGAGGTCGAGCAGGGAGTGGAAGAAGACGAAGGGGTTGAGCTTCGCCGCGTAGCCGCCGCTGCGAGGCGCCTCCGGCGCGTCGGGTTCGGGGTGGACGCAGTTGCCGGGTTTGCCTTCGGGGTCGGCCATGTCCTCGAGATAGGCGCGCCAGGTGAGGCGGCCGCTGGTCAGCTGGTCGGCGAGGCTGAGCGTTTCCACCGGCTGCAGGCAGGCCTCGTACTCGACGCACTCGGCCTTGCTCGCCGCGGTCGGCTCCTGGCCGCCGATCGCGGCCAGTCCGTTCGGCATCGCCGCGGGGTCGAGCAGCGAGTAGTCGGTCAGCAGCACGCCCTGCGGCCGCAGCTCCCCCGCGAGGTAGGGCATCTGTGAGGCGGTCGCGTCGAAGGCGGCGTCGTAGCCGGGGCTGGCGAGGGAGATGAGGAAGACGTGCTTGACGGGACCGGCTTCCGGCGCATCGGGTTCGCTGGGCGGCGGGGCCGGGGCTTCCGGTTCGCTCGGCGGGGGCGCTCCTTCGGGCGCCGAGGGGGCCGGGGCGGAAAACGGCACGGAGGCAGCCGCTTCTGCGCTCGGCACCGATGCCGGGGAGGACGTGGGGGAGGCCGGCGCCGCTTCCGGGGCCGGGGCGGGCGCCGGGGCGGCGGCCACGGCGGCGGGTTCTTCCAGGTAGGCCTGGGCGGCCGCCTCGGCCAGCGGGCTGATGCCGCCCGAGCCGCTCACCGCCGAGACCACGATCGCGGAGGTGGCGAGGAGGGAGGAGGCGACGAGCAGCGCGAACCGCTGGCCGCTGAACTCGGCGGCGGCGGCAGTCGCCTTCCGCAGCGAGGACGACACCTTCTTCACGACCCGGCCTCCGTCGCCGTCAGCGAGGTGCCGCAATGGGGGCAGAAGCGGTCGGCGCGGCCGAACGGCGAGTTGCAGGTGGGGCAGTGGCCGGCGGCGTCGGTGCGCTCCAGCTCCAGCTCACGCTCGACCGCGAGCAGCTCGGCGTCGACCCGCTGCAGCTCGGCCGCTTTGCGGGTGAGGACGTCGAGGCGGACGTGGTCGCGGATCGCCATCTCGTAGAAGGCGCCGCCGAGGTCGGCCTGCATCACCGTGAACTTCTCCAGCAGCCGATTGCGCTGGGCCACCAGGTCCTTGCTCTCGATCACGGTTCCACCCCCGCCGGCGGCGCCGGCGCGCTCCCCGCGTCGCCGCCGACGACGACCACGTCGGGAAGGTTCTGCTGGGCCTTGATGTAGTTCTCGCCCGTCTGTTCGGGGTTTTCCTGGACCAGCTGCGTGTCCTCTTCTTCCTTCTGCTTCGAAGCCTTGAAGTGGGTGACTTCGTGGACGTCGCCGTTTTCGGTGTGGGCGACGACCTTTTCCTCCGGCTTGCCCTTCGATTTGGCGGCTGCTTTCGCGGCTTTCTTCGCTTTCGGCGCGGCGGCGACGCTCCCGGCGGTCGGAGCCGCGGTCTGGGCTGCGGTCGCCTGCCGTTCGCGCAGCGCCCGCAGCAGGGCGTCGCTGTCGCCGCCGTCATTCCCGGAGCGGCCGACCATCACCCCGAGCGCGACCGCGATCGGCAGCAGCGCGAAGAACGCCACCGCGGCGGCGCGGCTGCCCGGTTGCTCCTTCTCCGCCGGCGGCGGCGCCAGCGGCCGCCGCGCCCGCTTGCTCATCGCCGCGAAGTAGCGCGAGGAGGGGTTGGCGCCGTTGCCGCGCCGCGCCGCGCAGTTGACGCAGTAGCGCTGCTGCGGGTCCATCGCCGCCCCGCACTCCTCGCAGGGCTCGTAAGCCTGCGGCCTGCGGGCGTCTTCCACCTGGGTTCTCATCCCTCTCCCTTCTGGTGCTTTCGCTGCTTCTCTTGCTTGTGCTTCTTCTTCTGCGCCTGCCGCTTCGCCCGCGCTTCGAGGATCCGTTCCGATTCGGCACGCCGGGCGGCGGCCTTCTCCTGGGTTGTCTCGCAGCCGGCGAGGCTGCCGACGCCGAGGGCGCCGCAGACCGAGAGGACGGCGAGCTGCCGGAATCGCCTAGCCGAAGGCACCGCTCACGTACTCCTGGGTCCGTTTCTCGCGCGGCGAGCCGAACAGCTGGGTGGCGCTGGCGTACTCGACCAGGTCGCCCAGGTACATGAAGGCGACGTGGTCGGCGATCCGGTAGGCCTGCTGCAGGTTGTGGGTGACGATGACGACGGCGACGTCGTCGCGCAGCTTCACGATCAGGTCCTCGATCACCTGCGTCGATTTCGGGTCGAGCGCCGAGCAGGGCTCGTCGAGCAGCAGCACCTCCGGGTTGGCGGCGAGGGCGCGGGCGATGCAGAGCCGCTGCTGCTGGCCGCCGGAGAGCTTCAGCGCCGGGTGGTCGAGGTTGTCCTTGACCTCCTCGAGCAGGCCGGCGCGGTCGAGGGCGCTCAAGACCTCCGGTTCGAGCGTCTTCTTGCGCGCCCGCCGCGAGCCCTGCTCGCGCAGCACGTAGGCGATGTTGTCGAAGACGCTCATCGGGAACGGGTTCGGCTGCTGGAAGACCATCGTCACCCGCCGCCGCAGCAGGGTCGGCTCGATCTGGAAGATGTCGACGTCGTCGAGCAGGATGCGGCCGCTGAGGCGGGCGTTGGTGGTCAGCTCGGTGAGCCGGTTGAGCGAGCGCAGCAGCGTCGTCTTGCCGCAGCCCGAGGGGCCGATCAGCGAGAGCACCTCGCCCTGGCGCACCGGCAGGGAGACCCGCTTGACCGCTTCTTTGGCTCCGTAGTGGACGGAGACTTCGTCGATCTCCATTCGGCGGATCGAGAACTGCGGCGCCTTGATCGAGCGTTTGGCGGTGGTGAAGGTGCCGTGCTGCTCGGGGATCGCCTCCGTCGCCGGCTCGCCTTCCTCCAGTGGCAGCCGCCGGATCGGCGGCGGATAGGTCAGTGGCTCCACGTTCCAACCTTTCTCGCGCGGCGGTGGACGACGTCGACGGCCGCGTTCAGGGCCAGGACCATCAGCAGCAGGACGAAAGCCGCCGCGTAGGCTTTCTGCGGCTGGTTGAGGTTCCCGGTGGGGGAGGCCTCGTAGACGAAGTTGGTCAGGGTGGTGCCGGCGCCGCGCAGGTAGTCGAGCGGGAAGCCGACGCCTTCGACCGGGGCGAAGTTCTGGGTGGCGCCGAGGAGGACGACGATGATCGCGGTGTCGCCGATGATCCGGCCGAGCCCGAGCATCGCCCCCGTCGCCACCTGCGGACGGCAGGTCGGCAGCAGGATCCGGCGCGTCGTCGCCGCCTTCGTCTTGCCGACCGCGTAGGAGGCCTCGCGGACGTGGCGCGGGATCGAGTTCAGCCCCTCGCGGACGCTGGCGACGATCAGCGGCAGAGCCACCAGCGAGAGCATCGTCCCAGCGGCGAAGAAGGAGCGGCCGAAGACGACGCCTTCGGAGCTGCGGCTGAGGAAGCCGAGCGCGGTGCTGGAGAAGATCACCGTGCCGAAGAGGGCGAGGACGATCGAGGGGATGCCGGCGATCGCCTCGATCGTCGATTCGGTGACCCGCGCCAGCCCGGCAGGCCGGCCGTACTCGACCAGCCAGACGGCGATCGCGATCCCGGTCGGCAGCGCCAGCGCGATCCCCATCAGGGCGACGATCATCGTGCCGAAGAGGGCGTCGGAGAAGCCGCCGGTTTCGGTCTCCTCGAAGCCTGCCGCCGCCGGCGTCCAGAGCATTTCCGGGCGCAGGAACTTGATCCCCTGGACCAGCAGGTAGAGGACGATCGCGACCGCGATCGCGCAGAAGAGCAGGCCCAGCGCCCAGCAGATCGCGAGGCCGATGCGGTCGGTCAGGCTCCAGGTGGCGCTGCCCTCGACCGCGCCCTTGTGCTGGTGGGCGCCGGGGGGATCCGCCTGGTTGGGCGGCGGCACCGGGGGGACGGTGATCGGAGGCGTGGGCATCGAGGACTCCATCAGGGGGCGAGGTACTTGCTCATCGCCCGCCGCGCGGTCCAGCCGGCGAAGGAGAAGAGCGCGGCGGAGAAGAGCAGCACCGCCGCGATCGAGAACAGGGTCGCGTTGAAAGGGGGCGAGCTGAGCTGGTCGATGTTCTTGACGATCGTCGGCGCCAGCGGCCGCGAGGGCTCGTAGATGAAGATCAGCCCGTCGGCCGGGTTGGGCGCGAAGGCGACCGAGCCGGAGATCATCGCCAGCATCACCGCCTCGCCGATCGCGCGGGCGACCGCGAGCACGGTGCCGGCGACGATCGCCGGGCGGGCGCTGCGGACGCCGATCTTCCAGGTGGTGCGCCAGCGGTTGACGCCGAGGGCGAGCGAGCCCTCGAGCCACGCGGGTTTCACCGCCCGCAGGCCGTCGCTGAAGATCGAGACCATCAGCGGCGCGATCATCAGGGTCAGCACGATCACCGCCGCCAGGAGGCTGTAGCCGGTGAGGGAGATGACGCCGGCGACCGAGGACTTCTGCTCCTCGGAGACGAGGTGGTTGCCGATGAAGGGGACCAGCACCAGCACCCCGAGCAGGCCGTAGATGACCGAGGGCACGCTGGCGAGGAAGCGGATCACCGGCTGCAGGACGTTGCTCATCCACTCGGGGGCGAACTCGACGATGAAGACGGCGACGAAGAGGGCCGAGAAGAGGGCGACGAGGACGGCCCCGCCGGTGATCAGGAGCGTGCTCCAGATCAGCGGCCAGGCGTGGAAGGTGTAGACGAATTCACCGCCGGTCTGGGCCGAGAGGGAGATCGCGTTGAGCTGCTCTTCGAGGTCGCCGGAGCCGCCGAACCAGGCGAGGCCGTTGTGGGCGAACGAGGGCCAGGCGCGGATGAAGACGGTGACGATCAGCGCCAGCAGCAGCGCCACCACGCCGCAGACCAGCGCGCCGAGCATCCGCTCGACGCGCTGGTCGGACCATCTCGGCCCGTACTCCTCGGGGTGCTCCTCGTTCAACGCCCGCGGCTACTTCTTGTTGAACGCGGGAACGCCGCCCGCGGAGCTGATGACCGAGCCGGCGAGGCTGCTGCGCCGCGCCCAGTCGACGAACTTGAGCAGCGCTTTCGGGCTCTGGCTTCCATCGCCGGGGAGGACGAGGAAGATGTAGCGCGAGAGCGGGTACTTCAGCGGCTCGACGCTGATCTTGCCCGGAGCGCAGGGGACGCCGTTCACCTTCAGCGGCTTCAGTCCCTTCTTCTGCCAGGCGAGGCCGGCGTAGCCGATCGCGTTCGGGTCCTGTTTCACCGCGTTGACGACGAGGCCGTCGGCGGTGAGGGCGTTGACGTTGGACGCCGGCGGCTCGTTGTTCAGCACCGCCTGGAGGAAGAAGTTGTAGGTCCCTCCGTTGGTGTCGCGGCCGACCGGGTCGATGGTCGTGGTCAGGTTCGATCCGCCGACCTGGCTCCAGTTGGTCAGCAGCCCGCGGTAGACGTCGTGGGCCTGCTGGATCGAGATGTTGGTGAGGCTGTTCTTCGGGTTGACGTCGAGGCAGAGCCCGTCGAGGAAGAACTTGACGTAGGTCGTCCCCGCGTCGCTGGGGAGGGGGGTGCGTGCCTGCCCGGCGAACTGACTGGTCCCGTTCTGGACGTCTTTGACGCCGGCGTTGCCGCCGTTGGCGGTGTAGACGAAGTGGACCTTCGGGTTGACCTTCTTCGTGTAGGTAGCGAAGAGGGCCTGCAGCACGGGCTGCGCGGCCACGGAGCCCGACCCGATCAGGGTCACGGCACCGGCCGACGCCGGCGCAGCGAGCCCGAGGAGGGCGATCGCCGCTATGGCGAGGGTCTTGATTCTCATGCGTGGTTGAGTCCTTTCCTGCCGGGTAAACGACTTTGTTGACCAACTTGGTCGCGTAACCCTAACAGCTTCTGTAGTTTATTGACCTTCTTAGTAGAGAAAGGCCGGAGAGGGCAGCCCGAAGAGCTGTGCCGCGGCCGCAGACAGGAGGATCAATTGCTGAAGAGAAGACTGTCCACCCCCCGAGCCGCGACCGCCGTCGTGCTCTCGGCGGCGGTTGCCGCATCGGTCACGGTGGTGCCCTCGGTCGCCCAGTCGTTCCTGACCAGCCAGCAGGCGTCGAAGAAGTTCGTCAGCAACGAGAAGGCGGGGCAGCTGTACCTGAAGAAGGCGGCGGCGGCCAACCTCTACGTGCCGAAGGCCGCGGCGCCGAGGGCGCCGGTGCTGGCGATCGCCGCCGGTTCGGCCCAGTTCAACGCGGAAACGACGACGCCGGGCTACATCCCGACCGCCTTCACCTCGTTCGCGACCAAGGCGGAAGTCAGCTCCGCGGTGATCACCTTCTCGGGTCAGGCGACCTGCACGGCGCCGAAACCGACCGCCGACCAGGCCTGCCCGGTGCAGATCCTCGTCGACGGCCAGGCGACCGGGAAGGTGAACTTCGCCCCGGCCACGGCCAGCTCGCCGGCGCCGGTCCCGCTCGTCCACACGATCGTGCAGACGGCGGTGCTGACCAAAGGCGGCCACACGATCGCCGTCCAGTACGCGGGCGCGAAAAACGTCAACTTCGCGCTGAAAGGCTGGAACCTCGCCGTCGAGGCGGTAGCCCAGCCCGACGAACCGCTGCAGACGACCGAGACCACCGATCAAGGCGGCAAGAAAAGCAGCTGACGCAGCGAAGGGCTGACGCAACGCAGGCGCAAGCCGCAACCAGCTAAAGCCACCGCCCCCGCAACTGCATCAAATTTCCTGCCTGCTGGGCCGGAAATTTGATGCAGTTCGCGGGGGCGGCTTCATTTCAGGCTCCGGCGTCGCAGATTCGCCACATTCGCCACATTCGCCTGAGGCGCCCTCGAGGCAATCGCCGCCCATCGGCTAGCGCTGGGGGCGGGGGAGGGAGTCGCCGAGGACCAGACGGGCGCGGTAGAAGAGCGCCTCGTCGGCTCCCCGCAGCGACGACTCGCGGTTGTCGGACTGCGTGGTCCGGTTCTGCCCGGTCCCAGCCGGGCTCTCGTCCCGAACCAGCCCCGCCAGCCGACCCCGCGAGCGAAACGTGGTGGCCTCCACTCTCTTGGTCACCCTGTCTCCTTTCCGTATTTGTTGATCATCTAACTCAAGAATAGCAGGATGCGAAGTGATGGCGGCGCTCAGACGGGCGCGCGTGGCGTCACTACGGAGGCGTCAAGATGGTGCAGCTGTGTGGCGATGTGGGGTGGGGCACCACCCGGCAAGAAGGCACCCCACCCCGTCGCCCCTTCAGACGGCTGCAGGTAACCCCGCATCGCCGCCGTCGTGGGTCCCGAGGGGAGTCGAGGCCCCTGGGGAATGTGACGGCGACGAACCGTTGAAGCTTTTGGCCTGGGCCGGGCGCAGGTAGGCGATCTGCCCCTCCCGCAGCTCCAGCCGCTGCAGTTCGGCCCGGGTCAGCTGCGCCCAGACCTCGGTCCCGTCGGAGAGCACGAGCTCGACCCGCACCTCGAAGCCAAGGGTGACGATCCGCTGGACCAGACCCTCCTGGGTGCGGTCGTCGGCGTCGAGCACGACTTCCATGTCGTGCGGGCGCACGAAGTGGTCGCCGAGCTGGTTGACCTCGCCGACGAAGCTCATCACGAACTCGTTGGCGGGGTGCTCGTAGAGCTCGTCGGCGGTGCCGGACTGCTCGACCCGACCCTCGTTCATCACCACGAGCTGGCCGGCGACGTCCATCGCCTCCTCCTGGTCGTGGGTGACGAAGATCGTCGTCACGTGCATCTCCTCGTGGAGCCGGCGCAGCCAGGTCCGCAGGTCCTTGCGCACCTTCGCGTCGAGCGCCCCGAACGGCTCGTCGAGGAGCAGCACCTGCGGCTCCACAGCGAGCGCCCGCGCCAGCGCCATCCGCTGCCGCTGCCCGCCGGAGAGCTGGGAGGGGAAGCGGCCGGCGAGCCCGTCGAGCTGGACCAGTCGCAGCAACTCGTGGACCCGCTTCGAGGTCTCCGGCTTCTTCCACTTGCGGATCTTCAGCCCGAAGGCGACGTTGTCGTACACCGTCATGTGCTTGAAGGCGGCGTAGTGCTGGAAGACGAACCCGACCCCGCGCTGCTGCGGCGGTTTGCTGGTCGCGTCCTGCCCGTTGATCGTCACGTGGCCGGAGTCCAGGTCCTCGAGCCCGGCGATCGCCCTCAGCAGGGTGGACTTGCCCGAGCCGCTGGGGCCGAGCAGGGCGGTCAGGGACCCGTCCGGGACCTCGATCGATACGTCGCTGAGGGCCTGAAAGTCACCGAAGCTCTTGTTGGCTCCCTCGACTGAGATTCCCATCAGGCGTCCTCCTTTCGTTTGAGCAGGTTCATTGCGAACAGGGTGATCAGCGCCAGCAGCGCCAGCACCAGGGAGGCGCCATAGGCGCCGGTGGAGTTGAAGTTGGCGTACTGCTTCTCGACGAAAAGCGGCAGGGTCTGGGTCTGGCCGTTGATCGAGCCGGAGACGATCGTCACTGCGCCGAACTCGCCGAGCACCCGCGCCGTGGTCAGCACGACCCCGTAGGCGACGCCCCAGCGGATCGAGGGCAGGGTGATCTTCCTGAACGTCTGCCATCCCCTGGCACCAAGCGTCGAGGCCGCCTGCTCCTGGTCGGTGCCGATCTCCTGCAGCACCGGCACCGTCTCCCGGACCACGAACGGCAGCGAGACGAAGATGCTGGCGAGCACCATCCCCGGCACCGAGAAGAGGATCTTGATCCCTTCTTCGCCGAGGAAGGCGAACCAGCCGCCGACCCCGTAGAGGAGGTAGAGGGAGAGGCCGATGACGACTGGGGAGACGGCGAACGGGAGGTTGATGATCGCGTCGATCAGCGGGTTCAGCTTCGACTTGTGGCGGACCAGCAGCAGCGCGCAGCCGATCCCGAAGATCGTGTTCAGCGGCACCGCGATCACGACCATCAGCAGGCTCAGCTTCAGCGCGTGCAGGCCGTCCGGAGAGGTGATCGCGTCGAGCGGCGGGCTGATCCCGTCTTCGAAGGTCTTGTAGAAGATCATCACCAACGGGATCAGCAGCAGCATCGTCAGGTAGCCGATCCCGAGGAAGCGGAGGCCCCAGCGGCTGGGGGTGTTGGCGGCCATCAGGCACCGCCTCCCGAGGCGTCCTTGCCCTCGACCGTGACGACGAAG
>Ga0157283_10000104_pt1 | contig 10647 bp, 13 predicted proteins | sample NitcycUS044104R1_FD_108398 | JGI IMG/M metagenome (GOLD analysis project Ga0157283, IMG submission 108398) | Soil microbial communities from Arlington Agricultural Research Station in Wisconsin, USA - Nitrogen cycling UWRJ-S044-104R-1 | ecosystem: Environmental > Terrestrial > Soil >...
AAAGGCAACCCGCTGGTCGGTCGCCTGCTCCTCTACGAGGCGCTCGGAACCAGCTTCACCGAGCTGAAGGTGCGCCGCGACCCCGAGTGCCCGATCTGCGGCGAGCACGCCGAGGAGATCCCGGAGTCGGAGATGGGCAAGTTCCCGGACTACGACGCATTCTGCGCCGGCGCCGGCGGCGACCGCTAGGCCGTGGAGACCGGCGCATCTCGGCATCCTCGGTCGGTCGTGTGCAGCGCACACTTCCCTCCCTGCGTCCCCCGACCTGCTTGGTCTCCACGGCCTAGGTAGGATTCCGCGACTTATGGCGACCGTTCGCATTCCTCCGGTGCTGCGCCCGAAAACGGGCGGGCAGGCCGAGGTCGAGGCCGGCGGCTCCGACGTCGGCGAGGTGCTGCGCGCGCTGACCGCCGAGCACCCCGAGACCGGGGAGCAGCTCTTCGGCGAGGGCGGCGAGCTCAACCGTTACGTCAACGTCTACCTCAACGACGAGGACGTGCGGGTGCTCGACGGGCTCGAGACCTCAGTCAAAGACGGCGACACGGTCGTCATCCTCCCCGCCATGGCCGGCGGCGCCCGCAGATAACCACTCCGATATGCGGGCCCCTATAGGGGCCACGACTCGGAACCGCGCCTACCGCTCGAGAACCAGCCCCAAGAACTGCTTCGTCCGCTCCTCGCGCGGGCTCTCCAATACCTGTGCCGGTGGTCCTTCCTCGACGATCACGCCGTCGTCCATGAAGATCACCCGGTCGGCGACCTCGCGGGCGAAGCCGAGCTCGTGGGTGACGACGATCATCGTCATCCCTTCCTCGGCCAGCTCCCGCATCGTGTCGAGCACTTCCTTCACCAGCTCGGGATCGAGTGCGCTGGTGACCTCGTCGAAGAGCATCACCTGCGGGTCCATCGCCAGCGCCCGAGCGATCGCGACCCGCTGCTGCTGGCCGCCTGACAGCGTTTCCGGGTACTGACCCAGCTTGTCGCCGAGCCCCACCCGCTCCAGCAGCTCCGTCGCCTTCTCCCGCGCCTCCTGCTTCGAGCGGCCGAGCACCCGTTCCTGAGCCAGCGTCACGTTCTCCAGCGCCGTCTTGTGGGGGAAGAGGTTGAACTGCTGGAAGACGATCCCGACCCGCTGACGAACGAAGTCGAGCTTCCAGCTCTGCTCGCCGCTGCCGCTGCCCGGACCCTTGCAGATGTCGTTGCCTTCGACGTAGATGTCGCCCTTCTCGGGCGGCTCGAGCAGGTTGACGCAGCGCAGCAGCGTGCTCTTGCCCGAGCCGCTCGGCCCTAGCACGCAGACGACTTCGCCTTTGCCGATCTCGATGTCGACGCCCTTGAGGACCTCGAGCGCGCCGAAGCGCTTGTGGATCCCCTCCAGCTTGACCATCGGCTCCGCCGCCATCAGGCCACCTCGATGTGGGAGCCGCGGGTGATCCTGCCGCGGTTGCGTTTGATCAGGTAATCGACCAGCCGCGCCATCGGCAGGGTGATCACGAGGAACATCACCCCGGCGAGGATGTAGGCGGAGCTGTTGAAGGTTTCGGACTGGATTTCGCGGCCGATCAGGACCGACTCGCCGAGCGCGATCACCCCGACCAGGGTCGTGTCCTTCAGCAGCGAGATCAATTCGTTCAGCATCGGCGCCGGGATCTTCGTCACCGCCTGCGGCACGACGACGTGGCGCATCGCCTGTCCGTGGCTCATCCCCAGCGAGCGCGCCGCCTCGACCTGACCGCCGGGCACCGCTTCGATCCCGGCGCGGTAGACCTCGGCCATGTAGGCGCCGTAGACGAGGGTCAGCGCCATCACCCCGTACCAGTACGGGTCGGGTTGGCCGAACCACTGGGGGATGCGGATCGATTTCGGGAGGAAGTCGAGGAACGGCAGGCTGCCGGAGATCAGCAGGATCACGATCAGGATCGGGACGGCGCGGAAGACGTCGATGTAGGCGATCGTGACCCCGCGCAGGGGCATGAATTTTTTCCCCGGGAGTTGCCGGATCAGGGCCAGGATCAGGCCCCAGATCAGCGCCAGCACCGCCGCGACGACGAATACCAGGAGGTTTTTGAGGAAGCCGTCGAGGACTTCGCCGAAGTGGTCGCCCATCACGGTGAAGTCGAAGTACTGGTTGAAGAATTCGCTCATCGTCTGCTCCCCGTAGCTCCCGGAATCCCCGATGAAAGAGAAGAGGCGCCATGATGGCGCCCCTTCCGTCTCATCTCAACCGCCTCGGCTATTCCGTTTCGTGGGTCGCCGAGAAGATCGCTTTCGGCGGTTCGAGGCTGAACCACTTTTCGTAGATCTTTTTGTAGGTCCCGTCGTCCTCGACTTCTTTCAGCGCTTCGTTGATTTCGTCGAGCAGCTCGGTTTCGCCCTGGGCGACCGCGATCCCGTAGGTTTCTTCCGTCGGGACTTTTTCGGCGATTTCGACGCCGCCGGATTTTTCGACCGCGTTCTGGGCGACCGGAGCGTCGATGATCACGCCTTCGACCGTCCCCGATTTGAGCGCGTTGACGGCGTCAGGACCTTCGGGGTAGGGGCGGATTTCGCTGTCGCCCAGTTCTTCCTTCGCGAGTTCGAGGCCCGTCGTCCCCTGCTGGGCGGCGACCGTTTTCCCGTCCAGGTCTTCCAGCGATTCGATGTCGCTGCCTGCTTTGACCAGCACCGCCTGTTCGGAGAGGTAGTACGGGTTGGAGAAGTCGACCGCCTTCTCGCGTTCCTCGGTGATCGTCGCGGCCGAGATCACCGCTTCGAACTTGCCCTGGGCGACGTCGCGGAAGATCGTTTCGAACGAGGTGTCCTGGAATTCCGCGGTGCGGCCCAGCTTTTCCGCGATCGCTTCCATCAGTTCGACGTCGAAGCCCGTGTAGTTGCCGGGTTTCCCCTGCTCGAACGGGGGATAGGGGATGTCGGCGCCGACCGTCAGGGGTTCGCCCGAGCTCTCTTTGCTGGTGGTTTCGCCGCTGCTGGTCGTGTCGTTGTCCTCACCACATCCCGCCCCCGCCACCGAGGCGAGTGCGAGCAGGAGGGCCGCGAGTAACGCGGCCAACCGGGTCTTCTTCATTCGATTCCCTCCGATCCAGGTTTGCCGGATGCTTCGAACATACAAGTTGCACTTTTACATGCCCAGAGCAGGCGCTTTCGAATCCGGCTGAGTCAGCGGGGACCCAGCATTCAGTGGTCAGTTCGAAGCAGCCCTCTGTGCTTAAAGGGCCATGCCCATTGGCAGTGGGTCAGTTTGAAATGACGCCCACGAGCGACTGATCGCTCGGTAGGTTCGCCCCCGTCCAGACGAAATAGCGGCGGGGGCGCTGCGCTAACAGCCCCCCGCCAGGCACCGAAAGGCGGAACCTTCCGATGCGTGAGAAGCCTAAGGCAGCGCCCAACGCTGCCGAAGACCTGAAAGACGAACGGGCGATCCTCGTCTACGTCGTAGAGACGTTCCCGCAGACCCTGCTGCTCTCGGACTTGATCCGGGAGGTGGGTGATCCCGACGACTTCGCCAAGCGCGATGCCGTAGAGCGGGCGGTGCGCGAGCTTGTAAAAGGCGGGCTGATCTTCCGTTGCTCCGGCACGGTGCTGCCGACCCGAGCCGCCCTGCGGGCCTACGAGCTGCTTGAGGGGGCGGCGTAAATGGAGTTGGGAGACAAGTTCGGGCGCAACCTGGCTGTGTTGCGGCGGGAGGCGGGATTCACTCAGGACCGGCTTGCCGCTGAGACCAGCATGGGCCGGAATACCCTGACGCGGCTGGAGCAGGGCCACAGCCTCCCGCGTCTCGACCAGTTGGTGACCTTGGCTCGGGTGATCGACGTGCAGGTCCGCGATCTGCTCTACGGCATCGGGTAGATGGCGAGAAAGCCGAAACACCACAGGCGAAAGCAGCACTGGCCTGCCGACCGCCTCCCGCTCCAGCGTGCCGTGATGGCGCTGGCGCTGGAGGTCTACCCCCACTGGCGCACGATCCCGGAACTGGCGCGGGAGATCGGCTCCTACGGGGCTTTGACGCGGGCGGTCTTAGAGCTGACCAAGCTCGGCTTGCTCGAAAACTACGGCTCGGCCGTCCGCCCCACCAAACCCATCGCCGTTCTTGAGCGGCTGAACTTGCCGTGACGGGTTCCCTCGTCGTTAGGCTCTGACCTATGGCAAAGCGGAGCAAGAAGCCTGCGGACCTGAACCGTCTCGCCGCTGCCATCGTCGGGGAGGCGACCGACGAGGCGCCGCCGGAGCCGGAGAGCGTGCAGGCCAAGGCCGGGCGCAGTGGTGGACGTAAAGGAGGAACGGAGCGGGCGAAGCGTTTGACCCCTGAGCGGCGCTCCGAGATTGCACGTAAGGCCGCCGAGGCGAGGTGGGGCTCTCGCTCAACGGCCGCTAGTGCGGGAAACTCTCAGGAGTAATTGCTCCCGTCTGTAGCCCTTGCAGTAGGACGTAGGGCTCCATCAGCGGATCACGGAATCGGTAGCGCCAGCGGCGCTCTTCGCCCTCTCGAACGAGGATGTCACGGGCGGTAGCCAACTGCGTTAGCTGCGGATTGAAGCGGTCAATATCAACTTCCTCACCGATGATCTGGGAGTACGGCGACCGCACGTCGGCGGGAGAGAAGTCACCCATGTCTCCCAGTTTGGCGACAGCACAAGCTAGAAGAACCTCTTTGAGCCGCGTCTTCCGAGGGCTATAGGTGGCATCGTCATAGGCTCGACTCAGGCTCCGGTCTAACTTTGCAAGCCCGATCTCCAGTCCGTTCATCACGTCTTTTCGTTCGATGTTGTCGTGCGCCCTCAACAACGCTTGGCGCGCACCCTCTTGAGCGAGGAGGTGGGCGTATTGGGGAAGGCCGCGAGGGATAACCCGCACGAGGTGAAGGGCGTCCTCGTCGATGGTCATCTCAAGACGATTAAGGCCGCGATTCACGATGTCTGCCAGCTCGTCCCTCGTCATGCGGGGCATTTTGATTTGGGCTATAGCCCGAACAGCAGACAGATGGCCCTCTAGCAAGGCATCGAGATCCTCCGCGACACCGACTGGAACGAGCGTGATCGGCTCGATGTGGTCCGAGAACGCCTTGATCGTGTTCGCCATCAGAGCAATGGCGTCTGAGATCGCGATCTCATTGAACTCGTCAAAGAACAAGACCACGGGTTTGTGTTGCGCGAACTTGCGCATCCCTAGTCGGACAGTGCTGGGGCTGAGATCCCCAGGAGCAAACAGCGAAACGCATTCCCCGAGCGCATTCTGAAGCCACTCCTGCTCCTCTTCGGGAGCCTCTGCGGCTCGGATCTCCAACTCGTCTAGAACCTTGATCCACAGCGAGTCGTAGTTGTCGTTTCCGTCGCAGTTGACCCGCGCCGTGAGGGGATTTGATTGGGCTTCAGCGACCTTCATCGCCACGCGCGCAAGGCTGGTCTTTCCCACGCCCCGCTCTCCGTAGATGACGGCGTGCTGTCCCGCCGACTGCATGGCCTCGATAACGCTGAATAACTCGTGATTTCGGCCAGCGAACAGGTCTTGGTCATCTATCGGCGCGCTGGAGCGGAAAACCTCCCCCAGCATGCCTAAACGCCAATCGACCTCGGGCTTGCTTAGGTCCGCCATAGCCCGGGAACTTCTATCAGTATCGCCGGACAACTATCAGTAAAAGTCTTGGGAAGTCAGTACCCCTCAGCTTTTCTGTCCGGTAGCTCAAGCATTATAGTCATTATGAACAGGCTGAGCACTGAGAAGCGGGCGCGGATCCTCGGCTGCTTGGTTGAGGGCAACAGCATCCGCGCCACGGTCCGAATGACCGGCGCGGCCAAGAACACCATCGTCAAGCTCCTGGCCGACCTCGGCGAAGCCTGCGCCGAGTACCAGGACGGCGTCTTTCAGAGCCTCCCCTGCAAGGTGCTGGAGGTCGATGAGATCTGGAGCTTCTGCTACGCCAAGCAGAAGAACGTCCCCGAGCAGTTCAAAGGGACGCCGGGCTACGGCGACGTGTGGACCTTCACGGCGATTGACGCCGACACGAAGCTGGTCCCGAGCTGGTTGGTCGGCGAGCGGACCTCCGACGACGCCGAATACTTCCTCACCGATCTGGCGAGTCGCCTTGAGGGGCGGGTGCAGCTGAGCACTGACGGGCACCGGATCTACGAAGGGACCGTAGGACCGGCCTTCCGCCACAACGTGGACTGGGCCCAAATCCAGAAGCACTACGCAGGCGGCGAGGTCGGCAAATACAGCCCGGCCGTCTGCATCGGGACCAAGCGGCGCGTGGTCAAGGGCGACCCGGACCCGGCTCGAATCTCAACCAGCTATGTCGAGCGGCAGAACCTGACGATGCGTATGGGGATGCGGCGGTTCACCCGTCTGACCAACGGGTTCAGCCGCAAAATCGAGAACCTGGCCCACGCCGTTTCTCTGCACTTCATGCACTACAACTTCGCTCGCCCGCACCGGAGCCTCAAGGAGCGCTACCCGCGCACGCCTGCGATGGCGGCCGGGGTTGCCGATCACATTTGGTCGCTGGAAGAGATCGCGGCGCTGCTGGACTGAATCACGGCCCGTAGCCCTTCTCGTCAAGCCACCCCTCCACACGGATCACCGCCTCCTCTGCTGTTTTCAAGCGGGCACGTGCCGCAGTCTCCGGACCGGCCTTGAGCAGGAACGACTTAAGCGGCTCGAAATCCTCAGCGTGGTATTCGAGCTTGGACCTGAAGGCAGAGCGCTGGACCGGCCGATCGTCGGCCGTTCCATTTTCCCTCGTGCTGCGCTCGCCGATGACGTGAAGCTGATCAGATCCGATGCGCGCATCGGTGCCGAGATCACTCGGATCACCCGGCATTCCCAAAGCGTCGTAGACCTCATCCACCAATGCTTTGACTTTGCCGTGGTCCCGGTGCCTCCGACAGAACCGTTGGTAGGTCCACGCAACTGAGAAGAACTGTCCGAACATAAATTGAAGCGTCTCCATGGCCTTTGCGTGCGTGACTGGCCCGTAACCATCGGGGAGCTTGCCATCAAAGTCGTCGTCCTCCACTGCTGGCCACCAATTCGAAAAGCGTTTGAGGTTCCACGCTAGCTGCCTGGCCGATGGCCTCAGCAAGATCAGCAAATCGTCGCCCTTTGACTTTCGGAGCTTGGGCCAGGCGATCAGCAGGACGGTTATTACGAGCAGGATCACCCCTAGAAGACTCAGGAGGTTCACGCCGGTCACCCAACCCAGCAAGAAAACAAGCGCCGACACGGTGCCGACCGCCGCACGGAACCGCTCGACATGCCGGTTGAGCAGGAGTCGATCCAGTTGCTGCACCGTGGGCAGCCTAGCCTGATCACCCGGAGCCCCCGCCCGGCGTCAAACTGACCCACTGCCTGCCCATTCCGACGCTACACTTTCTGAAGTAACGGACCCGGCCATGACTCGAGACGAGCTACTCAACAGACCCTGCGGGGGACGCTTCGGCAACGTCGTCGAGTCGATCGGCAACACGCCGCTGGTCGAGCTTCCGCGGCTCTCGCCGCAGCCCGAGGTGCGGATCTACGCGAAGCTGGAGGGCCACAATCCGACCGGGTCGGTCAAGGACCGGGTCGCCAAGTCGATGATCGAGGCGGCGGAGGCCGAAGGGGCGATCGAGCCCGGCCACACGATCCTCGAACCGACCTCGGGCAACACCGGCATCGCCCTGGCGATGATCTGCCGCCGCAAGGGCTACCCGCTGAAGGTGGTGATGCCCGACAACGTCACCGAGGAGCGAACCGAGCTGCTGCGGATGTACGGGGCGGAGATCGTCTACTCCGAGGGCGCGAAGGGCTCGAACGGGGCGGTCGAGGTGGCGCTGGAGATGGCCGAGGAACCCGGGTACCACATGCCCTACCAGTACGGCAACGAGGCGAATCCGCTCGCCCACTACAACGGCACCGCGGTCGAGATCCTCGACGAGCTCGACGAGGTCACCGCCTTCGTCGGCGGGCTCGGCACCGGCGGCACCCTGATGGGCAACGGCCGCCGGCTGAAGGAGGCCAACCCGGAGACGCTGATCGTCGCCGCCGAGCCGAAACAGGGCGAGCTCGTCCAGGGCCTGCGCTCCCTCGACGACGGCTTCATCCCGCCGATCATCGACCTCTCCCTGCTCGACCGCAAGATCATGGTCTCCAACCGCGACGCGATCGTCTGGACCAAGAAGCTGCTCGACGAGGAGGGCGTCTTCGCCGGCGTCTCCGGCGGCGCCATCGCCTACATCGCGCACCGCATCGCCGGCGAACTCGACGGCGGCAACGTCGTCTTCCTCATCCCCGACGACGGTTGGAAGTACCTTTCCTCCGGCGTCTACACCAAACCGATCGAGGAGATCGAAAACCTCGATTCGACGGTGTGGTGGTAGCGAACCTTCGCCAGCCCGCCGCAACTCGGACTCGCAGCGAGGTTTAGAGCGCCCGAGTAATCGACGAAGGGGGTTGGGAAGTGAGGGTCGGATCTCGTCTTGCGGGAGTGGTCGTGGTGCTGTGCGCATCGTTGTCGGCCGTCGCTCCGGCGTCTGCGGTGCCGCTTGATCGATCCTTCGGTCAAGGGGGTTCCGTTTCCCTGTGGTCCGAACCGGACCCCTATTCGCGCGAGTACGCGCGTGCCTTCGCGACCGCTCCGGATGGCGGTATCTACCTGCTGCAGGACCGCTACCCATGTCAATTTCGAGGTCGAACCTGCACGTTGTCGGTCTCGCTGGCTCGTCTTGACGCCGCCGGCAGTCGCGACGTGACCTTTGCAGGGGATGGACAGCTTGAGCTGCCGGCGGTCCAGGGTGTATCGCAGGGCATGGCCGTCGACCGCCAGGGAACGGTGCTGGTCGCCTCATACGAAGGCGGCCGGATCGTCGTCATGCGGGTGGATGCGAACGGTGAGGTGGACACGTCATTCGGAGCCGGGGGTCGCGCCAGCCTTCCCTGTCTCTGCCACGACGCCGATATCCATGTCCTCCCGCAGCCGAAAGGGCGGATCCTCGCCGTCGCGATGTGGACGATCAACGGCTCCGGCCCCAGTAGTCGCCGCACCGCCGCGGTCGCGGTGTACCGGCTCCGGTCCGACGGCACTGTGGACGAGACCTACGGAGAGCAAGGGCTCGCGAGCGCGAGGATCGCGAACGCGACCGCGCCCGACCACCCGACACCTCTCCCCGGGGGCGGCATCGCCTTCGCCGGGGAAGAAGGCTATTACGGCGGCGGTCCGTGGGTGGCCAGTCTCGGCCCGCGCGGCGGCTTCGATCGCCGTGTGGTGCGGAGGCTCAGGGTTGCCCTGCGGACGCGCCTCGGGTCGAAGGAAGAGACCGGCTCGGTAGGGGGTCTCGTCAGTCGACCCGGGGGACGGCTGGACCTCTTCGGCGGCGGCGACGCGCGCGGCTTCGTCGTCAGGATCCGGCCCGACGGCAGGTTGGAGAAGCGCTTCTGGCGGCGTGGGCTGAAGAGGCTGCCGCGGCCCGTCGTCCGGGTCGTCGCCACTCCGTCGGGGCGTTCCTTCGCGCTCTCACCGTCGCTGGAACGAGGCGGCTTTTACTCGATATACGGGCTCTTCTCCACCTGGCTCGACCCGCAGGATCGCCTGCTCGGCGGGTTTGGCAAAGGCGGGCGCGCCATGCGTTACACGAGCGCCTTCGGCCAGCTGGCCTTGCAGGGGAACAGCCACCCCCTCTTCCTTGATCCGGGTCGCCCCGACGAAGGTTGCCGCAGCGACTGCCAGCCGTCCCCGCGGCTCTTCCGCTTCGCGCGGTGGCGGTGAGCCCGTGCGTGGGGATCGGCCCCGCGGTCTCGCGCTCGGCCTCCTGATCTGTCTGGTGCTGGCGGTCCCGACGGTGGCCGAGGCGCGGCTGCCGTCGGGGTTCGCCGGAGTGGTCCCGCAGGGGCCGCTCCGCCCGGCGGATCTACGGCGAATCGGAGAGCTGGATCTGGGGCTGCGCGTGGTGGTGCGGTGGTCCGAGACCGAGACGACGCCGGGGCGTTACGACTTCTCGGCCCTCGACGCCCAGATCGGCGCCGCCGCTGAGCGCGGGATCCAGGTGCTGCCGGAGGTCGATGCGACCCCAGCCTGGCTTCGGCCTCGACCGTTCATGCCGCCGCTCGGCAAGCGCGGGCTGAGGTCCTGGCGCAATTTCCTCCGGGCGCTGGTCGAGCGCTACGGTCACGGTGGCCAGTTCTGGCAGGGGCGAGCGCGGCGGCAACCGGTTCGGCGTTGGCAGCTCTGGAACGAGCCGAACTTCCCCGTCTTCTGGCGGCCGCGGCCGTCGCCGCGCGGCTACGCGAGATTGCTGCACGCCGGCGCCGCGGCGGTGCGCGGGGCGGACCCCCGAGCGGAGATCGTTGCCGCGGGGCTTGCCCCGATCGAGCGTCAGCCGATGCCGTGGGAGTTCCTTCGGCGCCTCTATCGGGTGCCGGGTTTTCGTGGCGACTTCGACTACGCCGCACTGCATCCCTATTCGCCCAATGTCGAAGTGCTTGCTTACGAGATCGAACGGACGCGGGAGGTGATGGCGGCGGCGGGCGACGCCGACAAGCCGCTCCTGATCACCGAGTTCGGCGTCGCTTCCGGCAGTCAGTACCCCAACTCGATGGACCGGGGGCCTCGCGGTCAGGCCGCCTATCTCTCCCGGGCCTTCGAGCGTCTGGCGCGCGAACGCCGGCGGTGGCACCTGG
>Ga0157283_10000115_pt1 | contig 10256 bp, 11 predicted proteins | sample NitcycUS044104R1_FD_108398 | JGI IMG/M metagenome (GOLD analysis project Ga0157283, IMG submission 108398) | Soil microbial communities from Arlington Agricultural Research Station in Wisconsin, USA - Nitrogen cycling UWRJ-S044-104R-1 | ecosystem: Environmental > Terrestrial > Soil >...
GTCGCCTATGAGCGCGTTCACATACCAAAAAGCGTGTTGGCGCGTCTGAGAACTTTGAGCCATAAGCAAGGCGCAACCCTGTTCATGACTTTATTGACCGGCCTCAAGGCGCTGCTTCTGCTGCGAACCGGGCGTCACGACATTTGTGTCGCGACCAATATGGCCAATCGCTCATCGCTGGGCACGGAGCGCACGATCGGACCGTTCGCGAATACCGCGATCATCCGTAGCCGGCTTGATGCCGGTCTTAGCTTTCAGGAAGCGCTTGATCGCGTGCGTGAGGCCGTATTGGAGGCCTACGAGAGGCAGGAGCTACCCTTCGATGTTATTGCCGCCCGGCTCGCGGAAGATTCCGGTCTGGACCCGGCATCGCTCATTCAGGCTTATTTCGTCGTCCATGCTGCCTCGCGCCGACCGATCAAAATGGCCAATTTGGCAATCCGGCCATTTGGTGATCGTGAAGGACACCCCGTCATGCCGATCGATCGATCCTGGCTCTGGACGACACTCAAGGAAACGTCTTCGAGTGTGACCGGCACATGCAGGTACAAAGCCGACCTGCTCCACCCAAAGACCATCCGGCGTTGGATCGCAGACTACAGGGCAGTATTGGCCAATGCCGCCGCCAGCCCCGGTAAACCGCTCGGCCGGCTTGTATGAAACTGCTCCTGGCCGCTTGAATACCCCGCTGACAGGATTAAGATTTGGGGTTGTAAGGGCTAATTTATCATACGGCTGCCGAGCAGGGGCAAACCATGTGCGGATTCACTGCAGGTGTAGTCGATGTCGAGTCATTGACCCCGACGCAGAAGAGAGCGCTCAGAAAGGCACTGAGGCGTCGCAAGAAATCTATTGAGGAGCTGCTCAGGGACACCAAAAGGGCGATGAGGGATATCGACGCGGCGATTTATACTGTCGAGAAAAAGTTGAAGAAGAAGAAATCGAGGCGCTAGTCGCCGTTTTTAAGCTGTACGGAGCTCAATCGTGTTGCGCATTGTCGCAATCCGTTGGGCGATGGCTGGCCTGTTTCCGAAGATCAGACTGTTATTCCGGCAGGCCCGCTTTTCGCAGCCCGTCGACAAGATGCTCCATGTCTTCGGAGCGCTTGAAAAATGATACCCGTTTCTGGGTTTCGCGAATGCTGTATTTTGGATTGACCCGCAGGACTTCAGCGGCCTCGACACGAGCATCTTCCAGACGTCCCAGCTGTGCGTAAGTCGCGGCCAGAAAGGCGTGGCCATATTGATGATTGGGCGCGCGGGCCGTGCATTGACCAAGCCACCGTTGGGCTTCGTCATATTGCTTGAGCAGATAGCAGGCCTCGCCAATCATGAGAGGTGCAAAATGCGGATGGAATGGATCAAGCCGCATTTGCGTTTTCGCAACCTCGATGGCCCTTGCCGCTTCCCCGACATTAATAAGCACTGCAGCAATACGATAGTTGACAAAATTGGGCTCAAGCTCGATTGCCCTTTCAACGGCGGAAGTGGCTGCATCGAAGTCCCGTTTACGGACCAGGTTATATCCCAGTTCCGCGTAGGCTTCGGGCAGGTTGGGATCGAGCTCAATTGCGGTTCGTGCCAGGCTAATCGCCTCGTCGAGCGCGGACGGGTTTAAATATTCCTCATTCAGAGGATTAAACCACGCAACCCTGTGCGTACTGGCCAGCAGCGAGTAGGTGCGCGCATATTTCGGATCTATCGACAACGCGTTCGCAATATGACGTCGTGTTTCCAGCAGACTTTCCAATTTCCATGACGACTGGAACAACGCCCAGGTAGCGGCAGCCCGCACGTAATGATCGTATGCCTGCCACGTAGCGGCCGGTTTCAATAATGTACGTTCGGCTTCTGCTTTGCTGATATGCGCCTCAAGGATTGCAGCGATGGTGCGCGCGAGCTCCTCCTGGACTGCGAATACATCTTTCAGTTCGCGATCGTAATTTTCGGCCCACCTGTGGCTTCCATCACTGCTGTCGATGAGCTGTGCGGTGATACGGACTCGATCGCCCCCGCGGCGAACGCTGCCCTCAAGCACGTACCGTACTCCCAGCTCCCGGCCGACCTGGCGAATATCCACCGCCTGGCCTTTGTATTTGAAGCTTGAATTACGCGCGATGACGAACAGCTGCCGGAACCGCGATAACGCCGTGATGATGTCCTCTACGATGCCATCGCTGAAATACTCCTGCTCCGGATCGTCGCTCATATTCTGGAACGGGAGTACCGCGATTGAGGGCTTATCCGGGAGCGGCAAGGCGGGGCGAGAGGGTGGCCCCGCAGCACCGCTTAGCCGCACGCAATAGACCTGGACCGGTCGGATGATGTTCTTGAGCAGTAGCTCGCCTGCATTGTCGAAGATGATCTCAAGCTTACCCTCGGCATCCTCCCTCACACGGCTGGAGACGCAAATGCCTCCCGGCTCAGCCAGGCCCTCAAGACGGACAGCCACATTGACGTCATCCCCGAAGATATCGCCGCGATCAATGATGACATCGCCTACGTTTACACCGATGCGGAATTCGATCCGCGTCTCTTCCGGAACATCGCAATTGCGTTGAACCATGCCGGACTGGATATCCACGGCACAACGCACGGCATCGACAGCACTGCTGAACTCGGCCAGCAGCCCGTCTCCCGTGTTCTTGACGACACGCCCGCGATGTTCGGTGATCTTGGGATCGATAAGGGAGCGGAGATGGTCCGTAAGCCGGGTATGTGTACCCTCTTCATCCAAGCCGGTGAGCCTGCTGTATCCAGCCACATCGGCTGCCAGGATGGCTGTAAGTCTACGCTCTACGCGCTCCCCAGTGGACAAGACAGACGCTCCGCTTCAGCAAGGCAAAACATGATAGCACAAGCTGATGCGCCGGTTGACGGTCTGGGACTGCTCCATGCAAGTCGGCTTGGTGGTCGTTCAAGCCATTAGAGTCGAAAAATGTGGCCTCCCCTCGTAAGAAGGCTGGCTCGCGGAAGCTACAGTTTAAACAAAAATGTCCCGCTTTGGGTCATTAGCGGACATGGAGGTGCCACCGTTAATGTCTGCTTTACCCCGGAAAGCGGGCATTGGCCGGCGAGCATTTTTGATTTTGAACTCCACTAGGAGCGGTTCTCGAAAACATATCGGCCAACAACGGGCCCGGTCCTTCGCTGTCGCTGTGCGCTTAGGTCAAAAGGTTGCGTGGAAAAACAGAAGAGCGATGGCGAATGTTTGATCGACTGAGGTGGCTCGGCGCGGTGCTAATCGGAATTTTGCTGGTTGGATCGAGCGACGCCCTTGGTGCTTGGCCCGAGTGCGCAAGAGTCGGAGAAACCGGCTGCTACAGGGGAATGTTCTATAAGTGCCAACAATTGAACGAATCAACTCTTGGATTTATTGGCACTGGACAAACCTGTCCCCCGGCAAATTGTGCAGAAAGTGAGAAGGCGTTGGCCGCGCAGTTCGCCGCGTGGAACAATCAATGTGAAAGCATAAATAACAACAGCCGGCCATTGCTTTATAATTTTTGCGTCGACGAAAGAGTACGTTTGAACACCGCAAATAGAGCGCTAGTGAAAGCTTGTCGGCGTTGATCGTGTTTGTAGGGCGGGTTGCATTGGCGATGATCGCGCCGGCGGCAGAATCTCTATGGCGGCGGGCACTCGCTTAACAATAGCTGCAGCGCTTTTTTACCGGCGCGGTTGGCATCTGTCACGGTCGCAAAAAATTCTGTCGAGCGACCAATCGGGCTGGTCCGGCCCGCTCGGTAAATCTCCCACTGCCACGGCTTTGGCTGCTTTGCCCGGTTTTTCACCACGACGGCAAAGTCCTCGTGCTCCAACATACCGGCATCTATGCTACAGAAACACTCGGACGAAAAGATGTATTTATGACGGAGCCGGGTTAACGACGAAAATCACATAGGCCCTCGGCCACCAGCGGTTTCGTTCAGCCTAATCGACGGGCGCTGCCTGCTCACGCCGCTACTGCGGAATGCGTATGGCTCCGCAGGCGAAGCGCCAGCGCGACAAACGTAATGCCGAACACGATCGAATAGGCGGCGATGGCCCAGACCAATCCGACTGCGCCGGCACCCGGTGCGATCAGCACAACAATCCCGAACAGTACCGACAGCAGCCCGCTGAAGATCAGCATCCACTCATTGTCGATCTCCTTGCGCAATTGGATCGCGCCGATGATCTCGAAGATCCCGTGCACCAGGGCCCAGGCGCCGATGAACATCACCAGCAGGACTGCGGTGATGCCGGGCCACAGAAATGTCACGACGCCGGCGCCGATGCCGAGAAGGCCGACCACGATGAGCCACCAGGTCGGAATTGGCTTGGCGCTGGCCGCTGAAGGCCGCGATCAGCGACAGCACGCCGTCGACCAGCGCAAAGGCTCCGTAGAGCAGGACCAGGGTCACAAGGGTCAGTCCGGGCCAGGCGAATGCGAGAACGCCGAAGACAATGGCGGCGATCCCCCGTAGCAGCAGGACCCACCAGGACTTGGCAAGCGCGTGCAGCATCGGACGATGGGGTAGTGGCATTGATGTTGTTGCCTGCATGACAGTCATCTCCCTGACGGGTTCGGCTTAAAGGCCCTTGATCGAAAATCTGTCGAATTCCTGGCTCCTGCGGTAGTGGTAGTTCATCGGGGGTCGGTCGTTCATAGGTTGTGTGACGCTTGGCGTTTGAGGCATTGCTTCCGCCCGCGCCGCGCGCGCCGCTGGGTGGATTTTCATCGGATCTTGAGCCACCGGTTTGGGTTGGGCGTCACGTACGATTTTCGATGTCATGTCGGGGTCGGGAGCTGGTGCCATGGTGAGAACAGGGATCTTGTCAGGGCGGTGAGAAGATTCCGGCAAGCCCGAGCGTTGGCTGGTGACGATCACAGGCGAACCGTCCTTCTCCAATGCTGCGTCTGCAACGAATAGCAGCGCGATCAGCGCCAAACCTGCCACTGCAAAGAAGGCAAGAACGGGCATTGCCGTGCTCCGACCGCACGCCCCATGGGAACAGTTAGGCAAGTCTGACGGTGCCGGTCGAGTTGGACCATGGGCCTACGGCGTGGAACCGCTACGCTAGGACGGCGGATGAAAGGATAAAAACAGCTGAAACGGTGGCTGCTCCCACAAGCGCGAGGCGAAAAACGGTCTCTGGCAAACGGAGGATCGTCGCGTTCCGCCACACTGCGCTCCAATCGAATCGATCGAGCTTCCGGGCCGGATTTCGCCTTTTCGACATGAGCCTTCCGACAACAAAGGGAATGTCGCTTCGCGTAAGCCCAATGTCCTTGAGCACGGCATCAGGCAATTCATCGAGCAGTCGGCGCATCCCGTGGGCAATCCGGACGTGGCGCGAAGCTGGGCTGGACAGGTGAACAACAACATCGGTCATTGCGGACTCCATGCATTTCAATTGTTAGGCGTTCCGGGCTGGATGCGCCGATCGTATTCGTCGGCGAGCGCGTGCAGCGCAGCCGCGCCATCTCCCGAAAATGACGGACCGTGCATCAACGCGAGTGTTCGCGGCGACACTTTTGCGAGCGTGCGGATTGTCGTTCCCATTCCGGGATTGAGCGCGGAATAACGGAACAGGTCTTCGGCGACGATCGCGGGCCCCACGACATCGCCGTCGGTCAGCGCGGGACCGTTGCCGAGTTGCGTGAACAGGTCGCCGCACAACAGCGTTCCTGTCGATTCTTCAAAAACCACGCCGGCGTCCCAGCCGTGCGGTGTATGCGGCGTGTCGAGGTAGCGGACTTTCTTGCCGCGGCCCAGGTCGATGACTTCGCTGTCCTGAAGCACGCGCGGTGCCCGATCGGCAAAGTCGTTCAGCGAGACCATGCAGCCGGTATTGCCGTGCGCGGGTTGCGCGTTCGGGGCAAAGGCGAGCCATTCGTTCATCGCGCCGCATTCGTCGGCCTCGAAATGGCCATAGGCGATCCAGCGCAGGCGTTCAGGTGGAATGAGGCGGCTCACGGAGTCCCGGTTCAGCGGAAACATCTTCCGCAGACCGGTGTGGAACATGAGCGGTTCGTCCCCCAGGATCAGGAATTGATTGAAGGTGAAGCCGGCGGGCGGGGCGATATCGGGCACAAAGGTCGAGAGCCGATAAATGCCGTCGGCGATCTCCGCGATCTTGGTCTCCACAGCTGTCTCCCAAGCTCTTGATTTGAAGGTACAGCTATGTGTATCGAAATTTTCTGACTTGTCAATATTGATTGCACATGCTAGTGTAGTGAAATTGATGGCACGGACATATACCCTCAAGCGCCGGGCCGAGCAGCAGGCGGAAACACGGCAGCGCATCGTTGAAGCGGCTGTCGATCTGCACGGCACCGTCGGCCCCGCACTCACGACCTTCAGCATGGTGGCTGAGCACGCAGGCGTTCAGCGCCATACGCTCTATGCGCATTTTCCCGACGAGCGGAGCCTCTTGATGGCCTGTTCGGCGCTGGCCCTCGAGCGCGATCCGCTGCCGGATCCTGCACCGTGGCGAAGTATCGCAGATCGGCACGAACGGCTGCGCGTCGGCCTCACCGCGATTTACGGCTGGTTTGAGCGCGGCGCCGAATTGGCTGCATGCATATTGCGCGACGCGGAAACTCATCCGGTGGTGAGAGAAGTTGTCGGTTTGCGAATGGGACCGGCCATCGCGGCTCATCACGAGGTGCTCGGCGCAAAGCTCAATGCCAAACAGCGGGCGATGTTGGGCTTGGCGCTGAGCTTTTATACGTGGCGGAACCTCGTCCGTGAGGGAGGGCTTACGCAGAACGCCGCAGTCGGCGCGATGCTGCAAGCGATCGAAGGCGCAACGAAAAGCTGAACCGTTCGGTGCGCGCAAGGCGTTGCTAGCGGTGCTTGGTGGCTAGGGTAAATACCACCCCAGCACACCGAAATTCATTTCGTTGCCGGCAGTCGACAAGCTTTCGTCACCGCCCGCGAATTGCGGCGCGTTAGCGGGGCGCTGCTGGCGTTCCCGTAATGTATCAACTAGGTTACGCGAAATTTATAAGAGGGAGTGACGGGCAATGCAGCCGATGACACCGGGCGTCACCAAGGCCAACTCGGGGCTGGATGGAATTGTTTGGAGTATTTTGGGACAGACTTATGTTCCCAAGCAGCTGTCCGAAAGTTCCTTTGCCTGGCATGCAACGCTGCCGCCGACCACTTTCGTGCCGCCGCACATTCATCCGACGCAGGACGAGTTCGTCTACATGCTGGAAGGGCGCATGGACGCGTTGATCGACGGCAAGGAATTCACGGCGACCGCCGGCGACCTGATCAAGCTGCCGATGGGTATTCCGCACGGACTGTTCAACAAGTCCGATCAGGTCCTCAAGTGTTTTTTCTGGGTGACGCCGACACGCAAGCTCTACGATCTGTTCTGGGCGATCCACTCGATGAAAGAGCAAAATCCGCCGGACGTCGTCGCTTTGTCGGCCAAGCACGAAGTCAACTTCCTGCCGCCGCCCGGCGCCTAGGCGACCTTGTTGCCTTTGTTGACCTGTTCCTTGGCAAAGCCTGCCTTGGCCGCGTAGCCGCGCACGATCGCCTTGCGTTCCTCATAGGACAGAACGTTGTCGATATTGTCGAAGCCGTCGGGCGCGCGCTGTTCGACCGCATCGATGACGCCTTCCGGCCCACCGGACCGGTTTGACTGCACGATCTGCGCCGTCATCGGCAGCCGCTCTTGTTCGTAGGCCCAGAGTGCTTGTCCGATGTGGTCCGCTTCGCGCAGCCGATCGGCAAGGCAGCGCGCATCGAGGATCGCCTGCGACGCGCCATTCGAGCCGACGGGATACATCGGATGCGCGGCATCGCCGAGCAATGTTACCCGGCCGTGCGACCAGTGCGGCAGCGGATCACGGTCGCACATTGGGTATTCCCAGAATTCCGGTGTCGACTCGATCAAGGCCTTGGCATCGACGAATGGGATGCTGAAGCGCTGAACATGTGGCATCAGATCTTCGAACCTGCCGGTACGCGACCAGTCTTCCTTCCGTGGTGGTGCACCACCTTCGCCGATTTTCACCAGCACTGCCCAATTGGTGAGCGGCCGGTCATCGTGCGCGCCTTCGCCAATCGGGTAGACGACCAGCTTGCCGGCCATTCCGCCCGCAATCACCATCGAGCGTCCGGTCAGAAATTTCGGCCAGTCGATTGCGCCGCGCCAGAGCATTGAGCCGTTCCAGCGCGCCGGGCCTTCGTTCGGGTAGAGCGTTTCGCGGACAATCGAATGGATTCCGTCCGCGCCGACCAGAATGTCGCCACGCGCGGTTGCGCGATGGGAGCCATCGCGGCCGAAGAAATAACCGGTGACGCCGCCTTCGCCTTGCGTGAATGGACCCAGCCGGTGGCCGGTATGAATTCGGGATTCGCCGAGCCGCTCGCGCACGGCTTCATATATCACCGCCTGCAGCCGGCCGCGGTGAATCGAAAATTGCGGATATTCGAAACCGGCATCGGTGCCGCGCGGCTCGCGCCAGATCTCCTGGCCGATGCGGTTCATGTAAAACAGTTCGTGGGTTCGAATTCCGACCTGGTCGAGCCTCGAAAGCAGCCCGAGCTGCGCCAGCTCCTTGATCGCATGCGGCAGCGTGTTGATGCCGACACCCAGCTCGCGCACGCTGTCGGCCTGCTCGAAAATTTCGCAATCGATCCCACGCGCATGCAGCATGAGGGCCGTTGTCAGCCCCCCAATGCCGCCACCGACGATGATCGCCTTCATAGCCCACGCCCGACGCCAACAACCACGGGCATAATGCGGCTTGCCGGTCGTCGACGCAATCCGACGCCTTGCAGCAGTGATTGACTCCTTCGAGCTTTATTGGACCAATAGGCCCGAAAAAACTTGGCATTCCGGGAGGGGTTCGATCATGCGTGCTTTCGTATGCAGGTTAGCGGCTACTGCCGCATTTGTATTCGTCGTCAACGCGGCGGCAGCCCAGGACAAGATTCGCATTGGTCTCATATACACCTTGGCGGGCCCGGCCTCCGCGCTCGGCCAGCAGTCGAAAAACGGTTTCGAACTCGCCTTGAAAGATCTTGGCGGCAAGATGGGCGGCAAAGAGGTGGAGCTCTTTGTAGCTGATGACGAGCTCAAACCGGATGTCGCAATTCAGAAAGTTCGTGGCTTGCTCGAGCGCGACAACGTCGACTTCGTGGTGGGCCCGATCTTTTCCAATATTCTGGTAGCGATCCACAAGCCGGTTCTCGACGCCGGAAAAATCTTGATCAGCACCAATGCCGGGACGTCGAATTTCGCCGGCGCGGCCTGCAACGCCAACTTCTTTGTGACGTCGTATCAGAACGATCAGATTTTTGAGGCGATTGGAGAGGCTGCTAACAAGCTCGGCTACAAGCGCGTCTTTGCTTTGGTGCCGAACTATCCTGCCGGCAAGGATGCGCTCGCGGGTTTCAAGCGCACCTTCAAGGGACAGATTGCCGAGGAGTCGCTGGTCCCCCTCAACACGACCGACTTCGGGCCGGAAGTTTCGAAGATCTCCGCGGCGAAGCCTGATGCGCTGTTCACGTTCATGCCGGGCGGCCTTGGCATCAATCTTCTCAACACGTACATCCAGGCTGGACTGAAGGGAAAAGTCCCGATCGTGTCGGCCTTCACGGCGGACGAGGCGACACTGCCGGTGCTCAAGGACAATGCTGTCGATGTCTATGGGGTGTTGACCTGGGCGCCGAACATGGACAATGCCGCCAACAAGAAGTTTGTGTCGGAATATGTGGCGGCCTACAAGGCGGTGCCGGCGTCCTACGCGATGCAGGCCTATGACGCCGCCATGCTCATCAACAGCGCGGTGACTGCCGTGAAGGGCAACCTTTCTGATCAGAACGCGGTGCGTGCCGCGCTCAAAAAGGCTGCCTTTACCTCCGTGCGCGGGCCGTTCAAGTTCAACGTCAACGGTTTCCCGATCGAGGACTTCTACCTCACCAAGGTCGCCAAGCGCGCCGATGGCATGTACGAGACCCAGATCGTCGAGAAGATCTACTCGAACCACGCCGACGGCTACGCCAAGGACTGCAAGGTCCAGTAAAACAAGGCTTTTTGCGCCCCTTCCGACGGTATCGGGAGGGGCGCATTTTCATGAGGATAGATACTTTAAGTTTAGAAATTATAGGGTTATAATAATTCACCTCAACGATCGGATTGGGCAATGCGCGCGGTTTGTCTCGGCGGCGGCCCTGGTGGCCTCTATTTCGCGATCTCGCTCAAGCGGCGCGATCCCGCGCACGAGGTTGTCGTCATCGAGCGCAA
>Ga0157283_10000116_pt1 | contig 10232 bp, 8 predicted proteins | sample NitcycUS044104R1_FD_108398 | JGI IMG/M metagenome (GOLD analysis project Ga0157283, IMG submission 108398) | Soil microbial communities from Arlington Agricultural Research Station in Wisconsin, USA - Nitrogen cycling UWRJ-S044-104R-1 | ecosystem: Environmental > Terrestrial > Soil >...
CGTCGGCGGCGTAGGGATGCAGGGCGACCGCCTCGAAGTTGGCCTTGACCCCGCGGACGGCGTAGAGCCGGTCGAGGAAGTCGGCCGCGTCCCAGGCCCGCGGCCGCCCCTGGCCGGGGTCGCCGAAGAGGCCGCCGATGACGAGGTCGGCGCGCGGGTCGGCGCGGTGCATCGCCTGGTGGGCGACCGCCAGTAGGCGGGCGTAGCGGCTGGGCGAGGGCCGCTTGGCGAAGTAGAAGTAATTCTCCTCGTTCCAGATCTGCCAGGCGCGGATCGGCAGCCTCGGCAACGGCCGCTTCGACCCTGGGCCGTGTTCGGTCCAGAACTCGCCGCGGTGGCCGTAGCGCGCGACCACGGCGCCGACGAATTCGGCCCAGGCGCGGCGCTGGCGAGCGTTCTCGACCGGCAGCACCCGCCAGTCCCTCGAGAGCCATCCCGGCGTCGAGATCAGGAAGGGCAGGACTTCGAGGTGGTCTTCGGCGGCGCGGGCGACGGTGTCGTCGAGGCCGCCCCAGTCGTATTCCCCGCGGGGCTCCTGCTGGATCGCGCCCCAGGAGACCATCGTCCTGATCGTGTCGACGCCGCCGGCGCGCATGCGAGCGGTGTCGCGTTTTCCGATCGTCGTCTGGGGAACGATCCCGAAGAACCCGCGTGGCAGAGCTTGGGCGGCCGGCCCGCTGACCAGGGCTGCGATCAGCAGGGCGGCGAGGACTATGGCGGTCGCGATCCGGCGCATTCCTGCCACAACCCCTACCCCGCCGCCGAGTAGCGGAGTCCCAGGCGTCAGCGCGCCGGCACCAGCTCCAGCTCCTGCCACGGCCCCTCGCCGCACATCGGCTGCGTCCGCCCCTCCAGCCAATCGGCCTGCAGGTCGTCGTAGTGCGGGCTGGCCGGGTGTCCCGACTGGCCGGTGAACATCTGCCAGCGCGAGCGGTCGGGGTCGGCCGGGTCGGCGACCATCCGCCAGCTCGGCGCCCAGACGGCGTTGTAGGGATCGTTGGGGTCGTAGGCGATCTGGCTGACCGTCTCCTGGGCGCCGCCGGCCCGCAGGCGGCGGTTGAGCAGGCGGTCGAAGAGCGGGTTGGCGTCGCCGAGCGGGTGCGGGAACTTCATTTCGTGGACGCGCCCCCAGCGCCACTCCTCCGGATCGGGGCCGAAGCGATCGCCGAGGTCGTCGAGCGCGCCCGCCAGCGCCTCGAGCACGAGGTCCTCCCACGGCCTGCCGATCAGGCGCGGGTCTTCTTCCTCCCACAGCGCCATCAGGTGCGAGTGCCAGCGCCAGGGCGAGGTGATGTGCGGGGTGAAGCCGTTGTCGGCGCGGTCGAGCCAGCGCTCGCAGAGGTCGCGGTCGCCGATCGCCGCCCGCGCCACCTCGCGCGCCAGCCGCAGCAGGAAGGCCTGGTAGATCGTGCCGGCGATGGTGTCAGGGCCGAGGCAGCCGTCCCAGCCGCGCAGGCGCTCGATCGCGCTGCGCTCGCGCTGCCCGGTCGGGTGCAGGCGGCTGAGCCGGCGGGCAGCCTCCAGCCCCGGCAGCGAGAGGTTGTCGGACTGGATCGCCTCGAAGCTCTCGAGGTCGTGCAGCTCGGTCTCCTCCAGCAGCTGTTCGATCCGCTTCGCCCGGAAGCCGTCGAGCCATTCGCTGGTGATGTGGTGCGGGTAGGAGTCGCCGACGATGCGGTTGTTGGCGGTGACGAGGAAGCCGCTCTCGGGATCGACGACCTCCGGCAGCTCGTCGTAGGGAACCGTCCCCTCCCACTCGAACTCGCCGGTCCAGCCCGGCTTCGGCAGGTCGGGGGATCCGCCGCGTCGCAGCGGCAGCCGGCCGACCAGCTTGTACCCGATCGAGCCGTGGCGGTCGGCCCAGATCATGTTCGAGGCGGGCGAGGTGTGTGCCTCGAGCTTCGCCACCAGCTCGGCGCCGGAGTCGACCTCGAGCAGCTCGAACATGCCGGCGAAGGCGGTCGGCTCCGCGAGGGTCTGCCAAGCCAGCGCCAGCGGCTCTCCTTCGTCGGCGCCGAGCGCCTCGTTGACGATCGGGCCGTGATGGGTCAGCCGGACCTCGAGCTCGACCGGTTGCTCGCCCTTGACGACGATCTCCTCCCGCACCGTCTCGAGCGGCCGCCACTCGTCCTCGAAGAGGTAGCGGTCCCCCTCGACCCGCTCGACGAAGAGGTCCTGCGTGTCGGCCATGACGTTGGTGAAGGTCCAGCAGACGTCGTTGTTCTGGCCCATATAGACGCCGGGCATCCCCGGCATCGAGGCGCCGCGGACGAAGCGATCGCCCTCGCGCAGGCTGACCTCGTACCAGATGCCCGGCATGCTCGGGGGCAGGTGCGGGTCACCGGCTATCAGCGGCGAGCCGGTGGCGGAGCGGGCGCCGCTGACAGCCCAGTTGTTCGAGCCGGAGGCCTCGGCGGCCAGGCCGATCGAGCGGCGGACGCTGTCGATCTGCTCGACCAGCGGCATCCCTTCGCCGCTGAAGGCGCTCTGGTCGACGACTGGGTTGTCGGCGGGGTAAACGGGGTCGAGCCGGGCCGCCAGCTCCGGACCCAGCTCGCGGACCATGTCCGAGCGCAGCAGCTCCCGCTCCCAGTTGGTCGAGAGGCCGAACGCCAGCAGCTTGCCGAGGCTGAGGATGTCCAAGGGGGTCCACGGCTCGAAGCCCTGGCGCAGCACCTGCAGCTCGAACGGCAGCGCCCGCGCGTCGGCAGCGGCCTGGTTGACGCCGGCGCAGAAGCGCTCGAGGTTGGCGCGCAGCTCGGGATCCAGCTGCGCCTCCTCGCGCCGGGCGGTCCGCCGGATACCCAGCGTCCGCATCAACCGGTCGACCGCAAGCCCGTCGGGCCCGGCCATCTCCGCCACCCGTCCTTCGACGACGCGACGGTAGAAGTCCATCTGCCAGAGCCGGTCCTGCGCGTGGCAGTAGCCCTGGGCGAAGTACAGGTCCTCCCGCGCCTCGGCCTCGATGTGCGGCACGCCCCAGCGGTCGCGACGGACCCGCACCCGGCCGTGCAGCGCCTCGACCTCGATCGTCCCCTCCACCTGCGGCAGCGGGCGGCGGGCGAGGCGGTGCCAGAGGACGGCGGCGCCGGAGGCCATGAGGCCGGCCGAGACCGCGCCTCCGATCAACGCCGTCCGCTCGATCCGTCGCGTCTGGTTGCGCCTGGCCATGGCGAGTGTGTATCACGTTTGGCTGGCTGGCCAGGATGCAACCCCTCGACCGACTGAAACTTTTTTCGCCCAATAGAGTTCCAGTCCACATGAAGAAGCTGCTGCTCCTCCTCACCTGCCTCTTGACCGTCGCGAACGCGGCTACCGCAGTCGCCAAGGCTCCGTCGCCCATACGGCTCGACCGGAGCTTCGGCACCAAGGGCAAGGCGACGATCGCCTTCCCCTCGCAGAGCGGCAGCGGCCTCGGCATCAAATACGAAGTCCCATTCCAGTTCACCGCGGGCCATATCGAGATGGCCTCGGCCCCCGGCCACAAGCTGGTCGTCGCAGGCAGCACGAAAATCGTTCGTCTGGCGGCGAACGGCAGGGTCGATCGCAGCTTCGGAGCGGGTGGTGCAGTTGCAATCCCGTCGCTACCGGGCGTCAGTTTCGTCCTCGCCGGCATCGCAGTCGACTCGCTTGGCCGGGTGGTCATCGCCGGCTCGGTGCGGCCGCTGCCATCCAGCACCACTCTGGACCCTCTGCGCAGCTCGGTCGCGGTGATGCGGTTCGACGCCGATGGCTCGCTCGACTCGGGCTTCGGCTCGGGCGGCGTCCTGATCTCGGACCTCGGTTTCGAACCGCCGACCGTCCCGACCGGGAAGTATCCGGGGGCCGCTGTCGGCGTCCGCAGCATCGCAGTCGATCTTCAAAACCGCATCGTGCTGACCGGCGGCGCGGTCGTGAAAGCCTCCACCTGCGGGCCCAAGGGGGCGCTTGCGTCCGCCTACGTCGCCCGTCTTGCCGAGAGCGGTGCCCTCGACCCGAGCTTCAACGGCAGCGGCGTGCGGCAGATCTCCGACCTTGCCTCCGCCATCTGGGTGTCCATCACCCCCACCGGCTCCCTCTTCACGGTCGATACCGGCAACGACCGCTGCGGCGATGAGGGGGGCGGTGCCGGCGTCGTTCTCTCGAGCTTCAACGCCGACGGCTCCTTCGACCCGAGCTTCGGCTTCTCGGGGTTCCGTTCGATCCGCTACCCCCAAGCGCCGACGGCCACCGTTGCCCCTTCGGGCAAAATTGTCCTGCTGGGAGCAAAGCGCAAGCAGGGACAGGTGATCGCTCGTCTGCTGCCCAACGGAGCACCGGACCCCAGCTTCAGCCGAGTCGGCAAGACGACGCTAGTCCTGCCCAAGAGCATGAGCTTCGCTGCCGTCGACGTTGACCAGAGCGGCCGCGTATACCTCGCCGGCCGCGTCTCGCGCCGAATTTCCAAGAAGCCGAACAACACCCTGCGCCGCTCGACCTTTGTGCTCGGTCGACTGAACCGGGACGGGACCATCGACCGTTCGCCGGGCCGCCGCGGCCTCCTGACCACCGGCTTCGGCGGTCCGGCCAGCAGCTTCGCCACCCAAGTGATTGTGGAGCGCCGAGGCCGGATCGTGGTCGGCGGAGGCATCTCGACGCCCGGCCTAAGCACCGGCGGCGGCTTCGCCATCGCCCGCTACCTCAGCGACCGCTGAGGCCTACTCGCGCAGCCCCTCCGGCAGCCGCCCCTCCGCCTCGAGCTTTTCGAGGTGGGCCTCCAGCGCCATCGCCGCCATCGGCAGCAGCTCGAGCGGGATGTCGTCCCAGACGATCGCGAGCAACTCGGCGCGGGAGCGCTCGCCGGAATCGAGGGCGGCGAGCAGGCGGCGCTCGCGCATCTGGCGGTGCTCGACGTATTCGGCGAGCTTGGCGGCGGGGTCGGTGATCCAGGGGCCGTGGCCGGGGGCGATCAGCTCGATCGGCTCGGCCTGGAGGAGGGCTAGTGAGTCCATGAAGGCGGCGAGGGAGTTGCCGCCGGGCGGGACGATCGTCGAGCCGAGGCCGAGGACGAGGTCGCCGCTGAAGCAGACGCCGCCCGCGCTGAGGAAGCAGACGTGGTCCTCGGCGTGGCCGGGAGTGGCGAGGACGCGGAGGCCGAAATGCTCCTCGCCGCCGCTCGGCAGGACCACCTCCGCCTCGAGCTGGTCGGCACCGGCGGTGTGGTCGCCGTGCGAGTGGGTGAGGAGGATAAGGCCGATCCCGCCGCGCTCGCTGGCGGCGCCGCGGATCGCGTCGAGGTGGCCGGGATCATCCGAGCCCGGGTCGATCACCACGCAGGGATCGGAGCCGAAGAGATAGGTGTTGGTCCCTTCCAGCGTCATCGGCCCCGGATTGGGGGCGACGATCTTCAGGACCTCGGGGTGGCCGGGAGCCTCGTTCACGGTGAGTGGTGAGTTGACGTCGCTATAACGACGTCAACTCACCAAACGTCAGTTCTTCGCCGCCTCGACCTCGCGGGCGATCGCCTCGCGGGCGTCCTTCGGTTCGAGGACGACGAGGTCGCCGGCGCCGCGGAGGATCTCCCGCACCAGCCAGGGCTTGCCGGCGTAGGGCAGCTCGACGACGACGGCGCCGTCGGCCAGCTCCTCGATCACGGTCCGCTCCTCGCGCAGCCAGCGCGCCCGCTCGGGCGAGACCCAGACCCGCGCCACCTCGGCGGTCGGCACCTCGCCGTGGGTCATCCAGCCCTCGACCCCCGCGAACTCCTCGACTTCGGGGCGCGGCTCGAAGGTCTCCTCGGAGAGCTTCGCCTCCTTGACCCGGTCGAGCTTGAAGTGGCGGACGCCTTCTTTGGTCAGGTCGTAGCACTCGACGTACCAGCCCTCTTTGCCGTTCTCGAGTCGGTAGGGCTCGACCCGGCGCTCGGTGAACTGGTCCTCGTTCTCCTTGTAGTAGCTGAGCTCGAGCACGCGGCTCTCGGCGATCGCCTGGTTGACGAGTCGGGCGACCTCGGCGTCGCCGCCGCCTGCCGAGGCGATCTCCAGCCCCTCCTCGGAGGGGTCGTGTCCGAGGGCCTTGACGATTTTCCCCCGCGCGGTCTGCAGGTCGGATTGCGGCAGGTGGTCGCCGAAGAGGTCGATCGCGGCGACCAGGGCCTTCGCCTCAAGCGGCAGCAGCCGCGCCGGCCGGGCGAAGTTATCGCCGTAGGGCTGCGAGTCGACCTCGATCTCGTCGCCGATGATTTCGGCGTAGAGGACGTAGGTGCCGCCGCCGAAGTTGACGACGTTGAGCAGGTCGATGTCCTCGCGCAGCTCCTCGCCGGTCAGCTCGAGGCGATCACGGAGGTCGGCCGTCTGCAGGCGCTCACCGCGTTTGGCCGCTTCGATCAGCAGCCCCGCGAGGGTGACGAGGCGGGCGAAGCGCTCCGGTCTGATCGCCGCCTCGCCGCGGCCGTTGGAGCGGCTGCGCTTCGGCTGCTCGTCGAGCGGGCGGTCGACGATCTCGGCCGGCTTGAAGCCGTTGACATGGCGCTTCTTCAGCAGCTCGCGGCGCTGCTCGGCCTCCGCCCGCAGGTCGTCGGGCCCCAGCACCTCGGCGTTCTGGCGCCAGCGCAGGACCCAGGCGATCAGCTCGCGCTCGGAGGCGTAGCTGGTCTCGAACACCCGGCCCTTGCCTGGCGCGCCGTCGGACTTCTTGACGTTGCGGAGCTCCCCGTAGGTGCCGTAGTCGCGCTCGATCAGCCAGGCGATCCGCTCGCGGATGAAGATCCTCGCCGTCCCCTTCGTCTCCCCCAGCTGCCAGTCGGCGCGGCTGCCGTAGTCGCGGCGGTCGAAGTCCTCGGGCGGCGAGAAATCGTGCTCGGCCTTGGAGGCGTAGCCCACCTTGCCCTGGATCCGCGAGAGGCGGAAGACCCGGACCGCATCGCGCTCGTGCGCGTGGCCGATCAGGTAGAACTGCCCGCCGCGGAAGACCAGGTGATAGGGGTCGACCTTGCGCTTTTCGGTCTCGCCCCGCTCCATCGTGTAGTAGGTGAACTCGATCGTCTTGCGGCGGCTGATCGCGGTCTCGATCTTGGAGAGGCGCTGGGAGAGGTCGCGGCCGCCGGCGGAGGCGGTCATCGCCATCTCGACCGGGGCGCGCTCGCCCTCGGCCAGCGGGTTTGGGTGACCCCAGGCGACCTGCTGCAGCGCCAGCCGCAGCGGCTCGGCGTAGGCGAAGCCGCCGTCGGTGAGCAGCATCAGCGCCGTCGAGAGCGCCGCCAGCTCGTCGTCGGAGAAGGAGATCGGGTCGAGGTAGAAGTTCTCCGGCGGCAGCGAGTAGAGCTCGGCCTCGAAGAAGCCCTCGCCGGGCTTCTCGACCCCGAGCTGGATCCCGAGGCTCTCCAGCTCCGCGCGATCGGCGTAGAAACGACGCGCGAACGCGTCGTCGTTCATGTCGCTGTAGCCCTCCACCTCGCGCTTGATCTCGAGGGCCGAGACCGGCCTCCCCTGAGCCATCAGGAACGAGATGAGAGAGAGCTGTCTGATCAGCTTCTCGGTGTCCTTCGCCACTGCTCGGCAGGATAGTCTCCGAGCGGCTCATGGACGTCCTCCGAAACCTCTTCGGCAACGTAACCGCGGGCATTATCCGGCTTTTGGTGACGGTCGGAATCCTCGCTGCGGTCTATTTCTTCGTCGTTCGACCGACCCTGGAGGCGACCAAGGAGATCTCCCACGAAGTCAACGCCAACGTCCACAGGGGCTTCGAAGCGGCGGACCTGCACCAGATCAACAGGACGATCGACGACGTCAACCGCCGGGTCCAGCGCGAAGTCCGGAAGTCACTGCGCCAGTCGCCCAACCACAGCGCCGCGAACAAGCTGGTCCGCTGCATCCAGCGCGCCCACCAGGACGTGGACAGGGTCCAGCGCTGCAGCGAGCGGTTTCAGTAGGCGCCCTCGCATCAGCTCGGCGCTGACCGCCCCGCTGATGGCCGCGGCTAGTCCATCGAACGCGCCAGCACTAATGCGAGAGAAAAGATGAGGAAGCCAGCGGCAATCAGCCAAAAAATCGCCTCGGCCACCCGCATTGGTAGCAACCGCTGCCACTGCTGCACCTCGTAGGTGCGATCTTCGGACTTGCGGAGTTGTTTTTCCAACCGATCGATGTCTCGCCGAAGACCTTCGTACCGCCAATCTTCCATCTCTTCCTCCTACTGGCCGAGCTGAGGCATTTTCTAATGTCGAACTACATGAGGAGGGCACCGAGCAGGGTGGCGATCACCACAGCGGCTGCGCCGATCAAGGTCAGATGCAGGTTGTGGAAGCGCTCATCGATCTTCTCGAAGCGCTCATCGATCTTCTCGAAGCGGGCTTCCATGCGACCAAAGCCTTCTCGCATCTCGGTCTTGACTTCGGAAAACCCCTGATCGACCTTCTCGCTGAGGTCGTCCAGCCGCTCGTCGGTCCATTTCTTCCTAGGGCTCATCACTACCGCCATGAGCATAGCGTAACTGATTGTCTACAGCAATGCTTTGTCTTCAGGCGGCGCGCTGGGCGAAGAAGGCCGACCCCGACAACGCCCGGTCGAAACCCGACCAGGACTCGCCGGCGGGGAGCTGGCGCTCCAAGCGGTCGAAGCTGCCGAGGCGGCCGCCGAGGTTGTCGATCATGTGGACGAGGACGGCCTCGCGGGTGGCGGGGACGACCGGCGAGCCGTGCTCGAGCGAGCCGTGGTGGCTGAGGATGATGTGCAGCACGCACTGGGCGAGGTGGGGGTCGAACCCCGGCAGGTCCTCGATCGCCCGCCGCACCGCGTAATAGCCGAGCGGGATCTCCCCCTGCAGGCGACCGGCGTCGGTGAGGTCGATCGCCAGCGGATCGTCGTTGTAGGCGACGCACTTGCCGATGTCGTGCAGGAGGGCCCCGGTGACGGCGACGTCGCGGTCGATGCCGGGGAAGAAGTTGGCCGCCGCGGAGACCGCCTGCGCGACCGAGAGCGTGTGCTCGAGCAGGCCGTGCCGGTAGGCCTGGTGGTAGGTCTTCGCCGCCGGCGCGTCGCGAAAGCGCCGCCAGGTCTCCCCGCCCTCGCCGAAGAAGTGGTCGAGCAGCCGGCGCAAGTGCGGGTTCTGCACGGTCCCAAGCAGTTCGCGCAAATCTCCCTCGAGCTCTCCGGCCGAGACCTCCGACTCCGCCGCCAGGTCCTCGGCGTCGAACTCGTGCGGCTCGGCCTCGCGCACCGCGGTGAGCTTGATCTTCGCCCCCCAGCGCTCGCTGATTTCGAAGACGCCGGTGACGAAGACGGGCGAACCGGTGCAGCAGAGCGCGTACAGCGTCTCCGCCTCCTCCCAGCAGACCGCCTCGGCGGTGCCGGTGGCGTCGCCGACCGAGAGCCGCAGCCAGGGCTCGCCGTTGCGCTTGCGCCGCAGCTCCCGCTCCCGCACCGCGTAGACGCCGCGCACCCGCTGGCCGTCCTCGAGCTCCCGCAGGGGGACGCGCGGCGCGGTCTCGTCGGGGGCGGATTCGGCCGGAGCCTCGACGAGAGTCTCGATCTGCGTCTGCTCATCCATCGTTCGTCCAAGGTAGAGACGAGACCGGACGCGGCTTAGGCTGCGTTCGTGGGTGCGACGAGAGAGACGGCAGCGGCCGTGGGCGCCCTCAGCGCCTACGTCGCGACGGTGCTGCCAAAGGTGCGAAAGGAGCTGCGCCGCTGGCGGCGCCTGGCGGAAGCGATCCCCGATTCCAAGCGCAGGGAGCGGGCTCTTTCGGCTCTCGCCGAGAAGGCCGAGAACGTCGAGGCGGTGGCGGTCTTCGCGATGCTGGCGCCGCGCCGGCGGCGCGCTGCCGTGCTGCGGGCGATCGTGCCGCTGCAGGTCGCGATCGACTACCTCGACACGCTCGAAGAGGCCGGCGAGGACGGGAGCGGCGATGCCTACCTCGGAGCGCTGCAGGCGGGCTGGGTGCGGGAGATCGAAGCGCTGCCGGCCTGCGGAGTCGTCGTCGAGCTCCTGCGCGGCGCGGTGGATCGCTGCGGCGAAGGCCAGCGGCAGACGCACGCCGCTGCCGCGGGCGACGCGGCGCCGCTGCGGCGCTGGGCCGAAGGGCTGGATCCGAGCGGCGACCATCGCTGGTGGGAGCTGGCCGCCGGCGCCAGCTCCTCGGTCGCCGCCCACGCGCTGATCGCCGCCGCGGCCGACCCCCGCACGACGCCCGAGGACGCCGCCTCGATCGACCGCGCCTACAACCCGCCGGTCGGCGCCCTGACCGTCTTCCTCGACGACCTCGTCGACCGCGAACG
>Ga0157283_10000117_pt1 | contig 10117 bp, 9 predicted proteins | sample NitcycUS044104R1_FD_108398 | JGI IMG/M metagenome (GOLD analysis project Ga0157283, IMG submission 108398) | Soil microbial communities from Arlington Agricultural Research Station in Wisconsin, USA - Nitrogen cycling UWRJ-S044-104R-1 | ecosystem: Environmental > Terrestrial > Soil >...
CGCCGCCTCGTCGTCGCCTCCAGCATGAGCATCTACGGCGAGGGCCTCTACCGCGACGCCGACGGGGAGGTGGCCGAGGCGGTCGAGCGCGACCGTCCGCAGCTCGAGCGCGGGGAGTGGGAGCCGGCCGCGCGCGACGGCCGCGCGCTCGCCCCCGAGCGCACGCCGGAGAGCAAGAAGCCCAGCCTCTCCTCCGTCTACGCCCTCAACAAGTACGACCAGGAGCGGATATGCCTGCTCTTCGGGTCCTCCTATGACGTGCCGACGACGGCCTTGCGCTTCTTCAACGTCTACGGACCCGACCAGGCGCTGTCCAACCCCTACACGGGGGTGCTCGCAATCTTCGGCGGCCGGCTGCTGAACGGGCGGCCGCCGCTGATCTTCGAGGACGGCGAGCAGCGGCGGGACTTCGTCAGCGTCCACGACGTCGCCCGCGCCTGCGCCCTGGCGCTGGAGCGGGACGCCGCCGCCGGCCGCGCCGTCAACGTCGGCAGCGGCGAGAGCATCACCGTGCGGGAGATCGCCGAGCGCCTGGCGCGGGTGACCGACCGCACCGAGATCGAGCCGCGGGTCACCGGCAAGTACCGGGTCGGCGACATCCGGCACTGCTTCGCGGACATCACCCTCGCCCGAGAAGTCCTCGGGTACGAACCGCAGATCGCACTGGACGACGGGATGGCCGAGCTCGCAGAGTGGCTCGAGGGACAGACCGCCGAGGACAGGGTTGAATCCGCGCACGGTGAGTTGGCCGCGCGAGGACTCACCCTATGAGCTGGGCGCTCGTAACCGGCGGCGCCGGATTCATCGGAACCAACCTTGCCGACCGGCTGCTCGCAGAAGGGCAGCGGGTGCGGGTCCTCGACAACCTCTCGCGGCCGGGAGTCGAGCGGAACCTCGAGTGGCTGCGCGAGCGCCACCGCGACCGGCTCGAGGTGATGATCGGCGACCTCTGCGAACCGGCGGTGGCCGCGGGGGCGGTCCGCGGCGTCGAGAGCGTCTTCCACCTGGCGGCTCAGGTCGCGGTCACCACCAGCCTCGAGGATCCGGTGCTCGACTTCGACGTCAACCTGGTCGGGACCCTGAACGTGCTCGAGGCGGCGCGGCGGCAGGCGCGGCCACCGGCGGTGATCTTCACCTCCACCAACAAGGTCTACGGCGGCTTGGAGGACGTCGAGCTGGAGGACACCGGGAGGCGCTACGAGCCGCTGGCCGAGTCAATCCGCCGCCGCGGCATCTCCGAGCAGCGGCCGCTGGATTTCTGCACCCCCTACGGCTGCTCGAAGGGAGCCGCCGACCAGTACGTGCTCGACTACGCCAAGAGCTACGGGCTGCGCACGGCGGTCTTCCGCATGAGCTGCATCTACGGCCCCCACCAGTGCGGCAACGAGGACCAAGGGTGGGTCGCGCACTTCGCGCTGCGGGCCCTGGAGGGGGAGCCGATCACCCTCTACGGCGACGGCCGCCAGGTCCGCGACGTGCTCTTCGTCGACGACCTGGTCGACGCCTTCCTGCTCCTCCGCGAGAACGTCGACTCGCTCGGCGGGCGCGCCTACAACATCGGCGGCGGGCCCGGGAACGCGGTCAGCCTGCTGGAGGTGATCGAGCGGATCGGCGAGCTCGGCAGCGAGCCCGCGGTCGAGTTCGGCCCCTGGCGCCAGGGCGACCAGCGCTACTACGTCACCGACACCCGCCAATTCGGGCGCGACACCGGCTGGCGACCGCGGGTTAGCGCCGAAGAGGGCATCGAGCGCCTCTACTCCTGGTTGCGCGACCGGTCGGTCGGCGGGCGGGTCGCTCGCGCGGCGACCGCGGCGTAGGGGGTTTGGTGGCGCGCGCGGCGGTCATCCGCGAGAGCCGGTCGGCCGAGCTGGTCGAGGTGCCGGTGCCCGAGCCGGGCGAGGGCGAGGTGCGGCTGCGGCTGGAGGGCTCCGGCGTCTGCGGCAGCGACATCCCGGTCTGGACCGGGCGGCCCTGGTTCGAGTACCCGCGGCCGCCGGGGGCGCCGGGGCACGAGGGCTGGGGCGTGGTCGACGCGGTCGGCGAGGGCGTCGGGGAGCTGAGCGAGGGCGACCGGGTCGCCGGCCTCTGCTACCGGGCGTACGCGGACTACGACGTCGCTCGGGCCGAGGACCTGGTGCGGCTGCCCGCAAGCGTCGAATACTTCCCCGGCGAGGCGCTGGGCTGCGCGATAAACGTGGTGCGGCGGAGCGAGATCGAGCGGGGGCAGACGGTGGCCGTCGTCGGCGCCGGCTTCCTCGGCTGCGTGATCGTCCAGCTCGCCGCCGCCGCGGGGGCGCGGGTGCTGGCCGTCTCGCGGCGGCGCTCGGCGCTGGAGACGGCGGCGGCGATGGGGGCGGCGGAGACGATCGCGCTGGAGGAGCCGGTCGTCGAGCGGGTCGAGGAGCTGAGCGGCGGCGAGCTCTGCGACGTCGTCGTCGAGGCGGCGGGGGTGCAGTCGACGCTCGACCTCGCCGGGCCGCTGACGAAGACGCGCGGGCGGTTGGTGATCGCCGGCTTCCATCAGGACGGCGGCCGCCAGGTCGACATGCAGCTCTGGAACTGGCGCGGCCTCGACGTCGTCAACGCCCATGAGCGCGACCCGCGCCTCTACGTCGAGGGGATCCGGGAGGCGGCGGCCGCGGTCGAAGCGGGCCGACTCGATCCCAGCCGGCTCTACACCCACCGCTTCGGCCTTGACGAGGTCGGGCGGGCGCTGGAGACCGCGGTCGAGCGGCCAGACGGGTTCATGAAGGCGCTGGTGCTGGCATGACGGTCGCCACCCTCCCCCGCCTCGGCTTCCTCGGTGTCGGCTGGATCGGCCGCAACCGGATGGAGGCGCTGGCGCGCGAGGGACTGGCGCGGGTGACGGCGGTCGCCGACCCGCGGCCCGAGGCGGTCGCGGCCGCGGTGGAGGTGGCGCCGAGCGCGGCGAGGGCGGAGTCGCTAGAGGAGCTGCTGGAGCACGAACTCGACGGGCTGGTGATCGCGACCCCGAGCGCGCTGCATGCCGACCAGGCGGTCGCGGCATTGGAGCGCGGGATGGCCGTCTTCTGCCAGAAGCCGTTGGCGCGCGACGCCGAGGAGACGCGGCGGGTGCTGGCGGCGGCGCGGACGGCCGACCGCCTGCTCGCGGTCGACCTCTCCTATCGCCAGGTCGAGGCGCTGCGAGTGGCGCGGGAGCAGGTGGCGAGCGGCGCGATCGGCGAGCTCCACACCATCGACCTCGTCTTCCACAACGCCTACGGCCCCGACAAGCCCTGGTTCACCGACCTCGAGCTGGCCGGCGGCGGCTGCCTGATCGACCTCGGCACCCACCTCGTCGACCTCGCCCTCTGGCTCACCGGCAGTTCCGTGGTTCCTTTCGGACGAGATACCTCCGAAAGGAACCACGGAACCGGGGTCGAGACCGCGCGGACGCTGGCGCTGCAGGGGCACGAGGTGGAGGACCACGCCACGGCCGAGCTCTCGCTCGGGTCGGTGCGGGCGCGGCTCGCCTGCTCCTGGTTCACCCCGGCCGGGCGCGACTGCGTCTTCGAGTGCACCGCCTGGGGCAGCGAGGGCGCGGTCTCGGTCCGCAACGTCGGCGGCTCCTTCTACGACTTCCGGGCCGAGCTCTGGCGCGGCACCAGCTCGGAGACCCTGGCCGAGCCGCCCGACGCCTGGGGCGGGCGGGCGATCGCCGCCTGGGCGGAGCGCCTTCGCGGCGGGCCGGCGTACGACCCCGCCGCCGCCGAGCTCGAGCCGCTGGCGCGGACGATCGACGCCATCTACGCGAAGGCCGGGCGATGAAGGTCCTGATCAGCACCGACACCATCGGCGGCGTCCTCACCTACACGACCGAGCTCGCCGCCGCGCTGGAGGCGGCCGGCGACGAGGTGGTGGTGGCGACGATGGGCGCGCCGCTGCGCCCCGCACAGCGCCGGCGCCTGCCGGCGTGCGTCCACGAAAGCGACTTCGCCTTGGAGTGGATGGAGGACCCGTGGGTCGACGTGGCCGCCGCCGGCGAGTGGCTGCGCGAGCTCGCGCAGGAGGAGCGCCCCGACGTCGTCCACCTCTGCTCCTACGCCCACGGCTCGGTCTCCTTCCGCGCCCCGAAGCTGCTCGTCGCCCACTCCTGCGTCCTCTCCTGGTGGCGCGCCGTCCACGCCACCGAGGCCCCTCCGAGCTGGAACCGCTACCGCGAAGAAACGGCCGCCGGCCTCGAAGCCGCCGACGCCGTGGTCGCCCCTAGCCAAGCCATGCTCACCGAGCTCGAACGCGACCACGAGCTCGACCCCGGCAGCGCCACCGTGATCCACAACGGCAGCGGCACCTCCGGCACCCGATTCCCGGCCCCACACCCCCCCGCCAACCCGAACTGCATCAAATTCCCCACCCAGCAGAGGGGGAATTTGATGCAGTTCGCGGGGGAGGGGCGGTTGGTGCTGGGGTCGGGGCGGTTTTGGGACCCGGCGAAGAACCTCGCGGCGCTCGATGCGGCGGCCGAGGGGCTGGCGTGGCCGGTGGTTGTGGCCGGAGACCTCGGCGACGGCGAGTCCCCGCGCCACGCGGAGGCGACCGGGCTGCTCGACGGCGAGGAGCTCGCGGCGCTGCGGCGGCAGGCTTCGATCTACGCGGCGCCGGCGGTCTACGAGCCGTTCGGCCTCGGAATCCTCGAGGCGGCGCGGGACGGTTGCGCGCTCGTCCTTGGCGACATCCCTTCATTGCGGGAGCTCTGGGGCGACGCGGCGATCTTCGTCGACCCCCGCGACGTGGGGGCGCTGCACGCAGTGCTCGCCTGCCTGATCGAGGCCCCGCAGGTGCGCGCGGACCTCGGCGAGCGGGCCCGCCGGCGCGCCGCCGCCTACTCGATCGAGCGCACCGCCGCCGCCTACCGGCGCCTCTACCAGCGACTGGCCCTGAGGGAGCGGGTATGAAGGTCGTCGTCTTCTCCCACTCGCTGGTCTCCGACTGGAACCACGGCAACGCCCACTTCCTCCGCGGCGTCGCCACCGAGCTGCAGGAGCGCGGCCACGAGGTGACGGTGTTGGAACCCGCCGACGGCTGGAGCCGATCCAACCTCCTCGCCACACACGGTCCCGCCCCGCTGCGCGATTTCGCGACCGCCTTCCCCCACCTCCAAAGCCGCGCCTACGGCCCCCGCGGCTTCGACTTCGAGGCCTCCCTCGACGACGCCGACCTCGTCCTCGTCCACGAGTGGAACGAGCCGTCGCTGGTGCGGCGAATCGGCGAGCACCGCGCCCGCCACGGGGGCTACCGGCTGCTCTTCCACGACACCCACCACCGCGCCGCCACCGCGCCGGAGGAGATGAGCCGCTTCGACCTCTCCCGGTACGACGGCGTGCTCGCCTACGGCGAGGTGATCCGCCAGATCTACCTCGAGCACGGCTGGGCGGCGCGCGCCTGGACCTGGCACGAGGCCGCCGACACCCGCGTCTTCAAGCCTCTGTCCGAGGACGAACGCCAGGGCGATCTGGTCTGGATCGGCAACTGGGGCGACGGCGAGCGCAGCGAGGAGCTGCGCGCCTTCCTGCTGCGGCCGGCGCGACAGGCCCGCCTCTCCGGCTCGATCCACGGCGTCCGCTACCCGCGCTCGGCGCGCCTGCGGATCCGGCTCGCCGGCCTGCGCTACCGCGGCTGGATCGCCAACCACCGGGCGCCGCAGCTCTTCGCCCGCCACCGGATCACCGTCCACGTCCCGCGCCGCCCCTACGTCGAGGCGCTGCCGGGGATCCCGACGATCCGCCCGTTCGAGGCGATGGCCTGCGGCATCCCCCTGGTCTGCTCGCCCTGGGAGGACGCCGAGGGCCTCTTCCGCCCCGGCCGGGACTACCTCGTCGCCGCCGACTCGCAGGAGATGCGGGAGGCGATGGAAGCGATCCGCGACGACCCCGAGCTGGCCGAGCGGTTGCGCCGCAGCGGCCTGGAGACGATCCGCGCCCGCCACACCTGCGCCCACCGCGTCGACGAGCTGCTGGCGATCGACGCCGAGCTCCGCGGCGCCTCGGAGGTGGAGGTGGCGGGATGAAGATCGCCTTCTTCGGCTCCAGCCTCGTCTCCGCCTACTGGAACGGCGCCTGCACCTACTACCGCGGGATCGTGCGGGCCCTCGACGCCCGCGGCCACCGCGTCACCTTCTACGAACCCGACGCCTTCGACCGCCAGGCGCACCGCGACATCGCCGACCCGCCCTGGGCGCAGGTCGTGCTCTACGAGCCGCGCGACGAACGCGCCGTCCGCGAGGTCGTCGCCGCTGCCGCCGACGCCGACGTCGTCGTCAAGGCAAGCGGGGTCGGCGCCTTCGACGCCGTGCTCGAGCAGGCCGTCGCCGAGCTGGAGGGGCCCGAGGTACGAATCTTCTGGGACGTCGACGCGCCGGCGACCCTGGCCGCGATGGAAGCAGATGCCGACGAGAGGGAGAACCCGCTGCGGGAGCTGATCGGCCGCTACGAGATGGTCCTCACCTACGGCGGCGGCCAGCCGGTGATCGACCGCTACACCGCGCTGGGCGCCCGCTCCTGCGTGCCGATCTACAACGCGCTCGACCCCGCGACCCACCACCCCGAGCCGCCGCGCCCGGAGCTCGGCTGCGACCTCGCCTTCCTCGGCAACCGCCTGCCCGACCGCGAGGCGCGGGTGGAGGAGTTCTTCTTCGGCGCGGTCGAAGCACTGCAAGACCACGCCTTTATCTTGGGCGGCAACGGCTGGGAGGACCGCGCCGCGGGCCTCGCCAACCTCCGCTACCTCGGCCACGTCCCTCCCGGCGACCACAACGCGCTCAACCGCAGCGCCCTCGCTGTCCTCAACGTCAGCCGCGCGAGCATGGCCGCCAACGGCTTCTCGCCGGCGACCCGCGTCTTCGAGGCCGCCGGCGCCGGCGCCTGCCTGATCACCGACGAGTGGGACGGGGTCGAGGAGTTCCTGACGCCGGGCGAGGAGGTTCTCGTCGCCCGCGACGGGGCCGAGGTCGCCGAGCTGCTCGCCGGGCTCGATCCCGGTCGCGCCCGCGCGATCGGCGAGGCCGCCCTGCGGCGGGTCCTCGCCGAGCACACCTACGACCGCCGCGCCGAGCAGGTCGAGGCGGTCCTCGAGGGGGTGCCGGTGCGATGAGGATCGTCTTCTGCGGCCTCTCGATCACCTCCTCCTGGGGGAACGGGCACGCGACCAACTACCGGGCGCTGGTCCGGGAGCTGAGCGCCCGCGGCCACGAGGTCCTCTTCCTCGAGCGCGACGTCCCCTGGTATGCGGCCGAGCGCGACCTCCCGCAGCCGCCCTGGGGGAGGACCGAGCTCTACGGGAGCCTGGAGGAGCTCGAAGGCCATGGCGACGCAGTCGCCATGGCCGACCTGGTCGTAATCGGCTCCTACGTCCCCGAAGGCGTCGCAGTCGCCGACTGGGTCCTGGAGCGAGCCGGCGGCGCCGTCGCCTTCTACGACATCGACACCCCGATCACGCTCGACAAGCTGCGCCGCGGCGACACCGAGTACCTCTCCCCCGACCTCGTCGGTCGCTTCGACCTCTACCTCTCCTTCACCGGCGGCCCGACCCTGCGGGTGTTGGAAGCGGAGTTCGGCGCCCGCCGCGCGATCGCCTTCCACTGCCTCGTCGACCCCGGGGCCTACCGCCCCCACAGCGGCGAGACGCCGCGCTGGGACCTCGGCTACCTCGGCACCTACAGCGACGACCGCCAACCGCTCCTCGAGCGGCTGCTGCTCGAGCCGGCGCGCGACGCCCCGGAGCTCGACTTCGCCGTCGCCGGCCCGCAGTACCCGGCCGGGATCGAGTGGCCGGGCAACGTCGAGCGGGTCGAGCACGTCCCCCCCGCCGAGCATCCCGGCTTCTACGCCTCCCAGCGCTTCACCCTCAACGTCACCCGGGCCGAGATGCGGGCCGCCGGCTGGTCGCCCAGCGTGCGCCTGTTCGAGGCCGCCGCCTGCGGCGTCCCGGTGATCTCCGATCGCTGGGACGGCTTGGATCGGCTCTTCACCCCCGGCGAGGAGATCCTGATCGCCGACGACGCCGAGGACGTCCTCCGCCTCCTCGCCGAGACCGGCGAGGACAGGCGCTTGGCGCTGGCCGAACGGGCGCGGGCGCGCGTCCTCGCCGAGCACACCGCCGAGCGCCGCTGCGAACAGCTCGAGGCGGAGGTCGCGGGGGTGGCGGTGCGATGACCCTGCAGGTCCCCGGCACGGTCGCCGAGCTCGGCCCCTGGTTCCACAACCTCCACCTGCCGGACGGCCGCCAGACCGCGCCGGACCACCCGCTCGGCGACTTCCCCGCCTTCAAGTGGCGCCAGATCGAGGGCTCCCTGCCGCTGGACCTGCGCGGCGCCCGCGCCCTCGACGTCGGCTGCAACGCCGGCTTCTACTCCTTCGAGCTCGCCGCCCGCGGCGCCGAGGTGCTCGCCCTCGACCCCGACGACCACTACCTGCAGCAGGGCCGCTGGGCAGCCCAATTCCTCGACCCCGAGGGCCGCGTCGAGTTCCGCCAGGGGTCCGTCTACGACCTCGTCGACGTCGAAGGCGGCTTCGAGGTGGTCCTCTTCATGGGCGTCCTCTACCACCTCCGCCACCCCCTGCTGGCGCTCGACGTCGTCGCCGAGAAGCTCGGCGGCAAGCTCGTCCTGCAGACGCTGACGATGCCCGGCCGCGACTCCCCCGGCACCCCCGCGGATGTCGAGATCGGCGATCGCAAGCGGCTGCTGGAGCCGGGCTGGCCGCGGGCCGCCTTCATCGAGCACCAGCTAGCCGGCGACCCCACCAACTGGTGGGCGGCCGACCCGGCCTGCGTCGAGGCGATGGCCCGCTCCGCCGGCCTGCGGATCGCCGAGCGCCCCGCCCACGAGTTCTGGATCTGCGAACGCGACGAGGAGAACGACCACGCCCGCGACCTCCGCCGCACCGAGCTCCGCGCCGCCACGCGCATGTCGACTTGGTTACCTCCTGGGTAACAAACTCGACAGGGCCTTTAGCTGCCGCTCATTCCTCCGCGAGGAAGCGCAGGTAGACCCCGTAGCGCAGCGAGCCGGTGCGGTTGACGCCGCCGGAGTGCGGCAGGTCCGGCGTCATCATGATCGCATCGCCGGGGTCGGCCTCGACCGGCGAGGGTCCCGCCGCCGTCTGCACCAGCAGACCGCCGTTGTCGCCGCGCCAGGGGCTGAGCGGCACGCCGACGATCCGCAGGTAGGGCCGCTCGCCGGCCCAGGCCGGCTCCTGGTCGAGGTGGAAGACGATCTCCGGCTCCGGGCCGACGTGCGGGAACTGCAGCAGGATCTGGGGGTCGCAGATCTGCCCGGTCCGCCACTCCTCCGGCAGTGCCTCCGCCAGGGCGTAGATCTCCGGGCGCTCCCTCAGGTGCGGGAACCAGTGCGCCCCCCACAGCCACTCGCCCAGCTCTTCCGCCACTGCCCCGCGCTGCAGGAGGTCGAGGTGCAGCAGCCGCAGGACGTCGTCGATCTGCTCCTGCGGCACGATGCCGCGAGCGACCTCGTAGGAGCCCTGTACCGGCTGGGGTGGCACGGGGGGCATCCTTTCAGGGACGGTCCGGCGGCCGCCGCTACTTCGCGTACTCGCAGCGGCGCAACCGGTCGCCGCCGCTGCCGCCGATGCAGCGGTCCTCCCCGCCTCGCCCGTCGAGGCGGTCGCCGCCGCCGCGCCCGAGCAGGACGTCGGCGCCGGCGCTGCCGCTCAACAGGTCGGGCCCGGGCGGGCCCTCGATCTTCTCGGTGCTGCCGGAGATCCGGCCCGGCACGCATCCCCCCGCCTCCGGATCGGCGACGGTGCCCCCGATCGCGGCGGCGACGAAGGCGCCGCTGTTGCGGACGCGGGCGAAGGAGGCGCTGTCGTTAGGGCCCGGGCCGCCGCGGAACAGGCCCCCCTCGCAGGGCTGACCGCCGATCAGGAGATCGTTGCCGCCGCCGCCGAGCAGTGTCGCCGCGCCGCTCGGATGCCGCGGGTGGAGGATGTTGACGCCGAAGAGGGCGTCGTTGCCGCCGCCGCCGGCCAGCCAGTCGGGGTCGGAATCGTCGCCGCCGTAGAGGGTGTCGCCGCCGCTGCCGCCGCGGATGCGGTCGCTGCCGGAGCCTCCCTCGACCGTCACCTCGACTTCGGACGGCACC
>Ga0157283_10000120_pt1 | contig 9827 bp, 12 predicted proteins | sample NitcycUS044104R1_FD_108398 | JGI IMG/M metagenome (GOLD analysis project Ga0157283, IMG submission 108398) | Soil microbial communities from Arlington Agricultural Research Station in Wisconsin, USA - Nitrogen cycling UWRJ-S044-104R-1 | ecosystem: Environmental > Terrestrial > Soil >...
CATCTCTGCGCCGGTTGTTTTAAGCAGCAGGTATCCCGCGACATCGGTCGCGATGGATTGGCGCCTTTGCGCCTTCCCCTACCGCTGCGCGCCAGGCCCCCTTGCCTGACATACGGGTACGTTTAACAGGCGTATCAGCAACAATCAAGTTTTTTATTATAAACAGCGAGTGATATGCAATTTACGCTGGAAATGCAGAGTGACTTAGACTCCAAGTCATGGCGTCTCCCGAGGCGAAGAATCTCGAGGCGATCTCGAAGGCGATCGACCAGCACAACATGAACTGCCCGTTCCCGGCCGCGGAGGTGCGGATGAACCCGTTCGAGGTCGAGCGGCTGGGGTGGGACACGATCCGGGGGTTGCCGGTGGTGCCGGACGGCGAGATCGGGACGGGGAGGTTCCGCATCGTCTGCTCGCGGGACTTGGAGGGCGACGGCCTCGAGATCGTCGAGGCCGTTGGCAAAGAGCTGGAGACGGTCGCGCCGGTTCAGAACTGAGAGGCCGTAGGGCCTCTCAGACCTCGTTCCAGAAATCCAGGCCGAGGCCGCTGAGCCAGTTCTGGGCTTCGATGTTGAGCTGGAAGAGCTCGCCGGTCCAGATCAGGACGCCCATCGCGATCAGGATCAGGCCGCCGACGGCGACGATCGCCTGGTAGTGGCGCTTGACGACGGCGAAGGCGGTCGTCATCTGGCTGAAGGCGACCGCGGTGAGGATGAAGGGGATCGCCAGGCCGGCCGAGTAGACGGCGAGGAGGAAGGCGCCGCGGCCGGCCGAATCCGAAAGCGAGGCGGCGGAGAGGATCGCCCCGAGGGTAGGGCCGATGCAGGGGGTCCAGGCGATCGCGAAGGCGGCTCCGGCGACGATCGGCCCGCCTCTGCCAGCCCGCTCCAGCAGGGCGTCGACGTGCCACTCGCGGTTCAGCCTGGTGATGAAGAGGGAGCCGACGAAGAGGAGTCCCATCGCGATGATCAGCGCCCCGGAGATCTTCGTCAGCAGCTCCTTGTGGTCCTGCAGGGCCGAGCCGAGGCCGGTCGCGGTCAGCCCGAGGAGGATGAAGATCGTCGAGAAGCTGGCGACGAAGAGCAGGCTCGGTCCGAGCACGCGGCGCCAGCCGGCGTTCTCGAGCTCGTTCGCGGAGACGCCGCTGACCGCGGAGAGGTAGCCGGGCACCAGCGGCAACACGCAGGGGGAGAGGAAGGAGACGATTCCCGCCGCGAGCGCGGCGAGGATTCCCACCCCCGAGGCGGGATCGGTGCTGACGGCGAGAGGTACCACTGCCCCCAGGTTACCCGCCGGATTCGCGCGCCCGCCGTCGAAGCGCGCTAGATTTGGCCAGCTAGCCAAACAGCCGCGAGAGCGGCCGGGACAGGAGTTGAGGACTTGAGCAAGAGGACGTTCGTGATCGGTGTCGGGATGACCAAGTTCGAGAAGCCCGGGACCAAGGAGGGCGATTACCCCGACTGGGCCAAAGAGGCGGGGGAGAAGGCGCTCGCCGACGCCGGGATTCCCTACGAGGACGTCGAGCAGGCCTACGCCGGCTACTGCTACGGCGACTCCACCTACGGCCAGCGGGCGCTCTACCAGCTCGGCCTGACCGGGATCCCCGTCGTCAACGTCAACAACAACTGCTCGACCGGCTCCTCGGCGCTGTTCCTGGCACGGCAGGCGGTCAAGGGCGGCATCGCCGAGTGCGCGCTGGCGTTGGGCTTCGAGAAGATGGAGCCGGGCAGCCTCGGGGTCAAGTACACCGACCGCACCAACGCGCTCGACAAGCACGCGATGCGGATGTTCGAGCTGCGCGAGCCGGAGGCATCGCCGCCGGCGCCGCAGATGTTCGGCAACGCCGGCCGCGACCACATGCAGAAGTACGGCTCCGAACCCGACCACTTCGCCTGGATCGGCTGGAAGAACCACAAGCATTCGGTCAACAACCCCTACGCCCAGTTCCAAGACGAGTACTCGCTCGAGGACATCAAGGCGGCGAAGATGATCCACGACCCGCTGACCAAGCTCCAGTGCTCGCCGACCTCCGACGGCTCCGCCTGCGCGATCGTCGCCTCCGAGCGCTACGTCGAGGCACACGGGCTCTGGGAGCAGGCGATCGAGATCGCCGGGCAGTCGATGGTCACCGACCTCAGCTCGACCTTCGACGAGAACGCCGACTGCATGACGATCGTCGGCTCCGAGATGTCGCGGACGGCGGCGAAGATCGCCTACGAGGAAGCCGGAGTGGGGGCCGAGGAAGTCGACGTCTGCGAGCTGCACGACTGCTTCAGCGCCAACGAGCTGATCACCTACGAAGCCCTCGGCTTCGCGGGGGAGGGGGAGGCGCACCAGCTGGTCGCCGAAGAAGCGACCACCTACGGCGGCAGCGGCCCTGTCGTCAACCCCTCCGGCGGGCTGATCTCCAAGGGCCACCCGCTCGGGGCGACCGGCCTCGCCCAATGTTCGGAACTGACCTGGCAGCTGCGCGGCGAAGCCGACAAGCGCCAGGTGGAGGGCGCGAAGACCGCCCTCCAGCACAACATCGGCCTCGGCGGCGCCGCCGTGGTCACGGTCTACAAACCGGCGGCCTAGGGCGCGCCGAACGGAGGGGGAGCACGATGGCGAAAGAGCGGCGGTCTCTCGGCGGCAAGGTCGTGGCGATCACCGGCGGTGCGCGCGGGATCGGCAAGGCGACGGCGGCCGCGCTGGTGGCGAAGGGCTGTCGCGTCGCCATTGGCGACCTCGATCTCGAGCTGGCGGAGAAGAGCGCCGCGCAGCTCGGCGGCGGCACGGTCGCGCTGCCGCTCGACGTCACCGACCGCGCCTCCTTCGAGCGCTTCCTCGACGAGGCCGAACGCCAGCTGGGTCCGCTCGACGCCGTCGTCAACAACGCCGGGATCATGCCGGTGACGCCGTTCGAGGAGGAGAGCGAGGCGTCGATCCGCCGCCAGATCGACATCAACCTGATCGGCGTCATCACCGGCACGCAGCTGGCGATCAAGCGCCTGCGGCCCCGCGGCAGCGGCTATATCGTCAACATCGCCTCGCAGGCGGGCAAATCGGGCCTGCCCGGAATCGCCACCTACTCCGGCACCAAGCACGCCGTGGTGGGGATCAGCGAGGCGGTGCGGGCGGAGCTGCGGGACACCGGCGTCGAGGTCCTCTGCGTGATGCCGACCGTGGTCAACACCGAGCTGACCAGCGGCGTCGGCCAGAAATGGGTGAAGCCGGTCGAGGCCGAGGACGTCGCGAACGAGATCGTCGCGGCGATGGAAATACCGCGGTTCGACGTCTTCGTCCCGCGCGCCAACGGCGCCATCTACAAGGTCCTCGGGCCGCTGCCGCGCAAATGGCGCGAGGCGCTCGGCCGGGCGATGAAGGTCGACAAGCTGATGACCGAGGTCGACCACGGCGCCCGCCGCGCCTACGAGGATCGAGCGGCGTCGAGCGAGCCCGGCCGCGCGGAGGCCCCCTCCGAAGCGCCTGCTCCAGAGCGGGGCGCGGCGTAGGGCGAACGATCGGTCAGTTTCGGCCTCTATAGCGGCCACAACTGACCGATCAGCACCTCCTGGGTTCGGTCCAGGTTGAACTTTTCTCCCTCTGGGTCGTAGATTCAGTAGAGACGAGATGGGACGCATCTACGACGCCACCTGGGGCCGGATGTTCTCGGCCTTCTACGACCGCGCTTTCGAGGCCACCGAAGAGGCCGGCCTGCGCGAGATGCGCCGCGAGCTGCTCAGCCAGGCGCGGGGGAGGGTGCTGGAGCTGGGCTCGGGCACCGGCCTCAACCTGGAGCTGTACCCGCGCGAGGGCCTCGAGTGCCTGACCCTGACCGAGCCCGACCCGCACATGTTCAAGCAGCTCAGAAGGCGGGTGGAGGAGATCGGCTGCGCCGCCGACCTGGTCGAAGCCGGTGCCGAAGACCTTCCCTTCGACGAGGACAGCTACGACACCGTCGTGGTCACGCTCGTGCTCTGCACGGTCCCCGACCAGCCGGCGGCGCTCGCAGAGATCTCCCGTGTCCTCAAGCCGGGCGGTCAGCTGCTCTTCCTCGAGCACGTCCGCGCCCATCGCCCGGAGCTGGCCAAGTGGCAGGACCGCCTCGAAAAGCCCTGGCGCTTCCTCGGCGACGGCTGCCACTGCAACCGCGACACCGTCGCCGCGATCGGCGCCGCCGGGTTCGAGCTCGGCCAGGTGGAGCACGGCGAGCTGCCCAAGGCCCCGCCGATCGTGCGGCCGCTGGTCAGCGGGTCCGCGATCCGCGCCTGAACCCCAAGAAGTAGATGCAGACGAGGAGACTGGCGGGCCCAGATCTAGAGCCAACGCACGATAATGGTGGTTATGTCAACTTAGGCAGAGGTTCCGGCCGCTAGCGGACATCTTCGATCGCCTCTTCCAGGGCCGCGGTCGAACCGGGAGTGCCTACGGCCACCAGTTCTTCGTCCGAACCAGGACCGCGAACCGTGAACGACGGAGAGCCCGAGAAGCCGACGGCTTCGGCTTCTTGCTGGTTTTCTTCGACCCACTTGTCGAGGCCCTCGCGATCTTCGTTCCATTTCTCCAGGTCCTTGACGCCGGCCGCCTTGGCGACGGCTTCGAGGAAGTCGTCGTCGCCGGCGTAGCCCGAGTTCTCTTCGCCCTGGTTGCGGTAGAAGATCTCGATGAAGTTCCAGCTCCGGTGCTGCAGCCCGGCGGCATGGGCCGCGGCGCCGGCGGCGATCGATTCCTTGCCGATGATCGTCATGTAGCGGAAGTCGACCTTGACGACGCCCTGTTTGACCTGCTTTTCGAGGATCGGCGGCAGGATGTCTTCCGCGTAGTGCTTACAGACCGGGCACTGCAGGTCGCCGTACTCGACCATTTCGATCGGCGCGCTCAGCTTGCCTATGACCGACCCTTCCTGCGGGTAGCCCGCAAGGGACTTGTTCACGGCGGCGACTCCCTCGAGTTTCGTGTCGCCGCCGTCGCCGCCGCCCGAAGAGCTGACGACGACCAGAACCAGAACCAGGGCCACGGCGAGGAAAACGGCTCCAGCGGCTATCTGCAGCAGCCTCTGCCGGCGATCCGAATCAGCTTTCATGGGCGAACTCCGGATCGGTCCCGCCATAGCCGATCAGGCGGGTCGCGCTGAGCAGGAAGAGAATCGTCATCAGGACGGCGCTGGCCACGCACCACTGGCAGATCGCCTCGATCTTGAAGATCTCGAGATACGTGAGGAAGACGCTGTAGCCGAAGCCGACGAGGGCGAGAAGGAAGCCGGCGAGACGCACTCCGTCGGTGGCGAAGAACGCGGTGGCGAGCAGCAGCGCGTAGCCGACGATCCCGAGGACGGCGATGTCGATACCGGCGACGTGCGAGTAGGAGCTCTCGGAGACGGTCTGGCAGCCGGCGCCACCCGCCAGGCACGCCGGCGCGTCGCCGCCCGCCTCGGCGATCGCGATGTAGGCGGCGACCCCCAGTCCGAGGGCAGCGAAGAAAGCGATCAGACGACGCAGGATGCCCTCGTCGGGGAAGCTCATCGCGCTGAAGATAAAGCCTTTGCGTAAAAGGACGCGAAAATGCGCGAGAGCCTCCCTCCCTGCCAGGCCAGGGGCGATTCGCCCTCATCCTCGCTGACCAGTTCGGCTTGCGGCAGGGCCTCCGCATAGGCCGCCGCCGCGTCGTAGGGATGGCCGGGGTCGGCGTCGTCGTTGCTGGCGACCACCAGCGCCGGCACCTCGAGATCCGCCAGGTCGGCGAGCGAATCGAACGGCCGCGAGCGCGGCACCTCGCGCAGCGCCCTCGCCAGCGCCTCGGGATGCTGCTGAAGCAGCATCCGCGCGCGGGTGAAGCGCAGAACCGACTCCCGCCAGCGCGGGTCGACCCTCTGTCGCTCGCGGATGTAGGCGACGAAGCGCTCGATTCCGCCGGATTCCAGCGCGGTCGCCAGCCCGTCCCAATACGCGAGCGACTCCGGCTCGACGCCACCCGTGTAAACCGGCCCGATCGCGACCAGACCGGCCAGTCGGTCCGGGTGCCGCAGCGCATAGGCAGCCGCGGTGTGCGCGCCCATCGAGTGGCCGCCGAGCAGGAACCGCTCCGCGCCCACCTGGTCCGCCACCACCCGCTCGAGGTCGGCGACCAGCTCCGGGAATCCATAACCCTCCTCCGCCGGGGCGGGCTCGGAGGCGCCGTGCCCGCGGGCGTCGTAGCTGACGACGCGATATCCCGCCCGCGCCAGGGCTCGCGAGCCGTGCAGGACGTAGCGCCTGGTGGCGGTGATCCCGTGGCAGAGGACAACCGCCGGCCCCTCCCCTTCCGCCTCCCCGAGAAGCTTCGGCGCCGGCCCGAGCGCGAACTCAGCCGCCATCGATCTCGGCGAGGATCCGCTCGAAATCCTCGACCGACTCGTAGCTGAGCCCGGTCAGGCTGACCTTCTGGTGGCGGATCGTCCCCTCCTCGTCGATGACGAAGATCGCCCGTCGCACCATCGGTCCCGCCACGACTCCGTAGGCCCGCGCCACCTCCTTGTCCTCGTCGGCCAGCAGCGGCACGTTGAGGCTCTTCTCTTTGACGAAGCGCTCGTGCGAGCCAACCGACTGCGCGGAGATGCCGAGCACGGTGGCGCCGAGGTCGTCCAGCCGCTCGCCCTGGTCGCGGTAGGAGCAGAACTGGCGGGTGCAGACGGCGGTGAAGTCGCCCGGATAGAAGGCGAGGATCAGCTTCTGCCCGCGGTAGTCGGAGAGGCGGTAGGTCTCGCCGCCCGTGCCGGGCAGCTCGAAGTCGGGGGCGCGGTCGCCTGGCTTCAGCTTTGCCACCGAACGAGCTTAGCCGGCGGCTATTCGCGCTCGATCGTGACTTCTTCGATCAGGACGGTCTGTTTCGGTTTTTCTTCCGGCGTCCCGAGGGCTTCGATCCGTTTCACCACCGGGAAGCCCTCGCTCACCTTGCCGGCCACGGCGTATTCGGGCGGCAGGCCGGCGTCGGCGGCGGTGACGACGAAGAACTGGCTGCCCGAGCGCCCCGGGGGATCGGCGGAGCTCTTCGCCATCGCCACCACGCCTTTGGTGTAGGCGAGGTTCGACGGCGGTTTCTCGTCGACCGAGTAGCCGGGGCCGCCGAGGCCGCTGCCGAGCGGGTCGCCGCCCTGGATCACGAAGCCGGGGGCAACGCGGTGGAAGGTGAGGTCGTCGTAGAAGCCTTCTTCGGCGAGGAAGGCGAAGGAGTTGGCGGTCTTCGGCGCCCGCTCCGTGTCGAGGGCGATCTCGAAGGTCCCGCAGCTGGTCTGGACCACGGCGGTCGCGGCTTCGCCCGGCTCCAGGACCTGGTCCGGTTTCTCGAAGCTCACTTTCTTCGGCTTCGGCGCTTCGACCTGCTTGCAGCCACCCGCGCTCGCCTCGGTCGACGTCGAGGAGCCCGTATCCGAGTCGTCGGAACCGCCGCCGTTGGAGATCAGCACCGCGACGACGATGCCAACCGCCACCACGGCGAAGACGGCGAGGACGATCCAGCGGCGGTCGGACTGCTGCTCCACGGCGCGGAACCCTAATGGACGCGCCAGAGGGAAATCTCCCCGGACAGTCTTACGATTGGCGGGAGTGGACTCTCCCCCGCCGCTGACGCCGCTTGCCGCCGCCGTCCTCCACGTCGGCGACCCGGAGCGAATCCTGCAGATCGAGTGCGGCGAGGGCGAGGGCGCGCTCTTCCTCGCCCGCGAGTTCCCGAGCGCCCGCGTGCGCGGTGTCGACCGCTCGGCCGAGGCGGCGCGGCGGGCGGGCGAGCGGGTCGGGCTCGACCCCGAGGGTCGGATCGCCTTCAAGCAGGGCGGCCCCCGCTCCCTCCCCTACCCCGAGGACCACTTCGACCTGCTCGCGGCCGTCGACGTCGAGCCGGTGGCGAAGGAGGCGGCGCGGGTGCTGCGTCCGGGCGGCTTCCTCGTCCTCGCCGCCACCCGCGCGCCGCGGGCAGCGACCGGGCTCCGCGGTGGCTTCCGGCGTCGCCGGTTGGCGCGTCTCGGGTTCAAGCCGATCTGGACCCAGGAGGCCGGCGACGGCAGCTTCGCGGTCTCGCGACTGCGCGGCGGCGGGCCCCCCGGCCTAGCCCTCTAGGCTGAGCCCGGATGGAGCCAGCCGGGACGCCCCTGACCCTGCTCGTCAACCCCTCGTCGGCCGGGGGCAAGACGTTGAAGCTGCTGCCGCGCGTCGAGGCGGCGCTGGACGCGCGCCGCGCCGTCTTCCGGGTCGAGAGGACGCGCAGCCTCGAGCACGGCGTCGAGTTGGCGCTGGGCGCGGCCGAGCTCGGCGAGGTGCCGGTAGTGGTCAGCGGCGACGGGCTGCTCGGCGCCGTCGGCGGAGCCCTCGCCGGCTCCGACGTTCCCCTCGGGCTGATCCCCGGCGGCCGCGGCAACGACATGGCGCGAGCTCTCGCGATCCCGGAGGAGCCGGAGGCGGCCGTCGAGGTGGTGCTCGCCGGTCACAGCCGCCGGATCGACGTCGGCGAGGCCAACGGCAAGCGTTTCCTCGGCATCGCCAGCGTCGGCTTCGACTCCGAATGCAACCGTCTCGCCAACGAAACCCACTGGCTGCGCGGGAACTCCGTCTACGCCTACTCGATGATCAGGACCCTGGTCGGCTGGCGCAGCGCTCGCTTCACCCTCGTCGTCGGGGGGGAACGCCGCCGCCTCAGCGGCTACTTCGTCGCCGCCGCCAACAACAGCGTCTACGGCGGCGGCATGTACATCGCCCCGGAGGCCGAGCTGGACGACGGCGAATTCGACGTCGTCTCGATCGGCGAGGGCGGCAAGCTCCGCTTCCTCCTCGGCCTCAAGGACGTGCTCAAGGGCAGGCACCTGGGCAAGGAGGAGGTCGAGGTCTTCCGCGCCTCGCGGCTCGAGCTCGACGCCAGCCGCCCCTTCCCCGTCTACGCCGACGGCGACCACCTCACCGACCTGCCGGTCTCGCTGCGGGTGTTGCCGCGCTGCCTCTCGCTCCTCGTCCCGCCGGAGGCGGAGACCGGTGCCTGAGCAGGCGACGGGGGCCCGCGACGGCTCCCTCTTCGGCGCCAAGGTCGCCCTCTCGCGGGCGATCGGCGCCGCCAGCCGGGCCAGCGGCCGCGGTGGCGGGACGACGCTGCCGGGGCGGGTGCTGCTGCGGATCGCGCCGGAGGCGATCGCCCGGCTCGGCGCCGAACTGCGGCGCGGGACGACGATCGTCAGCGCCACCAACGGCAAGACGACGACCGCCGGGATGATCGCGGCGGTCCTCGCCGCCGCCGGACGCCGTCCGGTCCACAACCGCGCCGGCTCGAACATGACCTGGGGCGTGGCGACGGCGCTGCTCGAGCAGCGGGGCGAGGAGGGCCTGTTCGAGGTCGACGAGGCCTGGCTGCCGCGCGTCGCCGAGCAGCTCGAGCCTTCGCTGATCGTCCTCGGCAACCTCTTCCGCGACCAGCTCGACCGCTACGGCGAGATGGAGGCGCTGGCGGACGAGTGGGCGCGGATGGTGGCCGAGCGGACCGGCCGCACCGAGTTCGTCCTCAACGCCGACGACCCGCTGATCGCCGATCTCGGCCGCGGCCGCGACGGCGCCCGCCGCGAGGGCGTCCTCTACTTCGGGATCGAGGACGGCTCGCAGGCCCTGCCCGAGCTCCAGCACGCCTTCGACGCCAAGCACTGCCGCCGCTGCGGCCGCCCTTACGCCTACGAGCGCGCCTTCGTCGGCCACCTCGGCCACTACTCCTGCCCGCACTGCGGCGCCGAGCGGCCGCGGCCCGAGGTCGCGGCGACGAAGATCGAGCTGCACGGGATGGAAGGGTCACGAACGTTGGTTCGAACCCCGTCCGGAGAGCTCGAGCTGGATCTCCCC
>Ga0157283_10000121_pt1 | contig 9725 bp, 9 predicted proteins | sample NitcycUS044104R1_FD_108398 | JGI IMG/M metagenome (GOLD analysis project Ga0157283, IMG submission 108398) | Soil microbial communities from Arlington Agricultural Research Station in Wisconsin, USA - Nitrogen cycling UWRJ-S044-104R-1 | ecosystem: Environmental > Terrestrial > Soil > Agricultural...
CCACCGGCTCGGGGCTGGCGATCGCCTGCATCAGCGGTCGCGTCAGCAGGAACTCGGAGCTGAAGATGTCCTCCTGGACGTCCTCCCAGCCGGCCTCGCCGCCGGCCTGGATCCGCAGCAGCTGCTTGCGGTAGTTCCACTCGTACATCGCCTTCGCCTCGTCGAGGCCCTCGTAGCACTGCAGGCGCACCAGTTCGCGGCCGGTCGCGCGGGAGAGCGCCTTCGCCAGCTCGGTCTTGCCGACACCCGCCGGGCCCTCGACCAGAACCGGCTTGCCCAGCTTCTGGGCGAGGAAGGAGACCAGGGCGGCGGGCTCGTCGGCGAGGTAGCCGACATCGGCCAGGGACTGCTTCACCTCTGCGACGGAGCCTTGGGGCACGGAGCCGATGATAATCAGGCGTCCGTGCTGGATCTCGCCCTCCCGCTCGCCGCGCTGCTGCCCCACAGCCCCGGCCCCTACATCGCGCTGATGCTCGCCGGCTTCGCCGTGGGGATCCTCGGCCACCTGGCGGGCGCCCGCTGGCTCGTCGCCGCCGGCGTCGTCCTGATCTTCCTCGGGGCGCTCCTCTTTCCCTTCCTCGCCAACGTCACCACCGAGAACAAGCCGGCGCCGATCGAGGAATCTCGCGGCGACGCCGGCGAATGACGCCGGCGTTCGTCCTTTGTCCCTCGTATGGACAACAAAGGACGAACGCCGGGTAGGGATTAGGCGATGGGACGTCTCGACGAAGTCGACCTGACGCTGAAGCTCAGCCGCGAGGAGGAGGAGCGGGAGCTGAAGGCGCTCGGGGCCCGGCTGGCGCAGCTGCGGCTGACGCTGGGCGGGCTGATCGGCGAGTGCCGCCTCGGGCCGCCGCTGGTCGTCGTCTTCGAGGGCTGGGACGCCTCCGGCAAGGGCGGGGCGATCAAGCGGCTGGTGGCGCCGCTGGACCCGCGCCACGTTCGCGTCTCCCAATATGCCGCGCCGACCCCGGACGAGAAGCGCCACCACTTCCTCGGCCGCTTCTGGCCGGCGCTGCCTGGGTGGGGCGGGATGACCGTCTTCGACCGCTCCTGGTACGGCCGGGTCCTGGTCGAGCGGGTCGAGGGCTTCGCCACGGAGGACGAGTGGCGGCGGGGCTACGGCGAGATCGAGGCCTTCGAGCAGACGCTCGCCGACGAGGGTTCGACGATCGTCAAGTTCTGGCTCCACGTCTCCTCGCAGGAGCAGCTGAAGCGCTTCGAAGCGCGGGCGGGGGACCCGCTGAAATCCTGGAAGCTGACCGACGAGGACTGGCGCAACCGGGAGAAACGGCCGCGGTACGAGGCGGCGGTCGAGGAGATGCTGGAGAAGACCGACCGTCCTCACGCCCGCTGGCGGGTGATCTCGGCCGAGTCGAAGCGCCACGCGCGGGTAGAGGTGATGCGCCTGGCGGTCGAGGAAATCGAGGCGGGGATGCGGCGCGCGGGGCAGGATCCGCCTCCCCATCCCTAGAATCCTCGGCTCGGTCCCTGTTCCCCTTCGATCACGAGGAGCCCCGTCTTTTGAGCCGTATCCGAATTTTCGCCCTGTTCGCAGCTCTGGCAGCCGTGGCCAGCATCTTCGCCGCCTGCGGTGGCGGCGACGACGACAGCAGCGGCGAAGACCCGCAGAAGGTCGTCGAAAACGCCAGCCTCGAAGGGGTGAAAAGCGGCGAGCTCGACCTCTCGATGAACGTCACCGCCGAAGGCGACGAAGGCGGGGAATTCGATATCAGCCTCTCCGGCCCGTTCGAAGCCGGCGGCAAGAGCGAACTGCCGCAGGTGGAACTGACCGCGGAAGCCGAAGGCTCCGCTCAGGGCGAAGACATCGACTTCGACGGCAAGGTGACGCTGCTCAAGGACCGCGGCTTCATCGAATACGAAGGAACCCCCTACGAAGTCGATCCCACCACCTACGGCTTCCTCACCTCGGCCTTCGAACGGGCTCAGCAGCAGCAGGGCTCGGAAGCCGACGTCACCGCCTGCCAGGAGGCGGCGGAAGGGATCAAGTTCGGCCAGTTCGCCGACAACCTCGAAGACGAAGGCAGCGAAGACGTCGACGGCACCTCGACCACCAAGGTCAGCGGTGACCTCAACGTCGACGGGGCGATCGACGCACTCGTCAAGCTGACCGAAGACCCGGCCTGCAGCTCACAGCTCGAAGCAGCCGGTCCGCTGCCGCTCTCCGAACTCGAAGAAGCGAGGGGCGAACTCTCGAAGGCGATCAAGAAGTCTCACGTCGAGATCGCCGTCGGCGACGACGACATCGTCCGCAAGTTCGCGCTCGAACTGGCGATCGAACCGCCGGAAGCGAAGGGCGAAAAGGTCGAACTGGAGATGGAACTGACGCTGAGCGGGGTCAACGAGGAGCAGAGCTTCTCGGAACCCGACAACGCGAAGCCGCTCGAAGGGCTGTTCAAGAAACTCGACGTCAACCCGCTCGAACTGCTGCAGGAAGCCGAAGGCGGCGGCGGCATCGGTGGCCTGCTCGAAGGCCTGAGCGGCGGAACGGACAGCGGCGGATCGTCGTCCGGCGGTGGCTCGGAACTCGGGGCCAGCGCCGCCCAGAAGGAATACGTGCAGTGTCTGCAGCAGGCCAAGACCCCTGCCGACCTGCAGAAGTGCGCGCGCCTGCTCGAATAGCGAGTAGGCGCGGCACCTCCCCGTGAACTCGAGCGCCCCGCGGCTGAACCTCTCCTTCTTCAGGAGCGCGCACGGCTGGCCTTATCTGCTGACGCCGCTGATCCCGATCGCGGTGGCGCTCGAGTTCGCGCACGCTTCGGCGACGGTGATCTTCGCCACCTCGGCCCTCGGGATCATCCCGACGGCGGCGCTGATGGGGCGGGCGACCGAGGAGCTAGCGGCCAAATCGGGTCCGGGCATCGGCGGCTTCCTCAACGTCACCTTCGGCAACGCCCCCGAGCTGATCATCGCCCTCTTCGCCCTCGGGCAGGGGCTGCAGGAGGTCGTCAAGGCCTCGATCGTCGGCTCGATCCTCGGCAACATGCTGCTCGTGCTGGGGGCCTCGATGCTCGCGGGCGGGATCGGCCGCGACAAACAGACCTTCAACCGGGTCAGCGCCGGGATCCAGACGACGATGCTGATGCTGGCCGGCGGCGCCCTGCTGATGCCGGCGATCTTCGAGCTGGTCGAGGGCAAGGGCCTGCCGGCGCCGACGGCCGAGGCGGTCAACTACGGCGGCACGGTGGAGCACCTCTCGCTCGCCGTCGCCATCGTCCTCATGGCCACCTACGTGCTCGGCCTCTTCTTCTCGATGAAGACCCACCGGGCGCTCTTCAACCCCGAGTACGAGGAGGAGGACACCTGGGGCTGGTCGATCCGCACCTCGGTGATCGCCCTCGCGGTCGCCGGCATCCTGGTCGGGCTGATGTCCGAGGTCCTGGTCGGCTCGATCAGCGAGGCCTCCGAGTCGATCGGGCTCTCCGAGTTCTTCGTCGGGGTGATCGTCGTCGCCATCGTCGGCAACGCCGCCGAGCACTGGGTGGCGGTCCTCGTCGCGATGAAAAACAAGATGGACCTGGCGGTGAACATCGCGATCGGCTCCAGCGCCCAGATCGCGCTCTTCGTCGCGCCGGTGCTGGTGCTCGCCTCCTTCTTCATCGGGCCGTACCCGCTGGCGCTCGTCTTCAACGGCTTCGAGCTGGGAGCGATCCTGCTGGCGATCCTGGTCGGCAACCACGTGACCCAGGACGGCGAGTCGAACTGGTTCGAGGGAGTGCAGCTGCTGGCGCTCTACTTCGTCCTCGGCCTCGCCTTCTATTTCGCCTGAGCGCGCCTGGCGGCGTCCTCGGTCGCTCGCGTGCAGAGCACGCCACGCTTCCTGCGTCCTTGCCAGCCACGCTCAGTAGTCTGCCCCGATGGACGCGGTCCTCCTGCTCCTGGCGTTTGCCGTGGTCCTCGCGGGGGCGCTGCTGTTCACCAACGCCGTCGAGTGGATCGGGCACAAGCTCGAGGTCGGGGTGGGGGCCGTCGGCAGCATCCTGGCCGCGGTCGGCACGGCGATGCCGGAGACGCTGATCGCGATCGTCGCCCTGCTCGGCGTCAAGGAGGGCTCCGAAGACGTCGCCATCGGGGCGATCGTCGGCGCCCCGTTCCTGCTCGCCACCTTGGCGATGGGCCTGGTCGGCCTCTTCGCCTACCTCTACCGGGACAAACGCGACCAGGGCCTGCAGCTGAACGTCCACCGGGAGACGCTCGAGCGCGACCTGATCTTCTTCCTCGTCCTCTTCGCGATCGGCGGCGCGCTTGCCTGGGGGCCGCCGGCGCCGCTGCGGATCGCGGTCGGGATCGTTTTCCTCCTCGCCTACGTGGGTTACATCGCCCTCACCCTCAGGGGCGGGGGTGAGGTGCAGAGCGAAGACTCGCTCAACCCGCTGATCTTCGAGCGGCGGGCCGAGAAGCGGGAAGACCCGTCGATGCTGCTCTGCGTCGTGCAGCTGCTGGTCGGGCTGGGAGCGATGGTCGGCGGCGCCCACCTCTTCGTCGAGGAGCTGCTCCACCTCGCCGAGAGCATCGGCGCCGAGCCGCTGGTCCTGGCTCTGATCCTGGCGCCGCTGGCGACCGAGCTGCCGGAGAAGGTCAACAGCTTCTTCTGGGTGCGCGAAGGCAAGGATGCGCTGGCGTTGGGGAACATCACCGGGGCGATGGTCTTCCAGTCGATGATCCCGGTCGGGATCGGGCTGATCTTCACCAGCTGGGAGCTGAACTGGCACGCCGTCCTCTCGATCGGACTCGGCCTCGCGGGCGGCCTGCTCGCCTACGAGAGCCTCCACCTCGCCCGCCGCTTCAAACTGCCGGCGGTGATCGGCTGGTTCGCGCTCTACGCGGCCTTCATCGTGGCGGTGATCGTCAGCGCCTGATCAGGCGGCGGCGAGCTCGCCGAGAGCCTTCAGGACCACGTCGTCGTGGTTTTTCGGCGATACCTTCGGGAAGACCTTGGCGATCTTGCCATCGGGGTCGACGATGAAGGTCGCCCGCTGCACGCCCATGTACTTCTTGCCGTACATCGACTTCTCGACCCAGATGCCGTAGGCCTCGGCGACGGAGTGGTCGGCGTCGGCGAGGAGGGTGAAGTCGAGGTCGTACTTGCCGGCGAACTTGTCGATCGCCTTCACCTCGTCCGGTGAGATCCCGATCACCCGCGCCCCGGCCTTCTCGTAATCGGCGCGGCGGTCGCGGACGCCGCAGGCCTGGGTAGTGCAGCCGGGGGTGTCGGCGCGGGGGTAAAAAAACAGTACAAGCGTCTGATCCTTAAGGTCGGAGAGCTTGACCAGATCGCCGTTCTGATCCGGCAGGGTAAAGGCGGGCGCCATATCTCCTGGCTTGAGCACGTCGAAAACCCTATCTGCCTTCCTTGCGCACGGTGCCTGCGTTTCGGCAAAACGGCTAAATGGGACCTGTGGCCTCCTTATTTGCCAGCCGGTGGCGGAGGAGGAAGGTAGATACCGAACTTGGCTGCGAGGATGACCAGTATCAGCGTCCAAATGATGCTGACGGCAATGCCAATGAGTATCTGCCGGGAAAGCGAGCCCTCGGACTGCACCTCATCCAATTTCTCATTGGCTTCTTGCTGCTCGTTGGCCAGGCGTTGTTGTTCCTTAGCCATATGTTCCTGCTCTTCGAGAAGGCTATTCAGCGTCTTGGTCAAGCCCTCCAAGTCGAGATCGGTCGGCTCCTTCGCTGCTTCCTCGGCGGTGTTTTCCACTGCTTCGGCGATGTCTGGAGAGTCCGCGCCCCTAGCCGCCTCGGCAACCTGTTCGAAGAGAGGGCGCCAAGCCTCGTTATTCGCGAGGACTTGGTTGCCTAGACCGAGTTGTTTGGCGAGATCAACGCGGCTTAGTCCAGTGAAGCCCTCGTAGACCGTCGGGTCTATTCGAAAATTGAGCGCCTTAAGCTGGGGTTGCATCGCCTGTTGAATCTGGGCTGAGAGTGGTTTCATCGTCTGCTGGACTTGCTCTGAGAGCGGGCGCATGGCGGCGAGTATTTGCTCGTTGAGCCCAGGTTGGATTGCTTTCAAGGCCTCCATGTAGGCAGGCCGGAACGCTTTGAAGGCGTCGAGGTAGGCCGGGCGCATCATTCGCGCAATCTCGTTCGTGCGATTGACGCTTTTCAGCAGATCCTGGGAGATACCGCCGGAAAGCTTTTGTTTCATTTGTTTCCTGACGCGCTCCCACTGCTTTTGCTCTTCGACCTCGAGAGTTTCCAATTCGGGAATTAACTCCGCTGGGGTCTGCGCTTTAATCTCCGGTTCCCGAGTCACGGCGGTGACGCGGGGAAGGAGCTTTAGGAGATCAATGTCCTCCCAGCGGAAAGTGGGAGAGTGTTCGACTACGCGCTCTTTGATGAACGCCCACGCGACCTCCTCCGCGCTCACCTCCTCTTTCCGGTGGGCTGCCAGAAGATCCGACAATGCCGTCATGAAGACCCCATCCGTCCGCTCAACCGTCAAAGTTGCCCGGCCATAGCGAACCTTCGCCTTGCGGTCAGCCCGAAGCCGCAAGAGCGTCTCGCGAGTCAGTCGCTTCGGTTTGTCCTCTTTGTCGGCCATGGATGGCAACCGGCTACTACAGCCGCGTCATCCTATATTTGGAGCAAGCGTTCTTGAGCCGGATCAAGTTCGTGCTGCCGGGGGCGTAACGAGATGGCCAGCCGTCGCGACTGCCTAGAGACCTCGAAGCGCACGCGAGAGGTCTCGCTCTGCTCGACCCACGGCAGCGCGGGCTTCCTTTAGATCGTCAAATCCAGCCCTCTCGCCGGGGTCCTCCTCGTCAGCGTCGGCGTCCTCGATGAGGAGCCCTACAGACGCGTACTCGTCTTCCTGTTCCTGGCGCACGAGCTCGGCCTGACGTCGGTTTACGGCATCCACCCGGGCGTAGGCGTGAGACACTATTTCCCAGGCCTGGCTGAGGTCGAGGTCTCCGGCTACTACGTCGCGCATTTGTTCCCACTCGCTGGTCGGAAGAAAATGCTTGTCCCGCCACCACCATCCTGGCCCCTGATCGATTCTGTCTTTGAGGCGCATGCCGATGTCGCGCAACTCGGCGACGATCTTGTTCCCAGCAATTCGGGCGCCCGTCCGATCTGTCGATGGTTCTCCTTCGGCTGCGGTGCTCGTCAAATGTGGCCTTAGCTTGTTGGCAATCCTTCGCCAGATGATTCGATCCGCCAAGTCGGTGGAAGCCAGAAAAACCAAGAGGGAGACGAAGCCCGCCAAGAGCAGCACGGAGGCAAACGGCGAATCCTTGTCCACATAGGTGTCTAGCGCCCACGCCCCCACGAACAAGAGCACGGACCCCCCTAGGCCTACTTTCTCTGACCGCACGGCGATGATCTTACGTGCGGCTCCGCCACCCCATTGCTGTCAACCCCGCAAAGGCAGGGGCGAAGGAGCCGAGGTGGAACCTCAAAGAAGTGCGACCTCGCTAAGTGCGAACATTTGTTCGCACTTTGACCGACAGACTAGGGTGAGAGCGAATGGCAGACAACAGCGCGATTGAGTGGACGGAGGCGACTTGGAACCCAGTCACTGGCTGCGACAAGGTGTCGCCGGGGTGTGCTCATTGCTACGCGGAGGCTTTCGCAGAGCGTTGGCGCGGCGTGGCTGACCATCCCTATGAGCAGGGATTCGATCTGCGCTTGTGGCCCCAACGCCTTGACCAGCCTCAGCGCTGGAAGCGTCCCCGCATGATCTTCGTCAATTCGATGAGCGATCTCTTCCATGAGCGCATCCCACTTGATTTCATCCGCCAAGTCTTCGATTCGATGCAAGATGCGGACTGGCATACCTTCCAGATCCTCACGAAGCGACCGGAGCGCCTGGTTGAAGTCGCCGACGCTCTGCCCTGGCCTCAAAACATCTGGATGGGCGTCAGCATTGAGAACCGCAAGTTCGTCCAGAGGGCCGACGCTCTGCGTGAAGTTCCTGCCGCTGTTCGCTTCATCTCCGCCGAGCCGCTTCTTGGTCCGCTGGAAGGGCTAGAGCTAGACCAAATCGATTGGCTGATCGCAGGGGGCGAGTCGGGGCCCCGAGCACGACCCATGAAGGTGGAATGGGTTCGAGAGCTGCGAGATCGATGCATCGAGGAGGAGGTTGCGTTCTTCTTCAAGCAGTGGGGTGGCCGCACCTCCAAGGCCGGAGGGCGGGAATTGGATGGCTTCACCCATGATGCGATGCCTGAATGCCCCGCCTTGGCAAGCGTCTAGCTGACGAAGCGGATTTTGGTTCCCGGAGCGAAGCCGCGACGCCCAGGGGGATTCTCGACCTCGATGAGGTCAGCCTTCCGAGCGGGTGACAGCGTCTTGCTTTTCAGGTGACCATCATGCAGAAAGTTCGTATCCACCAAGGTGGTGCGCTCCGCCGCCTCAATCGTGAACCAGTCGGTTCCGAATTTTTCCCGAAGGTGGTCGAGTAGCGGTGCGGTGTCCACGGCATCAGCAGTAAAGAGAACCTCTTGTCCGTCACGCCCGCGCGCCGCGACATACTTGACGCCCTCGGAGGGATCGACCGACCACATCGCTCGCTTCATCAGAGCGAGGCCCTTCTCGTGTTCTGAGGCAAAGACCAGGCGATATTCGCGTCCCTTCTCGGTCCTTATCTCGAATGAGCGAACGTAGTCAACCCGCCCGCCCTCGCGTAGCTGATCTTCAAAGAGCGAAAGCAGGAAGGTCCGCCTCTCCTCTCCTTGCATTTTGATGGCATCCCTCCATCGGTCGGTCCCGAACAGAGAGTTCATCGCGTCGTCTTGCCTATCGCGGCTAACGAAGCGCAGTATGTCCACCATTGGCAAGAAGAACAGCGCCTCACAACGCGGGAAGTCGAGGAACTTTCCTGCCAGGGACATGGGGGTGAACGAATAGCCGAACGGATCGACAAAGGCGAAAGTCGGAATCAGCGATGAATCTTCCTGGTGGATCTCGTCGACGATCTCCCCGAACTTGTCTTCGAAAGTTCCCTTCTCCACGTGGCACGTCACGTTGGCCGGCGTTTCGATGGCATCCAACTCCGTCTTTAGATGATCGACTCGAGCTTTGGACGACTCGATGAAGAGGTAGATGAACTCAACAGAGGAGAGGTTGTTGAAGTCGGCATGTTCGAGCAGGGCCTTCAGCATGATTAGGGGAGAGCCATCCTCGCCCGTCGCGTAGCGACCGGGGCCCGCAAAACCATCGACTAGGAGGAGCCGGGGGCTCCCCGTGCGCGATCGACCTTTCGCGGTGCGGCCCATGACGGGTATCCACGCATCAAGATAAGCGCGCAGAATTCGATGCTTTGCGCGCGTGTGATCGTCCAGGTTCCACAGGACTTTCTTCGCCATTAGGCCGGAGAGCCTAAATGTCCTAGTGGTCGAATTTGTCTTCGCCGGCTCGAAGGCGGGCAGAGGCATAGGAACCCTTGGCGAATAGGCTGGCGCCGTGCCAAAGGACGCCAAGGAGAAAGCCCGCGCCGAGGTGCAACGCGCCCAATCGAAGTTCGCCCGCATCGACAGCGAGCGCGATCAGGCCCGCATCGCTCGCCGCGAAGCCTTCGAGCGTGCCCGAGAGGCGGGCCTGACCCTGCGCGAGATCGGGGAAGCGGCGGGCCTGCACCTGACCCGTGTCAGGGAAGTTCTCGACAGAGATTAGGTACCCCCCTAAAACGGTGCTAGGCTTCTGGCACCCCAGCAAAGCGGCTCCCGGCGGTGCGCAAACACCAACCGGGAGCCTGA
>Ga0157283_10000125_pt1 | contig 9521 bp, 8 predicted proteins | sample NitcycUS044104R1_FD_108398 | JGI IMG/M metagenome (GOLD analysis project Ga0157283, IMG submission 108398) | Soil microbial communities from Arlington Agricultural Research Station in Wisconsin, USA - Nitrogen cycling UWRJ-S044-104R-1 | ecosystem: Environmental > Terrestrial > Soil > Agricultural...
GCGACCGCAGACTCGGAAGCCGCCGTCGTCCTCGCGCTCGACCCAGTACCCGCCCTCGCCGGCGGGACGGTAGACGCGGTGCTCGGCCTCGAACCCGTGGTCGGTATCCGGGGTGGCCACCGCGGGGACGATCTCGGGCAGCTGGATGAGGATCCGCTGCCGCAGCTCGTCCAGGCCCTCGCCGGTCGCCGAGGAGACGGCGAGGACGCCCAGCACCGCGTCGCCCAGCCGCTCCTCCCACTCCCGCACCGCTTCCTCCGCCTGCTCGGGCGGCACCAGGTCCCGCTTGCTCAGCACCACCAACTCCGGCAGGCGCGCGAGGCCCGCCCCGTGTGCCGCCAGCTCCCCGCGGACGGTCCCGTAAGCGGCGACTGGATCCCCTTCGGTCGGGGCGATATCGACCAGGTGGACCAGCATCGAGCAGCGCTCGACGTGGGCGAGGAACTCGTGGCCGAGACCCGCCCCCTCGGCGGCGCCTTCGATCAGCCCCGGGATGTCGGCGACGACGGCCTGGCGGTCCTCGCCCTCGATCGTCCCCAGCACGGGCGAGAGCGTCGTGAACGGGTAGTCGGCGACCTTCGGCGCCGCCCGCGTCAGCCGGCCCAGCAACGAAGACTTACCCGCGTTCGGCAGCCCCACCAGCCCGACGTCGGCCAGCAGCTTCAGCCGCAGCTCGATCCAGTCGGCTTCCGCGGCGCTGCCTTTCTCGGCGAACCGCGGCGCCTGACGGGTCGAGGTCGCGAACCGCCGGTTCCCGTGCCCGCCCCGGCCTCCACGGGCCACCACCGCCCGCTGTCCCGGCGTCACCAGGTCCACCCTGCTGCCGTCGACCGCGCTCGCCTGCGTCCCCGGCGGCACCGGGATCTCCTTGTCCTCACCCCGCGCCCCCTGGCGGTTCGAGCCTTCACCGTGCCGCCCCCGCTGCGCCCGGAAGTGCTTGCTCCCTTTCAGCGCCGCCAGGTCCCGCTTCGACGGATCGCAGACGAGCACCACGTCGCCGCCGTGCCCGCCGTCACCGCCGTCGGGCCCGCCGCGTGGCACATGCGCCTCACGTCGGAAGGAGATCGACCCGTTGCCGCCGGCACCACCCTCGACCCAGATCTTCGCCTTGTCGTACATCGCCTTTGGTGAATTGTGGGGCCTATAGGGCCCCTAACTCACCAAACGCCCGAGGCTCGAGGGGCTAGTCAGCGAGAACGCTGATGGTGCGGCCCTTGCGGGACGGCTTGAACTCGACGACGCCTTCGCGGGTGGCGAAGATCGTGTGGTCGCGGCCGAGGCCGGTGCCCTCGCCGGGCCAGAAGCGGGTGCCGCGCTGGCGGACGATGATCTCGCCGCCGCTGACGCGCTGGCCGGCGAAGACCTTGACGCCGAGCATCTTCGGGTTCGATTCGCGGCCGTTGCGGCTGGAGCCGAGACCTTTCTTGTGCGCCATGCCTAGCCTTTCCCTTTCAGTTTCGTCACTTCCAGCCGGGTCAGCTCGGAGCGGTGCCCGGCGCGCCGGCGGTAGCCCTTCTTCGCCTTGTATTTGAAGACTTTGATCTTCGGGCCGCGCAGGTGCTCGGCGACTTTCGCCTCGACTTTGACTTTCTCCAGGTCTTTGGCGCCGGCGACGACGTCGTCGCCGCGGAAGAGCACCGGCCGCAGGGCGACTTTGTCGCCCTCTTTGGCATCGAGACGATCGACGAGCAGGGACGTGCCCTCCTCGACTTTGTACTGCTTGCCACCGCTTTCGATCACCGCGTACGTGCTCATCAGTCTTCCTTGCTGCCTTGACTAGCGCGCGACCGCCCACGACCGCCCCGGCGGCCCCTGCGTTTGCGCGAAGGAGCGTCGGAGTCTAGCTGGGAGCCGTTTTTTTCGCCTCCCCCAGAGCCGTTGGAGGACTCGCCGCCGCCGAGGAGCGAGGCGATCGCCGCCGAGCGCTCGACCTCGTCTATCCGCACCATCTTGCGCTCGCCGACGAACGGACCGCCGCCGGTGACGCTGACGATGTAGGAGTCGATCCGGGCGACGGCGTCGTCGGCGTTGTACATGTGCGGCTCGTCGATCTGGACCAGCACCTCCTCGCCGACCTTGAACGGCAGCGCCCGCTCCTCGATCTCCGCCCGCTTTCCCTGCTCGACCACGGTGAAGGTCTCGATCGGCAGCGCGTCGCCGCCCTCGAAGTGGAAACGCTTGTCGGTCTCCTCCTCGAACTCGGCCAGGCCGCTGTCGGAATCCGTCAGCTCGTGGGCAACCTTCGGGTTGACCCGGATCAGGAAGGCCTCGGCCTCCGGATTCTCGGCGACGATGTCGCGCAGCTTCCGCAGCCCCTCCAGGGCCACCGTCTCGGCCGAGAGGACGACACCCTCGCCCTCGCAAGTGGGGCACTTCTCGGTGAGGATCTCGCGCACGCCGTCGGTGACGTTCTGCCGGGTCATCTCGACCAGGCCCAGCGGCGAGACCTCGACCACGTAGCTCTTCGACTTGTCGGCGTCGAGCGCTTTGCGCATCGTCTTCAGCACCTTGTCGCGGTTGCTGGCCCGGGCCATGTCGATGAAGTCGATGACGATGATGCCGCCGATGTCGCGCAGCCGCAGCTGCCGCACCGCCTCCTCGGCCGCCTCGGTGTTGACTTTGGTGATCGTCTCCTCCAGCCCGCCTTTGCCGCGACCGGTGAAGGAACCGCTGTTGACGTCGATCACCGTCAGCGCCTCGGCGTAGTCGATGATCAGGTAACCGCCGGAGGGCAGGTCGACGCGCCGGTTCAGCGTCGACTCGATCTCCTCGTCGATCTTCCATTTTTCGAACAACGGCTTCGAGCCCTCGTAGAGCTCGACCCCGTCGACCAGCTCCGGCGCCGTCCGCTGGAAGAAGTTCGTCACCCGCTCGAACTGCTTCGGCGAGTCGATGATCGCCTTTTCGAACTCGCTGAGGAAGACGTCGCGGAGGACCCGGATCGAGAGATCGGCCTCCTGGAAGACCAGCGCCGGCGCCTTCGACGAGCTCGCCCGCCGATCCAGCACCTCGTTCAGTTTCTCCAGGTACTTGATCTCGCGTACGAAGTCGGTTTTCTTCGCGCCGTGGGCGGCGGTGCGGACGATCAGCCCGCCCGGGCCCTTGTAGGTGCGGTCGACCATCTTCCGCAGCCGGTCGCGCTCTTTGTCGGCGAGCCGCCGGCTGACTCCGACGCCGCTCCCCTGGGGGGCGAACACCAGGTAGCGACCGGCGATCGAGACGTTCATCGAGAGCCGGGCGCCCTTGCTCTTCAGCGGGTCCTTGACCACCTGGACGAGGATCTCCTGTCCCGGCTTGATCAGCTCGTTGATCCGCCGGCCGCTGCCGCGCCCGCGCTTGGGCGCCTGCTCGCCGCCCGGCATGACGATCTCGTCGACGTGGAGAAAGCCGTTGCGCTCGAGACCGATGTCGACGAAGGCGGCCTCCATTCCGGGCAGGACGTTGTCGACCTTGCCCTTGTAGATGTTGCCGACGATCGAGCGACGACCGCGCCGCTCGATGTAGAGCTCGGCGACGTTGCTCTTGCCGCCCTTCTGTTTTGCCTCGAGGACGGCCACACGGGTCTCACCGCGCTCGGCGGAGACCAAAATCGTTTTTTTCATTTGGGGTTAACTCGGTTTCAGGTAGGTACGCATGCCGGATCCTCTTCGTGAGGCATCACCAGGCGAACCTTCCCTTCTGGCTGAGATGCGCTTGGACGTTGATGCTCTGAAGAACGCCGATCGCCAAGAAGGTAGCGAGCACGGAGGACCCTCCGTAGCTCATCAACGGCAGGGGGATCCCGGTGATCGGCATGATCCCGAGGTTCATCCCCACGTTGACGAAGGTCTGGAACAGCAGCGCGACGGCGATGCCGCCGGCCACCAGGGTTCCGTATGAGTTCTTCGAGAGTGTCGTGATCCGCAGCGCCCGCCAGAAGAGCAGGGCGTAAAGGGATAGGACGAACGCGGCTCCCATGAACCCGTAGCGCTCACCGATCACCGCGAAGATGAAGTCGGTGTGCCGCTCTGGGACGAAGTCGAGCCGCGTCTGGGTGGCTTTGTCGCCGCGGCCGGTGAACTGACCGGCTCCGATGGCGACTACTGATTGATTCTGCTGGTAACCGGCGCCCGCTTCGTGCTCGTCGGGGTTGAGGAACGACGTCAGCCGTTCCTGCTGGTACCCGTGGAGGACCGGGGTCCCGATCGCCGGAGCGACGACGAGGACCAACGCGATCAGCGTAGCGACGGCGCCGCCGATGACCGCGAAGTGCGTCCAGGGGACGCCTCCGAAGTACATGACGGCGAGGGTGGCGACCACGAACACCAGGGAGGTGCCGAGGTCAGGTTGCAAGAAGACGAGGGCGGCCGGCGCGAGGCCGAGACAGAGGTAGCGAACGGTCCGCTGAACCGGGGAGCCCCGTCTGGCGCCATCGATCACGAACCCGGCAAGCGCGAGCACGAGCAGGAGCTTGCCGAGCTCCGATGGCTGAAAGCTGAAGAAGGGAAGTTCGAAGGCGCGCCGCGAGCCGCGGGCGGCGAAGCCGAAGACGAAGACGAGGGAGACGCTGGCGCAGAGGAAGGTGTAGATGCCCACCCGCAGCTCGCGGAAGCGCGAGTAGTCGATCCGCGTCAACAGCAGCATCCCGACGATTCCGAGCCCGGCGTAGATCGCCTGTCGCTCGAGGAAGTAGTTGGGGCTGCCGGGAACGTCGTTCTGGGTCGCCTGCCCGAGGGTGAAGACGCTGAAGAGGACGAGGCCGATCGCCGCGATCGCCAGCGGCCAGTCCACGTGGGCGAGGCCGAGGCGCTCGCCGATGCCGACGTGAACCGCGAAGGGCTCGGGCCGGGCTTGTCTGGTTCGGGTGGCGTACATCTCTCTATTCGACCCCGCCGGCGCTGGTCACCGCGGAGGCCTGTTTGTCGTAGATGGCTTCGAGGATCTGGAGCACCGCCGGCGCGGCGGATTCGGCGCCGAAGCCCCCTTCCTCGATGGTCGCAATGGTGACGATACGCGGGTTTGGATACGGGGAGAGCGCCGCGAACCAGGATTGGTCGGCATGGCCGTCTCGTACCGCCGTCCCCGTCTTGCCCGCGATCGGGATCGGAAAGCCGCCGAAGACGCCGGCCGCGGTGCCGTCCCCTTCCTGCGCGGCGGCGTGCAGCCCTTCGAGGATCGCCTGCCTGTAGCCGGGGTCGATATGGACCTTGCGCTGGATCCTGGGGTCGAATTCCTTCAGCACCCGGCCCGCCGCGTCCTCGATTTCCAACCCCACGTGCGGGGTCGGGATGCGGCCGCCGTTGCCGAGAGCCGCGTAGGCGAGCGCCATCTGCAGCGGGTTCGTCTGCAGGTCCCCCTGGCCGGTGGCCAGCTGGAGGTTGTCGCCCGGCGACCAGGGCCGTTCCGTGTCGCCTTCCTTGTAGAGCTGGTCGCGCCAGCTTTTGCTCGGCAGCAGCCCTTCCGATTCCTCCGGGAGGTCGAGGCCGCTGGGCCGCCCGATTCCCAGCTTGTGAGCCCACTTCTGCAGCTCGTTGGTGTCCCACATGTCGAGGCCGAGCGTGTAGAAGTAGACGTCGGAGGAGATCTGCAGCGCCCGCGCCAGCGCCACCGGACCATAGGCCTGGCCGCCGGCGTTCTGGAAGGTTTCTTCGCCGATCGTCAGTTGCCCTGGGTCGTTGATCGCCTCGTCGGGAGTGATGACGCCGTTTTCCAGCGCCGCCAGGGCGGTGATGATCTTGAAGATCGAGCCGGTGGGATAGGCGCCTTCGGTGGCGCGGTTGAAGAGCGGGGCCAAAACCGGGTCGCGGTAGAGCGCATTCACCTCTGCCTGCGTCGGTTCGATCAAGGAGGCCGGGTCGTAGGTCGGGAAAGAGCCGAGCCCGAGGATCTGGCCGTTGTCGATGTTCATCGAGATGAACCCGCCAGGCAGCCCCCGCGCCGCAAGCGCCGCTTCTCCCGCCGCCTGCACGTCGGCGTCGATCGTCAGCTTCAGGTTCTCGCCCGGCGTCGGCGGCGTCGAGACCAGCTGCCCCCCCGGGGTCGGCTGCCCGAGCGCGTTGACCTGGATCCGGGTGAGGCCGGGGTCCCCGCGCAGGAACTTGTCGTAGGTGTACTCGACGCCGGCCTGGCCGATCTCGTCGCCCGGCTCCAAGCTCCCGTAGCGCTTCTCCTTCAGGTCTTCTTCGGAGATCTCGCCGACGCTGCCGAGGACGTGGGCGGCACGGCTGCCCTCCGGGTAATGGCGGACGAAGACGCGCTCGACGGAGACGCCGGGGAAGTCGGCCTGGTTCTCTTCGACGTAGGCGATCAGGTCGTAGCCGACGTCGCGCCGCAGCGTCACCGGCGCTCCGGCGGCGACCTCTTCGCCTTCGGCGATCGTCCTTCGCACCTTCGGCAGGCCCATGTGGGCGAGCTGCCCGAGCCGCGCCAGCTCGGTCCGTTCCTCGGCCGGGTTCCGCGGCAGCTTCGTCGGGTTCAGCTGCAGCGCCAGGCTGGCCCGGTTGTCGACGAGAACGTCGCCGTTGCGATCGAGGATGTCCCCGCGGGGGGCGATCACTTTGAACTCGCGGGTGCGGTTGTTGGTCGCCTCGGCCAGGTACTCGTCGCCGGAGAGGACCTGCAGGTTCCAGAGCCGGAAGAAGAGAACCCCGAAGAGGGCGACGGCGACGCCGCCGAGGACGGCGACCCGCAGGGAGAGGCGGCTCCCTTGGGGACGATCGTCGTTACGCAGGTACATCGCTCCCTAGGCTCCCATCACTCGCGGTCGTCTGCCACCCCTTGGGCGCCTTCCACGGCCGATTTTGAAGCTGCGCGGCCGCCGCCGGGGGCGGGCGGCCGGCTCCTCGACCAGGGCTGGCCGCAGCAGCCGCCGCAGCAGCGCGTAGACCCCCCAGCCGAGGAAGAAGGCGAAGATGCTCTTGAGGAGGATGTCGCGGATCACCAGCGTGCTCACCGGCGCATCGAAGCCGAGCATCAGCTCGACCGCGCCGTAGCCGAGCTCGGCGAAGAAGGTGAGGCCCATGCACAGCAGCGGCGGCACCAGCGGGCTGTGGATCTCGAAGCGCTCACGGAAGAGGCCGGCGAGGTAGCCGACGCCGAGCAGGACCAGGGAACCGCCACCGAGCGGCACGATCAACAGGCAGTCGAGCAGGAACCCGACCGAAAAGCCACAGACCGCCCCGGTCAGGGTGCCGCCGAAGAGCCCGAGGACGGCAACCAGCGACGGCAGAATGTCAGGGCTGACGTGGAAGAGGGCGACCTGGGAGAAGAAGGAGAGCTGCAGGATCACGCCGCCGATGACGATCGCGACGACGCGGGCGAGGATGTTCGAGGTGAGGATCACCCGCGGGAGCCTCCGGTCAGCACCTGGACCAGGTCGAGCGAGCGAAGGTCGGCGAAGGGGCGGACGTGGACTTGCTGCTGTGCCTCCTGCTCGACCAAGGAGGCTTCGACGACTTCACCGATCGGCAGGTTCGGCGGGTAGTTCGACTCGATGTCTTCACCGCGCCAGCCAGCGGTCACAACCGACTGCCCCTTCCCAACCCGCTTTTCGCTGTCGAGGAAGTCGAGGATGAGGTCTTCGGGATTGCCGACGGAGGGCTTCAGCACGCCCTGGGTGGCGCTGGGGACGATCTTCGCCGAGACCGCGCTGGAGTGGTCGGCGATCAGGGTGACGCGGGCGCTGCCGCCGGTGGCGGCCGCGACCTTGCCGACGAGGCCGTCGCCGTTGACCACGGGGTCGTCGACCTCCACCCCGTCGCCGGAGCCGACGTCGATCGTCACGTCTTCAAACCAGACGGTCGGCGAGCGGGCGATCACGCGGCCGGTGACCGGGGTGTAACCGGAGGGGATGGCGCCGTTGCGATCGAGCCCGACGAGTTTGCGCAGCTGCTCGTTTTCGGCCAGGGCCGCCTGCGAGCCGACCATCTGCTCGCGGGTCTTTTCGAGTTCGCTGTGCAGCTGCGCGTTATCCCCCTTGGCGTCGAAGGTCTCGTCGAACCAGTTGACGAGGTCACGGGCGGGCTTCAGGGCTCGGTCGGCCACCGACTGCAGGGGGCTGAAAATCGCGCTGACGCCGCGCTGCATCCCGTCGGAGCCCTGCCCATAGGTGACGCTGAGCAGGGCGAAGGAGCCGACGATCAGCAGCGCGAGCACCGCCCGGCGGCGGCGTACTTGTTTTCGGTACACGTTGGGGTCTTAAGTTCGATGGTTCGCAAGGGGGCCGCCGCTAGCGTCGCGGCCGCGCTCCGTTGTTCTTACCGGCGCGGTGGATCGTCTCGACCTCCTCGAGGGAGATACCCGAGCCGACCGCCACGCACGTCAACGGCGACTCTGCCAGTTGACAGGGCATCTGGCACTCGTCGCGCAGGCGCTGCTCCAGTCCTTGCAGCAGCGCGCCGCCGCCGGCGAGGGTGATGCCGCGGTCCATGATGTCACCCGCGAGCTCCGGCGGGGTGCGGTCGAGCGTCTCCTTGACGGCGGCGACGATGTGGCTGACCGGCTCCTCCAGCGCGCCCCGCACCTCCTCGGAGCTGAGTTCGACCGTTTTCGGCAGCCCCGAGACGAGATCGCGGCCGCGAATCTCGGTCCGCACCTCTTCCGGCAGCGGCGAGGCCGAGCCCGCCTCGAGCTTGACCTCCTCGGCCGTCTGGGTGCCGATCGCGAGTTTGTAGTTCTGCTTGCAGTGAGCGACGATCGCCTCGTCGAGCTCGTCGCCGCCGACTCGGATCGACTGCGAGACGACGATGCCGCCGAGGCTGATCACCGCCACCTCGGTGGTGCCGCCGCCGATGTCGACAATCATCGAACCCGTCGGCTCGGCCACCGGCAGCCCAGCGCCGATCGCGGCCGCCATCGGCTCCTCGATCAGGTAGGCCTGGCGGGCGCCGGCCGAGAGGCAGGCCTCCTCGACCGCCCGCTTCTCGACTCCGGTCACGCCGGAGGGCACGCAGACGACCACCCGCGGGTGGGCGAAGCGGTTGGAGTGGACCGAGGTGATGAAGTGGCGCAGCATCTCCTCGGTCACGTCGAAGTCGGCGATGACGCCGTCCTTCAGCGGCCGGATCGCGGTGATCGTGCCGGGGGTGCGGCCCAGCATCCGCTTCGCTTCGACTCCGACCGCGTGGACCTGACCGCTGACCGAGTCGATTGCGACGACTGAGGGCTCCGAAAGGACGATTCCGCGCCCGCGCACATAAACGAGCGTGTTGGCGGTACCTAGATCGACGGCCATGTCGCGGCCGCCCAGGCGAATTCGGCTGAACATGCCCAATTTCAAGCCTTTTTTCGTTTGCCGGGACTTTCCAGAGCGCGAATGATCGCAGAGCCGGAAATTGGTGCTTTCCAGCAGGCGCCGTGGGCCGTACCATCGACAGAGGAGGAGTACTCGAGAGAACTCTCTGTCGAGACGACCAGATGATGACGACTCCGAAGGCGAGGATCCTCGCAATAGACAGTGACCCTGCCACCCTGGAGATGGTTGATCGGGTTCTCCGCGAGCGTTACGAATGCGAGCTGACCAGCGACGTCGCGGTCGCTCGGAA
>Ga0157283_10000127_pt1 | contig 9486 bp, 7 predicted proteins | sample NitcycUS044104R1_FD_108398 | JGI IMG/M metagenome (GOLD analysis project Ga0157283, IMG submission 108398) | Soil microbial communities from Arlington Agricultural Research Station in Wisconsin, USA - Nitrogen cycling UWRJ-S044-104R-1 | ecosystem: Environmental > Terrestrial > Soil > Agricultural...
CCTGCCGCCGCTCGGCGACCTCCTCGTCGGTGAGGGTGCGGTCGGCGGCGCGAAACTCGAGGTTGAGGGCGAGGCTCTTGCGACCCTCGCCGAGCTGCTCGCCTTCGAAGAGGTCGAAGACCTCGGCCGCTCGCAGCAGCTCGCCGCCGCCGGCCGTCACCGCGGCGCGCACCTCGGCCGCGGCGACGTCGGTCGGGACGACGACCGCGAGGTCCTGGTAGACGGCAGGGAACGTAGTGACGTCCTCGTAGCGCTCCTCGCCGACGCTGGCGGCAGCCAACAGCGGCGCCAGGTCGAGTTCGAAGGCGACAGCGGCCTCCAGGTCCCAGCTCCGGCAGACCAGTGGGTGCACTTCGCCCAGCCAACCGACGGCGCTGCCGGCGACGGAGACCGCGGCGGCGCGGCCCGGGTGCAGGAAGGGCTCTTCGACGGGGGCAAAGCTCGCCTCTACCCCGAGTTGGCGAACGAGGGCTTCGAGCACGCCCTTGAGGGCGAAGAAATCGGCCGGGGCGGCCTCACCACGCCACGAGCGCTCCCCGAGCGAACCAACCCCGAGCGCGCCGAGGCGAGACGGCTCGGCGAACGGCGCCGCCCGCTCGCCGACGAATTCACCTTCTCCCGGAGGCTGGTTGAGGTAGACGGCTCCCGCCTCGAAGAGGGCGATGTCCTCCGCCCCCCGGGAGAGGTTGCGGGTGGCGACGTCGAGCAGGGACCCGAGCAGGGTCGTGCGCATCGCCGATTGGTCCTCGGAGAGGGGATTCGCCAGCAGCACCGGTTTCGCCCGTGGGTCCTCGGCCGGGATCCGCAGCCGCTCGGCCTCGCCGGGGTCGGTGAAGCTCCAGCCGACGACCTGGTCGAACCCGAGGTCGCGAAGGACGTCCTCGGCCCGCCGCCGCCGCCGCTGCCCGCGGCTGAGGACACCGACCGCGCCCCCCACCGCCGGCAGCGTCGTCGGCAGGTGCTCGTCGATCCCGTGGACCCGCGCCACCTCCTCGATCAGGTCGACCTCGCGGGTGACGTCGTAGTGGCGGTCGGGGGGGACGACGACCTCGAGGTCCTCGCCTGCCCGCTGCACCTCGAAGCCGAGCCGTTCGAGATAGATCTGCTGGTCTTCCTGCGAGATCTGCATGCCGAGCAGGCCCTCGACCCGCTCCGCCCGCAGGATCAACCGGCGCGGCGGCGGTATCTCGGCAGCCACGTCGATCGTGCCCGGCACCAGCTTGGCGCCACAGAGCTCGACCAAAAGCCGCGAGGCGACCGCTTGAGCCCGCATCGTCAGCTCGGGGTGCAGCTGCTTCTCGAAGCGCGCAGACGCCTCCGAGCGCAACCCCAGCTGCCGTGAGGTCCTCAGGATGTTGGTCCCGTTCCAGTTCGCCACCTCGAGCAGGACCCGCGTGGTCGCCGCGGAGACCTCCGAGCTCCGACCGCCCATGATCCCGGCGATACCGGAGGGTCCGTTCTCGTCACAGACGAGCACGGTTTCGGCGTCGAAGCTGCGCTCGACGTCGTCGAGCGTGGTCATCTTCTCGCCCTCGGCCGCGGTACGGACGATCAGCGCCCCGTTCGGCACCTTGTCGAGGTCGAAGGCGTGCAGCGGCTGCGCGGTCAGCAACATCACGTAGTTGGTGATGTCGACGACGTTGTTGATCGGCCGCTGCCCGGCAGCGGCGAGTCGGGCCTGCAGCCAGAGCGGCGAGGGGCCGATCTGCACGTCGGTGAAGACGCGGGCGGTGAAGCGCGGGCAGAGCTCGGGGACCTCGACCGTGACCGAGGCGTAGTCCGACGCCTCCCCCGCGCCCTCGGCCGGTGCGTCCTCCGCCCACGGGTCATCGGCAAGCGGCGCCCCGGTGATCGCATGCACCTCCCGCGCCACTCCGTGGACCCCGAAGCAGTCGCTGCGGTTCGGCGTCACCTCGATCTCGAGCACGGGCTCGCCCAACGGCAGCACCTCGCTCAGCGGCGCGCCGGACGCCGGCCCGCCGTCGAGGACGATGATCCCGTCCGCCTCCTCGGCGAGTTCGAGCTCGGCGGCCGAGAGGATCATCCCTTCGGAGGGAACGCCGCGCAGCTTCGCCTTGCGAATCTTCATCCCCCCGGGCATCGTCGCCCCGGGCAGGACGACGGCGACGGTCTGGCCGGCCTCGACGTTGGGGGCGCCGCAGACGATCGTCCGCTCGCCGTCGCCGACGTCGACCCGGCAGACGCTGAGGCGGTCGGCGTTCGGGTGCTGCTCGCGCTCGAGCACCTTGCCGACGACGAAGCCCTCAGCCGACGGGGGGCCGACACGGTCGAGCCGCTCGACCTCGGTCCCGGTCATCACCAGGCGGTCGGCCAGCGCCGCCGGATCCAAGCCGGGGTCGCAGTACTCGCGCAGCCATGAGTACGGGACTCTCATATCCCACCGCCCATCATCCGAACCCGATTCCTCAACAGGGTCATCATCCGAACTGCTCCAGCATCCGCACGTCGTTGTCGAAGAAGCGCCGCAGGTCGGGGACGCCGTGGCGCAGCATCGCCACCCGCTCGACCCCGATCCCGAAGGCGAAGCCCTGGACCCGCTCGGCGTCGTACCCGTGGGACTCGACGAAGCCGAGCACGTTGGGGTCGACCATGCCCGCACCGAGGATCTCGATCCAGCCCTGGCCCTTGCAGAGGTTGCAACGCTCGCCGCCGGCCAGCTCGCCGGTGCCGCCGCACTGGAAGCAGGAGACATCGACCTCGACGCTGGGCTCGGTGAAGGGGAAGAAGTGCGGCCGCAGGCGCAGCTCGCGCTCTGCCCCGAACAGCGCCCGGCACATCGCCAGCAGCGTTCCCTGCAGGTCGGCGAGGGTGATCCCCTCGGCGATCGCCAGCCCCTCCATCTGGTGGAACATCGGGCTGTGGGTGGCGTCGGAGTCGCGCCGGTAGACCTTGCCGGGGACGACGACGAAGATCGGCGGCGGCTGCGTCTCCATCGAGCGCACCTGCATCGGCGAGGTGTGCGTGCGCAGCAGCACGTCCGGGTGGGACTGGACGTAGAAGGTGTCCTGCAGCATCCGCGCCGGGTGGCCGGGTGGGTGGTTGAGGGCGGTGAAGTTGTAGTAGTCGTGCTCGATCTCCGGCCCTTCGGCGACGAAGTAGCCGAGCCCGACCATCGTGTCCTCCAGCAGGCGGGTCGTGCGGGCGATCAGGTGGGTGTGGCCGACCGGCCGCGGCGGCGCCCCGGGCAGGGTGACGTCGACCCGGTCGGTGACCAGCTTCGCCTCCAGCTCGGCGGCGTCGAGGCGCTCGGCGCTTGCCTCGAGCAGCGCCTCCAGCTCCTTGCGGGCGCGGTTGGCGGCACCGCCGACCGGGCCGCGTTCCTCGGCCGGCAGCTCGGCGATCCCGCGCAGGATCGAGGTCAGCTCGGCTTTGCGACCGAGGTAGCGGATCCGCATCTCCTCCAGATCGGCGCTGCTGCCGGCGCCCTCGATCGCCGAGGCGGCCTCGGCTCTGATCTCCTCGATCCGCTCAAGCATCGCTCTGGGCCTCCCGCATGGCGAGCGAAGATATCCGCTGGGCGGCGATCGCAGCCGCGGCGGCGACGTTGAGGGAGTCGGGGCCGCCCTCGCGCAGCGGGATCGTCACCTGCCGATCGCAGGCGCCGAGGACCTCGTCGGGGAGACCCTCCCGCTCCGCCCCGAGGCAAACGGTGGCGGCGCCGGCGAGCCTGTCGAGTTCCTGCCCCCCGTGGGCCACTAAAGCGACACGCGGCTGCGGGGTCGCGTCGATGGTGGCCTTGACGGGCGGGCGGGAAAAGATCGAACCCATGCTGGCGCGCACGGCCTTCGGAGAAAAGGCGTCGGCGGTGCCAGGCCCGAGGACGGCCTCGCCGCCGCTGAGTGCGTGGAGCGTGCGGATGATCGTGCCGACGTTGCCGGGATCGCCGACCCGGTGCAGGTAGAAGCAGGGGTTCGAAGGCTGCTCCCCCCACTGCAACGGCCAAACCGCGATCACGCGAGTGCCGGAGCCGAGGGAGGAGACGTCGGCGAGCAGCTTGGGGTCGACCTCCTCGCCGGCGAGGCCCGATTCCGCCGCGACCAGCACGAACCGCGGCGCGGCGCCGGCCGCCAGCCCCGCCTCGAGCAGGTCCTCGCCCTCGGTGGCGAACAGGCCCTCGCGCTCACGATGCTTGCGGTCGCGCAGTTTGCGAACCAGTTTCAGTTTCTCGTTTTGGTTGCTTTCAATCATCAGAACGAAAAAGCGGGCCGATAAACGGCCCGCCCGGGAGAGAAGAAAGTGTCGGCTTGCCGTCAGGCGGCCGCACCCTCCCGGGCCAGCTCCACAAATCGGCGGAAGGCATCGCGGTCGGAGACGGCGATCTCGGCCAGCATCTTGCGGTTGACGGTGACTTCGGCTTTGTTGAGGCCGTTGATCAGTTCGGAGTAGCTCATCCCCTCGAGCCGCGCGGCGGCGTTGATGCGGGTGATCCAGAGGCGGCGGAAGGTCCGCTTTTTGTTGCGCCGGTCGCGGTAGGCGTACATCCCCGACCGCTGCACCTGCTCTTTGGCGAAACGGTAGGAGGAGTGCTTGCGCCCGAAGTAGCCCTTCGCTTCCTTCAGCACCTTGCGGCGCTTCTTGCGCGCGTGGACCGAGCGCTTGACGCGGCTCACTTGCCGCCTCCAAGCAGGGTCCGCACTTTCTTCTGGTCGCTGGGCGCGATCTCGACCGGCTTCGCCATCCGGCGCTTCCGCTTCGGCGACTTTTTCTCCAGGATGTGACTGGAGAAGGCGCGACGGCCGCGCAGCTTGCCGCTGGCGGTCTTCTTGAAGCGCTTCTTGGCGCCGGAATGGGTTTTCATCTTCGGCATCGGGTCCGCTATTGAAGCAGACGCCTCGCTCACAAGTACGCTGGCGCCGCCCATGCGGATCCTCTACGTGGTCGGAACCCGGCCCAACTTCGTCAAGACGGCGCCGGTGATCGGGGCGCTGCGCCGCCGCCACCCCGACGGGCGTCACACGATCGTGCACACCGGGCAGCACTACGACCGCCTGATGTCCGAAGTCTTCTTGGAGGAGCTGGGCGTGCCGGCGCCCGATTACATGCTCGAGGTCGGCTCCGGCAGCCACGCAAGCCAGACGGCGCGGACGATGGAGCGGCTGGAGCCGGTCCTGAGCGACGAGCGGCCGGACCTGGTGATGGTCCCCGGCGACGTCAACTCCACCCTGGCGGCGACTCTGACCGCGGTGAAGATGGGGATCCCGGTCGCCCATATCGAGTCCGGTTTGCGCAGCTTCGACATGACGATGCCCGAGGAGGTGAACCGGATCGTCGCCGACCGCTTCGCCGAGTGGCTCTTCCTCCACAGCCCGGAGGCGGTGACGAACCTCCGCCACGAAGGCATTCCCGACGAGCGCATGCACATGGTCGGCAACACGATGATCGACACCCTGGTGGCGCTGGAAGGACGTTTACGGGCAGCCGACACCGCGGCGCGGCTGGGGGTGGAGCCGGGTTCCTACGTCCTCGTCACCCTCCACCGCCCTGCCCTGGTCGACGGACCGCTGCTCGGCGAGACGGTCGCGCAACTGGCGGCGCTGGCGCAGCAGAAGCCAGTCGTCTTTCCGGTCCATCCCCGCACCCGCAAGATGATGGAGGGCCTCGAGCCCGACCATCCGGGCCTGCACCTGGTCGACCCGCTCGGCTACGTCGATTTCCTTTCCCTCCTCGCCGACGCCGGCGCCGTCCTCACCGACTCCGGCGGCATCCAGGAGGAGACGACCTACCTCGGCGTTCCCTGCTTCACCCTTCGCGACAACACCGAGCGACCGGTGACGCTGACCTCGGGCACCAACACCCTGCTCGGGCTCGACCCCGGTGCGATCGCCCGCGTCCCGGCCCTGCTCGCGGAGCGCGGCGGCGCGCCCTCGCAGCCCCCGCCCCTCTGGGACGGCCAGGCGGCGGAGCGGATCGCCGACGTGATCCTCAGCTAGCGTCGGCGGCCGGTCCGGACTCGGCTGCCGGGGCGGCGGCGGCGTCCTGGTCCTGCTCGGCGAGTTTCTCGACCTCTTTGCTGGGGCCGAGCAGCATGCTCATGTTGCGGCCTTCCTGCAGCGGCGCCGACTCGATCGTCGCCAGGCCGTCGAGGTCTTCGAAGAGCTTGTTGAGGAGGTCGCGGCCGCGCTCGGGGTGGGCCTGCTCGCGGCCGCGGAACATGATCGTCACCTTGACCTTGTCGCGGTGCTTGAGGAAGCGTTCGACGTGGCCCTTCTTGGTCTCGTAGTCGTGGGTCGCGATCTTCGGCCGCAGCTTGATTTCCCGCACGTTGACCTGCTGCTGGTGCTTGCGCGCCGCCTTCTGCTTCTGCTCTTGTTCGTATTTGTACTTCGAATAGTCGAGCAGGCGGGTTACCGGCGGCTTCGAGTTCGGCGCCACCTCGACCAGGTCGAGGTTCGCCTCCTGGGCTTTGCGCAGCGCGTCGTTGGTGTCGAGGATCCCGAGCTGCTCGCCGTCGGCGCCGATCAGGCGCACTTTCGGGACCCGGATCCGCTCGTTGATCCGGGTGGTGTCGCGCTCGGGAGGGCGCCGGTCGAACCTGCGTGGAACCGGCACTATCGCGAGAGGAGGTGGGACTTCAAGGGGACGAAACTGGGGTCGGGCACGGGGCGCTCAGCGGCGGCGGTGGTTTTGCGTGCCAACGATCAAGTTCGGCGCAGTATAGAGACAGAACGGCCACGCGTCGATCCCGCGCTCAGCGGGCCTCGATCTCGGCCCGGACGCGGTCGGCGAACTCGGCCAACCGCATCTCCCCCAGGTCCCCCTCGCCGCGGGAGCGAACGGCGACCGCGTCGGTCTCCTGCTCGCGGTCGCCGACCACCAGCATGTAGGGGTAGAGCCCGACCGTCGAGGCATCGCGGATCTTCTTGCCGATCGACTCGGAGCGGTCGTCGAGGGCGACCCGGACGCCGAGTTCGCGCAGCTGCTCGAAAGCCCGCTGGCCGTAATCGTTGTGGCGGTCGGAGATCGGCAGCACGATCGCCTGGATCGGCGCCATCCAGGTCGGGAAGCGGCCCGCGTAATGCTCGATCAGGATCCCGGCGAAGCGCTCCATCGACCCGAGCAGGGCGCGGTGGATCATCACCGGCCGGTGGGCGGCGTCGTCGGTGCCGGTGTAGTAGAGCTCGAAGCGCTCGGGCATCTGGAAGTCGAGCTGGCAGGTGCCGCACTGCCAGGAGCGGCCGAGCGCGTCGGTGATGTGGAAGTCGATCTTCGGGCCGTAGAAGGCGCCGTCGCCGGGGTTGAGCGTGTACTCGCGGCCCTGGCTCTCCAGCGCCTCGGCCAGCGCCGCCTCCGCTTTGTCCCACTGCTCCTCCGACCCCATCGACTTCTCCGGCCGGGTCGAGAGCTCGACGTGGACGTCCTCGAAGCCGAAGCGGCCGTAGAGCTCGTCGATCGCCTCGCAGATCGAGGCGACCTCGGCCGGGATCTGCTCCTCCGTGCAGTAGACGTGGGCGTCGTCCTGGGTGAAGGCGCGTACTCGCAGCAGGCCGTGGAGGACCCCCTCGCGCTCGTTGCGGGAGACGCGCCCGAACTCGGCCAGGCGCAGCGGCAGCTCGCGGTAGGAGTGGCGGTCGGCGGCGTAGACGAGGCAGGCGCCGGGGCAGTTCATCGGCCGCAGCGCGTAACGGCGGTCGTCGTCCTCCATGAAGTACATGTCGTCCTTGTAGTTGTCCCAGTGCCCGGAGCGGTGCCAGAGGCTCTCGTCCATCACCTGCGGGGTGGCGATCTCCTGGTAGCCGCGCTTGCGCAGCTGGTCGCGGACCTCGGCCTCGATCGTCCGCAGCAGCGTCGTCCCGTTGGGCAGCCAGAACGGCATGCCCGGCGCCTCCTTGCGCAGCATGAAGAGGCCGAGCTGGGGGCCGAGGCGGCGGTGGTCGCGTTCCTTGGCCTGCTCGAGGCGCTCGAGATGCTCCTCGAGGTCCTTCTTCGAGAAGAAGGCGGTCCCGTAGATCCGGGTCAGGCTCTCGCGGTTCTCGTCGCCGCGCCAGTAGGCGCCGGCGACCGAGCTCAGCTTGATCGCCTTGATGCGGCCGGTCGAGGGGCCGTGGGGGCCGCGGCAGAGGTCCTCGAAGGGCCCGTTGCGGTAGAGCGAGACGGTCTCGACGCCCTCGTCGCGGACGAGGTCCTCGATCAGCTCGACCTTGAAGCCCTGATCCTGGGCCCGGAAGATCTCGATCGCCTCCTCCGCAGGGACGTCGCGACGGGCGAACTCCTCGTCGGCTCCGATGTGCCGTCGCATCGCCTCCTCGATCCTCGGCAGGTCCTCGTCGGTGATGCGAGTGCCGGGCGGGAACTCGAAGTCGTAGTAGAAGCCGGACTCGATCGGCGGCCCGATCGTCACCTTCGTGCCCGGGTAGAGGTCCATCACCGCCTCGGCCATCACGTGGGCGGCGTCGTGGCGGATCAACTCCAGCGCCTCGGGGTCGCGGTCGGTGAGGATCGCCACCTCTCCCCCGCCCGGCGGCAAGGGCGCCGCGAGGTCGCGCAGCTCCCCGTCGACCTTGATCGCCAGCGCGGCCTTGGCGAGGCCGGGGCCGATCGCCGCCGCCGCGTCCCCGCCGGTCGCGCCAGCCGGCAGCTCCAGGGGCTTGCCGTCGGGCAACGTGTAGGTCGTCTTCTCGGTCGCGGCCTCCATGCGTGAGCCATGGTACGGGGAGATCAGCGAGCGGGTCCCTGCCGCGCCTGCCGTTCGGCGATCAGCGGACAGGGGGCCTTGCCGGGACGCGGCTCGACCCTCTTCAGCGTCCAGTCGCCTTCGTCGCGGATCACGAACCGAATCCCCGGCGGCACCTGGGTGTCTTCGCTTGACTGGATGCAGACGCGCCCACCGCGCAGTTCCCAGGCCAGGTACGGGGTCCCGTGTTCCTCTTCGAGCAGCTGCGGCGAGGCGAGAACCAGCGTCGGGCCTTCGCCGACCTGCTGGCGGTACTCGCTGAGGGTTGAGGAGTAGGAGGTCGGGCCGAGGGGGGCGTTGGCGAGGGCAAGGAGCGAGCAAAGCCCAGCCGCGGCGGCGAAGAGCAGGCCGGCAGCCGGAACCAGCTGTTGCAGTGCGCTTTTTCCCCCTATAGCGGGGATAAGGCGCACTGCTGGATCTAACAGCGGCAAGGTGATCGCCAACGCCACGAGCGGCGAGCCGATCTCGATCGCCTTGGCGGCCGTGTACGGGGTGCCGCCGAGGCGGGCGGCGGCGTAGGCCAGCGCGGCGGCGGCGAGGCCCGCGAGGATCGCCGTCTCGCGACGGCGCCAGAGCTCGACGACGCCGTGGGCGAGGAGGGCAAGCGCGAAGGCGACGCCGAGGTAGTAGGCGGCGGCCGGCACGGCGCCGTCCCCTGGAGCGAGCCGGAAGTCGCCCGAAGGCCAGATGCCGAGCGCCTCGAACGGGGAGATCTGGCCGAAGAGGTTGCCGAGGCCGGGGCCGTTGGGATCGAAGGTCTCGAAGCTGTGGAAGTCGACCATGCGGCCGGCCTC
>Ga0157283_10000134_pt1 | contig 9295 bp, 6 predicted proteins | sample NitcycUS044104R1_FD_108398 | JGI IMG/M metagenome (GOLD analysis project Ga0157283, IMG submission 108398) | Soil microbial communities from Arlington Agricultural Research Station in Wisconsin, USA - Nitrogen cycling UWRJ-S044-104R-1 | ecosystem: Environmental > Terrestrial > Soil > Agricultural...
ACGCGCTGGCCTGCGGGTTCGCCGCCGCCACCGGCGACGTCCTGGTAATGATCGACGCCGACGGGTCGACCGACCCGAAGGAGATCCCCAGCTTCATTGCGGCGCTGCGCGGCGGCGCCGACTTCGCCAAGGGCTCCCGCTACATGGAGGGCGGCGGCAGCGCCGACATCACCAAGGTGCGCAGCCTCGGCAACACCGTCCTCAGCGGCACCGCCAACGCCCTCCACGGCACCCACTTCACCGACCTCTGCTACGGCTACAACGCCTTCTGGGCCCGCTGCCTCCCCTTCATCTCGCTCGACGTCCCGGGCTTCGAGGTGGAGACCCTGATCAACCTCCGCATCGCCGGGGCCGGGATGAAAATCACCGAGGTGCCGAGCTACGAGAAAGAGCGCATCCACGGCGAAAGCAACCTGAAGACCTTCCGCGACGGTTTCCGCGTTCTCGGCACCATCTTCAGCGAGGCCCGCCGCCGCCGCAGCCTCCGCCAGCACTACGACACCGGCGCGGCAAGCCTGGCCGAGCGTGAGCGCGCCCAGGCCGCTGCCTAAGCCTCAACCCCGAACACCTGCGTATCTCGGGCGTGGGCAAGGTCGAGAGGGCCGGAGAACGGCTCAGGGCGGCGGGATCGGGCTGCTTGCCAGCCCACCAAAGCGATTTCCCGCGTATAGGCCCTTGCGAATCCCGGCCGCGAACGCCCGAGCGGCGGTCGGAGATGTCTCCAGGGGCCAGTCGACGCTGCGATCGACGGTGTTGAAGTAGATCAGCGCGCGAACCCGCGGGTACCGGCGCGGAAGGCTTTCGAACATCTTCTTCAGCCAGTCGGCCTTGTGCCCCCCGTACGAGCTGGTCGCGAACTCGCCCAGCATCAGCGGCTTGCGAGGCGCGATCTTCGTCACCAGCCCGTAGGCGGGGTCGATGATCTCCGAGAAGCTGCGCCAGGGGCGGGGATTGACGAGGTTTTCGCCCCAGTTGTAGCCGTCGAGGCAGGTCCAGTCGACGTAGGCGCCCCCCGGATAGAGGCTCTTCAGCCGCTGGCGGCGCAGCCGCGTTTCGGTATCCGCATACGGGCACCAGACCCAGGTGGCGTTGGTAGCGCCCACCGTGGTGAAGATGTCGTGGACGTGGCGCCAGGCGGCGACGAATTGGCCCGGTTTGTTGCCGTTCACCCCCTCGGCCCAGGGGAACCAGTTGCCGTTCATCTCCCAGTTGAAGCGGAGGAAGAAGGGGTGCCCCCAGGCGCGGGCTTCTTCGGCGAATTCGCGGACGTAGGCGTCGTGGGAGCCGTTGACCAGGCTGCCGAGCGTGAAGCCCGGCTGCCTGGCCGAACCGCGGGGGGAAGCCTCCGACCCCCAGCTGAAGACCGGGATCGCGCCGTAGCCGCGGACGTTCTCCATCGCCGCGGTCGGAAAGCGGAAGGGGCGGCACGGGCTGAGGCTGCAGTCCTGCCAGGGCGAGGAGAACTCGATCAGCGAGAGGCTTTTGCCGACCAGCGCTTCGAACTCGGCCACCCTGCCCATGTCCCAGGGGGCGTCGCGGCTGGTGACCGGGTCGCCGATCCAGGCGCCCCAGTAAAGCGGCTTGGGCTTTGCCTTCGGAGCCGCACCCGCGCGCGCTGACGGGGCCGCCGCACCGGTCCCGGCGGGCAGCAGGGCGCAGCCCAGCATCGCCAGGAGCAGCAGGGCGCAAAGTCGCGCCCGGGGAGGGCGCCGGGGGTGGAACCTCGAGAACAGAGGGAGGCAGTCTAGGGAACGGCGCTGCCGGCTTGATCGACGCCGCTCAGCTGGGCGGCTGGATCGGGCCGGCGGGAAGTTCGCCGTAGCTGGCGCTGACGTAGGCCGACTGCCCGATCCCTTCGGCGAAGGCGGTGGCGGCGCTCGCCGAGCTCTCGATCGGCCAGTCCATGCCGTCGTCGAATTTGTCGAACCAGAGCAGGGCGCGGACCTGCGGGTAGACGAGGGGGACCTGGGCAAGGGCGTCGCGGGTCCAGGCGCCCTTGTCGCCGCCCTGCTCGCTCGAACCCATCTCGGCGATCATCAGCGGCTTCGAGGGGGCGATCGTCCGGGTGATCTCGGCGTAGCTGTCGGCGAAGAGCTGGTCGAAGCTGCGCCAGCCGCGCGGCGCGGCTGGGTTGGTTCCCCAGTTGTAGCCGTCGAGGCCGGTCCAGTCGACGTAACCGTCGCCCGGGTAGAGCGACGCCAGGTCGGTCAGCGAGCCGGCCGGGTCGACGAACGGGCACCAGACCCAGGAGACGTTGGTGACGCCGACCGCATTGAAGATGTCGTGGACGTGGCGCCAGGCGGCGACGTATTGGCCGGCGGAGTTGCCGTTCACCCCCTCGGCCCAGGGGAACCAGTCGCCGTTCATCTCCCAGTTGAAGCGGAGGAAGAAGGGGTGGCCCCAGGCGCGGGCTTCTTCGGCGAATTCGCGGATGAAGTCGTCATAGCGCCCTTCGATCACGTCGCCGAGCTGGAAGTCCGGCTCTTCGAGGTTCGACGGAATCGACTGCGAGCTCCAGCTCAGCACCGGGATCGAACCATGGGCACGGATGCTTTCGAGCGGATCGGTCGGGAAGGGATAGAAGGAACAGGTGGGTTCGCAGTTGGCGAAGGGCTGGAAGAAGTGGATCAGCGACGCCGACTTGCCCGCCTCGGCCTCGAACGTGCTGACCGCCGACATGTCCCAGGGGGCCTGTTCGCCGGTCACGTGGTCGCCGATCGCCGCGCCCCAATAGAGCGGCTGCGGGGTCCGGCTGGCCTCCGCCGGAGGAGGCTTGCACCCGCGGCGGCGGACGGCATTGGGATTGACCCGCTTGGCGCGGGCGCTGACGCAGCGCCTAGGCTCTGGGACGGCCCGAGCGCCAGCAAGCTTGGCGCGATGATGGGGGCCTCTCCGCTCTCCACGCTCTCCACGATCTCCGCGGTCTCCGCGGTCTCCCCGCGACCCCGATGCGGTGCCCGCGGTGCAGAGGGTGAGCACGAGGATCGCCGCCACCGCCCAGAGGGCGCGGAGGCGAAGGCGGCTGCCGGGACGTTGAGCCATACAGCCCCATCGGCCCCCTGGCCGTTTGTTTCAGCGACCGTCCACCGACCTGGACATATGTCCAGGTGGGGTTGCAATCGAGCTTTCAGCCGAGCGGCTGGATCGGCGTCGTCGTGCTGAAATCGCCGAAGGTGCCGTCCACGTAGGCGGGATTGCGGATGCCTTCGGCAAAGGCGCTGGTGGCGGTGCTCGAGGTCTCGATCGGCCAGTCCATGCCGCTGTCGAATTTGTCGAACCAGAGCAGAGCGCGGATCTTCGGGTATTCGGCCGGCACCTGGGCGAGCATTTCCTTGATCCAGGCCGCCTTCGAGCCGCCGTACTCGCTGGACGCGATCTCGCCGATCATCAGCGGCTTGTTCGGCGCCACCGTTTCGACCAGGTAGCGGTAGCTGGCTCGGTAGAGCTGGTTGAAGGTCTGCCATGACCCGGAGCGGCTGGGGTTGGTGCCCCAGTTGTAGCCGTCGAGGCCGGTCCAGTCGACGTACTCGTCGCCCGGGTACTGCCCGACGACCGCCTTGAAGTTCTCGAAGCTGCCGTTCCAGCTGACGTTCGGGCACCAGACCCAGGTCGCGTTGGTGGCGCCGACCGCGGTGAAGATGTCGTGGACGTGGCGCCAGGCGGCGACGAATTCGCCCGGTTTGTTGCCGTTGACGCCCTCCGACCAGGGGAACCAGTTGCCGTTCATCTCCCAGTCGAAGCGGAGGAAGAACGGGTGGCCCCAGGCCTTCGCCTTGCCGGCCCATTCGCGGATGTAGGAGTCGTAGCGGCCGGCGATGATGTCCGAGAGCTGGTAGTCGGGCTCGTTCACGTTCGAGGGGATCGACTCCGAGTCCCAGCTGATCACCGGGATCGAGCCGTTCTTGCGGACGTCTTCCACCGGGGTCCAGGGGAAGTTGTAGAAGCTGCAGCTGCCGCCGCTGCAGTTCGACCAGGGCTGGAAGAAGTGCACCAGCGACATCGACCTGCCGGTCAGTTCCTGGAACTTCGAGACGGGGGTCATGTCCCACGGCGCCGGGGTGCCGGTGAACTGCTTGCCGATGGTCGCTCCCCAGTAGACGGGGGCGCCGGTGCCGTATTCGATCGGTTCCGGAGCAGGTTCGGGGCTCGGGGCGGGCGCGGGGGCAGACGCGTTGGAGACGTTGACCGTGACGCTCGTCGTCGCCTTCACGCCTTTGGAGCCGTATGCGGTGGCGCTGAGGGTGTGCTTGCCGTTGGCGAGCTTGGTGGTGTCGAGGCTGCCGCCGTAGGGAGCCGAGGAATCGCTGAAGGCGGCGGACCCGTCGACCAGGAATTCGACCTTGCTGGGAGCGCCCGCGGCGATCGCCACTTCCCAGCCCACCGTGCCGGCGACGGTCGCGCCGGCGGCCGGCTTGACGGTCGAGACCGAAAGGGCTTCCTTGCCGCTGCCCTTGGTCTTGACGGCCGGGCCGATGCTTTCGGCGGCCAGGGCGCTCGGTGCGACCAGCGCCGCGAGGAGGAAGATGGCGACGAGGGTGTTGGTGAGGATGCGAGTGCGAGCCATTGCCCGGCTCTCATCGACTCGCCACCCATGCGGTTCACTGCGGCCCGCGAGAACTGGACGTTCGTCCGGGGGCTGATGACCACTATCTGGACGTTACGTCGGCAATCGGTACATCGATTTTAAGTAGCGATGCGTAGAGATCGACCAGGGCGGCGGCGCATTCGTCCCAGGAGGTGAGGCTGGGAGAGCGCGCGGGCTGCGGCTTCGCCAGCTCCTCGAGTGCGGCGGCGGCGATCTGCCGCGGCGTCGAGTCGAGCGGGATCGCGCGGCCGAACCCGTCGGCGGCGATCTCCGCGAGGCCGCCGGCGGCGGCGACGAGGAGGCGGCGGCGGGCGGCGGCGGCCTCGAGGGCGACCAGCGGGTGGCTCTCGAACTCGCTCATCAGGACGACCAGGGAGACGCCCCCGAGGAGCGCCGCCATCCCCCGCGGATCGCCGGGCGGGACGCTCGTCATCTCGACCTGGTCGCCGAGGCCGAGCTCCTCCGCCTGCCGCCTCAGCTCCTCTTCGTAGGGGCCCCTGCCGACGATCAACAGCCGCGCCTCGGGCTCGCTCTCGAGGACGTAAGGGAAGGCTTCGAGCAGGCGATGATGGCCCTTGTAGCGCTCGAGGCGGCCGATCGAGGCGAGGGTCGGCGTCGGCGGCTCGACCGCGGCGACTTCGCCCTCGGAGAAGCTGAGGTCGGTGCCGTTGGGGATGAAGACGAAGCGCTCCGGCGGCACCCCGAGCAGCGCCCCGTACCTCTCGATCTCGAAGCGGGCGATCGCGACCAGGCGCGCCGCCCGCCGCAGCAGCGGCCGCAGCAGCCGCATCTGGACGCCGCGGGCCCGGTTGCGGTGCTCGAGCGAGTGGCCGCCGCCATGGAAGGTGACGACGTAGGGGACCCGCAGGACGAGGGCTCGCAGCATCGCCAGCGGGGCGACCAGCGTGTGGTAGCTCTGGACGTGGACGAGGTCCCACTTCCCCTCTCCCATCGCCCGCCAGATCCCGGGCGCGAGATGCCAGTCGCGGCCGCGCGGCCAGGCGCGCAGGGTGCGGATGCGAACGCCCTCGTGGGTCTGCTCGGTTGCACGGTCGGCATCGGGGTCGGTGCAGATCACCTCGACGTCGACGCCGGCGGCGGCCATCCGCGTGCTCACCTCGAGCACGTGCCGCTCCACCCCGCCCTGCGCCAGGGGGCTGCGGGGGGTGACCATCAGCACCCGCGGGGCGCTCCCGTTGGAGCTCGGGTGCGCGGCCGCGGTCGCGTCGGGCTTGGCGACGCCGCTGCGGACCCGCAGGTAGTCGACGCTGGTCGCGGCGAGGCCGACGACGATCATCGCCGCCCGCCCGATCCCGCCCACATCGCCCTTGAAGGCGGCGCCGAGGCCGCCGAGGACGCCGAGCGGCAGCGTCCGCCGCACGTAGGAGCGCTCCGAGGAGAGCCCGTCCTGGGTCCCCACCATCCCGCTCAGGACCGCCTTCGAGCGGCCCTCGGCGCGGCAGCGGTCGAGGAAGTAGGAGACCCTGCCACGGGCCGGCGGCACCACGTGTTCGACCGCGGCGGCGGGGTCGTAGAGGATCTCCGCCTCGGGCCAGCGCTGGTGGACGCGGATGCTGAGGTCGGTCTCCTCGCAGCCGACCGGAAGGGTCCCGACGCGGCCGAGGTCGTGGCTGAAGCCGCCCACCTCGATCAGCGGTTGGCGGCGGAAGGACATGTTGGCGCCGACCAGGTTGCGCACCGGCTCCAGCTGCCGCGGCATCCCCGAGTGGGTGCAGCCGACGACCCAGTCGAACTCGGGCGGGAACCAGTCCGGCCTGCCCTCGACCCAGCGCGGCCGCACCGTCCCCCCCGCCCCGAGGACGTCGGGATCGGCGTAGGCGGCGGCGAGGCGCTCGAGCCAGTCGGGGCCGGCGATCGCGTCGTCGTCGAGGAAGGCGACGACCTCGCCGCTCGCCTCGGCGACGCCGCTGTTGCGGGCGCCGGAGAGGCCCTGCTGCTCGCGATTGGGGACGACGGTGATCTCTGGCCAGCTCTCCCGCGCCACCGCCAGCAGCGCGGGGGCGTGGTCGATGACGAGGATGATCTCGTGAGCCGGATGGGTCTGCCCCCGCAGCGAGTCGAGCGCTTCGGCGAGGACCTCGAGCCGCTCCTCGGTGAAGGCGCAGACGACTACCGAGATCGTCGGCAGACCTGCGTCGGAGGCGGGAGCGCCGGACACCGGGCGGATTCTGCCAGGACCGACAGTCGCGCTGGCGCCTCTGCGATCGTCAAGCTCAGTAGCGCAGATGGCTTCATCTCCGAGCGCAACCACGACCCGGCAGGGCCGGCTGCGGACGCACTTCGACGACCGCATGTACCGGACCGGCTACTACCTGATCCTCGGGACCGGCGCCTCGGGGGTGCTCGGAGTCGCCTTCTGGGCCCTGGCGGCGCGCTCCTACAGCGCCCACGTCGTCGGCCTCAGCGCCGCGGCCGTCTCCGCGATCGCCCTCATCTCCGGGGTCTGCTCGCTCGGGCTCTCGGCCGTCCTCGTCCGCTACCTGCCGGTGGCGGGTCCGGCCGGCAGGCCCCTGATCGTCCGCAGCTATGCCCTGACGATCTTCCTCTCGTTCCTCGTCGGCGGCGCCGTCGCCCTCAGCACCGACCTCTGGTCGCCGACGCTGGGGTTCCTCGGCGAAGACCTCTGGCCTCTCGCCTTCGCCCTCTCCACGGTGGCAATGACCACGTTCACGCTCCAGGACAGCGTTCTCACCGGTCTCCACGCCGCCGCCTGGATCCCCCTCGAGAACACCCTCTACGCCGTCGCCAAGCTGGTCCTGCTGGCGGCGCTCGCGGGCCTGCTTCCGTTCGCCGGGCTGTTCGTCGCCTGGAACCTGCCGCTGCTGCCGGCCGTGGTCGTCGTCAACTACCTGATCTTCCGCCGCCTGATCCCGAGGATGTCGAGCGAGGGCGGGCTCGACCGGCGCAAGGTGATCGCGATGGCCGCCGGCAACTACGGCGGCAACCTGCTCGGCCTGCTCGGCAACATGTACCTGCCGATCCTCGTCGCCAACCGGGCCGGCGCCGCGGAGGCCGCCTATTTCTACGTCCCCTGGATGATCTCGCTCACGGTCGAGCTGGTGGCGCTCAACATGATGACCTCGCTGACCGTCGAGGCCGCCCTCGACATGCCGCGGCTGCGCCAGCTCTCCCGCCAGGCCCTCAAGCAGACGATGCGGCTGGTCGTCCCGGTCGCGGCGCTGACCGCGCTGCTGGCTCCGCTCGGACTGCTGGTCTTCGGATCCGAGTACGCGGACGAAGGAACGACGCTGTTGCGGCTGCTGGCCCTCGGCGCGATCCCGAACGTGATCGCCGCGCTCGGCGCCGGAGTTGCCAGGATCGAGCACCGGGGCTGGGTGGTCACCGCGATCCAGGGCTTCCAGCTCGCCTTCGTCGTCGGCCTCGGCGCCGCGCTGTTGCCGAGCGTCGGGATCGCCGCGATCGGGATCGCCTGGACCGGCTGCCAGTTCCTGCTGGCGGCTGCCCTGCTGGCGACGATCCTGCGGCCGGTCCTCTTCGCGGGGACGAGCGACGCGCTTCCGGGCTAGGCGGATCCCGCCCGCCAGGCGATCAACCGGCGCAGCGCCATCGTTCCCTGGGCGACGGCGCGAGGCCCGATCAGGCCCAGCATCAGCGTCACCCACGCCTGCGGTTCGAGCGGCCGGCGCCGCAGCGCCGCGACCGCGTAGCGGACCCCGACGCGACGCTTGCCGAGGAGGAAGGCCTGGACCGAGGCGACCCGGAGCATCGTCGTGTACTGGCAGGGGCCGTAGCGGCGCAGCGCCTCGCCGTGCCGGTGCAGGGTCGTTTCCGCCATCCACAGCATGTCCGGGGCGTCGCCGAACAGGCGCGGCACCAGTTCGCTGGCGGCGGCGCTGCGCAGCCAGCTGTTCGGGGCGTCGGTGTGCTCGTGGCCGAGCACGTCTTCCACGTAGAGCGTCAGCTCCTTGCCGGCCAGCTCGAGCTCCCAGAGCGTCTCCATCGCGCCGCGGCGCTCGGCGAAGAGCGGCGTCGTCTCGAAGACCGAACGGTTTATGCAGTGGATGGCGTCGTTGCCGCCCTCGGCCTCCGCCCAGCTGATCCGCCCCTCGTAGCCGATCGGCTCCGGCGGCGTGAAGCCCGGCGTGATCTGACCGTCGTCCCAAACCAAGCGACTGCGCACGACCCGGACCCCCTCAGGCAGGTCGAGGACGATCTCGCGCATCCGCTCCAGGGCCCCTGGCAGCAGCTCCCAGTCGCTGTCGACGATCATCACCCAGTTGCCGGTGGCGTTGGTCACCCCCGTGTGGCGCGATGGGCTGATGCCACGGTTGCGCTCATGCTCGACCACGCGCAGCCGGGCGTCCTCGTAGCGCCCCAGGGCCGCCAGGGTGGCGTCGCTGGAATGGTCGTCGACGACGATCAGCTCGAAGTCCTCGAAGCTCTGCCGCAGAACGCTGTCGATGCAGCGGCAGACGATCCGCTCCCGGTTGTAGGTGGGCACCACGACACTGAAGAAGGGAGACGACATCGCGAAGCCGGCAAACCTAGCAGCGGCCAAGGGGGCGCGAGCAAGGCACCGTGCGAAGATCACGGGCGGCGGCGGGCGGCCGATCCCTATCTATGCTCAAGCCGATGGAGACCCAGACCGCCCAGCCGATCGCCGCGACCACGCCAGCGACGGCACCCGAGACGATCCGCCTGCAGCCCACCAAGGGCTTCAGTCGGGTG
>Ga0157283_10000141_pt1 | contig 9085 bp, 10 predicted proteins | sample NitcycUS044104R1_FD_108398 | JGI IMG/M metagenome (GOLD analysis project Ga0157283, IMG submission 108398) | Soil microbial communities from Arlington Agricultural Research Station in Wisconsin, USA - Nitrogen cycling UWRJ-S044-104R-1 | ecosystem: Environmental > Terrestrial > Soil >...
AAGGTGCGGTACTACGGCTGGCGCCCCTCCTCCCCGGCGACCGTCAATCTCGGCGCGCGGGTTTGGGGAAAGGCATGGGAAGAAGGCATCGAAGGGATGAAAGTCGGCGGGCGCCGTGAGGTGATCGTTCCCTCCCGTTTCCTCAGCGGGACGTCGCCGGTCGACTACCTGATCGAACTGGTGAGCCTCGAGCCTGCATCCGGCGGGCAATGAAGGTTCTCGTCGCGATAGCTCTGCTTTGTCTTGCGCTGATCCCGCTCGCGTGTGGGGGAAGCGAGCCGGCGGCCAGTGCCGGTGGAGAGGTCACGACCCAGGCGGCGGGGGCTGGCCCTGAGAGCCAACCAGCGGAGGAATCGGTCGCCGTCGAGGCGGAAGTGCCGCCGATCGGGTCATACCCCCAGGAAGGACCGTTCGCCGCGATCTCCGGGGGGAAGGGAGATGAAAAACCGCACATCGATCCCGCCAACCGGCCACCGCCTCACAACCCGCTCGTCAGGGATCTCGAGAAAGGGTCTGGACCGGCGGCCCAGGTTGGCGATGAATTGAAGGCCTACTACGCGGGCGCTGTCTACAAGACCGGGAAAGTCAAATACTACGGCTGGCCGCCCTCGCCGCCGATGTCGTTCGAACTCGGCTCCGGGACGATCCCCAAGCTCTGGGAACTGGGTTTCGAGGGGCTGAGGGCCGGCGGGGTCCGCGAGGTGGTCGCCCCCTCCCGCTTCTTCGCGGGCACGGGAGCGATCGACTACGTGATGGTCTTGGTGAGCGTCAACCCCGCCGAGCGATGAGACCGACTTTTGCCTGGCTTCTCTGCTGCTGTGCGCTCGTTCTTCTCGGATGCGGAGATGGCGGAACGCCCAGCGAATCCTCGAACCAAAGTTCTAAAGAGCGCCCCGAAACCGTCGCCCGGCGCGCCGACGAAGGTCCGCGACTCGAAAACCTGATCGTCAAGGATCTCGAGGTCGGCTCCGGTGCGGCCGCGGAGGCCGGGGATCGGGTGAGTGTGTTGTACATAACCCACGACTACGACACCGGAGAAGAGTGGTTTCACCGTTGGGGCTCGGATCAGCCGCTGTCGCTGCGCCTCGGTTGGGCCGGTTACAGCCTGGGGCTGGAAGAAGGGATCGAAGGTATGCGCGTCGGCGGGCGCCGTAGGCTGACCATCCCTGCTCGGCTGACGAACAACGAAGGCCCGCTCGTGTACCTCGTCGAACTGGTTCGCCTCAAACCTGACCCCGGCAGCTGAGGGCCGACCGGCGTCAATCCAGCTTCGGCGAACGCCAGGGCGCTTCCAGCCGCCCGACCAGCTCGTCGCCGAGCCCCTCGATCGGGATGCGAACCTGCTCGAGGGAGTCGCGGTCGCGGAGGGTGACGGTGTCGTCCTCCATCGTCTGGTGGTCGACGGTGATGCCCCAGGGGGTGCCGATCTCGTCCTGGCGGCGGTAGCGCTTGCCGATCGAGCCGCCCTCGTCGAACTCGGCGGGGAGGCGGCGGCGCAGGTCTCCGAAGATCTCGCGCGCCTTCTCCGGCATCCCCTCCTTGGAGACGAGGGGGAGGACGGCGACCTTGACCGGCGCCAGGCGCGGGTGCAGGCGCAGGACGGTGCGCTGGCGGCCCTCGACCTCCTCGACGTCGTAGGAGTCGACGAGGAAGGCGAGGGTGGCGCGGTCGGCGCCGGCCGCCGGCTCGATCACGTGGGGGACGTAGCGCTCTTTGGTCCCTTGGTCGAAGTACTCGAGCTTCTCGCCGGAGAACTTGGCGTGCTGGGTGAGGTCGAAGTCGCCGCGGTTGGCGATCCCCTCCAGCTCTGACCAGCCGATCGGGAAGAGGTACTCGATGTCGCTCGTCGCCGAGGAGTAGTGCGAGAGCTCGTCGGCGCCGTGGGCGCGGACCCGCAGGTGGTCGGGGCGGATGCCGAGCTCGGTGTACCAGCGCTCGCGCTCGGCCATCCAGTGCTGGTGCCACTTCTCGGCCTCGGCGGGAGGAGTGAAGTACTCCATCTCCATCTGCTCGAACTCGCGGGTGCGGAAGATGAAGTTGCCGGGGGTGATCTCGTTGCGGAAGGACTTGCCGATCTGGGCGATCCCGAACGGCGGCTTCTTGCGGGCGAAGCCGAGCACGTTCTTGAAGTTGATGAAGATCCCCTGCGCCGTCTCCGGCCGCAGGTAGACGGTCGAGCCCTCCTCGGCGACCGGGCCGACGTGGGTTTCGAACATGAGGTTGAACTGGCGCGGCTCGGAGAGCTCGCCGCCGCACTCCGGGCAGCGCAGCTCCGCGCTCGGGTCGCCGCCGTCGGCCTCGACCGCCTCGCGCAGGTGGTCCTCGCGCCAGCGCTTCTTGCACTTGCCGAGGCACTGGACGAGCGGGTCGGTGAAGCCCTCGAGGTGGCCCGAGGCCTCCCAGACGCGCGGGTGCTGGAGGATCGCCGAGTCGAGGGCGACGATGTCGTCGCGCTCCTGAAGCATCGCCTTCCACCACTCGGCTTTGACGTTGTTCTTCAGCAGGACGCCGTAGTGGCCGTAGTCGTAGGTCGAGCCGAGTCCGCCGTAGATCTCCGAGGACGGGAAGACGAAGCCGCGCCGTTTGCACAGCGCCACGATCTCCTCCATCGTCACCTCGGTCGGGCGGGTTCCCTGCTCGGTGGCCATGGCGGGAACCGTAGCGGCTGCGATAATCCCGCCGCGCCATGCCGATCTACGAGTACAAATGCGAGAACGGTCACGTCTTCGAGGTGATCCAGAAGATGAGTGACGAGCCGCTGCGCGAGTGCCAGGAGTGCGGGGCACCCGCCTCGCGGGTCTTGACTCCGCCGGCGATCCACTTCAAGGGCTCCGGTTTCCACAACACCGACTACGGCACGAAGCGCGGCGGCGGCAACGGCGGCTCCGAGAGCGGCGGCGAGAAGGGCGCCGACTCGGGGTCCTCCTCGGAGTCGAAGCCGAGCTCCGGCGGCAGCGAGTCGAAGACCGACTCGAAGCCGGCCGCCTCCGCCGCGGACTGAGCAAAGCGAGCCGTCCGGGCTAGCCGTTGGTGAATTCGTGGGGCTATAGGCCCACAAATTCACCAATCGTGGCTTAGCCCTCGAGCAGCTTGTGGACGGCCTTGCGGCGGACCGACTCGGGGATTTCGATCGAGCCTTCCGGGCCTTCGCCGCACTCGCTCGGGTCTTTGCCGCAGAGCACCTCGGCCGGGGCGCTGCCGCCGATCGCGGCCGAGAGCACCAGTTGCGGCATCGTCAGGAAGCCCATGTCGCTGACGAACGCCTTCGGCGCATCCCAGCCGATGATCGGGCCGTGGATGAAGTTGTAGGGGAGGCGGAGCGGGTCGGTGAGGCGGTCCTTGATCCCGTTGATCACTTCCTGCTGGGCGCGCTCGCGGTCGAGGTCGTCGTAGCCGCCGAGCGAGTAGACGCTCTTTCCCGGTCCGGGGCATTCGCCGACGTGGCGGACCCGCGAGTAGGCGAGCGCCTTTTCGCCGTCGAGGGTGTTCTCGCCCTTGTGCAGGCGCAGGGTGACGCCGCCCTGGCCGCCGCCGGCGCCGCCGGAGATGTCGGCGCAGAGCTTCACCGGCACGTCCACCTCGACCCCGCCGACCGCGTCGATCAGGTCTTCGAAGCCGGTGAAGTCGACGATCGCCACGTGGTCGATCTGGATCCCGAGGAACTCTTCGATCGTCTTGATCTGCAGCGCGGCGCCGCCGAAGGCGTAGGCGCCGTTGATCTTCTGCGGCGCCTGGCCGGGGATCTCGGCATAGGCGTCGCGCGGGATCGAGAGTTTGCGGAAGGCGCCGCCGCCGGCCCGGACCAGCATCAGCGTGTCGGCCCGGAATTCGCCCTGGTAGCAGGGATCGTGCGGCTTCTCGCCCCGCGACTGCTGCTCGAAGCACTGTTCGGAGGTGTTGCCGTCGCCGCTGCCGGGCGGCCGCGCGTCGGTGCCGAGGACGAGGATCGTCTGCGCGCTCGGCAGCAGCAGCGGGTTGCCGTGCAGCGCCTTGCCGGCTTCCTTCGAAAGCTTGAAGCTCTGGATCTGGGCGGAGACGCCGAAGGCGACGAGGCTGATCAGGATCCAGCCGAGGGCGGCGAGGCCGACCCATTTGAGGATCCGGCGGCCGTCGATCCGTGAGCGCCGCGGCGACGGCAGACCCGGCTCCTCGCGCTTGCGCCGGCGCCATGCAGGCAACCTTGCACGGTCGCGCAACCCGGAGAGATCGGCGCCTTTCAAGCGCGAAAACGCGCCCCGGCGGGAGCGGTAGACCTTGTACTCGGGCTCGTGTTCGGGCGGCTCGGGGGGCCGCTGCTCGCCGTCGGGGCTCATGAAAGGCTAGAAATCATGGCGATGCACTCGGTCGTCCGCCCTTCAGCCTCCGTTCGATGAACGGTTCCGAGACGATCGGCGTCGACCTCGGCGGCACGAAGCTGCTCGTCGGCGTGCTCTCCGAGACCCAGCCGCTCTACGAGCAGCGCGAGGGATCGAAGGGGCAGACCGAGGACGAGCTGGTGGAGTTGCTGATCCGCGAGATCGAAGAGGCGCGGGACACGCGGCCGGACGTGGCGGCGATCGGACTGGGGATTCCGGCGACGATCGACCACGAGCGCGGGCTCGCCGTCTCGGCGGTCAACCTGCCGCTGAAGAACCTGCCGATCCGCGACATCGTCGGCGAGCGCACCGGCCTGCCGGTCTTCGTCGACAACGACGGCAACGTCGCCGCCCTGGCCGAGTACCTCTACGGCGCCGCCAGGGGGATGCCGCACATCGTCATGCTCACCGTCGGCACGGGGATCGGCGGCGGCCTCATCCTCGGCGGCGAGATCTACCGCGGTTCGACCGGCGCCGGCGCCGAGCTCGGCCACATCGTGATCCAGGCCGACGGACCCCCCTGTCAGGGCAACTGCCCCAACCACGGCTGCGTCGAGTCGCTCGCCTCCGGGACCGCGTTGGGGCGTGAGGGCCGGGCAGTGGCCGAAAGCACCGCCGATTCCGCGCTCGGGAAAGCGCTCGCCGAAGGCAAGGAGATCGACGGCCGCGTCGTCACCGAAGCCGCGCTGGCGGGGGACGCGACCGCGATCGGCGTCTTCGAGCTGGTCGGTGGCCGCCTCGGCGTCGCCTGCTCGAGCCTCGCCAACATCTTCCAGCCGAACGCGATCGTCGTCGGCGGCGGCGTCATCGCCGCCGGGGACCTGCTGCTGGAGCCCGCCCGCCGCGAGATCCGCGAACGGGCGCTCGACCCGATGAACAGGACGCCGATCCTCGAGGCGACCCTCGGCAACGACGCCGGGATGATCGGCGCCGCCGCGCTGGCTCGGACCGAACTGGCGAAGGAGAGCGCGCTGGCGAGGGACGGCGGCTGATGCCGGGTTGCCTCGTCGTCTGCCCGACGCCGATCGGCAACATGGACGACGTCTCGCCGCGGGTCCGCGACGCCCTCGTCGGGGCGGACTACATCGCCTGCGAGGACACGCGGCGCGCCGGCGCGCTGCTCGACCGCCTGCGGATCCGACCACACCCGCGGCTCGTCTCCTTCCACGAGGGCAACGAACAGGCGCGTGCCACCGAGCTGGCGCAGCGGATCGAGCGCGGCGACACCGTCGCCCTGGTCTCCGACGCCGGCATGCCGGCGATCTCCGACCCCGGCTACAAGCTGATCCGCCGCTGCATCGACCGCGCCCTCGAGGTGACCGTGCTGCCCGGACCCTCGGTGATCCCGGTCGCGCTCGTCGCCTCCGGCCTGCCGACCGACCGCTGGCGCTTCGAGGGCTTCCTGCCGCGCCGGGCGGGGGAGATGGAGCGCGTCCTACGCTCGGCCGAGACCGTGATCGCCTTCGAGAGCCCCCGCCGCCTCGGCGAGTCCCTCGCCGCCCTCGCCTCGCTCGCCCCCGACCGCGAGGCCGCCGTCTGCCGCGAGCTGACCAAGGTCCACGAGGAGGTCGCCCGCGGCAGCCTCGGCGAGCTCGCCCGCCGCTTCCGCTCCGACGTCAAAGGCGAGATCGTCCTCGTCATCGGCCCCGCCGCCTCCGCCGAGCACGACCAGGACGTCGGCTTCGCGGTCGACGCCCTCCGCCACCTCGTCCAGTCCGGGGCGCGGCCCCGGGCCGCGGCCTCGGTCGTCGCGGCGCTCACGGGGACCCGCGCCAACGATCTCTACAAAGCGCTGACGGGTCGCGAGGCGAGGCGGTAGGAGGCAGGTTCTAGCTTCCGAGCCAGCCGGGCCGTTCGCCTTCGGGATACGTCGTCGCGACGGCGAGGGCCACGCTCGGGCTTGCCGCTTCCAGGCTTCGAGTCGCGTCGACCAGGCGCCCGCGACCTTCCTCGAAGACCGGGAGGCAAAAACCGTCGGGTCGCTGCCAGGCCGCCGACGGAACCTGAATCGCCTCCCAGCCTAGGTCGGGCACGAGGGCGGCCAGGGCGGGACAGTCGCCGTATCCGGAAGCTCGGTCGGCGTAGAAGCTCTGAAGGTTGAAGCCTGCCCTGGCGAGCAGCTCCTCCGCCCATGGGGTGGTGAGATCCGCCATCGCGCGAAACTCGAACCTAAGCTCGTAAAGAGAGCGGCGCGGGAGAGCCTTGTCGACCTCGAGGTGCGCGTAGGAAGGGAGCGTCGCTCTGGTCAGGCCGACTCCGCCGGTGACGTCGGAGAGGCCGATGTCGCGAGCGTGATTCCGGCAGTACTCCGCCCAGGCCACCGGCTCACTGGTTCCGGTGTAGAGGGTCCAGGCAGTGGGCCAGCGGCCTGAGGAGGGGATCGAGTAAAGGGGGTTCGGTTCTCCTCGCACCGGGATATGCACGGCTCGGTAGAAGACAGACTGCATCGCTTCTCCTACGGGGATCTCCCGCAGGGTGTCGAGGTCGAGGGCCAACTGGGAGCTTTGGCCTTCCCTAAGTGGCAGGAGTGTCTTCGTAGGATTTTGCTTCATCCACGACAGACGCGAGCTCCCCATGGATGATTCGGTCCAGCCGCGAAGGGCGCCCCGTCGTCAACCACCGGGCGACACCCGCGGAGCCCAATCCGCCGACGAGGGTGACGGCGATGGCTCTCAGCGCCTCCATCGTCTCCTGGCGATGTGGTGGAACTCCTTGAGTTCGCCAGCCGGCCGCCGCCCTCTCGCTGATCTTGAAGACCTGGGCGATCTGCGCCCAGGTCAAGCCAGCGACCACGTGTACGTCTTCGGCAAGGTTGTTGCTCAGGCGGGGGGGAGACGCGTGTGGGGTGACGACATGGGGCGTGTCGAGAGCGAGCGCCGCGGCTTCCTCTGCCAGTCCGCCGTGGGGTGCCGGCTCTCCGGCGGCCTCGGCGTCGGCGGCAGCCGACCCTCCTCCGTAGAAGGTGAGGGCGACGACTCGATAGCCGAGCTCCCAGCCGGTAGGCCGGTCCTGCTCCTCGCAAGACCACAGCAGTTCCTCCAATCCTTCGCGCCAGGTTCCAGCTTCGAAGAGGGCCGGCGTCATCGAGGCCGCCCCTTCAGCTCGTTGAGGTAGCGCTCGCTGAGGGCCCAGACGAAGAGCCGCTCGATCAAGGCATGGAAGCGATTGACTCGTTGCACGATCTCGTTCGGCGAGAAATCCCTCTCGCCCTCGACGAAGTGGTCGAAGTCGAGCAGATAGGTGGTCGGTTCGATGAGTCCGTGGCGGAGCACGAGCCATGCTCCCCGCTCTCGGAACCGCAGCTCACAGAGACTGTGCTGAAGCTCGTTACCAAGGCCCTTCCCGACCGGGCCGGCCAGCTGCTCGTTGACGAAGAAGGCGATCCCCCTTTTCGGCAGGCGCTCGTCCTCGATGCGGTTGATGTAGCGAACCCCAAGGCGAACCTCGGTCTGGGGCTCGAAGATCTGCTCCAGGTTTCGGAGAACCTGCTTCAGCTCGCCGGCGAAGTCATCGAAGTCCACATATGCCCCGGCCTCGAGCCCCAGGCTGGTGCTGGTGATCGAGACGGTCCAGCCTCGCTCGCCGTCGCGAAACAGCCAGGTTGAGCTGCCGGCTCCCGCTTGGCCTTTGGCGGGAGCGCGCGGCACCTCCTGCGCCACGTATCGCTTCCCCAGGCATTTCTGGAACTCGGCGACGGAGCCGGGCTGTTCGAGCGCATAGATGGGGGCAAAGCGCACCTGCGCAAGCGCTAGCTGCAACGGGGCGTCAGGAAGGTGCTCGAGCTCGACGGGGGGAAGTTTGATTGCGATAGCTGCTCTCCTCAGCTCGCAGGTCAACAGAGAACTTCATGAACAATTTCATGTTACTCCGGACGGATCGCCTACCCGCCTCGCGCCCGGCTGACGGGCGAGGCATTGCTAGCGTGGCGGCGTCTCATGGACTTCTACGTCACCACCCCGATCTACTACGTCAACGCCGAGCCGCACCTCGGGCACGCGTACTCGACGATGGCGGCGGACGTGCTCGCCCGGCATCACCGCCAGCGGGGGGATGACGTCTTCTTCCTCACCGGGACCGACGAGCACGGGGAGCCGGTGGAGAACGCGGCGAAGAAAGCCGGGGTGACGCCGCAGGAGCTGGCGGACACGAACGCGGCCAAGTTCGAAGGGCTGATGCCGACGATCGGGTCCACGAATGATTTCTTCATCCGCACCAGCGACCCGCGGCACATGGACAAGGTCGCGGAAATCATGCAGCGGGTCTACGACAACGGCTGGGTGACCAAGGGGGTCTACGAGGGCTGGTACTGCCCCCGCTGCGCCGACTTCAAAACCGAGCGCGAGCTGGGACCGGGGAACACCTGCCCGATCCACGAGATCCCGCTGGAAAAAGAACGGGAGGAGAACTGGTTCTTCAAGCTCTCCGCCTTCCAGGCGCAGCTCGAAGGTCTGTACGAGGAGCGGCCGGACTTCGTCGTCCCCGAGTTCCGGCGCAACGAGGCGCTCTCCTTCGTCAAGGGCGGGCTCGAAGACGTCTCGCTCTCGCGGCCGAACCTGAAGTGGGGGCTGCGGCTGCCCTGGGACCAGGGACAGCGGATGTACGTCTGGTTCGACGCGCTTCTCAACTACGTGACCGCGCTGACCTTCGCCCGCGAGGGCGAGGACCTGAGCGAGCGCTACTGGCCCGCCGACCTGCACGTGATGGCCAAGGACATCCTCAAGTTCCACGCG
>Ga0157283_10000148_pt1 | contig 8909 bp, 10 predicted proteins | sample NitcycUS044104R1_FD_108398 | JGI IMG/M metagenome (GOLD analysis project Ga0157283, IMG submission 108398) | Soil microbial communities from Arlington Agricultural Research Station in Wisconsin, USA - Nitrogen cycling UWRJ-S044-104R-1 | ecosystem: Environmental > Terrestrial > Soil >...
CGGCCAGCGCCCGCAGCTCCTCCTCCCCGCGCCCCCAGTAGAGGCCGGTGCCGGCCATGATCGCCGGCCGCTCCGCAGCGGCCAGGAGCGCCGCCGCCTCCTCGACGCCCTCGGCCGGCTGCGCCTCCACCGCCTCGGGAACCGGCGGCAGCTCCAGCTCGGCCTCGGTGAAGACGACGTCGAGCGGATAGTCGACGAAGGTCGGGCCGCTGGGCGCCGCCGCGGCGCGATCCAGCGCCGCGGCGGTGACGGGGGCAATCCGTGCCGGGTCCTTGACCGTCTCCGCCGACTTGACCAGTGGCGAGACGAACGGCAGGTGATCGACCTCCTGCAGCGACCCCGAGCCCCAGCGCAGCTCCGGCGCCCGCCCGCCGAGCACGCAGACCGGCGAGTTGTTGGCCTGGGCGCCGGCGATCGCGCTGATCCCGTTGGTGACGCCCGGACCGGCGGTCAGCGCCGCCACCCCGACCCGCCGGGTCGCCTTGGCGATCCCCTCAGCGGCGAAGGCGGCGGTCTGCTCGTGGCGGACGTCGACGAGCTCGATCCCCTCGGCTTTGCAGCCGTCGTAGATCGAGAAGAGGTGCCCGCCCGAGAGCGTGAAGAGATGGTCGACCCCGCGCGACTTCAGCGCCCGCGCGACCAGCTTTCCGCCGTGCTCGGCCATGGCGGCAGCCTATTGGCTAGCCGGCCATGGGGGGTTACCATCGCCCAGCCCGGATGGCGAAACCGGTAAACGCGGCGGCCTTAAAAGTCGCTGCCCCTCTCGGGGCTTGCGGGTTCGAGTCCCGCTCCGGGCACTCCCCGTCGACTTTGCACCGGCATGGCCGAACGAAGTCGACAGCGGTTCGAGATCGGTTTCCCCTGCTCCTGCTGGTTTTCCGGATGCCTAAAACGGCAATAAATGTTCTGGGGGCGCAACTCGTTCGCTGTTACCGTGTCTATTAGCTCAGACCCAGTCCTCAGGGGAGAGATCGATGGAGGCATCAGCCCTAACTCACGCCAGTCGCCGCGGGCTCCTCGCCCGCCGCTCGCCGCTGCTCAAGCTGCAGGGCGACGAGAAGCTGATCGCGATGGCGCGGGCCGGCAACCCCGGCGCCTTCGAGACGATGGTCGACCGCTACCAGGGCCGCCTGCTGGGCTTCTGCCGCCAGATGCTGGGCTCGACCGAGGACGCCGAAGACGTCCTGCAGGAGGTCTTCGTCAACGCCTACCGGGCGATGCTCGCCGACGAGCGTGAGATCAACCTCCGTCCCTGGCTCTACCGGATCGCCCGCAACCGCTGCCTCAACTACCTGCGCAAGCCGAAGGCCGACGCGCAGGAATCGATGGACATGGTCCCCGAGGTCGACGCCGCCTCGACCGCCGAGAAGGTCCACAACCGCGAGGAGGTGCGGCAGATCCTCAGCGACGTCAACAAGCTTCCCGAGACCCAGCGCGCGGCGCTGCTGCTGCGCGAGATGGACGCGCTCTCCTACGAGGAAATCGCCGCCGCGATGGACACCACCGTGCCGTCGGTCAAGTCGCTGCTGGTGCGGGCGCGGATCTCGCTCGCCGAGGCCAGCCAGGCGCGCCTGCTGACCTGCGGCGAGGTGCGGGTCGAGATCTCCGAAGCGGCCGAGGGCCTGCGCAAGGTCTCGGCGCCGGTTCGCCGCCACGTCCGCGAGTGCGACGAGTGCGCCGACTTCCGCTCCCAGATCCGCTCGACCGAGAAGGCGCTGGCGGCGCTCTCGCCGGTCGGGCCGCTGCTGGCCCTCAAAGGCTTCATCCTCTCCAAGCTCGGCCTCGGCACCGGCGGCGCCGGTGCCGGTGCGGCTGGCGCCGGCGCCGCGAGCGCGGGTGTCGGCGCCGGTGCGATGGGTGGCGCCGCCGCCGCGATCGGCGGCGGCTCGGCGGCCGGTGGGATCGGCGCCGTCGGCGGTGCGATCGGCACCAAAGCGGTCGCGGGCGTGGTGACCGCGGCGCTGCTGACCGCCGGCGCGGTCGAGGTCAAGCAGACGACCAGCTCGGCTCCCGTCACCCCCGCCCCCAAGACCGCCTCTCCTTACGCGCCGGTTGAACCGCAGATCGCCGAGGCCGCGACCACGGTCGCTCCGGCCAAGCAGCAGGCTCCGGTCGAAGCGGTCGAGGCGGCGCCAATCCCGGCTCCTGAGCCGGCGGCCACCGAAGAGGAAGCCGCCGCCGAGCCGGCGCCGCCGGTGAGCGAACAGCCGCCCGGGGAAGCCGCCGACCAGTCTGCCGCCGGTGGCCAGGTGACGATCGGCGACCCGGAGTCCGAAGGCCTCGAAACCGCCAAGCCCTCTGAAGAAGTCGCCGGCGCCCACGGCGGCGGCGGCACGGTCGTGGTCACCACCGCGCCCAGCGCCGATCCGCCGCCGAGCGAACCTGCTCCGGCGCCGACTCCGGAAAGCACCCCGCCGCCGCCGAGCGAACCGCCCGAAGCGAGCCCGCTCCCGGTCGAACCCCCGGTCGAACCGCCGCCGGCGGTTACTGAAGGCCTATGACTTTGAGCCGGCGCATCAGGCAGGTGCCGGCGAACTCTCGGGTTTCCTCCAGCGAGTAGCCGAACAGCTCGAAGTCGTCGTCCGGATCCTCCGCCCAGGGCGGCTGCAGGACGCCGTCGGCGAGGGGCAGCGCCTGCTCGAGCGTGCGCTGGATCGCCTGCTTGTAGCGCTCGTCCTCGCGCGCCTTCTCGCGCAGGAAGACCGAGCCGAAGGCGACGTGGCGGTGCTCGTCGCGGGCGACGTTGGAGAAGCCCTCGACGAAGGCGGGCAGCGTCCCTTCGCGTTCGTTGAAGTCCATGATGAAGTGCTGCCCGGTGAGGGCCAGCATTCCCTCGATCACCATGTGGTAGAGCGTCACCGCCTCGACCAGGGCCTCGATGTCCTCGGGCTCGGCCGAGAGCCGGTCGGTGCGCTCCTTCAGCATCCCGTCGAAGAGGGCGCCGAATTTGTCATTCAGATGAGTCGAGGTCTCGCTCAGCATCTCGCTCAGCTCGTCTGACTCCAGCACCCCGACCTCGCGGTAGAAGCGCTCGAAGAAGCGGACGTGGCGGGCCTCGTCGGCGATCTGCGTGCAGAGGAAGATTTTCTGCTCCTCGGTGGGGGCGGCCCGCATGATCGGCCCCAGCTCCTCGGCCACCTTCTGCTCGCCGATGAAGAACGAGCTCAGCCCGTACATGCGCTGGAAGCGCTCCTCGGGGCTGATCCGCTCGTGCCAGTCTTCGCGGTCGCGGCTGAAGTCGAGCTCCTGGGTCCGCCACTGCTGGCGCTCCCAGAGGTCGTAGAGCTCGGCGTAGCTGAGCAGCTTGATCTCCCCGGTGCGATCGGCGGCCGCGTTCAGCGCCGGATCGGCCGTCTCCTGGAAGTCGGCGCGCTCGGTCCTCGACTGCGTGCCCATGGGGACGAGCCTAACAGCCGACTGGCCAGCTAGCCAGTTTTTCCTCAGACGCTGTGCGTCTGCCCCGGCTCGAGGACGACGACCTGGCTCGAGGTCTGGGACTCGACGTCGGCTTTGAAGGCCCCGGCGTCGGTCTCGATCGGCGGGAAGGTGTCGAAATGGATCGGGATCACCGTTTTCGCGCCGACGAACTCGCAGGCGACGACGGCGTCGCGGCGGTCCATCGTGTAGTGGCCGCCGATCGGCACGCAGAAGACGTCGATGTCGCTGCGCCGGGCGATCAGCTGCATGTCGCTGAAGAGGCAGGTGTCGCCGGCGTGGTAGACGGTGGTGTCGCCGAGCTTGATCACGAGGCCGGCGGCCGAGCCGAGCGGGATCCCGTGCTCGGCGCTGAACGGCGCCTCTTCGGAGCCGGGCAGGGTGCTGGTGTGCCAGGCGGGGACGAGGCTGATGTAGCCCCAGTCGAACTCGACCGTGCCGCCGAGGTTGGGGTCGCTGACCTCCGCGATCCCCTGCCCCTTCAGCCATTCGGCGAGCTCGACGATGGCGACGCAGTGGGCGCCGGTGCGCTTGGCGACCGGGACGGCGTCGGCCATGTGGTCGGCGTGGCCGTGGGTGATCGCGATGTGGGTCGGCTCGACTTCCTCGCCGCTGTGAACGGCGACGGGGTTGTTCGGCTTCAGGAACGGATCGACGAGAACGGTCGTCCCCCCCTCGCTCAGCTCGAAGCAGGAATGCCCGTGGTACTTGATCTCCATCTCAGCTCTCTCCTCCCGGTGGGGGTTCGCTCCTGTTGGTCGCCGTCATCTCTTCTCTCAGTGCCCAGCCGACGGCCACGCCAACCATCATCCCCATCCGCGCCTCCTCGGCGAGCAGGGCGCGGACCGCGGCGAGGCGCTCCTCCGGATCGGGAACCGTCGCGGCTTTCAGCGTCTCCGCCTCGTGCGGCTCGCCGAACCAGCCACCCTCCGCGAGCGCGGCGGCAAGCACCTTCTGCAGCCGCGGCGCCGCCCGGGCGACGATGCGCTCGGCCTCGGCGAACCGCTCCGGCTCGAGCAGCCGCTCGATCGCCGCCTCCAGCTCGCTGTCGTCAGGCACGCCCAAACCCTAACCGCCGCGGAACTGCATCAAATTCCCCTTCTGCCAGAGGGGGAATTTGATGCAGTTCGGAAGACGGGCTACTGCGTCCGGTGAAACGCCGAGGCGGCGGCGCCGGCGAGGAGGCCGACGGCGCCGCCGACCACGCCGGCCACCAGGTCCGCGGTCGGCGCGAAGAGCGGGAGCGCGATCAGGACGACGGCGGCGACGGCTGCCCCGATCGCGTCGTAGTCCTCGCCGATCGCGCCGCGGACTTCGGCGCGGCGGATCGTGAACCAGGCGCCGACCGCGCCCAGCGCCATCCCGTTGCCGCCGGCGACGACGCTGAAGTCGTCCTGGGCGTTGGCGACGACGCCCGCCGCCAGCATCCCCAGCGCCCCGCAGGCGATGAGCAGGACGGCGGTTGGAACCGTGCCGAGCCGGCGCTCGACCCCGGTGCCGAAGATCGCCAGCCCGACGGCGACGACGAAGAGGTAGCCGACGTCGACGTAGGCGAAGGGGGCGGTCAGCACCCGCCACCACTCGTCCTCGAGCGGCACGACCAGCCCGCCGAAGGTCTGCAGCGCGTCGCCGCTCGCCTTCTGGACCAGCAGCAGGATCGCCGAGACGGCGATCACGGCGATCGTCGCGTAGGGCCGGTCGGTGGAAACGGGGAAGCTGGTCCGGCCGGGGCGCGGGACCCGGCGCCGGCGGCGGCGCGGCTGCTGCGCCTCGAGCGCGTCGCCGCGGCGCTCGAGCTTCGGCGCCCGCTTGCGCAGCCGGGCCCCGCAGTAGGGGCACTCGGTTACGTAGGGACTGACCTCTGACCCGCAGTTTTTGCAGATGACGCTGAGCTCAGTCTCGCTCATGTTCCGAGGATACCCCCAGCCGCTCATATCCCCTTTGGAGCGCGCGAGACAGCCCCGGCAGGGCTCCCGACCGGCGCTGCCGGTGACATACTCCCCAGACACCCGTCTTCGAGGAGGAAATCACGTGGAGTTGAAGAGTCTGACCGAGCAGAAATCGCTGCTGGAGGCCCTGCCGCCGGGCAAACGCGCCCGCCTGCACCGCCTTCTGTTCGAGTTCGGTCCGGGCAACGGAACCCTGATGCTGCTGCCGATCGACCAGGGGATCGAGCACGGTCCGCGCGACTTCTTCCCCAACCCGGCCTCGAAGGACCCCGACTACCAGTTCCGGCTCGCCGCCGAGGCCGGCTACTCGGCCCTCGCCTGCCAGATCGGCATGGCCGAGAAGTACTACCCCGACTACGCCGGCCGGGTGCCGCTGATCCTCAAGGTCAACGGCAAGACCGACGTCCCCTCCTCGGCCAAGGCCTTCTCGAGCTGCAACGCCAGCGTCGAGGACGGCGTCCGCCTCGGCGCCGACGCGATCGGCTACACGCTCTACGTCGGCTCGCCGCGCCAGGACGAGGACCTCGCCCAGCTGCGCCGCGTCCGCGAGGAATGCGACCGCTTCGGGATGCCGCTCGTCGTCTGGTCCTACCCGCGGGGCGAAGCGATCGAGGCCAAGGGCGGCCAGAACAGCTTCTACGCGATCGACTACGCCGCCCGGATGGCGATGGAGATGGGCGCCGACGTGGTCAAGCTCAACATGCCGAAGGTCGACCCGAGCAAGGACAAGGACGCCCCGGCGCCATACAACGAGATGGAAGTCGACCAGACCGAGGCGATCCGCCAGTGCGTCGAGTCGGCCGGCCGCGCGCTCGTCGTCCTCTCCGGCGGCTCGAAGACCGACGACGAGACGGTCATCACCAACACCCGCGACGTGATGCAGGCGGGCGGCTCCGGCGTCATCTTCGGCCGCAACGTCTGGCAGCGCGAGTGGAACGAGGCGCTCTCGATCATCGAGCAGATCAAGGAGACGCTGCTCTCCAACGTGCGCCGCACTCCGTAGCGTTCTCGTCCCACCAGGGGGCGAACTCCGGCCCGCCGCCGCCTTGAGCGGGGGTGGGCCTTTTTCGTGCCAGGAGCCAGGTGGGGAGCGCTCTGCTGCTGGTGCTCGCCGCCGCAGCGCTGGGGCGACCCTGGGAAGCGTGGGAGGAGCTCTGGCGTGAGGAGCCGCCCCGGAGCGCCTGGGCCTACGTCCTGCGCGCCGTCGACGGCGACACGATCGAGGTGCGGCTGCGCAGCGGCGAGGAGGCGGACGTCCGCTACATCGGCGTCGACACCCCGGAGACGGTCAAGCCCGACACGCCGGTTCAGTGCTTCGGGCCGAAGGCCCACCGCTTCAACAGCCGCCTCGTCGCTCGCCGCCGTGTGCGTCTCGTCTTCGGGGTCGAGCGCCGCGACGCCTACGGACGCCTGCTCGCCTACGTCCACCGAGGCATGCGATTCGTCAACGCGGACCTGGTCCGGCGCGGCTTCGCGCGGACGCTGACGATCCCGCCGAACGACCGCTTCGCGAGCCGCTTCATGCGGCTCGAGATGGCGGCTGCGCGAGCGGGGAGGGGACTGTGGGGCGCCTGCTGAAGTGTGAGCGAATCCTGAGCCGTGCAAGATCTTTTGCTACGGTGCCGCCTGGCCCTCGGGCCCCTTCCTTATGAGAATGCGACAGAGCATCTCCCAGTTCGAGACCGCGTTCGAGCAGGAGACCTACCTCGAGCGCCGCCGCCGCGAGCAGCTGCGCCGCCGCGCGGCCAACCGGTCGCGGGCGCGCAAAATCAACCGCGTCGAGCAAGAGGGCAAGGTCCGCTTCAGCGTCCTTGCCGTGTGCCTGACCGCCACCGTGATCGTGGTCGTGATGGCGATGTTCGAGGCGCTCTCGTTCTTGATGTCGTAGCGCCACCCCCCCTCTCCGCAGCCGAATGCCCTCCTTCAATAGACTCGCGCGCCGATGGCTCGTCGCTCGCTGAAGCCGCAGCTGAACCAGATCCGCGCCTGGGTGCAACAGGGGCGGACGGACGCCTGGATCGCCCACCAGCTCGAGATCAGCGCCCAGGAGCTGCGCGACTTCCGCAGGCAGTACGACCTCGCCCCCGACGAGGAGGGCGCCGGTTCGGGCGAAGTCGAACTGCGCGACGAAATCGAAGCCGAGATCGAGGCGGCCACCGAAGCCGAAGAGGACGAGGAGGAAGAGCGCGAGGAAGAGGGCGACGAGGACGGAGAGCGCGAGGAGCGCCCCGAGCCGGGTTCCGGCCGTCGGCGTCGCCGCCGCCGTGGACGTCGCGGCGGCCGCGGCCGCCGCAAGGAGCTCGAGGCCAGCTTCGACCACGGTGAGACCGACGGCTACGGCCTCTGGCTCGACGCCTCGGTCAAGGACAACCCCGTCTACAGCGAGCACTGGGCCGGCAAGCGCGACGTCACCGTCCGCATCGAGGCCGACCAGATCGTCATCCGCCGCGCCGGCGAGCCCAGCGGCAACGGTGACGGCGAGGACGGTTCCGAGTCCGACGACTCGGACGAGTAGCTAAACCTCCAGCTTCCTTCCTCCGGCGAAGTCGGAAGCGCCGCGCAGGTAGAGCCAGAAGGCGGCGTCGCCGAGCGACTGCGCGTCGCCCTCGATCGCAGGGGCGACGTCGAGCGCCACCTGCTGGCACCAGTCGGTGCCCTCTCCGTAGAGATCGGCGAGTTCGGCGGCGCTGAAGGTCGGGCCGATGCGGCGCCGCAGCTCTTCGCGGATCGCGTCGACGACGCGGTCGGCCATCCGCCGCTGCCGCGGCTCCTCGATCTCCTCCAGCGAGCGCTTGCCCGACTCCCACTGGAAGAGGGCGTTGTCGAGGGGGTAGGGCATTGGCCGAGGTTACCCCGCGGGCTGCGCCGGCAATCCGGTGCGCACCCGCGTCAACCCTCAGGCGTCTGTGGGACTTCCCGCAGCGGCGCGTTCCGCGGGCCGCAGGCACCGGGGGCGAGCGCCCCGTCGATCTTCCAGACGGTCACCTGGCCTTCGCTGAGGATCGGGCGGACCGACTGCTCGCCGCGCAACCAGCGGGCCTCGGGCGAGCGAACCGGATCGCCTGGGTGGAGGAAGTTGAGGAAGGGAGCGGTGACGAGGTAGTCGAGGTCGGCGCCGTTCACCGCGGCACGGAAGGCGGGGCAGGCGGCGATCGCGTTGAAGGCCCCGTGCGGTCCCTCCTCCCCCAGGTAGACGACGCGGTTGGTGAGGTCGGTGCCGTAGAAGCCGTAGCCGGCGAAACCGGCGGTGGTGCCGACGAGGCCGATGCGTGAGTGGTCGAGGTCGCGGACCCAGCGGTAGGCGCCGTCGAGGTCCATCCCCGGGATCTGTTCTTCCTCTGAGCCGGTGTTGGCGAAACGGCCGTCGAGATAGTGGCGCTGCAGCGGGTAGCCGATCGCGAAGATGGCCAGGAGCAGGCCCGCGGCCCCGCTGGCCAGGAGGCCGGCACTGGCGCCGCGCGAACGGGCGAGGAGGAGCAGTGCCGGCACCCCGACCACGAGGCCGACGAAGAGCAGCGCGAAGAC
>Ga0157283_10000151_pt1 | contig 8849 bp, 8 predicted proteins | sample NitcycUS044104R1_FD_108398 | JGI IMG/M metagenome (GOLD analysis project Ga0157283, IMG submission 108398) | Soil microbial communities from Arlington Agricultural Research Station in Wisconsin, USA - Nitrogen cycling UWRJ-S044-104R-1 | ecosystem: Environmental > Terrestrial > Soil > Agricultural...
CCGCCGCCGAGGCCCCCTTCGCGGTCCCCGAGCTCGCGCACGCCGAGCCCACCGCGGCCTAACCCTCCGTCAGCCCCACCCGATGCGCTAGCTTTCGCCTCCCGGGCTCCCCCAGAGCCCGTCTCGAGTCTCTCGGGGGCGTAGCTCAGCTGGTTAGAGCGCCGGCCTGTCACGCCGGAGGTCGCGGGTTCGAGTCCCGTCGCTCCCGTATCAGCGATCTGCATTCTGATGCAGATCGCGACAAGATACGCTCTCCTCGAGCATCCCGTTGTGGGTACCGTCATGGGTACCCATCACCTCGGCTGCACGCTAGAGCAATCAGCTGGGCGTGAAGCTACGCCCAGCATCTTCGTAGTGCAGGTCGCCGTTCTTGTCGAGCGTTGCGAGATAGGTCTTGTAGCCGGCAAAGTCGCTGTACGGGCCTTTTAACGCCTTTTGAAGGATCTCCAGCCTTTTTTCTGCATCTTCATCCTTCTTAGTCGTTCGATTCACGGCGCATTCAGATGCCGTCAATGACCATCGCCCGTCGAGGAGCAAATCAAGCCTGATTACGTCCCACTCCCGGGCCGATTGCCGGTCCGGTCGCCACTGAGTGGCGTTCAGAACGAGGAATCGGTGAGAGACTTCTTCTCCAGCGAGCAACTGGTCGGCGGCGACCGCAAGCTCGAGTGCCACCCCACGATCTCCACCATTTCCTTCGGACCCTCGACGAATCGCCTCTGATCGAATGAACCCCAGGAGAGACTTCCCTGCGGCGAGACGCTTGCCTCGCCACGGGAGCCTAAGAAAGAAGTTTGCGCCTGCGAAGGGTATTCCAAATTCGGTATCTACTATGAGTTCTGCGCGGAACGCAGCGTCGGTATGTTGGTGGAGTTCCACAAATGAACTGCGTTCGCGCAGTTCAGCAGTTGCTTTGATAAAGCGCTGCTCATTCTCACCAATAATGTCGTTGGCGAGTGCCTCAACGCTTTTCGTGGTTTGCGACACCGGCTCATTCAGTATCCAAGACATGATCGCGTTGCCGATCTCATCTGCCTTGTTGCGCTGAATCCAGTTCTCGCAGTTCGCCAAGACATTGAGGAGTGGTCGAGCCCTCGATGGGTCGGCTGAACTGCGGTGATGACAGTAAACCGCTGCGTATTGCCTGCCCTCTCCAGCAAATTCAGGTCGGCTCGACTCAGTCTCCTCGATCTCAACAAAGACGCTGTGCCCCTCGGAGAACGGAAAGCTGAGACGATTTCGTCCGGTTCGTTCGACAAGGAAGTCCTCGGCATCGAACCTAGACCCCTCTGGAACGCTTACCTTAGTGAAGGTCCCGACATGCCACCAGTCACTCTCTAGCTGAGTAGACGCCGTGAACTTTAGATGCAGGTAAGGTTCGCGATAATGGGAAGTGAGCGTCTTGTCGTAGTAGGAATCACCTCTATGGTCGATTAGTAGGTGTCGTAGCGCATCGACATCAAAGTTGGCTGAAACAAAGCTGTTCGCAATGACACGCGCAGTCAGCGTGTGTAGGAGAAGGGCGCTGGGGGTTGCGTAGAAGCGGCGCTCGAGGTATTCACGAGCTGAATCCAAGAGCCCCCACTCGTCAGCAGCTGCGGGGCTGAGTGGGTCGGATTCCCACAGAGCGTCAAGATCGAGGCTCAGCCATGCAGTCCCGCTTTGGAGTAGATCGCGTGGAATGTAGTCGGCTCTATTGCATAGGGACAGAATTTTAAAACCTCGGTCGTCATGGCATACGAGCGTTCGTACGACCGCGTCCCTGACCGTCGCCTCGTTTGGTTCTTTTCCTCCGGCTGCGACCTCGGCTTCGACGATTGCTTCCCAGAGACGACCCCATTCCTCCTTGAGGATCCAAGCCGAGAGCCACCGATAGAGCTCAAATGGACGCTCGCCGGCGAGAATGGCTGCGGCGCAACGTCCTTCGTGCTCGGGCTGACCGCAATGGAGTGAGCCAAAGGCGACAACCTCATCAACGATGAATTTGAGGACGGCGTTTACTTCAGGATTGACATGTGCAGCTCTTAGCAATGCCTCCGCAGTCTGATAGCTCAGAGGAGGGTGGCCCCAGTGAAGAATATGTGCGGCAGCTCTAAGTGATGGCCGATGTCTCGTGCGTGATGGGTTGGCGAGGAAGCGCATGGCATTGTGCTCAACGCCGAGGTGGTGCTCCTGCTTCGATGCGGTTGCGTGGGTGTAAAGCCAGGAAAGCGCCCCCCAATTGATTAGATGAGACAGCCGAACGAATCGAGGACGAAACTTCCCCTCGAGCTTCCTCGCGTACTCATCTTGCCGAATGCGGCGCCATACAAAGTCATAGCGAAACTCGTCCAAGCCGAATCCTTGCTAAACGTATACCCAATGGTCGAGAACCCTACCTGAAGCAATGGTCGATAGACGACTTCGAGTCTCGGGACATGGTGCCAGAGGACGATTTGCTGATCGGGTCTGGCACGTCCGCCAAGGGCAGGGCTACACTTGACCCAATGACTGCTCATCCTTGGCCAGACATTCCCGACAAGCACCGCTGGGTGCTGGAGCAGATGGAAGAGCGCTTGGAGAAGACCAGCCAGCCCGCGAGAGAGCTTTCCGCACGTGCTGACGAGCTTCGGGCGCAAGCGGCGCAGACCGACATCGACGGGTACCGCGACGCGGCACTCGCTTTGGCCGATCGCTACGAGCAGGCTGCGGCTGCTCGTCTCGCTTCGGCGTAGCCCTAGCGCTCGCGCATAGCGCGTAGTTGGGCCGCGATTTGTCGCTGCCGGTCGAGCAGGGAGTCGATCTTGGGCTCAAGGCGCTTCAGCTCGGACTCCAACTCGGCCCGGGTCGCTTCCGCTCCCGGGCTGTCGAGCAAGCTTTGCTCTCGCCACCTGATGGAGAGTTGGCGAGCGGTCGCCGAGAGGCGGGGCAGCACGACAGTCACGATCTGCGCCGACTCCGCAAGGAGTCGAGCTTGCTCGGGAGTACCACGATCGGCCGCGATCAGCTCGCGGCGCGTCTCGAAGATGATCTCGTGAGCGATCGTCACTGCCCCGAGCAAGGAATCGAGGCGATCGATAGCCGGTGGGCGTTCGGGCATCGGGCCATCCTGCCGTAGCGAGCGGCGCTATGCGTGCAGACAGGACATTGCGGCCTAGGTGAAGATGCTCGTCAACTTCGCCACGTCGTCCGGCCGAGGCTTCGAATGCAGGTAGCGCTCCGTCGTGGTCAGCTTCGAGTGGCCCATCATGTCCTTGACGGCCACGAGGTCGAACTGCTGGATCGCCAGGCTGCCGAAGGTGTGGCGTAGATCGTGGAAACGGCGCACTCGAACACCGGCCTGTTCTTGGGCACGGATGAAGCGGCTGCGGATGCCGAAGCGATCGAGCGGGGCGCCGTCCGGTCGGCAAAACACAAAGTCGGTGTGGCTCGTGAATGTCCGCCGCTCCCGCAGTCGTTGCAGTTCCGTGGCTGCCTGCTCGGCGAGGGGCACCGTGCGGGGGCGTCTTGACTTGGTGCTCGACTCCTCGCCGGCGGACACCGCGCGGGAGACGATCAGAGCTCCGGCCTTGAAGTCGACGTCTGACCAGCGAAGGGCGAGGAGCTCACCCAATCGCAATCCCGTGCAGACGGCGACGATGAAGAGCGCGGCGTCCTGCTCGTTGATGCGCTGCCACTCGGCGTTCGTCTTGGCTGAGTAGCCGTGGGCGGGGCGAGTGCGGTGAAGGCTCGAGCGAGCCGCCTCGGCGATCGCCCTCAGTTCGTCTGGCTCGAAGGTCTCGATCGGGCGGGCGCCTTCTTCGGGGCGCTTCCTGGTCCCGGCGACCGGGTTGTCGCGCAAGGCGAAGACATCCGTGCGCCTGGCGTGCTCGAAGATCGAGTGGAGCAGCTGACGATGGATGTTGACCGTGCGAGCGCTGACGTCCTCTCGGTCGATGCCGGCGAGGAAGCGCTGGATGTCCTGGGTCGTGATCGAGCGGAGCTTGCGGCCGGCGAACTCCCGCATGATCCGCGCCCCTCGCTGGCCTCGCCCTCCGGGACGCGAAGGGGCGAGGAGGTTTCGGTAGCCCGCCAAGGTCGAAGGCTTGGCCCGCTTCTCGAATTCGAGATGTGCGAACCAGGCCTCGACGGCGTCCTCGAAGCGCGCCTCGCGCTGCAGGGCGCCCGTCTCGATCAACTCCGTTTTCATCTTGGACCTCCGGTATCTCGATGCACTCGCCGTGGGTGATGTCCAAGCCGACGACGGTTTGCATCGGGTCATCGGATCTTGGAGCACGCGGGTACCAACCTGGGTACCTGCTTCGACGCATCGAGGCTGCGCGAGACTGACGTTCCCTGATCCAGCGAGGCCCAAAAGGTGCCTAAGTGCAGCTATTTAGAGACCTGTCACGCCGGAGGTCGCGGGTTCGAGTCCCGTCGCTCCCGCTGCACCCAGCCCCTTAGGGGTTCTCCTCGTCATCCGGAAGGCTGGCCAGGGCAACCACGATCCGCTCGAAGGTGGGACGGAATCCCTCGAAGGAGAGAGTGGGGAAGGTCTCCGGTTCCTTCTCGATCGCCCGGGCGAAGGCGGCCTTCGACCGCGCGAGCTGCTTGTTGGTTGCGACCTCATACACCTCCTCCGCGATCAGCTGCTCACTCTTCTTCTTGGCGTGGGGCAGGACGCAGGGCTCGCTTTCGTGGATGCTCGTGGTCCGGTTGAACTCGGCCACGCGGTAGACGCGGTGGCCATCCGTGTCCTTCGTCTCCAGGACCGAGTTCTCGTAGAGGAGCTCGATGCAGCGCGGCTCGAGCTCTCCGCGAAAAGAGGGCGGTGCGAGCCCAACGGCCACAACCTGTGGTCCATATTCTCTCCACCCGTCGGGCCCGACCGCCTGTTTCGCGCCGCTCGTATCCCAATCGAACAACCCTACGGTCAGGCAGTCGGTTCCGAACTCGACCAGGTTCTGCAGGTATTCCCTGAGTTGCGTGTCTCCTCCCCGCGACGCGTCCTCGCTGATGACCAGGTTGAGGTTGGTGAACTCGCCGCGCTGCTTGAAGTGGTGGAGCGCGGCCCGGATATGACGGGGGTCGGTGACCCCCTCGGTGAACAAGCGTGCTTCCACGTCGACCCCGGGGATGATGGACGGTCCGCGAAAATGCGGGTCGAGCTCACTCAGCTTTCGCGCGAGCTTGAGGTAAGCCGGGTCGTTCCTGCCGCGCACCGCCCTTACGTATTGGACCCGGCCGCGCACCACCGCCTCCAAGGGGGGGTACGGCTTTCCGGGTGGCCAGTTCTGGTTCGGGCTGGAGCGCCGCAGCGCTTTGGCCGCCTCCTCCCGTCCGTCGTACTTCCACCTGTGCAGCAGCGCCCGCAAACCTCTCAGGTACTGGCGGGAGACGTTGACCTTCCGGTTGACGATCAGCCCGGTGACCCGTTGCCGCTGGAACTCGATCTGCATCCGGGTCTTGCGGTCGTTGACCTCGAAGCCGGCCCTCTCGATCGTGCCCCGAAGCGAGGGGCTTGGCTGGGCGATCCCGTTCTCGAGGGCAGCGATGGAGGTGGGGAAGATGCCCCGGTCGGTCGAGAAGACGAGGTCGTCCGCGTAGCGCGAGTAGTAGCAGCGATGGCTCATCGCCAGGGCCGCGAGTTCACGGTCCATCCCGCGGCATATGTAGTTGGAGACGATCGGCGAGGTCGGGGCGCCCTGCGGAAGGGCACCCTGGAAGCAGCAGATCCGCGCCAGCAGCCTGGCGACGTCCTCCGGGTATCCGAACGGCTGGGCGCGAAAGAGGCCGTGAACGCGCTTGGCGGTGATGGTGGGGAAGAAGTCCTCGAGATCCAGGGCAAAGATCCAGCGCTGGTCGACGTGCACGGCGGCGTTAGTCAGCGGTGAGCGGCCTGGAGTGAACCCGTGAACATGGGCGGGCGCTCGGTAGGCGGCGGCGAGGCTGGTCGCGAGCTGCCGTTGGATCCGCTTGATCGGCGGGATCGGCGCCAGTATCTGTCGTGCGGTCCCGTCCTTCTTGGTTACCTGGAAGCTTCGATATTGCTTGCGGCGAGGGAACCCCCATACCCACCAGGCCAACTTGCTCGGCGGCAGCCCGACCAGGGCCGCCACGGCATCGGTGCTGTGCAGGTCGGGAAGGGGAGGCTTCGGCGAGAGATGTGCGGCCCGGGGCTCAACCATTGCGATCAGCTACTCAATTCCGCAGACCACCGAAGGCCTAAGTTGGACGACCGTTGTCTCCCGCGAAACCACAGGAGGGAAGGCAGCCCCGGAACCGCACGGCGGCAGCCTACCTGAGTGATCAAAAGAAGATCTCCTGGCGTTCATGCCGCCCGTGCATCTCGAAGCGGATGCCGACCCCGTCGCGCATCACGGTTTCCTGCACCACCGCGTCAGGGGTGACGGCTCGCCTGCGCACGCCCTCGCTGGGACTCGGGACGACCGTGGGGGCGAGCCGCTCTCGGCGCTCCCGACGGGGCGCGGCAAGGGCTTCGAGTACCCGCTGGTCGATCCCCACCTGAGCGACGAGGCGGACCCCTTCGACCTCCAGTTCCGCCCGCTCGCCGGCCATCGGGCGGCCGCCGATCTCGAAGTCCGGCTCGATCTGGACGTCTCGCTCCTCGCTCCCCTGCCGCACCTGCTCGGCGAGGTCGTAACGTCCGGCGCAGCGAAGGGAGCGGATCAAGGCGGCGTCGAGCAGAGCCTCGCTGGCGGCTTCGGGGTCGATTTCGGTCGGCGCTGGCGGGGCTTCCGGTCTCACCTCGACGGCATGGCAACGAACCCGCGGGGCTTCGCTGTCGAGCTCGAGGGAGGTGGCGAAGACGATTCTGCGCATCGGCAGGGCCGCTTCGATCGCGATGGTCTGTATCACCCCAGCCCGAAGCTGCTCGATCGCAAAGGCTTCCGTCTTCACCGTTCCTTTGCACTCGACCGCCAGCAGCTCCGCCGCACGACCCCCGGTGAGATGGGATATGACGAGGTAATCCGGCTGTTTGCTGCCGAGGCTTCGCCGCAGGAGCCCGCTCCTCAGCAGCGGGTCGATAGCGTCGTCGAGGTTCACCACGGCCAGGTGGCCCAAGGGAGCAAGCCGCAGGCAGCTGAGGTTGCCGCCGGCGCCAACCCCAATCGCCTCGCTGAAGGTCGACCGGGTATGCCGCCTGGTGGCTCTGGCGTGGATGGTGGGGGCGATACTCGCGCCCCTGTCTTCCAAGGCCCAGCGGTACCGGATCAGCGCCCACCGGCCGGCGCTCCGCAGGACCCCCGCCGGCAGGCTCGGCGGCCCGGCCGTCATCCACCCGACCCACTGCAGGAGGTCGAGCGAGTCGCCCGGGACGGAGGTGAGGCCGACCAGCTCCGGCACCGGGGTGACCGCGGTACCGGGTGGAACGCCTTCCGCCACTTTCGCCGCGAGCGTGCGGGTGGAATGGACCTCGAGCGACACCAGCCGGGGGCGGGGCTATCCGGCTTTCGCCGCGCGGTCTCGGAGGAAAACCGTCATTGGACTGAGATGACTCTAGTGATTGAGAAAACCAGCTTCTTCGAAGCTCGCAGGAGGATTGGCTAGGAATCCCGTGGCGTCAGGTGGGCGACCTCCACTCCGAGCTCCCGCTCCAACCTCTGCGCGATCAGGGAGCGGTGGCAGGCCCCCGGGTCCCGCTCCACGCAGAGGAGGGCGCCGCGCTGGCGGCCGACGAAGCGGACGATCGGCTCGAGGTCGACCTGGTCGAGAACCTCGGCGGTGTAGCGCTGGACGTACTCCGGCGCCAGCTCGCTGCGGGAGCGCTTGCCCTCGCCGCGCCGCTCGTCCTCGCGGTACTGGAGCTGGCGCATCTCGGTGGTCGGCGCCAGCTCGGGCAGGTGGCTGTAGCCGACGCCGGCGTCGGCGAGCGCAGCTTCGAGACGTTTCGCGTTCGCCCAGGCGTACTCGCTGCCGCGCACGCCGCGGCGCTGGCGGACGTCGAGCACGACGCCGACGCGGGCGTCTTCGAGGGCTCGGATGAAGGCCGTGCCGTCGAAGCCGTAGACGCCGATGGTGGCGAAGCTCGCCATCGGCGTCTACGTATAGCGGGGGTCGGTCGCCCGGTTCAGCTCGCGAGTCGCGAGTGGCCGCTCTAGTAGCGCGGGGGCGCTTCGCGGTAGGCGGGATCCCGGACTTCACGCCGTTCTTCCACCGGCGGGCCGCCGACGGCTTCGCCCGGCACCCGACGGCGGGACCAGACGATTTCCTGGAAGAGCCCGATCAGGAGGCCGACGGCGCCGGCGATCATCAGGATCACGCCGATCGTGTCGACGGCGACGCCCTGGATGTGGAAGTTGGTCGCGAACTTGAGGATCGCTCCAACCGCGATTAGGAAGATGCCTGCTCCGATGGTCATGGCAGCCGGGTACCCGGCCTGGTTGGATCGGCAAACCGGTGCAATCGTCGGTGCGGGCGATCAGGACGAATCTCCGAGCGCGGTCCAGAGCCGGCGCTCGGCCTCGAGCACGGCTTCGGCGCCCTCGCCGACCGCCCGCCACGCCCGCGGTTGCGGCTGCTCGTCTTCGCTCGCCGCTTTGAAGGCCTCCGCCAGCGCGGTCCAGCGCGCCGCCGCCGCGGCGGCCAGCGCCGCCTCGTCCCGTCCGGCCTCCGCCAGGAAGCGCGCATACATCAGCCGGAAGCAGCCGCCGCCGGTGCCGCGGCGCTCGATCACCTGGTAGGCGAAGCGGGCCGACCACTGCCAGTCGTCGATCGCCTCCGGCCAGGAGCCGGCCTCGGCCGCCAGCCGCTCCAACGCCGCCAGGCCGCCGAACTCGCCGAACGGCGGTTCGAGCATCTCGCTCGCCGCCCGCCCGATCGCGCGCGGCACCGCCGCCCGCAGCCGCTCGGCGTCGATCTCCTCGCCG
>Ga0157283_10000154_pt1 | contig 8801 bp, 9 predicted proteins | sample NitcycUS044104R1_FD_108398 | JGI IMG/M metagenome (GOLD analysis project Ga0157283, IMG submission 108398) | Soil microbial communities from Arlington Agricultural Research Station in Wisconsin, USA - Nitrogen cycling UWRJ-S044-104R-1 | ecosystem: Environmental > Terrestrial > Soil > Agricultural...
GATGGCGCGGAAGCGCGGCTGGATCGACTATTGTTGTTGGTCGTTATCATGATGCCGCTCCTTGATCACTATTTCCGTTTTGGCAACCCTTGTTTGACGCGTCCAATGCCGGTCCATGGATCTTTGCGCTGGCGTGCGAGCCGCTGCATGAGATTCAGGACAGTGTATTGATTGGCGGATTTGAGGCTGCCCAGTTCCGACCATTCGATTGGAACCGACACCGGTGCGCCGGGACGCGCACGTGTTGAATAAGGCGCGACTGCCGTTGCCTCGCGACTATTGCGCAGATAGTCGATGAATATTCGTTTTGAGCGGCCACTTTTCGTGGCGGTCGCAATGTAGCGTTCGGGCGAGTCCGCTGCCATCGAGGCTGCGATATTCTGGGCGAAAGTCTTCGCCTCGTTCCACGGCGTTGGCTTGATTGGTAGAACAACGTGTAGGCCCTTGCCCCCCGATGTCTTCAGGAAACTCTTGAGCTTCAATTTCAACAAGCGGGCGCGAACATCGCGTGCTGCTTCCACTACATCATCCCAGTCTGTTCCGGGACCGGGATCTAGATCGAAAACCAGGCGGTCAGCGCGCTCGCGATCATCAATGGTCGTGCCTCTTGTGTGAATTTCCAGGACGCCTCCCTGCGCGAGCGCAACAATGCCGCTGAGATTGTCTACGGAGATGATCTTGTCCCCTTTCTCCGGGACGAGATGCAGGTGCTCAACCGGAATTCCGGCACGTGCATGTTTTTGGAAAAAGCATTGCCCGCTGGCCCCTTCCGGACAACGCAATAAGGAGATCGGTCGCCCGGCCACATGCGGGCGCATCCACTTCCAGACCTTGACGTAATACTCGGCAAGACCGCGCTTGGTGATGCCCGCATCATTCCAATAAACGCGGTCGGGATGAGTGAGATGAACACCGGCGACGGTCTCATTTTTGGCCGATGCGCTGCGTTTTATGGCCGGTGCACGGATGGTGGCGGCAATTGCCCGTTCACGCACGACGTCTTTGGCCGCCTTGTCCTCGCGTACGCCCTGGAACGATGCCTGACGGACCCGGTCGCCGTGCGTCCAGCCGCGGAAATCGACCTCGACCACCATCGCCGGCTTGACCCAGATGGGCTTACGAGCGCCGCGTTCCTCCGCCGGGACGGCTTCGAAGGGCACTTCATTGGATTTCAAGGTCATCAGTTTGCGGAAAAGCTTGCGTGCTGCGTCATGGGTAAATCCGGTACCTGTGCGGCCGGCATAACGCAGCTTTCCGCCGTCGTAGAAGCCGAGCACCAGCGCACCAACCGCCCGAGAGTCCGCAGTCGAGGGGACAACACCGGCAACGACCAGCTCCTGCCTGCCAGAGCACTTTGTTTTGATCCAATCGTGCCCGCGGCCAGGGCGATAGGGTGCGTCCGCGATTTTCGAGACAATGCCCTCCAGGCCCAACTTGCAGGCGTGGCGGAGCAGCGTGGTACCCGGTTCGGTCAAGGATTGGCTGAGCCGCAGCGGATCCGGTCGACGATGGAGGAGGCGGGCCAATGCATCTTTCCGCCGGGTCAGCGGCAAGTCAGCCAGGTTAGTGCCATTGAGATGCAAAAGATCGAACGCATAGAATTTCATGCGATCATGACGGTCATTTTTGAGGTCTTGCTGCAGCAGAGAAAAACTTGAAATCCCATTATCTCCTTCGACGACAAGTTCGCCATCAATGAGTGCGGTTTTTGCCGGTAGTTTCTCGATCGCCTTTGCGAGGGTGGAGAATTTCTTTGTCCAGTCGAGGCCTTTCCGCGTCAGTAAGGTTGCCTTGCCGTGATCGAGACGCGCTTGAATTCTGTAGCCATCGAATTTGAGCTCGTGCACCCAATTCCCTTGGTCGGGTGGGCGGTCCGACAAACTTGCGAGGCATGGAGGAACGAAGGCGGGCAGGGCACTAGTGCCGGCGTCGAAATCCGGATCGTTTTTTTTCGTTCTTGCGCGCGGGACGTTTTTTTTCGTCGTGGCGGCAGCGCGGTGCGTTTTTGGCACGGTTCGATCCTTTGCCCGATTGCTGTGCCAAACCTTCCGCGAGCCTTTTGCGATTTGCTCCATTGAGCGGCCGCTTGCAGCCGACAAAGGTTTTTCCTCGAGGATATCCTCGTCTTTAGGCGATCGCCCGGCGTCATCGTCCTGCTTGATGAGCAGCCAGTTGTCGCGCTTCTCGCCGGGCCTGCGGCGCATGCGCACCAGATGCCAACCGCCGTGGAGCTTCTTGCCCTCAAGTGTGAATACGAGGTGGCCTTTCGCCAGGCCCTTGTGGGGATCGCTCTCTGGCAACCAATGGCCGCGGTCCCAGACCATCACAGTGCCGCCGCCATACTCGCCCTTCGGAATGGTCCCTTCGAACGTGTTGTAGGCAATCGGGTGATCCTCAACCTCGACTGCCAGCCGCTTTTCTCCGGGCACAAGGCTCGGCCCGCGCGTCACCGCCCAGCTCTTCATCACGCCGTCGAGCTCTAGGCGCAGATCATAGTGCAGACGCGTCGCATCATGCTTTTGAATGACAAAGGCGCTACCTCGCTTTCGCGCGATCTTGCCCTTCGGCTCAGCGGTGACCCCAAAATCGCGCTTGGCCCGGTAGGTCTTAAGACCCGAGTTTGCGAGACGTCGCATGGTTGCTGCCAAAAATTTTGCGTTAAATCGCGACCAAATTTCGAATTCCAATATCCGACATTAGAATGAACTGGCTCGTTGTCGAACCAGTTCCCGGGTCCAACAGAGTGGGAAAATAGTCCGAAATCGCGACACTTCAGTACCCTGGATCAAAAAGGAACCATTGCACCTTTGTTGACGTTGCCCTGCCAAGCGGCAGCCGTGCCGTAACCGACAGCAGAGGTGACTACAATGTTAGGCTGGGCCGTCACATTTCTCATCGTCGCGCTCATCGCCGCATTGCTTGGCTTCGGCGGTATTGCCGGAGTTGCCATCGAAGCGGCGAAGATCGTGTTCTTCGTGGCGATCGTGCTGTTTGCGATCTCCCTCATCGCGGGACTCGTTCGCGGACGTACAGTGCCGTAGTATCTTTGACTTCTCTGTGAGGAGTGCAAAGCCCCGCGTGACGGTGGTCGCGCGGGGCTTGTTCTATTGGGGGGACATGCCCGGGTTCGCCGGCATGTCTATTCGCCGCCGCTAGCCAAGACGGCTCGTGTGGTTTCATCCGGGCCGAAATCCTCGGCGCTGTTGACATGCAGCAACTCTGCCAACCTTGTACGCGCGCGATTGACGCGCGATTTGATCGTGCCGACTGCGCAACCACAGATGCCCGCAGCTTCCTCGTAGGAAAATCCCGACGCGCCCACGAGGATCAAGGCCTCGCGCTGATCGGACGGCAATTGCGCCAAAGCCTCGCGAAATTCTCTGAACTCGACATGACCGTACTGGTCCGGTTGCGACTTGAGAGATTCTGCGTGATGCCCGTCGCTGTCCTCAACCTCGCGCCTGCGCTTGCGATATTCCGAACGGAAATGGTTGCGCAGAATGGTGAAGAGCCACGCCGACATGTTCGTGCCAGGCTGGAATGAGTCGATGTTCGCCAGCGCGCGCAGCAAGGTTTCCTGCACCAGGTCATCCGCACGATCCACGTTTCCACACAAGGAAATCGCGAACGCGCGGAGACTGGGCACCGCACTGAGAACGGCTTTGCGGACCGACTCGTCCATGGCCATCAGCGCCCGTCCTTCTTCTCATCGCCGTTGAGACGATTGATGAGCTCGCTAAACCGATCGGGGACGCCCTGGTTGACGACGTCGTCGTACATCGCGCGAAGCTGTTGACCGAGCCGAGCCTGCACGTCCCGACCGAGCTTCGCCGGTTTCAAATTGGACTTTTTGTTGCGAGTGGCCGCGGTTTCCATTTGATTTTGCTGTCCCACGGGCTTGCGTTCGTTCATTTGCTCAACCCCAAACTCCGACCCCATGTTCGGGCTCGGCTGTCCCCTTGGTTGTGTCAAAACCCCTGACTGCGCAGATGGTTCCCCCTGAACGGAACTTTTTTGAGACAATGGCGTTAGAGGGCTATAGGTCGATCGGCTATAGCTGGGGGCGTTACCCTGGTCGGCTAACGGCGGCAGCATTCGGAGGGATTCTTGTCGACATCTCAAGCAGTTGCTCAACATCTGCCGTACTTGCGGCGCTATGCGCGCGCCCTTTCAGGCAGCCAGTCCTCGGGTGACGCCTACGTTGCCGCGACTCTGGAAGCATTGGTCCAGGACCCCAAAGTCCTCGATTCCGGGCTTTCGACCAGGATTGCCCTCTACCGTCTCTTCACAAAAATTTGGAATTCTGTCGGCATCAACGGAAAAGCGACCAGTGCAGATTTGAGTCAGCCGGTCGAGCGCCATTTGGCGCAGATCCCGCCTAAGCCGCGTCAAGCATTCCTGTTGGTCGCCCTCGAAGGGCTTTCGGAGGACGATGCCGCCAAAGTGCTCGATATTGACGCGCCGACGTTGCGCGAGCTGGTTGAAGAATCCGGGCGTGAGCTTGCTGCTGAGATCGCGACTGACGTGCTGATCATCGAAGATGAGACATTCATCGCCCTTGATCTCGAAGGTCTTGTCGAGAGCCTGGGCCACCGCGTGCTTGGCGTCGCGCGGACGCACTCGGAGGCTATAGCCCTCGCCAAGGCGAAGCGGCCCGGAATAATTCTGGCTGACATTCAACTCGCTGATGGTAGCTCGGGGCTCGATGCTGTGAATGAGATGCTGCGGACATTCGAGGTGCCGGTCATATTTATCACCGCCTACCCGGAGCGTTTCCTGACAGGCGAACGGCCGGAGCCGGCATTTCTGATCGCCAAGCCGTTTCAACCATCGACGGTATCGGCTGTACTCAGTCAGGCGCTTTTTTTCGAGCGCAATGCAAGGCGGCGGGAGCGGCGTGCGAGCTAGGACGCCCGGTGGGCCTTGCGCGCCAAAGTGTAGCATCACCGCTTAGACGAGCATGATCAGCGGCATTGCGTGCTTGCCCGCGAGCGCCGTGGCGTGGCGGCGCTCATGCGGACCAAAATGTTCCAATCGAGGGAACGGCCTACAGGGCGCAAGGATGCGTTGCATTTCCTCAGTGCCGTGCAACGGTTGAAGCGCCACGGCGTTAGAATCCTTGCGGCTTGTTCGAGGACTTTCGTCATAGTTTTGTGGGATTGGGAGGAGAGAAGGCCGCCATTTGTTGACACCTTGCTCGATGAACGTATTCATAGGCTGATCTGGTTTCAACGCCGTCGAGTCTACTGTACGTGCCCGGCTGCGATCTGCGCTGGCAGGTGACGGAAAGAGTGCAATGGTGCGTACTATGACCGCGGCGCAAGAAACCGAGTTGGAAAGACTCGAAAAAGAGAACCGCCAGCTGAATGACCAGGTCGCTTCGCAGGCTTGGGAGTTGAGCCTCTTGCGTGCACGATTCGCTCGCTATGACACGGCTCTGCGCGGGTCGCAGGTGATCGTCTACACGCAGGATCGTGACCTCCGCTATATCTCGATCAGCAATTCGATGCTTGGCCGTTCCGCCGAAGATATTCTTGGCTGCACCGATACGGAAATTTTTTCGCACGATGGCGCGGCAGCCATGATGGCCGTGAAGCGTGAAGTTTTGGCCACCGGTGAGGCCAAGCGCGCTGAAGTCCCGCTTGAGGATGCTCGCGGAATGCGATGGCACGATTTACACATCGAGCCGGTTCGCAATGAAGCTAACGAAATCGTTGGTTTGACCTGTGCATCAGTTGACGTGACAGAGCGTAAAGAGGGCGAGGCGCACCTGCGTCTGCTGCTGAGAGAGTTGACGCACCGATCAAAAAATCTGCTGGCTGTCATCCAGGCCATGGCCCGCCAGACCGCGAACCATGCAGGCTCGACCGATGCTTTTCTCAAGCAATTTGGTTCGCGATTGCAGGCCTTGGCGGCGTCCCATGATCTCCTCGTTCGCGAGAGCTGGTACGGCGCGTCGCTGGGGGAGCTGATCCGCTCACAGCTGTCGAGCTACCTCGATGGCGCCGCAGTCCAGGTTACGATCGAGGGACCAGCAATAGCGCTGAAGCCTGAAGCGGCACAAAACCTCGGGCTTGCGTTGCACGAGCTCGCCATCAATGCCGCGAAGTTTGGTGCTCTTTCAGTGCCGACTGGCCGGATAGCCATTACCTGGACAAGACGTGAGAGCACAGCGGACACCGCGGTCGAGCTGGATTGGCGTGAGGAGCTTGGCCCAAAGGTGAAGGTCCGGCGCAAGAAAGGTTTTGGGAGCATGGTGATTGAGCGCAATCTTGCGCGCGCTTTGGATGCCAAAGTTAGTATGAATTTCGATCCCGACGGGCTGCATTGCAACATTGTCATCCCGGCAAGCCAAATTCTTGCCGCTCGCTGACCAAAGCCGGAACCTAATTCACGCAGGGCCGTTCTTCTCACGCTCGCAGGACGCGCGCTGCCTCTTTCAAACAGCGTATTCCTGCAAGGAGAGCGGCAATGCGCAACTTTATGTCTTATGTTCTGGCGAGCGCGTTTGTCGTGCTTCTATTGGCCGTTGTTACTCCGCCCGGTTTTGGTGTCGCTGCGCGGCCGTCGATTGAGGGGCAGAGATTGGCGCCCCAAATCGTTGATCGCACCCGCAAATCGGACCAATTGCCGGTCCCGAAAGCGACTGGCCGTCGGCTAACACCGCCCGCTGCGCCGGTCTTGGTTGGCTGCGATCCCGTGTTCAGCGCTTTGTCGAAGGACAAACAGGCCAACTATCCGGGTCGTTGCCTTGCCTGACGTCGTCTCCCGACGGGCACGGAACTTGTTGTTCTCGATAGCGTTTACAGCCCGGCATACATTGAGAAAGGGAGTTACACATGCTCAAACCCTTGGGCGCTATCGCCGTCTTGGCGGTGGCGGCGGCAGTCGCGCTTCCAATTCCGGCGTCGGCACAAGCTAACCGGACGAAAGTGGGAACACTGAGCTGCGACATATCGGGTGGCATAGGCCTCATCATCACTTCGAAAAAAGATTTGACCTGCATGTTCACACCCTCTCAGCCTGGACCGAGAGAGGTGTACGTGGGGTCGATCACCAAATTCGGTCTTGATCTTGGCGCGACAGCCGGCGGTGAAATGGTTTGGGCTGTTTTTGCACCGACCAATCGTAAATTCGGTGCGCTGGCCGGCGATTACGGTGGTGCAACGGCAGAGGCGACAGTGGGCGTCGGACTGGGCGCAAATGTTCTGGTCGGCGGTTCAGACCGCACCGTCGCCTTGCAACCTGTGTCGGTCCAAGGCCAGGCGGGTCTCAACGTCGCGGCTGGCGTAACCGATCTCCGACTGCGCCCGGCGCGCTAGCGCCCAGTAGTTTAATTAAAGAACGAGCGGCCGCCGGGTGGCGGCCGCTTCTTTTTAGCCAAAGGTGAAAGCGTCGTGGTGGGCACCCTGCACCTGGCCGCCGGGCACCGGCCCGCCCCCGGGTACATGGACCATGTTTCCGATGACCGCGCAGGTTGCGCCATGCAGGCCGTGGCGCGGAATGGCCATCGGCGTAAGCTGCTCCCAAGTGTCGGTCTTCGGATCGTAACCCTCGTTGGTGCCGAATACCTTTCCGGTTGCTTCGCCGCCGAAAACGACGATTTTGCCGTTGATGTAAACACAAGAGGGGCCACTGCGCGGGGTCGGAAGCGGCGCGCGGAATGTCCACGCGTCTGCTTTGGGATCGTAGACAGCGTTCAGGCCCGTATTGAAATCGTAAGAATCCATGCGGCCGGCGATTGCGTGGATTTTCCCGTCGACGACGGCAACACCCATATGATCGCGCTGCCCGACGAACGGCTGTGTGCCAGTCGACCCTCGCATGCCTGCGAGGATCGTGTACTTGTCGGTCGCAGGGTCGTAGATTTCATGCCATTCCACCGAGCGTACGTCGCGGCCGCCGAGCAAATGGATCTTGCCGTCGAGCACGATCGCAGACATCGCGCCACGTGGACGCGAGAGCCCGGCGATCGGTGCCCACTGATCGGTCGTCGTGTCATATACGAAGCACTTTGAATGTGGGCAGCGATTCTGCTCGATGAAGCCACCGAATGTATAGATCTTGGACCCAATCGACACGCCGGCCACGTGGTTGCAGGGAAGCGGAAAAGGTGCCTTCAGCGACCATGTTCCCGACTTCGGATCAAAAACCTGATGAAAGTTCTGGTCGACTCGGTGTTTGGCGTAGCCCGCAACCGAATGAATCTTGCCTTGGCACTCGATGACGGCATGCTCGCCTGTCGGGATCGGCATCCGGGGCTGCTCGACCCATTTGCCCGGATTGGCCGCTTTCGGCGCGACGCTCGTCATGTAGCGTTGCTTTTCGACGGTCTTCGGAATGTCGGTGATCGATTTATCGTTCAAGCCGAGAAAAAGCGGAAGTTCCTGTTCTGCTGCCATGGTTGACCTCAACTGACATAAGTCGGGACTGCGTCCCTCAATAACTGACGCGTGAGTTCGACGCCTTCGCTCGCCACGTCATACGGCGAACGCGCCCATTGATCTGGATTGGGGGCCTCATAGCTGAGGTAGCCGGTGTATTCCTTCTCAGCCAATAGTCCGAGCATCTCGCGCCATTTCACCACGCCTTTGCCGGGCGGCAGACGATCCGTCGGCCGACGTACGCCGGTGACAGGGTCGGGCGACAGATCGCTGTACTGAAAGCAATAAATCTTATCCGCCGGCACGCTCTCGAAGCCACGGCCGCCGGCACCGCTTCGCGTGAAGTGATAGGCATCGATGAGATAGCCGCAGTTCGGCTTGGCGGCGCCTTCGATCAGTTCGGTCAGAACGGCAAGA
>Ga0157283_10000155_pt1 | contig 8793 bp, 7 predicted proteins | sample NitcycUS044104R1_FD_108398 | JGI IMG/M metagenome (GOLD analysis project Ga0157283, IMG submission 108398) | Soil microbial communities from Arlington Agricultural Research Station in Wisconsin, USA - Nitrogen cycling UWRJ-S044-104R-1 | ecosystem: Environmental > Terrestrial > Soil > Agricultural...
ACTGTCGGAGCCGAAGGCGACGAGCCCGGCCACCGTCAGCCCGAGCACGCCGATCGCGGCAAGGACGCCGCCGGTCGGCAGCAGCAGCTCCGCCAGCAACAGGCCGATTCCGACCAGCGCGATGACGACGAAGGCTTCCATCGCCTTGATTATGCGCCCCCGACGGCGTAGCGGCGCACGTCGGCTTCGAGTTCGGAGCCCTCCGTGTAGGGGCCCTGCTTGAGGTAGACGAGCTCGCCGGTCTTGTCGTAGAAGGCGGTGTCGGGATAGCCGACGACGTCGAGCGAGCCGGCGATCTCTTTGTCGGGATCCGTGTAGCTGGGGTAGGGAACCGGCTCCTCGCGGAGGAAGGTGGCGGCGGCGTCGTCGGAGTCCTCCGAGTTGAGGCCGAGGAAGGCGACCTGCTTGCCGTATCGGGCCGAGAGCTTCTGCAGGACCGGGAACTCCTGCCGGCAGGGGACGCACCAGGAAGCCCAGACGTTGACGACGACCGGGTAGCCATGCAGCTGCGCGATCCGCTTTTCGAAGGCGTCGCGGCCGCCGCCGAGCAGCTCGTTTCCCTGTTTGTGGAGGGCGGCGAGGGGGGCGGGTGCTCCCGCCAGGGCCTTCGCGTAGTCGGGGGGAGGAGCGCCTTCCTCCTCGCCTCCGCCGCTTCCGCAGCCGCCGGCGAGGAGGGCTGCCAGCGACAGCACGCACAGCGCCAGAAAGAGTCTCGTTCGCGCAGGCATCCGCTCAGTGGGTACAATAGGGACGTTCGGTTCGCGGATCGCGGACCGCTGAGTTCTCGGGGAGAGCCAGTCGATCCCCGCAGCCTCGTTCGATTTGCAGGTGTCCCCGGCCGTATGTCTTCGTCCGGCGGGGACGGAATCCCGGAAGCCTTCTATGGCCAAGACCAGCGACGTTGCCGCTGACGCGGCAGTTCCTTCAAGCGCCGACATCGAGCGTGCGGCGGCATTCGCCCGCGAGCCCTTCCTCCTCGACGGCGAGGGGCCGGAGGCGCTGGCGCCGGGCACCGCGCGGCGGCGGGCTCTGGACGCGGCGCTGACCGAGCTCGACGAGGGGGCGGAGAACCCTTCGATCCAGTGGCGGCGCGACTTCTCCCTGCTGCTGGGGCTCGAGCGCTTCCTCGCCGAGGAGCCGCCGAAGCTGCGCGACGGGGCGGAACTTAACCCCCATCAGGTCGACGCCCTCTCCGGCACGCTCGCCGAGCTGATGGGGCAGCAGCAGGTCGGGGGCGCCGGCGAGGCGGCCGAGAACGGCAACGGCGCGGCCGCCGGCAACGGCGATGCCGCCGCGGCTGCGGACGCCGGCGCGCCCGAGGCCGAGCCGGTCGAGGAGGAGGACGACGAGGTCGCTCCCGACGAAGAGCCGCAGGACTGGGTGGAAGCCGCCTCCGAGGAGGACGAGGAGGTCGTCGAGGAGGCGCCCGAGGACCCGGGCGCCGAGCGCCGCTTCTGGTTCGAGCACGCGACGGGGGCCGGCAAGACGGTCGCCGCGGTCGGCTTCGTCGAGGCGACGCGGACCGGCGGCGTCCTCATCCTCACCCACCGCCGCAACCTCGTCGACCAGTTCATCGGCGAGATCTCCGACCGCGGCTACAAGGAGCGGCTGCGGCCGCCGCTGCTCGACGGCCGCGACGATCCCGACGGCCCGGTCACGGTCGAGACCTACCAGTGGTTCGTCCGCAACCACAAGAAGATCTCCGACGCCTACTCGATCGTGATCTGCGACGAGGCGCACACCGCCCTAGGCGAGAAAACCAGCGCCTGCATCCGCGACATGCCGGGGCCGGTCTACATCGGCATGACCGCGACCGGGGCGCTGATCGCCCGCCACGTCGCCGACCTCTTCCCGACCCAGACCTCGCGCTTCGACCTCGCCCAGGCGGCTCGGCGCGGCGTGATCGCGCCGCTGCGGTGCCTGCGGATCCCGCCGGGGCCGGGGGTGCGGACGATCGCCAAGGTGCCGCTGCGCAAGGGCGAGGTCGACCAGGACTTCGACCAGGAGGAGCTGGCGGCTCTGCTCGACCAGGAGCCCTTCAACGTCGCCATCGCCGACCTCTACCGCTCGCGCTTCCGCAAGGTCCCCGGCGTCGTCTACACCGCCGGCGTCCAGCACGCGAAGAACGTCGCCAAAGCCTTCCGCGACGCCGGCATCAACGCCCAGGCGGTCTCCGGGGAAACGCCGAAGCGCGAGCTGGCGGAGATCCTCGCCGGCTTCGAGCGCGGCACCGTCGACGTCCTCTGCAACGCGATGCTGCTGGCCGAGGGCTGGAACAGCCCGCGGGCGACGATCTGCATGCACCTGGCGCCGACCGCCTCGCGGCGGATCTACCAGCAGCGGGTCGGCCGCGTCACCCGGCGCGCCCCCGGCAAGGAGGCCGGGCTCGTCCTCGACTTCGTCCACCCGGCGACGACCCACGACGAGACGATCGTCACCCTCCACAGCCTGCTCGACCGCGACGTCTACCGCGGCGGCGCGATCGTCGTCGGGCCGGTGCGCCGCGGTCGCGGCCGCAAGGTCCGGGTCGAGCGCCGGATCGTCCCCGTCTCCGACGTCGAGGAGAAGCGGATGGAGGTGCTGGAACGGGAGATCTGGCGGATCGCCGTCGAGAACCTCAACCATCCCGAGCAGCACGTCTGGGCGGCGCTGGCCGGCTCGCGGGTCAACACCCAGGGCTGGCGCCGGGCGCGGGCGATGCTGCAGCACGACCGCACGAAGGAGCTGCGGCGCCGCTTCCTGCTCACCTGCGTGCAGCGCAACCGCAACGCGCAGCTGCGGCTGAAAGCGCTGGCGGAGATCCCCGACCTCGGCGACCCCGACGCCTTCGACGACGCGATCGACATCGTCGGCACCTGGAGCCGCGAGGACAAACGGGCCGGGACCAAATGCCTGCTGCAGGCGCTGATCGACAAGCGGATCGGTCGCCGCGACCAGGCGCAGGCGTGGGTCTGGCGCCTCGCCTCCTACACGCGCGAGCTGGACGAGGAGTACGCGGTGCAGCGCTGGCCGGAGACGAAGCGCCTGCTGGGGCTGCTGGTCAACTCCTCGGGGCGGGCGCACGGGCGCAACGCGCGGCGGCTGGTCCACGCGGCCCGCAAACAGGACCGGCGGTTGGCGGTGGCGCTGCTGGCCGCCGCGGTTTCCCACACGCCCGAGGGCGAGGAGGTGCTGCGCGGGGCGCGGATGCGGATGGCGCGGAAACCCTCGGCGGTGGCGCGGGAGCTGCTGAAGAACTTCCCCAAAGGCGGCAAGCGTCGCCGCAAGCGCAAACGGAAAGACACCCAGAAGGGCCGGGACGGCAACGGCACCGCTGCGGAGGCCTCAAAAACGGGTGAGGTGGACCTCGCCGGCGCCGACGGCGATGCGGTCGCCGCCGGGAGTGACGACGACGAGGTAACCCCGGTCGTCGACGCCCTCGGCGACGCCTGAGCCGCCGTCCCACTCGATCTCGCGGCCGAGCAGGGCGTCGCGGGAGCGCCAGGCGGCAAGAACCTCGTCGGGCTCTGCCTGGAGCCAGTGATTCAAACGGTTGTTGAGAGGACCGACGGGAGGGGGTCCGGCGGACCCCCTCCCGTCGGTCCCGTGATGGGGACTGAAAGTCGAGATCGCCTTGTCGCGGAGGTCGGGGGGGAACTCGTCAGGTCCGATCCGCAGGTTCAAGCCGATGCCGATTACTGCCCAACCGTCCTGGGGTCTTGCCTCGATCAGGACTCCGGCCAGCTTCTTCCCGTCGACGTGGATGTCGTTTGGCCACTTGACCTTGCATTCGAGGTCGGGGTTGAACTCTTCGGCGGCCTCGCAGACGGCGAGGGGAACGGCGAGCGGCAGCATCATGTGCCGCTCCTCGAGCGGACGGACTATCGCCGAGTAGAGGAGCGCTTTGCCGGCGGGCGCGGTCCAGGTCCGGCCCTGGCGGCCGCGGCCGGCCGTCTGCTCGGTCGCGGTGACGACGGTTCCGTGGGGCGCTCCCGCGGCGGCGAGCTCACGGGCGCGGCTGTTGGTCGAATCGGTGCGCGCGAAGTGGCGGTGGGGGTGGCCGAAGCTCATCGCGTGGAACCACGCAACTACTTGGCGTCGGCGAGGAGGGCGGCGAGGAGGCCGTCGACGTCGTGGCGCTCGGCTTCGACGTCGACCTGGAAGCCGGCGGCGCGGACGGTCTCGCTGGTGACGGGGCCGATCGAGACGATGCGGGCGCCGCGGGGGAAGCGCTCGCCGAGCGCCTCGACCAGGTTGGTGACGGTGGAGGAGGAGGTGAAGGTGACGTAGTCGGCGCTCTGCGCCCGCTCGATCTCCGACTCCTCGGGCGTCTCGCGGACGGTCTCGTAGAGGGCGACGACGTCGACCTCGGCGCCGCGCTCCCGCAACGCGTCCGGGAGGACGTCGCGCGCCTCGGCGGCGCGGGCGACGAGGACCCGGGCGCCGGCGACCTCTTGGTCCCCCAGCGCTTCGATCAGCCCCTCGGCGACGAAGCGCTCGGGGACGACGTCGGCGAGGACGCCGCGCTCGGCGAGAGCCCGCGCCGTTCCCGGCCCGATCGCCGCCACGGTGACGCCGGCCAGGGCGCGCGCGTCGAGGCCCGCCTTCTCCATCGCCTCGAAGAGCAGGCGAACGCCGTTGGGGCTGGTGAGGCAAATCAGCTCGTAGACCCCGAGAGCGCCGGCGACCCTCCGCAGCTCCTCGGAGTCGATCCGCGGCTCGATTCGGATCGCCGGCAGCTCGACCACGTCGGCGCCGAGCCCGCGCAGGGTCGCCGCCAGGCCGCTGACCTGGGCGCGGGCGCGGGTGACGACGACGCGGCGGCCATGGAGGGGGCGGCGCTCCAGCCAGCCGAGCTGCTCACGGCGGCGGGCGACCTCGCCGACGACGATCAGCGCCGGCGCCTTCACCTCTTCGCCCGCGACCGCTTCGGCGATCGTCCCCAGCGTCGCGGTGACCGTCCGCTGCCCCGTCATCGTCCCGCGTTCGATCGCCGCCGCGGCCTCCTCCGGGTCCCGGCCGGCCTCGATCAATGCGCTCGCGTTCTCGCCCAGCCGCTTGACCCCCATGTAGAAGACCAGCGTGCCGGGGAAACGGGCCAGCGCCTGCCAGTCGAGTGCGCTCTCCGTCTTCTCCGGGTCCTCGTGGCCGGTGACGAAGGCAACCGCGGAGGCGTCGTCGCGGTGGGTGACGGGGATGCCGGCGTAGGCGGTGGCGGCGACCCCGGCGGTTATCCCCGGCACCACCTCGAACTCGATCCCGGCCTCGCGCAGGGCTTCGCCCTCCTCGCCGCCGCGGCCGAAGACGAACGGGTCGCCGCCCTTGAGGCGGACGACGCTCTTGCCGGCGCGGGCCGCGTCGACCAGCCGCTCGCCGATCTCCTCCTGCGGCACCGAGGGAACACCCGGCTGCTTGCCGACGTAGACGAGCTCGGCGTCTGAGCGAGCGCCGGCGAGGGCGCCGGGCGGGATCAGCCGGTCGTAGAAGATCGCGTCGGCGGCGGCGATCAGCTCCAGCGACCGCGCCGTCATCAGCCCCGGATCCCCCGGCCCCGCCCCGACCAGGTAGACGACCCCGGCCCGCGCACTCATTCCGTGGTTCCTTTCGGTCGGTATGCGTCCGTAAGGAACCGGGCGATCATGCCCCGAGGCTCTCCGCGCGGTCGAGGATCTCGCGGGCGCCGGCGCCGAGCAGGCGCTGGGTCAGTTCGGCGCCGGCGAGCGAGGGCTCCTCGGCGCTCGCCTCGAGGCGGTCGCGCAGCCACTCGCTGCCGTCGGGCAGGCCGACGAAGGCGTCGATCGTCAGGCGGCCGCCTTCTACCCGCGCGTGCGCTCCCAGCGGCGTGTTGCAGGTCGCCCCCAACAGCGCCACCACCGTCCGCTCGGCGGTCAGCTCCCGCATCGCCTTCAGGTCGTTGACAGCGGCGGCGGCGTCGCCTGAGCGCTCGTCGTCGGCACGGACCTGCAGCGCCAGCGCACCCTGGCCCGGCGCCGGGCACATCTGCTCGACCGGGAGCCTGAAGCCGATCTCGTTCTCGCGATCCAGGCGCCGCAGCCCGGCGGCGGCGAGGACGATCGCGTCGAGGTTTCCTTGCTCGAGCTTGCGCAAGCGCGTGTCGACGTTGCCGTGCAGCTCCTCCACCCGCAGGTCAGGGCGCGCCGCCAGCAGCTGGGCGCCGCGGCGCAGCGCGGCGGTCCCCACCCTCGCGCCCTCCGGGACGTCGTCGAGCGAGGTTCCGATCCCGATCCAGGCGTCCGCCGGGTCCTCTCGCTCCGGCACCCCGGCAATTTCCAGGCCGTCGGGCATCTCCCCCGGCAAATCCTTGGCCGAGTGGACGCCGATCTCCGCTTCGCCGGCCAGCAGCGCCCGCTCGACCCCCCGCACGAAGCGCGACTTGTCTCCCGGCTCCCCATCCGAGCTCGCCCCGACCAGCTCCGCGCCTCCCAGCCTGTCGGCGACCCAACGCGCCTGCGTCAACGCCAACGCGCTGCCCCGGGTTGCGATCCGCATCGCTATCCCTTTTTGTCTTTACGCCGCAGCTCGGTCACGTTCCCGCGCGCCTCGCCCTCGGGCTCGGTTTCGACGTCGAGGCCGAAGAGCTCGCGCAGGGCGCTGACGTAGAAGTAGGCGTCGTCGGACCCGGCCGAGCGCCGGATCCGCAGGGTCGGCTCGTGCAGCAGCCGCGAGGCGATCGCCTGCGCCATCGTCTCCAGCCGCTCGCGGTCGGCGTCGCCGAGGCTCTCCCAGCGGCCCTCGTTCTCGGCCAGGACACGCCGCACGACCTCGTCGCCGCGACCGCGCAGGGCGCTGATCGTCGGCACCACCTCCAGCGAGGCGAGCCAGCGCTCGAAGCGGTCGAGCTCGGCGTCGATGATGCGCCGCGCCTCGCGCGCCTCGGCCTCGCGGCCGCTCTCGTTGCGTTCGACGATCTGCTGCACGTCGTCGATGTCGTGGACGGTGACGCCGGGGATCTCGCGGCAGGCCGGCTCGATGTCGCGGGGGACCGCCAGGTCGATCGCCAGCAGCGGCCTCCCCGGCCGCGCCGCCATCACCTGCTCGAGCCCGTCCTGCTCGACGATGTGGTGCGGCGAGTTGGTCGCCGAGACGACGATGTCGGCGCTTGTCAGCTGCTCGGGCAGCTCTTCGAAGCGGACCGCGGTGCCGGCGAAGCGCTGCGCGAGCCCGATCGCGCGGTCGTAGTGGCGGTTGGCGACGAAGACGGTGGCCACGCCGCGGGCGACCAGCGCCTTGGCGACGAGCTCGGCGGTCTCGCCGGCGCCGACGACCAGCACCCGCTTCTCCGAGAGGTCGCCGATCGCCCGCCGCGCCAGCTCGACCGCGACCGAGGGGATCGAGACGCCCTTCTGGCTGATCCCGGTCTCCTCGCGGGCCCGGCCCCCGGCCGAGAGGGCGCCGCGGAAGAGCCGGTTGAGGATCGGGCCGGTAGCGCCCTCGACCAGCGCCAGCTCATACGCTCGTTTGACCTGGCCCTGGATCTCCGCCTCGCCGAGGATCATCGAGTCCAGCCCGGCCGTCACCTCCAGCAGGTGGCGCGCGGCCTCGGTCGCCCGCAGCGAGTAGAGGTGGCCGAGCAGCTCGGTCGGCCGGATCTCGGCCTGGCGGGTGAGGACGCCGAGCGCCGTCGACTCGGCCTCGACCGGGTCGGAGACGATCAGGTAGAGCTCCGTCCGATTGCAGGTTGAGATCGCCGCCGCCTCGTGGATCCCGTTCGCCCCCGTCAGCTCGGCGAGAGCGCCAACCGCCCGCCCCTCGGTCAGCGAGAGACGCTCGCGCAGGTCGAGCGGCGCGGTTTTGTGGGAGACGCCTAGGGCCAGCAACTCAGGCATGAGGCGCCGCCTCCTCCGCTTCGCGTCCGGGGGCGGCTTGGTTCTCCTTGTTCCGATCCTCGGCGATCGCCGCCACCTCGCGCAGTTCGCGCTCGATCCGCTGCAGTTTCGCCGCCATGATCGCGACGTAGACGAGCAGGAGGACGACGAAGACGACGTAGGCGCCGGCGACGTACTTGCCGGCCTCGTCGAGCGGCAGCGCCGGGGCGGCGAAGAGGAACTCCATCTAGCTCACCTCCGGCGCGATCCGCGAGCTGCCGCCGCTGACCGGCGCGTCGAGGGCGCGGCGCAGGCGCTTGACCTGGCCCGAGGCGCTCTTCGCCGTCAGCTCGAACTTGACCAGCGTCGTCCAGAGCAGGCCGATCGCGACCAGCATGCAGAGGACGGTGAGCATCATTTCGCCCGGCATCCCGCCTTCTGCGCTGGCGAAGGTGCGCGGGTGGACGAGGCTCTCGGCCATCCGCACGGCCATGAAGTTGAGCGGCACGAAGGCGCCGGCGGTGACGGCGAAGACCGAGGCGTAGCGGGCCTGGCGGTCGCGGTCCTCGATCGCGTAGCGGAAGGGGTAGTAGGTCGCGTAGAGGAGGAAGACGATCAGGAAGCTGACCAGGGTCGGCTCGTCCCAGACCCACCAGTGGCCCCAGGACGCCTTTGCCCAGATCGCCCCGGTGACGAGGACGGCGACGCCGAAGATCACCGAGATGTGGATCGCGACGTAGGAGTAGGCGTCCCACTTGCGGTCGTTGGAGCGCAGGTGGAGGATCGCGAAGACGCCGCCGGCGACGAACCCGACGAGCGCCGTGATCGCCAGGGGTACGTGGACGTAGAAGATCTTCTGGATGAAACCCTGGTCGCCGTCGAGCGGCGCGTAGAAGAAGACCAGCGAGAGCGACAGCGCGAGCATCGCCACGGCTGCGATCGAGAGGGGCTTTAGTCCTTTGCCGTACATGCTCCGAGGGGGTGTGGA
>Ga0157283_10000161_pt1 | contig 8638 bp, 8 predicted proteins | sample NitcycUS044104R1_FD_108398 | JGI IMG/M metagenome (GOLD analysis project Ga0157283, IMG submission 108398) | Soil microbial communities from Arlington Agricultural Research Station in Wisconsin, USA - Nitrogen cycling UWRJ-S044-104R-1 | ecosystem: Environmental > Terrestrial > Soil > Agricultural...
CTGGGAGCGCTGGCGGGAGATCGGCGCCGCCAACGGTCTCGGGCTGATCGAAGCCAGCCTCACCGCGGCGATCGAGGCCGGCGAGATCCGCGACCTGCCGGTGAAGTCGACGGCCCACCTGCTGATGGGGGCGCTGGACGAGGCGGCGATGCTGCTCGCCCGCGACGAGCGGCCGGAGGCGCGGGCGGACGTGACCGAGGTCCTAGTGGCGCTGCTCGACAGCTTCGCGGTCCAGCGGTAGCGGCCCCGCCAGGCGCCGCGACTCCTTCTGCGCGTACATCCGCACGTCGGCCAGCTGCATCGCCTCGGCCGGCGAGTCCGCCTCCTCGGGGACCGAAGCGATACCCCAAGAGGCGCTGAGCTCGAAGCCGCGCCCTCGCGCGGTGAGCGCTTCGGCGGCAGCGACGGCCAAGGCGTCGCGCGCTTCGGTGCCGCGGCTGACCAGACCACCGTCGGCGAGGACCAGGAACTCGTCGCCGCCGAGACGGTAGGCGGTGGCTTCCGAGCCGACCGCCAGCCCCAGGCGCTTTCCCAGCCTGCCGAGCATCTTGTCGCCGGCAGGGTGGCCGAAGGTGTCGTTGTAGCGCTTGAAGCCGTTGAGGTCGAGCAGGATCACGGTCATCGGCTCGCCAGGAGCGCGTTCGCGTTCCTCGAGGTCCATCTGGAACCGCGCTTGACTGCCGAGGCCGGTGAGGCGGTCGGTGCGCACCTGTTCTAGCAGTCGCTTGTTCTCGCGCAGGCTCAGCACGAGCCGCCCGATCACGGCAAGCATCGTCGCCGACCAGAGCAGCGTCGTCAGGGCGCTCGCGTGGTCGAAGTACTGCATGACCACGAGGGCGATCATCGCCGCCGCGACGATCCCCGGCACCATCATTTCCCGCCAGCCGTCGAAGCGAGCGTCGGGGAGGATCCGCCGGGCCTGCGGCTGCCAGGCCTCGGCCCCGAGCAGGACGGCGGAGATCAGGTAGATCGGTTCGACCCAGTCGCCGCCGGGCAGGGTCGCTTCGTAGCTCTGCAGGGTGAAGGCGACGTCGGCCACCGCCATCACCGCCAGGCCCGCGAGCAGCAGCGACCAGGTCCGGCCCGGCCGCCAGCGGGTGAGGGCGATGATGCCGACGATCAGCGAGACCAGGACCACGTCGCCTAACGGATAGGCGAGGGTGGTCGCGACTTCGATCGCCGAACCGCCGGTGTGGTCGGCGACGAACTCGAAGAGCAGCGCCGCCCCCATGGCTCCGGTGCCGAGCGCGGCGATCAGGCCGTCCATCCAGAGGCGCCGGTCGAGCTCCTCGGTCCGGGCCCGCACCAGCAGGTAGAGACCCAGCACCGCCAGCGGGTAGAAGGCGAGGTAGCCGATGTCGGCCGGCGACGGGTACGGGGCGTCGGGATTGCCTTCGATGTAGAGCGTCCACCAAATCTCACCTGCGGCCCAGGCGAGGATCGAGGCGGAGATCGCGATCCAGGCGCCGCGCTCGGGTCCGCCGCGCGAGGCGCGCAGCAGGCAGGCGAGCGCCGCGCAGACGACGACCGAGTCGTAGACGACGCCGTTGATCGCCGTGTCGAGGCCCGACCCTCCGATTCCGAGCCAGTCGTGGAGGACGACGACCGCCATGCCGCCGAAGAGGACGGCTCCCACCGCGGCCTGCAGAGCCGCGAACCGGCGCGTTTTCGGGAGCGAGCGATCGGCTCTCACAGGGACCTATCGGCAAGGCTTGCGCGGTTCTCTAGACTTGGTGGGGATGAAGGCAGGAATCCACCCCGAATACAAGCTTGCTCACGTCCACTGCTCGTGCGGCAACCAGTTCTACACGCGGTCGACCGAGGACGACCTGCATGTCGAGCTCTGCTCCGAGTGCCACCCCTTCTACACGGGCAAGCAGAAGCTGGTCGACACCGGTGGCCGCGTCGAGCGCTTCCAGCGCCGCGCCGCCAAGCACCGGGCCGGGAAGTAGCCCGTGAGCCCCCCGTCGGGCTCGGCACTGGCATCCCACCACAACTCCTCCGCCAGCAACGGAGGAGACCCGCTGCGCATGCCCGACGGGGCGCTGGTCGCCAAGCGCGACGCCCCGGTCGGCGGCCAGGCGGTGCTCGAGGGAGTGATGATGCGCGGCATCTCCGTCTGGGCGGTCGCCGTGCGCTCGCCCGAGGGGCAGATCGAGGTCGAGTCCGAGCCGCTCGTCCCCTGGGCTCAGCGCCACCGGATCTGGCGGCTGCCGGTGATCCGCGGCGTCGTCGCCCTCGGCGAGTCGCTGAAGATCGGCTTCAAAGCCCTCGCGATCTCCGCCAACGCGCAGCTGGAGGACGACGAGGAGGGCAACAAGGAAGAGATCGGCGGCTGGGTCTGGGGCCTGACGATCGTCCTCTCGATGGCCCTCGCCATCGGCCTCTTCTTCGTCGTCCCCGTCGGCCTCACCAGCCTGATCAAGGACCAGCTCGGCTCGCCGCTGCTCTTCTGGCTGGTGGAGGGGGTGCTTCGCACCGCGATCTTCATCGGCTACATCCTCGCGATCAGCAAAATGCCTGACCTGCGGCGCGTCTTCGAGTACCACGGCGCCGAGCACAAGACGATCTCCTGCTACGAGGCCGAAGACGAACTCGTGCCCTCGCGGGCGAAGCTCTACTCGCGCCTGCACCCGCGCTGCGGAACCAGCTTCCTGCTGATCGTGATGGTGCTGGCGATCTTCGTCTTCGCCCCGCTCGGGCTGCCGGCCTGGTACTGGCTGCTCGCCTCTCGCATCCTCGGCATCCCGCTGATCGCCGGCCTCTCCTACGAGGTGATCAAGTGGGCGGGCAAGAACCGGCGCAAACGCTGGGTGCGGGCGGTCATGTGGCCGGGCCTGATGCTGCAGAACCTGACCACCCGCGAGCCGGACGAAGAACAGCTCGCGGTGGCAATCGCTTCGCTGAACTCGGTGCTGGCTCGGGAGACGCCCGAGGAGGCGGCGAAAAAGCCGCATATAGAGATAGTGGCGTAGACCCGCCGTCGCTCTAGTCTTCGCACCATGATCGAGCAGCTGGTCGAGCAAGTCGAGGCGCGCTTCGGGGAGCTCGAGGCGCAGATGTCGGACCCCGGCGTGATCGCCGACCGCGAGCGCTACGCGGCGGTGGGGCGGGAGTACCGCGAGCTGCAGCCGGCCAGCCAGCTGGCGGCGCGCTGGCGGACGCTGCGCGACGACCTCGAGGGGGCGCGGGAGCTGCTGGCCGAGGGTGAGGACGAGGAGCTGCGGCGGATGGTCGAGGAGGCGCCGGCGCAGCTGGAGGAGCTGGAAGAGGAGATCCGGCTGGCGATGGTCGAGCGCGACCCCAACGACGCCAAGAACGTGATCGTCGAGATTCGCGCCGGCACCGGCGGCGACGAGGCGGCGCTCTTCGCCGGCGACCTCTACAAGATGCTCGGCCGCTACGCCGAGGAGCTCGGCTTCAGCACCGAGGTGCTCTCGCAGTCGGGCTCCGAGGCCGGGGGCTTCAAGGAGGTCACCTTCGAGGTCAAGGGCGAGGGCGCCTACTCGATCTTCAAGTTCGAGGGGGGGACCCACCGCGTGCAGCGGGTGCCCGAGACCGAGTCGCAGGGCCGGATCCACACCTCGACGGCGACGATCGCGGTGCTGCCGGAGGTGGAGGAGGTCGAGGTCCAGGTCGACCAGAACGACCTGCAGATCGACGTCTACCGCTCCTCCGGGCCGGGGGGCCAGTCGGTCAACACGACCGACTCGGCGGTGCGGATCACCCACAAACCGACCGGGATCGTCGTCTCGATGCAGGACGAGAAGTCCCAGCTGCAGAACAAGGAGCGGGCGATGCGGGTGCTGCGGGCGCGGCTGTACGAGCGCGAGCTGGCCGAGCAGCAGGCGAAGATCGCCTCCGAGCGCAAGGCGCAGGTTGGGACGGGCGAGCGCTCGGAGAAGGTACGCACCTACAACTTCCCGCAGGGTCGGGTGACCGACCACCGGATCAAGCACACCTCGCACAACCTCGAGGGAGTGCTGGCTGGCCAGCTGGGCGAGTTCACCGACGCCCTCTCCGCGGAGGAGAAGCGACAGAAGCTCGAGGCGGCCGCCTCGGCCGCGTGACCGCATCCGACCTTCACCACGGCGGGGTGGGGCGAATGTCGGATGCGGTCACGTCCGGGAGCGTTCGCGAAGCGCTGGCGGCGGCTGTTGACGCGCTGGCCGCGGGGGGAATCGAAACGCCGCGCTTGGACGCCGAGCTGCTGCTCGCCGAGGCCACGGGGTGGGAGCGGTCGCGGTTTGCCGCCGAACCCGACGCGGGCGTGCCGGCGCCGGCAGCGCGCCGGTTCGGCGAGCTGGTGCGGCGGCGGCTGCGGCGCGAGCCCGTCTCCTACATCCTCGGCCGCAAGGGGTTCCGGCGCCTCGAGCTGGCGGTTGACAGGCGGGTGCTGGTGCCGCGCCCGGAGACCGAGCTGTTGGTCGAGCTGGCCCTGGAGCTGCGGCCGGCACGGGTGCTGGACGTCGGCACCGGCTCGGGCGCGATCGCGCTATCGATCGCCGACGAGCTGCCGGAGTGCGAGGTGACCGCGACCGATACGTCGCCCGGGGCGCTCGAAGTGGCGCAGGCGAACGCACAGCGGCTCGGCTTGGCGGAGCGCGTCAGGATCGTCGAGGGAACCCTGCCGGAGGCGGGCAGCTGGGACCTGATCCTCGCCAACCTCCCGTACGTAGCCGAGCACGACTGGCCCTCGCTTCAGCCCGAGGTCACCCAGTGGGAGCCCCGCGAGGCGCTCCTCGCCGGCCCCGATGGGCTCGACGCGTACCGCTCCTTGATCTCGGCATCCGCCGGCCTCCTCAAAAGGTCCGCCGGACCTTTTGTCCCCTCTGCGGAACAAAGGGCCGGCGCACTCGCCGTCGAGGTGGGGGAGGGGCAGGCGCCGGCGGTGGCGGAGCTCTTCGGCGAGGCTGCATTCGGGGAAATCGAGACGCGGCGCGATCTGGCCGGGATCGAGCGCGTTGTCTTCGGCTCCTGGGTAGGAGGAGGAGCGTGACCGAGCTCCTCCGACTGCGCAGTGGCGAAGCGGACGTGGCCCGGCGGGCGCTGGAACGCTGCGTCGCCGGCGGCGGCGTCGCCGTGTTCCCCTCCGACGGGCTCTATGGGCTCGCCTGCGACCCGCTCGACCCGGGGGCGATCGCGAAGATCCACCGCCTCAAGGGCCGCGACGACGGCAAGCCCTCGGCGGTCATGTACTTCTCGCCGCTGGCGATCCGCGAGCTGCTCGGACGGCTTGGGCCCCGAACCAAAGCCGTCGCCAGTGCGCTGCTGCCCGGCCCGGTGACGCTGGTTGTCGCCAACCCGCAGCGGCGCTACCCGCTCGCCTGCCGGGAGGATCCCGAGCGGTTGGGGGTGCGCCTGATCGGCGGCCCCCTGGCCGGGACGATGTGCCCGGTGTTCCAGACCTCGGCCAACCTCAGCGGCGAGCCGCCGGCATCGCGCTTCGAGGATGTCCCCGAGTCGATCGTGACGGGCGCCGAGCTCGCGATCGACGGTGGCGAGCTGCCCGGCCTGCCCTCGACGGTGATCGACGTGGCCACGATCGACGAGGACGGCAGCTGGCGCATCCTCCGCGACGGCGCCCTGTCGCCGGGGGACCTGGCGAGCAAGCTGGCCTCTCTCGACCTGGGTTGACGAAACCTGATTGCAAACCCGACTGTTCTTGCAAATTACTTAATACTCGGTATAGATTCTTCCCGCTGATTGTCAACTTTGCGGGAGGTTTCGGATGTCTCTCGATCTTGGTGGCCCGGCGATTGAAATCGCGATCGCTCTCGCCTTCGTCTTCTTTCTCCTCAGCCTGATCGTTTCGCACGTGGCTGAGTTGATCGCCGGCGCGGCGAAGCTGCGGGCGAAGAACTTGAAGAAGAGCCTTGAGGGGGTTCTCGGCGACAAGGGCCTGGCGCAGAGCCTCTTCGACCACCCTCTGGTTCGGACCGACCTCGGCCAGAGCCGGAAGCGGGGGCCCTCCTATATTTCGCCCAAGAACTTCGCGTTGGCCCTGCGCGACCTCGCCCGGACGGATCCCGACGCGGTGCACGGGGCTTCCGACGACCTATCCGAGCAACTGCGGGCGTTGAGTGGTGCGCCGGCCACCCTCCCCGACGTTCCAGAGCTCGAAAAATGGTTCGACGAGTCGATGGACCGGGCCAGCGGCTGGTACAAGCGCAAGGCCCAGTGGATCGCGCTTGGCATCGCGGCAGTGGTCGTCCTCCTGCTCAACGTCAGCACGCTGCGCATTGCCGAACAGCTCTCCGCCGAACCGAAGGTGTTGGCCAACGTGGTGGCGAAGGCGGAAGCCGCCGCCGACAGGGACGAGGTTTCGGGGGAGGGGCAGTCCGAAGGCGACGAAGACGGCACGGCCGGCATGAAGCAGGCTGGGATGGAAGCCGAAGAAGCAGTCGGCGAGCTCGCCGCCTTGAGCCTGCCGGTCTTCTGGACGGAAGAGAAGAACAGGCCAAGTTCGGCGGAGGAGTGGTGGGTCGCGATTGGCGGTTGGCTGATCACGATCCTCGCGGTCTCCCTCGGCGCACCGTTCTGGTTCGACGCCCTCAACAAGCTCTCCAACTTGAGGATGGCGGGGAAGAAGCCCGAGGAGAAGCCGAAAGCCGAGACCTAGCCGCTCAGCAGCCGGGCTTGCCCTTGTACGGCAGCCGGACCAGCACCTGGGAGCTGTTGTCCTCCTCGTTCGACTCGAAGAGAACTTCGGTGGGGTCAACCGTCATCCGGTAGGCGAAGCAGCCGCGCAGGCCGCTGACGTCGATCCACTGCTGGTGGTAGGCGGCGGGATAGATGTCCGACCAGCCGACCGAGGTGCCGAGCGCCACCCGGTCGCGGAAGGGGTTCTGGTTGCAGCCGGGGTAGTGTCGCGAGGGCGGCGAACGGCGACCGGGGCGGGTCCGCTCCAGGTCCCGCAGGCAGTAGTTGAGCTTGGGGCCGCTGCGGACGACGTCGCCGAGGCTGCCATCGGAGGCAACGCGGATCAAATCGAAGCGGGCGAGCTGGTGGACCTTCCAGTACGAGCCGCCGAAATAGGTGCCCACGTAGGTGAAGCGCAGCGTCGCTTCGCTGGGGACGGTGATGTGGCCGCCCCCCTTCCTGTAGATCCGCTGGTTCGTCTTCATCGTCCGCTCGCCGTTGCGCCGGCCGCGCAGCTCCATCGGGCCGAGGCCGCGGCTCTGGACGTCGCTGGTGGCACGCAGCAGGGCGCGCCCGCCTCCGCGGCGGTCGAGATAGAGCTCGCTGGGCCGCGCGATCCGCAGGTTCGGGCAGAGGAGCCTGTGGGCTTCCGGCCCTTCGCAGGGGTTGTCGACTGCGGCAGCGGCGCCGACGGTCGCCGGCGTCAGTACTGCCGCCAGCGCCAGAAAAGCGAGGAGGATCCGCGTTTTCACGCGGGCGAGATTATCCCGAGCCGTTGCTATGGTCGCGGCATGTCCACGCTGCCCGAGGATTTTCAAACCGCACCGCTGGCGGACGTCGACCCCGAGATCGCCGCGGTTCTCGACGCCGAGCTGAACCGTCAGCGCCGGACGCTGGAGATGATCGCCTCGGAGAACTTCGTCCCGCAGGCGGTCCTCGAAGCAGCGGGCTCGGTGCTGACCAACAAGTACGCCGAGGGCTACCCCGGCCGCCGCTACTACGGCGGCTGCGAGGAGGTCGACGTCGCCGAGCAGCTGGCGATCGAGCGCGCCAAGGAGCTGTTCGGGGCCGACCACGCGAACGTCCAGCCGCATGCCGGCGCCCAGGCCAACAACGCGGTCTACATGGCGCTGATGGAGCCGGGCGACACCTTCCTCGGCCTCGCCCTCGACCACGGCGGCCACCTCAGCCACGGGATGAAGATCAACGTCAGCGGCAAGCTCTACAACCCGGTGCCCTACCACGTGCGCCGCGAGGACCTCCTGGTCGACATGGAGGAGGTCGAGCGTCTGGCCAACGAGCACAAGCCGGCGCTGATCGTCACCGGCTGGTCGGCCTACCCGCGCCAGCTCGACTTCGCCGCCTTCCGCCAGATCGCCGACTCGGTCGGGGCGAAGCTGATGGTCGACATGGCCCACTTCGCCGGGCTGGTAGCCGCCGGCGAGCACCCGAACCCGGTCGACCACGCCGACGTGGTGACGACGACGATCCACAAGACGCTGGCCGGCCCGCGCAGCGGCATGATCCTCTGCCGCTCCGAGCACGCGAAAGCGATCGACAAAGCGATCTTCCCCGGCCAGCAGGGCGGCCCGCTGATGCACACGATCGCGGCCAAGGCGGTGGCGCTGCGAATCGCCGCCGGCGAGCCCTTCCGCCGGCGCCAGCGGCAGACGATCGCCAACGCTCGGGCCCTCGCCGCCGGCCTCGAAGCCGGTGGCGTGCCAGTTCTCACCGGCGGCACCGACGTCCACCTCGTCCTCGTCGACCTCACCCCGACCGGCCTCGACGGCCAGAGCGGGGAGGACCGGCTCGACGCGGTCGGGATTACCGTCAATCGCAACGCGATTCCCTTCGACGAGCGCCCGCCGATGAACCCCTCGGGGCTGCGCATCGGTACCCCGGCCCTGACCACCCGCGGCATGGGCGAGGCGGAGATGACCGAGATCGCCGAGGTGATCGTCGCCGCGCTGGGCCCCGACTTCGAGAACTCGAAGGC
>Ga0157283_10000166_pt1 | contig 8503 bp, 4 predicted proteins | sample NitcycUS044104R1_FD_108398 | JGI IMG/M metagenome (GOLD analysis project Ga0157283, IMG submission 108398) | Soil microbial communities from Arlington Agricultural Research Station in Wisconsin, USA - Nitrogen cycling UWRJ-S044-104R-1 | ecosystem: Environmental > Terrestrial > Soil > Agricultural...
ATCGCGGCGCCGCGCTCCTTCTCCCACCAGCGGAAGGCCGGCATGTCCTCGTTGGAGCCGTGGAGGAGGCCGGCCTGGCAGGCCCCCGTCTGCGAGGACCAGTCGGTTTCCCAGCGGCGCAGCTTGTGCGAGCCGCCGCGCACCCAGGAGGCCAGGTGCGGGGCGCTGCCGTCCTGGAGCGCGCGCATGAGGACGTCGTGGGCGAGGCCGTCGATCTCGAGGAAGAGGACGCCGGGGACGTCGGTCTCGGCCACCTGGCTGCGGCGGCGGGCCTGGCGGCGGACGACGTTGCGGTACCAGGCGTCGTCTTCGTCGATCGCCAGCAGCGAGTAGACGGCGGCGGTGAGCGCGGTGACGACGATCGTGATCACGATTCCCTCCCAGACCCCGGCGACCTCGGCCCGCGGCAGCAGGTCGATCGCGAAGGTGACCAGGATGCCGTTGAGGACGAGCGCCGCGAGGCCGAGGGTCAGCACCGTCAGCGGCAGGGTGAGGCGAGCCAGCAGCGGCCAGACGAAGGCGTTGAGGAGGCCGATCGCGGCGGCGGCGCCGAGGGCGGTGGCGGGACCGTCGAGGACGAAGCCGGCCAGCACCTCGGAGAGGAGCAGGAGGATGACCGCGTCGAGGAGGAGGACGAGGGCGCCGCGGCGGATCGTCGTCAGGCTCATGCCGAGGGCTCCTCGACCGCGATCTCACCCGCGGCGACGGCCTCGCTCAGCCGCTCGAAGTCCCGCGCGTTCTGGTCCGCGTAGGCCTCGGCGAAGCGGGCCAGGGCCGTGTCGAAGGCGTCCCCCTTGCCGAGGTAGGAGGCGATCGCGATCCGCTCGCCCGAGCGGGCGTGGGCTCGGGCGAGCGCCTCCCCGCAGAGGGCGCCGTAGGTGGCGAGGTCGCGCGGCGACATCCGCTCGACTTCGGCCGACCCCTTGCCGTCCCAGAGCTGGCGCAGGTAGAAGCAGCGCTCCTTGCCGTCGACCCCCGCCGCGGTGACCCAGCCGAGAAAGGGGTCGCTCGCCGCCTGCATCAGCCGCTGGCCTTCGACCACGCGGCGGCCGTGGTCGGGGGAGGGGCGCGCGTTCACGTAGGGCTCGAGGACCGAAGCCCCCGCTTCCTTCGCCTGCAGGAAGAGGGGGTCCTTCGCGTCGCGCCCGAGCAGCAGCACGATCCAGGCGCGGGTGCCGACGCTGCCGACGCCGACGACCTTGCGCGCGGCGTGGACGTAGCGGTAGGAGCCGACGAGGTGCTGCCGGTCGGGATCGAGCGTCTTGCGGTAGGCGGCCAGGACCGCCCGCAGCTGCTGCTCGGCGTCGGCGGCGTCGGTCAGCTCCTCCAGCGGCGTGATCAGCGGCGGATCGCTGACGATCCGCAGCTCGCCGTCGCGTTCGTGGCTGAGCTTGCCGAGGGCGCGCAGGCTGTCCTTGGCGCGGGCCCTGGCGAGGTTGCGCTCGAGCCGGCGGAAGCGCCGGTCGTCGAGCTGGTGCCGCAGCGCCTCGACCGCCGGCTCGACGTCGAGGCGCGAGTACCAGACGTCGATGTTGCGCATCGCCGCGAACCCGCGGATCGAGCGCCGGTAGCTGCCGACGGTGGCGAGGGTCGCCTGCCGCCGCTCGCGCTTGCCGAAGCCGCGCTCCCGCCCGGCGACGACGATGCTGGCGGCGAGGCGCTTGACGTCCCACTCGAACGGGCCCGGGCAGGTCTCGTCGAAGTCGTTGCAGTCGAAGACGAGCCGGCGGTCGGGGGCGGAGAAGACGCCGAAGTTCGAGAGGTGGGCGTCGCCGCAGAGCTGCGCCTCGAGCCCCGTCGTCGGCGAGCGCGGGAGATCGGCGGCCATCAGCGCCGCCGCTCCCCGGAAGAAGGTGAAGGGGGAGACCAGCATGCGCCCGTAGCGGAGCGGAACCAGCTCGGGGACGCGGCTCTCGTCCTGGCGTCCGAGGATCTCGACGGGGTCGCGCGGGCCCGCCTCCAGCTCGGCGTGGCCGGAGCGCGGGCAGTCCGCCCGCGCTCCCTTTCCCGCCGCGGCCCGCTCGGCGGGGTCCTCGGGCGCCTGCTCCACCCCTACTCGTCCCAGCGCGCGGCGAGCTGGTAGATGATCGCCACGTCGAGGAGGATCAGCAGGAACGCCCACAGCGGCGCCAGCGGGAACCAGACGATCTGCGAGACCGCGTTGATCGAGACGAAGAAGATCGCCAGCACCCGCGCGGTCGGGCTGCCGGCGAAGAGCATCACTCCGGTCAGGGCGACGATCGATCCGAGGATCAGGTGCACCCAGCCCCAGACGGTCACGTCGGCGATCAAGACGCCATGGCCGCCGACCACCACCACGTCGTCGTTGAGGACCGCGGCCAGTCCCCAGAGCGCGTCCAGCGAGCCGATGATCAGCAGCAGCGCTCCGGTGAACACGGTCCAGCCCGAGGGCTGGCGCTCCGGCACAGCTCGTGATGCCTCCATGTCTCTCCCTTCGTAGAGGTTCTCATCCCAACCTAGCCTGGCCTGGCTGGTCGGACAACCACCCTAGTTCGCCGCCCGAGCCGGCCCCTCCTGCCCATCCGGTTCAGAGCACACCCGGGTGTGCTCTAAACCGGCTGCGGTTCCTCGCGCGAACCTGTAGTTGCTTGACACCGCTGGAATAGGTGTCCAATTAGGGCTCGATTCCTTGTAAAATGAGGATTGCGCCGCGGCGAGAGCTTGGGAGAGATCTCGCAGAATCCGGAAAACCGCCCGGCAGGGCCGACATTCCTTCTGGAACCCCAGACAGGAGCGCTTGACAGTTTCCGCAAATCCTTTTTCCGAGCGACGACCCCGCGTGCACGGGCGCTCTGTGCTGGTCGAGGCAGAGAAGTTCCACGTTCGCGGGGTCACCTACGGCACCTTCCGGGGACCGGAGGGGTCGGCTTTCCCTGCCCCTGAGCGGGTGCGGGAGGACTTCGCCGCGATGGCCGCGGCGGGGGTCAACTCGCTCCGCACCTACGTGCCGCCGCCGGCCTGGCTGCTCGACGCCGCGCTCGAGCATGGGCTGCGGGTCATGGTCGGCTTCGCCTGGGAGCAGCACGTCGCCTTCCTCGACGATCCCGAGCGGGCGCGGCGGATCGCCGCCAAGCTCGGTGAGGAGGTGCGCGCCTGCGACCAGCATCCGGCGATCCTCTGCTACTCGATCGGCAACGAGATCCCGTCCCCGATCGTGCGCTGGCACGGCAAGCGCGAGGTCGAGCGCTTCCTCGAGCGCCTCCACTGGGAGGCGAAGACGGCCGACCCCGAGGGGCTCGTCACCTACGTCAACTACCCCTCGACCGAGTACCTGGAGCTGCCTTTCCTCGATCTCGCCGCCTTCAACGTCTTCCTCGAGGAGAAAGGGAGCTACGAGGCCTACCTGGCGCGGCTGCAGAACCTGGCCGGCGACCGGCCGCTGCTGATCACCGAGCTCGGCCTCGACAGCCGCCGCAACGGCGCCGAGGAGCAGGCGCGGATGCTCGAGTGGCAGGTGCGCCAGGCCTTCGCGACCGGCGCCGCCGGCGCCTTCGTCTTCTCCTGGACCGACGAATGGCACCGCGGCGGACACGACGTGATCGACTGGGACTTCGGCGTCGTCGACCGCCAGCGCGCGCCGAAGCCGGCGCTGGCGGCGCTGCGGCGCGCCTTCGCCGAGGTCCCCTTCAACGCCCGGGGCCCGTGGCCGCCGGTCTCCGTCGTCGTCTGCACCCACAACGGCCAGAGCACCCTCGACGAGTGCTTGGAGCGGCTCGGCTCCCTCTGCTACCCCGACTACGAGGTGATCGTCGTCAACGACGGCTCCGCCGACGCCTCGGCGCAGATCGCCCGCCGACACGGCGTCAAGCTGGTCGAGACCGACCACCGCGGCCTCGGCAACGCCCGCAACGCCGGGATCGAGGCGGCGCGCGGGGAGATCGTCGCCTTCCTCGACGACGACGCCTACCCCGACGCCGACTGGCTCCACTACGTCGCGGCGCTGCTGCGGGCCAACGGCCACGCCGGCGTCGGCGGGCCGAACATCCCGCCCGAGGACGACGGCTTCCTCGCCGAATGCGTCGCCGCCGCTCCGGGCGGGCCGATCCACGTCCTCGTCTCCGACCGCGAGGCCGAGCACGTCCCCGGCTGCAACATGGCCTTCCGCAAGGACGTGCTGGAAGAGGTCGGCTGCTTCGACGAGCGCTTCGAGGTCGCCGGCGACGACGTCGACCTCTGCTGGCGGCTGCAGAAGGCGGGGCGGACGCTCGGCTTCAGCGCCGGCGCCGTCGTCATGCACCGCCGCCGCGACTCGATCCGCCGCTACCTGCGCCAGCAGTACGGCTACGGCAAGGCCGAGGCGCTGCTCGAGCGCAAGTGGCCGACCCGCTACAACCGCGCCGGCTCCTCGCGCTGGGCGGGGCGGATCTACGAGGCGCCGGCGGCGCAGACGCCGCGGCGGCGCTCGCTGGTCCGCTACGGCACCTGGGGGACCGGCCTCTTCCAGTCGGTCTACGACCCGCCCCGCTTCTGGACCGGGATGCTGCAGGCGCCGGAGGGACTGCTCCTCGTCGCGCTGCTGGGGGAGATCTCGGCCCTCGGGCTGCTCTGGTCGCCGCTGCTCGTCGCCGCGCCGGTCTTCTTCGCCGTAATCGCCTGGATCCTCGCCTGCGCGGTGGCCAACGGCTGGCACGCCCACCATTCGGTGCCGGGGCGCCCGCGCCGCGAGACACTGAAACGGCGCGCGATCACCTCGCTGCTGTTCCTCCTGCAGCCGCTGGCGCGGCTGACGGGACGGCTGCGCAACGGCCTCTCGCCCTGGCGCCGCCGCGCCCGGCCGCTGCCGGCGCTGCCGCACCCGCGCACCCTGGAGATCTGGAGCGAGCGCTGGCGCGACCCGAAGGACTGGATCGAGCAGCTGCAGGACGGCCTCACCGCCATGGGCGGCTTCGTCCGCAGCGGCGGCCCCTTCGACCGCTGGGACCTCGACCTCCGCGCCGGCGTCCTCGGCGGGGTGAAGATCCGCACCGCGGTCGAGGAGCACGGCAACGGCAAACAGCTGCTGCGGGCGCGGGTCTGGCCTCGGGCGACCGCCGCCGGCCGCCTTGCCGTGCTGGTCCTGGTCCTGCTCGCCGTCTTCGCCGTCTACCGCGACCAGCCCGAAATCGCGATCGCGATCGCGGTGGGAGTCGCCCTCCTCGTCACCTTCGGGATCGAGGGGATGGCGACCGCGACGAGCCTGGCGGTGGCCGCGATCAAGGAGCTCGAGGAGGCGGGGGAGGCCGAGGTCGTGACCGCCGGGAGCGCCAACGGGCACGATCCGAAAGCCGTCGCCAAACAGGTGCCGGAGGCGGTGGTGCGATGAGCCCGAAGCTCTTGCCTCGGCGCAAGCGGGACAAGGAGAAGAAGGCCGGCCCCTGGGAGCTGTGGAAGTCCCTGCCGCGGGTGAAGCCCTACCTGCAGCCGTATCGCAAGTACCTGATCTGGGTGATGGCCCTGACCCTGGCGACCGTGATCTTCGGCCTTGCCGAGCCGTGGCCGCTCGCGGTGATCCTGAATCAGGTCCTGACGAGCGAGCATCCGAGCGGCATCACCAAGGCCATATTCGGCAGCGACCCGACCACCTGGGTCGTCCTGGTGACGATGGTCGTCGCCCGCTTCCTGATCATCGTCGTCGGCAACGCCACCACCGTGCTCAGCAATTTCTTCGGGGCGAAGACCGAGCAGAACATGGTGATGGATCTGCGCGCCGACCTCTTCGCCCACGTGCAGCGTCTCTCGTTCACCTTCCACGACGAGCGCCAGACCGGGGCGCTGATGAGCCAGATCAACCTCCAGGCGGCCTCGGTGGGGAACATCGTCATGGTCATCCCGCCGATCATCGAGGCGATGCTGACCCTGGTCGGGATGCTGGTGATCGCGCTGCTGATCGATTGGGAAGTGGCGCTGCTGGCGCTGGCGGTGGTGCCGCTCCTCTACTGGTCCTTCGGGGTCTACGGATCGCGCATCGTCCCGCGCCTGCGCAAGGTGCAGGAACTGGAGTGGAGATCGCTCTCGATCGTCCACGAGTCGATGGCGATGCTGCGGGTGATCGTCTCCTTCGGCCGCGAGGACTACGAACACAAACGCTTCCGCGAACAGGGGCGCACGGCCGTCGACGAGCGGGTGAAGCTGACGGTCGGCCAGAGCATGTACACGCTGTTCGTGCAGACGGCGACGGCGGCCGGCACCTCGCTCGTCCTCGGCGTCGGCGCCTGGCACGTGATGCAGGGCAAGATCGCGATCGGCGAGTTGATCGTGCTGATGACCTACATCGGCTCGGTTTACCGGCCGCTGGAACAGATCAGCACGACCGTGGGGATGATCCACGAGGAGCTGGTCCAGTTCAACGCCTCCCTCGACCTGCTGGACATGGAGCCGGAGGTGAAGGAGAAACCCGACGCGATCGAGCTGGGCCGCTCGCGAGGGCACGTCGTCGTCGGCGGCGTCGGCTTCTCCTACAAAGGCCGGCGGGAAACCCTCCAGGACATCACTTTCGAGGCTCTGCCCGGCGAAAAGGTCGCGATCGTCGGTCACACCGGAGCCGGCAAGAGCACCCTGATGAGCCTGCTGGTCCGGTTCTACGACCCGGCCTCGGGGGCGATCGAGATCGACGGGGTCGACCTCCGCGACCTCAAGCTCTCCTCCCTGCGCGAGCAGATCAGCCTCGTCCTCCAGGAGCCGCTGCTCTTCTCCGGGACGATCGGGGAGAACATCCGCTACGGCCGGCTCGAGGCCGGCGACGAGGACATCGCCGCCGCCGCCCGCGCCGCCAACGCCCACGACTTCATCTCGAAGCTGCCGCACGGGTACGAGACCAAACTGGGGGAGCGGGGAGCGCAGCTCTCCGGCGGCGAGCGCCAGCGCATCTGCGTCGCCCGCGCCTTCCTCAAGGACGCCCCGATCCTGATCCTCGACGAGCCGACCTCCTCGATCGATTCGAAGACCGAGGGGGTGATCCTCGACGCCCTCGACGACCTGATGGAGGGCCGCACCTCCTTCATGATCGCCCACCGGCTCTCGACCGTCCGCCACGCCGACCAGATCCTCGTCCTCCAGCAGGGGCGGATCGTCGAGCGCGGCACCCACGAGGAGCTGCTGCGCACCGGCACCGTCTACCGCCAGCTGCACGAGGCCCAGAACCGCGAGCGCAAACGCCGGGGCACCGCCCGCAACGGCGGCAACAGCGGCGGGGGGGAGCCGGAGGGAGAGGTGGAGGAGCTCGTCTGGCGGCAAGTCACCGAGGGCGGCTAGGCGATGGCCCAAGGCCGCCCGAAGATCGTCCTGCTGGGGATGATGACGCCGATGCCGGTGGCCGGCGTCGTCTGGCAGAACCTCCACTACATGCTCGGGTTCGAGCGGCTCGGCTTCGAGACCTACTACGTCGAGACCCACGCCCGCACCCCCTCGATGCTGATGTCGAACCCCGGCGACGACAGCTCGGCGCTGGCGGCCGAGTTCATCGCCAGCGTCATGCGCCGCTTCGGCCTCGCCGAACGCTGGGCCTTCCGGGCGCTGCACGACGACGGCCGCTGCTTCGGGATGAGCGAGGTGAAGCTCGGCGCCCTCTTCCGCGAGGCGGCGCTGCTGGTCAACCTGCACGGCGGCACCCAGCCGCTGCCCGAGCTGGCGGCGAGCGGCCGGCTCGTCTACCTGGAGACCGACCCGGTCCAGCTGCAGCTCGAGCTCCACCACGGGCTGCGCGAGACGGTCGAGTTCCTCGAGCCCCACAGCGCCTTCTTCACCTTCGCCGAGAACTGGGGCAAGCCCGACTGCGGCCTGCCGCCCGTGAGCGAGCGCTTCGGGTTCGTCCCGACCAGGCAGCCGGTGGTGATGGACCTCTGGCCGGATCGCTCGCCGCAGCCGGCCGACCTCTTCACGACGATCGGCAACTGGCGTCAAGACTGGCGCGAGGTCACCTTCAAGGGCGAGCGCTACACCTGGAGCAAGCACCACGAGTTCCTCCGCTACCTCGACCTGCCGAAGCGCGCCGGGCGCAAGTTCGAGCTGGCGTTGAGCAGCAGCGAGCCGGAGGACCGGGAGATGCTGGAAGCGCGCGGCTGGCGGGTGCGCGACGGGCTCGGCGTCTCCCGCGGGATCGACGAATACCGCGACTACATCGGCGCCTCGCGCGGCGAGTTCACCGTCGCCAAGGACCAGAACGTGCGGCTGCGGACCGGTTGGTTCAGCGACCGCAGCGCCACCTACCTCGCCTCCGGCCGGCCGGTGGTCACCCAGGACACCGGCTTCGGCAGCGCCCTCCCGACCGGCGCCGGACTCTTCCCGTTCGCCTCGCCGCAGGAGGCCGCCGAGGCGGTGGCTGCGATCGACGCCGACTACTCCCGCCACGCCGCCGCCGCCCGCGAGCTCGCCCAGGAGTACTTCTCCCACGAGGTGGTGCTGGCGGCGATGCTCGACTCGCTCGGGCTCTCGCCGCCGCGCAGCCGCGCGCCGCGGCCGTCGGCGCTCTTCCCGCTGGAGATGGAGATCGAACCCGTCTCGCGGC